>ERZ1645185.251-NODE-251-length-22706-cov-4.560196_pt1 | contig 22706 bp, 21 predicted proteins | sample MGYA00575351_ERZ1645185 | MGnify/ENA primary metagenome ERZ1645185 (study PRJEB40838, sample SAMN11284767) | freshwater sediment metagenome | isolation source: river sediment | host: Sediment | place: India: Jana village, Kanpur | collected 2015-12-17 ...
GTCAATGTCGTCGGTCAGTATCTGGGCATCAAGGCGGTACTGCCGTTGATGAAGGCCGCGGGTCGCGGGTCGATCATCAACATATCGTCGGTTGACGGTCTGCGCGGCACGACGGGGCTGAGCGCCTACGACGCGTGCAAATGGGGCGTGCGCGGAATGACCAAGGCGATCGCGCTCGAAGCCGCGCCCTTCAATGTCCGCGTGAACTCGGTCCATCCCGGCGCGATCGACACGCCGATGCTCAATCCCACCGGCGCGTCGGACACGAAGCCGATCGCCATGGGCCTCGGCATACCGTTCGGCCGCGTGGGCCAGTCGCCCGAAGTCGCCGCCGCCAGCCTGTTCCTCGCCAGTGACGAGGCCTCCTACATCAGCGGCGCGGAACTGGCCGTGGACGGTGCGTGGACTGCGGGCCTCAACACCAACATCGAGAAGCTGGACGACTGACCCCGCTCCGCCTCCCTCTCATCGGCCCGCCGGCGAGAGGGCGGCGCGCCGAGGTCAGAGCGTATAGCCGCCGTCGGCGATCAGGCTCTGGCCGGTGAAGTAGCTGGACCGGTGGGAGGCGAAGAACGCCACCGCTTCGCCGATATCTTCTGCCGTGCCGAAGCGGCGCACGGGAATGGACTTTCGGAAGCGCTCCCAGAATTCAGGCGTCCAGCGCTCCGCCATATAGTGTTCGCCAAGGCCGGCGTTCATCGCGCCCGGAGCGACGGTGTTGGCGCGGATGCCGAACTTGCCTTCCTCCTTGGCGATACCCCTGCAAAGCGCCTCGATCGCGGCCTTGGGCGCCGCGGAAATGGTATCGCCGACGATGACGCGCGTATTCGCCATGGACGTCACCGCAACGATGCTGCCGCCGCCCTGGTCGCGGAACATTGGCAGGATCACGGAAAGCATCCGGGTAAAGCCAAATGTCTCCGCCTCGAACACATCCCGCCACTGCGTTTCGGTAATCTGCGAGATGTAAGGCTGATCAATAGCAAGGCCGGCCGAATAGACCGCGCACCCGATCGGACCGCACGCCTTGGCAACCTCTTCGATCGCCGCGCGAACCGACTCGGCGTCCGTGGTATCGCAGCGAACGGGATAGCCACGGCACGAGGCCGGGAGTTCGGCAGCAACCGCCTCCGCCCGTTCGCGACTGCTGTGATATACGATTCCCACCGCCGGCCACTCGCGCGCCAGCACTCGCACGCAGCCGGCGCCAAGCCCGCCCGAACCGCCGAAGACGATGGCGCACTTCTCGTTGACCTCTGTCATGTCACGCTTCTCCTCAGGCGCGTATGGTACTGCCGCCATCGACGGTGAGTTCGAGACCGGTGGTGAATGCCGATTCGTCCGACGCCAGCCACAGCACCGCCGCTGCGACCTCCTCGGGCTTGCCGATGCGACCGAGCGGGTGAATGCGCGCGAAGAGCGCATAGGCCTTGTCGCGCTCCATCCCCGTGCGGCGCAGTTCCTCCTCGAACATCTCGGTTTCGGTCCCCCCCGGGATGACCGCGTTCACGCGGATCGGCAGCTTTTGCGCTGCGCATTCGAGCGCGAGCACGCGCGTCAGCGCGTTCAGCGCCGCCTTGCTGATGCTGTAAGCGGCGAAGCCGGGCGTGACCCGGATGCCGAACGCCGAGGAGATGTTGACGATGCTGCCCGGCGCTCCGTCGCGCTTCATCAGGTCGATCGCGGCCCGGCAGCCCATGAAGGGGCCGCGAAGGTTGACGTCCATGTGCTGGTTCCAGATGGCGTCGTCGGTATCCACCAGATTGGCGCCGATGGTGACACCGGCGCAGTTCACGAGCACATTCATCTGTCCCCAGTGCGCGTCCACCTTGGCAATGGCGTCCCGCCACTGCGCGTCGCTGCTGGTGTCGAGCGCGATGGGCAGGACATCTCCGCCCAGTTGCGCCGCAGCGGCGGCGGCCTGCTCCTCCTTGCGCGCGGCAACCGCAACGGCTGCTCCCTCCTCAACGAAGCGGCGGGCGATGGCAAAGCCGATGCCCTTGGCGGCGCCTGTCACCAAAGCGACTTTTCCCGTGAGTCTCTTCATTTGGCACTCTCTCCTTCATCGGTCGAGAAAGACGGTCTCGGCCGGCAGCTGTCGCGACGAACTTTGCCCAAATCAGTCCGGTGCATGAACGAATGCGCCTCCGGTCAAGGCCGGCGCTGTCTTCGGCGCACGCCCACAGCTATCATGACCCCGGCCACGACCATGGAGCACAAATGGATTTTCAGACACTGTCGTTGAGCGTCGCGGACAGCATTGCCGAGATCAGGTTTACGCGCCCCGACCTGCTCAACCGCTTCGACATGCCGGCCCATATAGAATTCGCGGCCGCGCTCGAGGCGATATCCCACCGCGTCCCCGAGGTGCGAGCGCTCGTTCTGTCTGCGGAGGGCCGTGCCTTTTCCGCCGGCGGCGATTTCGATGAGATGCTGCAGGCGCACGCGAGCAAGGTCGTTCGCGCGGACATGGTGAAATACGCCAAGGCGGTGTTCAACGGCCTTGTCGAGCTGCCCATCCCTGTCGTCTCCGCGATCCAGGGCGCCGCCATCGGCCTTGGCGCCACGATCGCGACGCTGTCCGACATCGTCGTTGCCTGGAAAGGCGCGAAGATCGCCGATACACATGTCAACGTGGGGCTCGCCGCCGGCGATGGCGGCATCATCAGCTGGTCGCAGTCGATCGGCATAAACCGCGCCAAACGCTACCTTCTGACGGGCGATATCATCACGGGCGAACAGGCCTATCAATGGGGTCTCGTCACCGAACTGGTCGACACCCCCGAAGAGGCGGCGCCGCGCGCACGCGATCTGGCGGCACGGATCGCGGCGATGGCGCCGGGCGGCACCACCGGCACGAAGCGCGCCTTCGCGCGCATCACCAACCTGATCGCCACGCAGGCGCTCAGTGTCGGGCTGGAATACGAGATGGAGGCCATGGCCAGCCCCGACCTGCCCGCCACGATCGAAAAGCTGCGCGCAAAATAAGTTGGACGACCGCCCGCCGTGAAAGGGCGCGGCCGAACTGAAGACCGGAGAAGCACCTGAATGACCTACACGCATGTCCACATGCCGCTCCAGATCGGCCGGACCACGATCAAGAACCGCATCTTCAGGCCGGCTCACGCGACGATCCTCGGCAAGGGCGGGATCAGCGATGCCTTGATCGCCTATCATGAAGCGAGGGCGCGCGGCGGCGCGGGCCTTTCCATCGTCGAGGTGGGTTCGGTCCACCCGACCAGCCCGCTCGCGATCGACCTGTGGAAGGCCGAACTGGAGCCCGGCTATCGCAAGCTCGGCGACATGGGCCGCAAGTATGACATGAAGATTTTCCAGCAGCTCTGGCATGCCGGCCATCATGGAATGCCGCGTGACGGCGGGCCGCCCTGGGGCGTCAGCGCCACGCCGAGCGTGGAAGTCGGCGTGGTCCCGATCGAGATGACGAAGTCGATGATCGCGGAGATCATCGAGGCCTATGCCACCGCCGCGCGCCGGATGGAGGCTTGGGGGCTAGACGGCGTCGACGTCCATTGCGCGCACGGCTACCTGCCGGGCCAGTTCCTGTCGGCCAACACCAATTTGCGCACTGACGAATATGGCGGCGCGACGATAGAGGAGCGCGCGCGCTTCGTCATCGAGCTGATGGAGGCGGTGCACAGCGCGGTTTCCCGCGACTTCGTCGTCGGCGTCCGCCTCGCACCCGATCTGACCGTGAACGGCGTCGACGAGGACCAGAACCTCGCCATCGCCCACATTCTCGAAGCGCGCGGACTGACGGACTACATCAATGTCTCGGTCGGCAACTACAACAGCTATACCAAGATGGTCGGCGGTATGCATGAGCCCGTGGGCTACGAGCTGCCCACCAGTGTACCGATCACGCGCAAGGTCAAGCTTCCCACCATGGTCGTGGGCCGCTTCCGGACGCTGGAGGAATGCGATCAGGTGATCCGCGCCGGCGACGCCGACATGGTGGGTCTGGTGCGCGCGATGATCGCCGACCCCGATCTGGTTACAAAGAGCCTCGCCGGGAAGGCCGATCAGGTGCGGCCCTGCATCGGCTGCAACCAGGCCTGCGTCGCGCAGGTCTCGACCGAGCATGGCCATCTCGAATGCGCGGTCAATCCGGGCAACGGCCATGAACTGTACCGGGGCGACGCGGTACTGACGCCGGCGCCCGAACCCAAGACTGTGCTCGTCGTCGGTGGCGGACCGGCAGGGCTCGAAGCGGCACGGGTCGCGGCGCTGCGCGGCCACAAGGTCACGCTCGCGGAAGCCAGCCCGGTTCTCGGCGGAAACCTGCGCGCTGCAGCCAAGGCGCCGACGCGCCACGGGATGATCGACATCGCCACATGGCTGGAAGCCGAAGTCTTCCGCCTGGGCGTCGATGTTCAGCTTTCGACCTACATGGATGTCGACGATGTGACGGCGAGTGGCGCCGAAGCGGTGATCGTGGCGACGGGGTCTTTTCCGCGAATGGACGGCGTGCAGCACTCGCATCCCGGCCAGCCGATCCGCAACTTCAATCGGCGCAACGTCATATCGGCCTTCGACCTGTTCATGCAGCCCCCGGCCGAACTCGGCAAGACGGCGGTCGTCATCGACGATGTCGGCCACTATGAAGGCCTTGCGGCGAGCGAACAGCTGATCGCGGCCGGCCTGTCGGTCACATACGTGACGCGGCTGCGCATGTTCGCCCAGCAAGCGCAGGCACCGCTGATGGTTGAGCCGTTCCTCACCCGTATGCGCGGCAAGCCGTTCGACTATCTGATCCGCCACCGCGCCGTCGAGTTCACCGACAACGAGGTTCTGGTCAGCCCGACGCACTTCACCGACGACGCGGACGTGCGGCGCATTCCTGCCGACACCGTGGTCTTTGTGTCAGCGAACGAGCCTAACCGCGACCTCTACACGGCGCTCACCGACCGGAACACCGATGTGCGCGTTGTCGGCGACGCCAATTCGCCGCGCTTCCTTCAGGTCGCAATCCGCGAAGGCCATCTGGCCGGCGCCTCGATCTAGGGAGCGGGCACATGGGTATACTCGACGGAAAAGTGGCCATTGTCCTCGGCGCTTCGGCATCCGGGGGATCGGGTGCGGCGATCGCCCGCCGTTTCGCGCAGGAGGGCGCCAGGCTGCTGGTCGGCGCGCGCAGCGAAGGCCCGCTGCAGGATCTGGCGCGGGAAACCGGCGGCCTCGCGATGCGGTGCGATGTGGCCGATGAAAAGGACGTCGCCGCCTTCGTCGCAAAGGCGGTGGACACGTACGGGCGGCTTGATGTCGCCGTAAACGCGGCCGGGCTGCCCATGGGCGGCACCATCGCCCACGCTCCGGTCGACGACGCGCGGGCCGCGATGGACGTCAATTACTTCGGCTGCGTGCATTTCATCCGCCACAGCGCCGAAGCGATGAAAGAGGGCGGCTCGATCATCCTGTTCTCGTCCATGGCGGCGGCGCAGCCCATGGAATTCGTCTATTCATACGGTTGCGCCAAGGCTGCCACAGATTGCCTCGTCCGCTATGCGGCGATCGAGTACGGACCGAAGGGCATAAAGGTCAATTCGATCCAGCCCGGCCCGATCCGCAGCGACATGGCCTCCGGGCTCTGGGCGGTCGAAGGAATGGAAGCAACCTACGCTCGCGAGATCCCGCTGCGACGGATCGGCGAAACCGCCGACTATGCGGATGCCGCACTCTGGCTCGCCGGCCCGTCCTTCGTGAGCGGCCTCAATCTCCCGGTCAGCGGTGGCAATCAGCTGACCCGGATGCCGTATCTCGCAGAGCGTCCCGACATGACCGGCCCCGATCCGACGAACGCGTCCTGACGGACAGATAAGGAAATAGCGGAATGACGATTGGCTCGGACGTTCTCGCGCTTGTTGGGAAGCGCGCACTCGTGGTGGGTGGTTCCAGCGGTATCGGCAACGGCATTGCGCAGCTCTTCCGTGCCCAGGGCGCGCAGGTGCGGGTCTGGGGCACGCGTGCGTCCGCCGCCGATTATGCAGACGAAAAGGGGTCGGATCTTTCCGGTCTCGATTACGAACAGGTCGACGTGTCGAACCCTGCCGCCATCGACGGCGCCGGCTCTTTCCCTGATGGGCTCGACATTCTCGTTCTTGCGCAGGGCGCGGTCGTCTATCGCCGCAAGGAGTTCGAGATCGACACCTTCCGGCGGGTCGTGGACATCAACCTCGTCAGCGTGATGCACTGCTGCACGCGATTCTACCCGGCCATACGCGAGCGCCAGGGCTCGATCATCGTCATCAGTTCGATCGGAGCGTATAAGTCGGTGATCGGCAACCCGGCCTATGCCGCGTCGAAGGCCGGCGTTGTCGGCCTCACCCGCACGCTGGGTGATGCCTGGGGGCGCGAGGGCGTCCGGGTCAACGGCATTGCTCCGGGCATGATCGCCACCAAGATGACGGCCGTGACCACCGAGAATCCCGATCGCCTGAAGGCGGCGATCGACACGATCTCGCTCGGCCGCCTCGGCCTGCCTGAGGACGTCGCATCGACCGCGCTTTTCCTCGTGTCGCCGCTGGCCAGCTATATCACCGGACAGACGATCGTCGTCGATGGCGGTCGCAGCCTGTGATGAAGGCGGCGGTCTTCAACGGCGCGGGCAAGCCGCTCGTCATCGAGGACCGCCCCATCCCCGAACCAGGCCCCGGTCAGGCGCTGATCGCGGTGCGCCGCTGCGGCATCTGCGGGTCCGATCTCGCGATGACGGCGTGCGACAGTCCGGTGACCTTCGCGACCGGCTGCGTGCCCGGACACGAATATGCCGGGACCATCGTAGCACTGGGCAAGGACGTGACGAACCTCAGCATCGGCGATGCGGTCAGCGCGTTTCCGGTGGCGGGCTGCGGCTCCTGCGATGCCTGCCGCGCGGGCGATCCCTATGGCTGTTCGGCCTGCACCTATCTCATGGGTGGCTTCGGTGAATATGCGCTGGCTCGCGCCGAGCTTTGTGTCCGCCTGCCGCAGACCCTGACGCTGGCTGACGGTGCGCTGGTCGAGCCGCTGGCGTGCGGTGCTCAGGCGGTCCGTCTCGTTGGCGTCGGTCCCTCGTCGCGCGTCCTCGTGCTCGGCGTCGGCCCCATCGGGCTTGCAGCGATCTGGTGGGCGGCGCGTGCGGGATGCCGACAGATCGTCGCTGCCGCGCCGTCGCAGCGCCGGGCGGAGCTGGCGCTCGCCATGGGGGCCCATGCCTTCGTCGCGCTCGACGACCATTTTGCGCAGGGCCTTTCCGATGCATTGGGGGGCAACGCCCCGGACATTGTCTTCGAAGGCGCGGGCAAGCCCGGCGCGATCGCCACCGCACTGGAGCATGTCGGCAACCGCGGCACGGTGGTTTCGAGCGGCATGTGCCTGTCCCAGGACAGCTTCATGCCCGGCTTTGCGATGATGAAGCAGGTGCGGCTTCAGTTCAGCATGGCCTATCTTGCGCAGGATTTCCGTGATTCCGTCGCTGCACTGGACGCCGGCCATGTCGAACCCCGCGCCATGGTGACTCGGACAATCGCGCTGGACCGCCTTCCCGCAACGATCGAGGCGCTGCGTTCGCCCGGCGACGATTGCAAGGTTCTGGTGGAGCTCGCCGGGTGATCGCAGACAAGGGCAACGGCAGGCCGTGACCCGGCAGGGCGACTTCGCTCAGGCGTCCGACGCGACGGACGACCGGGTCGTCCTGACGATCACCGATCACGTTGCCGAGGTGTGTCTCAACCGGCCCCAAAAACTCAATGCTCTCGATCGTGCCATGTTCGAGCGCCTCAACCGGATCATCGCGCAATTGCAGGAGGCTTGCGAGGTGCGTGCGGTGGTGCTTCACGGCGCGGGCCGCGCCTTCTGCGCGGGGCTGGACCTGGCAGCGCTGCAAAATGGCGGCGCTGGCTTCGACCTCATGGCGCGGGCAGCCAGCGATGCCAATGTGGTCCAGCAGGCCGCCTGGGGCTGGCGCACCCTCCCCGTCCCGGTCATTGCTGCCGTCCAGGGCGTGGCATTCGGCGGCGGGCTGCAGATTCTGTCGGGCGCCGACATCCGCATCGGCGGCGAGAACGCGCGTCTTTCCATTCGCGAGATCAACTGGGGGCTCGTCCCCGACATGGCGGGCATGGCGCTGTGGCGCGGCTGCGTGCGCGACGACATATTGCGCGAGTTGATGCTGACAGGGCGGGAGATCTCCGGCGTGGAGGCGCAACAGGCCGGCTTGCTGACGGTCATTGCCACTGATCCGCTCGAACGGGCGCGCGCACTGGCGGCGACGATCGCCCAGCATAGCCCTGACGCCGTTCGTGCCGCCAAAAAGCTCGCCAATCTCGCCACGTCGGGAGCGGAAGCTCGCGATCTGCTTCTGGCTGAGAGCGTGGCGCAGCAGGCGCTCAAGGGTGCCCCGAACCAGCGAGAGGCCGTGCGTGCGTTCATGGAACGACGGCCTCCAGCGTTCACCGATCAACACCCAGAACCATAACGGAGCGAGAGAATGGCTGATCAAGACCGCAGTTTGCCGGTGCCACGCGCCTTTACCGACGTGACCGCTAAGTGGCTGACGGGCGTACTCGCGCCGCTCCATCCGGGGACGGAGGTCATTTCCGCCAGCGTCGACCCGCATATGGGGCACAAGCCCAACAAGGCACGTGTCCACCTGACGTACAACGAGGCAGGCCAAAAGGCCGGACTGCCGCCGACGCTGGTCGTGAAGGGCACGTTCAACGGCACCACCTCTCGCGGGGCGATCATCGACTTCTCGAACATGGCCGAACTCGTCTCCTATCGCGACATCGTGCCGCATCTGGAGATCAACGCCCCCAAGCTCATCTACCAGAATTGGGAAGCAGAGCCGTCGGAGAGCGTGGTCCTGCTGTTCGAGGACATGGCCGGTCGCGGCATTTCCTATTTCCCGAACGGCTTCGCGACGCTGAACTACGGGCAGGCGGCGCGAATCCTGAAGGCGATGGCGCGGTTCCAGGCCCAATCATGGAACAGCCCCGACTTCGCGGACGGCGGGCGCTGGGGACCGGGCACGGGCGCGGGTGAAAACGCGCGGCTGATCCGTGAACTCTATTTCGACATCCTCCCACGCTCCGAACATTGGGCAAGCTCCGTCACGAGCCCGCGCGGCGCGGCGATGCCACGCCTGCTGCGCGATGCCGACCGCATGGAACGCGGCTGGCAGCGGCTGGTCGAGATGCTGTCCGGCCACGGCAACGTCATCGTTCATGGCGACGAGCATCTCGGCAATCTGGGGATGGAGCCGGACGGTACGCCCATCCTGTACGATTTTCTCGCACGGGGCGAGCCGTGGCCACTAGGCCTCGTGCGCTTCCTCATCCCCACGCTCGACACGCTCGACCGCCGCGCCTGGGAAAGGTCGCTGCTCGCCGGATATCTCGATGACCTGCGCCGATTCGGTGCCGACGCGCCGTCGTTCGAGGAAGCGTGGCTCGCCTACCGCGCCGCCGCGATCTGCCCGCTGATGATCTGGCTGAATAATTCGAGCAGTTGGCAGCCCGAGGCGACCAACACCGCCAACGCCGCACGATCTGCAATCGCCGTGCTGGACCACGACTCGTTCGGCCTGCTGGGACTTTAGGAGATGGCGGTCATGATCCCCACGCGCCCCCTCGGCGATACCGGCCTTCAGCTTTCTACGCTCGGTCTGGGTGGCACCGGCCTGGCGAACCTCTATGCCACCGTCGCGGACGAAGAGGCAGCCCGACTGGTCCAAGGCGCGCAGTCGCTCGGCGTCAGCTTTTTCGACACCGCGCCCTGTTACGGGGTCGGGCTGAGCGAGCAGCGGCTGGGCGCGATCCTGCCGCGCCTTCCGCGTGACAGCTTCGTACTGTCGACCAAGGTCGGCTACGACCTCGTCGCACCCGACGAGGGGCAGGATGTCGGCCCGTCGCTGTTCGTCGACTCACCCCGCCTCGTGACCCGCTATGACTTCACCTACGACGCAGCGATGCGGTCGATCGAAGGCAGCCTGAAACGGCTGGGGATCGACAGGGTGGACATGGTCGCGATCCACGATCCGGACCAGACGGCGGGTGCCGATCCCACCGCCGATCCTTATGCTGGCTCGCTGTTCGCCGAAGCCATGGCGGGTGCCTATCGCGCACTTGACGAGCTGCGGGCGCAGAACGTCATCCGCGCAGTCGGCGTCGGCATGAACCAGTGGCAGATGCTGGTCGACTTCGCGCGCGAGGGCGACTTCGACTATTTTCTTTGCGCCGGTCGCTACAATCTGCTGCGCGCCGACGCCGGCGATGTGCTGATGCCGCTCTGCGCCGAAAAGGGCATCAGCGTGATCATCGGCGGCCCATATAGTTCCGGCATCCTCGCGAGCGGGGCGGTCGAGGGCGCGATGTTCGACTATGCACCCGCATCGCCCGAGGTGCTGGCACGCGTCCGCTCGATCGAGGATCTGTGCCGCGATTTCGGCATCTCGCTGCGTGCGGCCGCCCTGCAATACCCGCTGCGGCATCCTGCGGTCGTCAGCGTGATTCCCGGCGCGCGATCGCTTGATGAGCTTCAGCAGAACGCCGCCGCCCTGGCCGAGCCGGTACCCGACGGCTTCTGGCTTGCCGCCACCGAACACGGGCTGATCGATGCGCAGGAGACAGCGTCATGACTGAGGAGCATGGCGGCAAGGCAAATGGCCGTATGCTCGGCGTCCATCACGTCGCGATGGCGACGACCGATCTGGACGCGATGCAGCGCTTCTATTGCGAGATGTTCGGCATGCGGCTGCTGGCGAGCGGCGCGTGGGAAAACGTCCCCGAATATGACGCTATGGTCGGGCTGGAGCGATCATCCGCCCGCTTTGCGCTGCTCGGCGGCGCCAATGTCGCGCTGGAGCTGTTCCAATATTTCACCCCTGACCCCGGCCCTGCCGAGGCGGACAGGCCCGTGAACAGGCCCGGCATCACCCATCTGGGTTTCGCCGTCGATGACCTCGACGCGGAATATGCGCGGTTGAGCCGCGCGGGAGTCCGCTTCCACGCCCCGCCAAGCGGCTCCGCAAGCAACAGCCCGATCCGCGCCGTCTACGGACGCGATCCCGAGGGCAACGTGTTCGAGCTGCTCGAATTCCGCGGCGAGACACCATTCGACTATGCGCCCTCATCGCCCGTGTGGAGGAAAAAATAGCCGTGCCGCTCGCCGAGCGAAGCGCTGTTCAGGCCGACGATGGGAGATAGAGCAATGTCATCACTTCAAGGAAAAGCCGCCCTCGTCACCGGCGCCTCGCGCGGGATCGGCCGGGCCATCGCAACCCGGCTGGCGGCGGACGGGGCCCTTGTCGCCGTCCATTATGGCCAGCGCCGCGAGGGCGCCGAGGAAACGGTGCGGATGATCGAAGCGGCCGGCGGCGCGGCATTCGTTGTGGGCGCCGACGTGACGCGACCGGACGCGATCGAGGCGCTGTTTTCGGAGCTGACGACCGAGCTGGCCGCGCGGGGTCACGAAGCCATCGACGTGCTGGTCAACAATGTGGGTATCGGCGGCGGGGGCAGCATCGCGGCGATGACCGAAGCGGATTTCGACCGGCTGTTCGCCACGAACGTCAAGGGCACGTTCCTCGTCACCCAGCAGGCCTTGCCCCACCTGCGCGACGGCGGGCGGGTCATCAACATCAGCTCGATGGTGTCGCTCGCCGCCTATCCGGGCTCCATCGCCTATGCCATGACCAAGGCGGCGCTGAATTCGTTCACGCTCTCGCTCGCGGCGGACCTTGCGAGGCGCGGCATCACGGTCAACGCCGTCGCGCCCGGCGCGACCGCGACCGACTTCATCGCGCCGCTGCTGGCGGACGCCAAGGCCGCGGCCTTCTATGCCAAGGCCGCGGCACTCGGGCGGATCGGCGAGCCCGCGGAGATTGCCGGCGTCGTCGCGTTCCTTGCGTCTTCCGACGGGGGCTGGATCACCGGGCAGATCATCCAGGCGAGCGGGGGAATGCATCTCTGACGGGGTCATGACGGCCAGCGCCATGCGAGCCTGAACGCGAGCGGCCGGCCCTGCCCGGCTTGTCTGACACCGGCCGAAGTCGTGCCCCTAGCCGACCATGCCTCCTCCCCGCTTGCCGATAGTTCCTGGCGGCGAACACGATGTGATCGCCGGGACAGCGGCAGGAGGAGTGCACGACATGGCAACAGCAGCCGAATCCGCCATCGACGACACCACGACCCGGGAAGCGATCTCTTTCTGCCGAATCTGCTCGGGCGGTTGCGGCGTCGTGCTGACGATCGACGCGAACGATCGCATCCTTGGGGTTCGCGGCGACAAGGACAGCCCCCTCACGCGCGGCTATGCGTGCTTCAAGGGGCACCAGCCCGAAGCCTCACACCACGGCCCGCAGCGATTGCTGCGCCCGCGCAAGCGAATGCCGGACGGCTCCTATGTCGAAATCTCGTCCGAGCAGGCGCTCGACGAGATCGCGGAAAAACTCGGCCCCATTCTCGACCGGCACGGCAAGGAGGCGATGGCGATCTTCCTCGGCAACGGCGGCATGTTCAATATCGCCGGCTTCTACATGCTGCCGAGCTTCCTCGCGGCGTTCGATTCCGACCAGTATTTCTCGACGCTGACCATCGACCAGTCCGGCAAGATGGTCACAATGGGCCGGCTCGGCGCATGGGGGGCAGGCTACCCCCATCTCGACGACATGGACGTCGTCATGTTCTTCGGCGCCAACCCGCTCGTCAGCCACGGTTCGCTCGGCTTCCTTCAGGAAGACCCCGTGCGCACCTTCAAGCGCGCGCGGGAGCGCGGGCTCAAGCTGATCACCATCGATCCGCGCAGGTCGGAAACCGGCCAATTCGCGGACATCGCGCTTCAGCCCTATCCCGGCCAGGATGCGGCGATCGCCGGCGGGCTGATCCGCCTCATTCTGGCGGAAGGCTGGGAAGACAAGGCGTTCTGCGACCGCTGGGTGGGCGCGGCGCATATGACTGCGCTGCGCGAAGCGGTCGAACCGCTGACCGAAGCCTATGTCGAGCACCGCGCCGGTCTGGAGCCCGGCGCGCTGCGCCGCGTGGCGGAGATGTTCGCACGCGACGCGAAGACCGGCAGCGTCACCTCTGCCACCGGCCCCTCGATGTCGCCTTACTCGAACCTCGCCTTCCACCTGATCGAAACGCTGAACATCATCTGCGGGCGCTATCTGCGCGAAGGGCAGCGGGTGCATCAGGTCAACGGCATGGGTCCGGGCGGGCCGCTGAAGGCACAGGCCTTCTCCCCTTCCCGCTTCTGGGAAGCATCGGGCGAGAGCCGCATCCGCGGCGCCCGCAGGCTTTTCCAGGATCGCTGCACAGCCACGCTGGCGGACGAGATCCTGACGCCCGGCGAGGGCCAGATCCGCGCGCTGCTCATCGATGGCGGCGATCCGGTTACGTCCTGGCCTGACCAGCAAAAGACGGTGCAGGCGCTGGCTTCGCTCGACCTCCTGGTCTGTATCGATCCATGGCCGACGCCGACGACGAGCTTCGCGCACTACATCCTGCCGCCGCTGATGCAGTACGAGCGCGCCGACCTGCCCATGTACCTGCCCGGCTTCGCAAACTGGGCGGGCGCCTGGTCTCAATATACCCCGCCGGTGATCGCACCGCCGAAGGGATCGGACCTCGTCGAGGACTGGTATGTCTTCTGGAGCCTCGCCCGGCGCCTTGGCCGGACGATCACCTATAACGGCGTGCGCCCGCTGGACATGGAGACCCCGCCGACCACCGACGAACTGCTCGATCTCGTTCTCCACGGCGGCCCGCACAATCTGGATGCGCTCAAGGCCGATCCGCACGGCTTCCACGCCGATATCGAACAGCAGACGGTGCTGCCGGCCGACCCGGACGCGGACGGCAAATTCGACCCGATGCCGGCCGACGTCGCCGAGGAACTGCGCCGTTTCCTGGCGGAAGCCGGCACGCCGGGCCGCTGGCAGCGCGACGGCCGCAGCTTCACGCACCTGCTCGCGACGCGGCGGATGCGCGATCTGTTCAATTCGAACGGCCGCTTCGTGGGGACCGTGCGAAAGCGCACACCCTTCAACCCCGCCTTCCTTCACCCCGACGAGTTCGCTCCTCTCGGCATATCGCCCGGCGACAAGGTGGAGATCGAGTCCGCGCATGGCCGCGTCGTGGCCGTCGTCGAGGCGGACCCCGAACTGCGCCAGGGCGTGGTTGCGCTCGCGCATGGCTGGGGCGACCCACCCGGCAGCAACGCCGACGTCGAGCAGAGCGGAACCCCCGTCAACCGGCTCATCGACACCGACCGCAACTATGAAGCGGTGAACGCGATGCCGCATATGTCGGCGGTGCCTGTGAACATCGTGCCGCTGCGGTGAAGGGCGGCGCCCTGGCAGCGATCAGGCTTACGATGTCGGGGTGGGTATCCGCGCCGGGATCATCGTAATCGCGTTGTCGATGACGAATTCACCGGCCGTGACATAGCGCGCAGCGGGCGACGCGAGGTAGAGCACCATTTCGGCGACATCCCGCGCCGAACCAAACGCCCCGTTCGGCAGCGGCTTCCAGCTGTTTTCGCGGCGTTCGACCTGCTCCGGCGTCACGCGCTCACCATGCATGTTGGTGTGAATGTTGCCGGGATGAACCGAGTTGCACCGGATGCCGTAATTCTGCTCCAGGCAGTGGGTCGCGATCGCCTTCGTCATGGACCGGACCGCGCCTTTGGCTGCGCTGTAGCCCAGCACGGCGGAAAACCCCTGCAGGGCGGCGGTCGACGAGATGTTCACGATCGATCCGCCGTTATCACGCGCCATCAGAGGTATGGCATGCTTGCAGCCCAGGAAGACCCCCTCGGACATGACGGCGTTCAGCAGGCGGAAATCCTCGAGTGTACAGCTTTCGATGGTCCCGATCCGCAACAGCCCGGCATTGTTCACGAGAATATCGAGGCGACCGGCTTTGCGCTCCACCTCCGCCATCAAGGCGAGCCAGGTTTCCTCGCTGCGCACGTCGAGCGTGCAGGGGTGTGCCGATGGACCGATCGCCTCCGCGGCCGCACCTGCGCCCGCCCCATCCACATCGGTCAGGAATACCGTCGCACCTTCGCTGGCCAGCAGCCGGGCGGTGGCGAGGCCAAGCCCCGAGGCCGCGCCCGTCACGATGGCCACGAGGCCGTCCACTCTCCCGCTCATGGCTGCCATCCGTCTTTTTAATCCACCTTCAGCCGCGAACGTGGCTGTTTCGAAGCAAAGCCATAGCGGAAAAGTCCGCGTAAACGTCTCGGGTCAGCCAAAAACCGGCGCTGACGGCCAGTGTGATTGCAGGTCCGGTCAATCAGGCAAGACAAGGGTTTTATCCGCGCGGCAGACGCCATCTTTCGACCGGTTCCGAAGCGATCTTGCCGCCATAAACTCATTCAGGTTGAATTTTTCCGTTCAGGATAGCCAATATCCTGAATGGCGAATCGCCGCAGGGATGGGAGTTGACGATCGATGGGAAAACGGAAAATCTTTCGCTGGCTGGGTCTCGCGCCTGCCGTGCTGCTTCTCGCACACGCGGCCCCTCTGCCGGCCGCCGCCGAGAGCGCGCCGCGCATCGCCGCTGGCAAGGCGGTCACGGCCGGAATCGACAAGGTCATGGCGGAAGCAATCGAGAGCGGAAAACTCGCGGGCGGTGCGGTCGGCGTGATGAAGGACGGCAAGATCGTCTTTCTGAAGGGCTACGGCTATTCCGATCTCGAGGACGGTCAGCCGGTGAAAGCCGACACGATCTTCCGCATCGGCTCGATCACCAAGCAGTTCACCTCGGCGATGCTGATGATGCTGGTGGAGCGCGGGCAGCTCTCGCTCAGCGACCCGATCAGCAAATATTTCCCCGATTTCCCGAAGGCCGACGGCATCACCGTGCGGCACCTGCTCGATCACACCTCGGGCATCCACAGCTACACCGACAAGAATTTCCAGTCGCGCGGATGGCGCGCGCACGACACGAAGGAAATGATCTCCTACATCGCGGGGCAGGACAATCTCACCGATTTCCCCGTGGGCGAGGACTATCGCTACAACAATTCGGCCTATGTTCTTGCCGCCGCGATCGTCGAGAAGCTGACGGGCAAGCCGTATGGCGTCGCGCTCGAAGAGATGATCACGAAGCCCCTCGGCCTCACCGACACGGCCTACGACGACGAGCGCGCGATCGTCCCACGCCGCGCGAAAGGTTACGATCTGCTGGACGGCAAACTCGCGAATCCCCTACCGCTTTCGGTGAGCGTGGCGCATGGCGCCGGCGCGATACGCTCGACCGCGGCGGACATGCTCCGCTGGCAGGAGGCACTGTTTTCAGGCAAGGTCGTGAAACCGGAAAGCCTCGCGCTGATGGTCGAACCCGCGAAGCTGAAGGACGGACGCCTGACGAGCGCGGTGAGCAAGTCCTTTCCGAGCGGACCCCCGCCGCTGGAATACGGCCTCGGCCTCGCCGTGGGCGAGCGTGACGGCCGCCGCGTGGTCGGCCACGGCGGCGCGATCAACGGCTTCAATGCGGCGCTCTACACCTACCCAGACGAGAAGACGGCCATCGTCCTCCTCGTCAACACGCAGGGCGGCGCAAACCAGCGCTATCATGACGTGGCGAACGCCTGGTTCAACAACAACAGCGGAGCAAAGAAGTGAAGATGATCCCGACCATGCGTATCGCGGGCACGGCCCTGCTTCTTGCCTCCGCAGCCGCGTTTCCGGCTGCCGCAAAGGACGCCGCCTATGACATCGTGATCAAGGGCGGCACCATCGTCGACGGCAGCGGCCTCGCCGCCTACCAGGGCGACGTCGCCATCGCGGACGGGCACATCGTGGCGGTGGGCGATCTCGGCAAGGCGAAGGCCGCGAAGACCATCGACGCCGCCGGGCTGGTCGTCGCGCCGGGCTTCATCAACATCCACAGCCATGCCGAGCCAGAAGGCGTTTCGACCGCGGTGAACATGCTGACGCAGGGCGTCACAACCGAGATCGTCAATGCCGACGGCGGCGGCGTCACCGATATCGGCAAACAGCTGTCGGACATGGCCTCGAATGGCCTTGCCGAGAACATCGGGGCTTATGTCGGCTTCAACGCCGTGTGGCGTGAGGCGATGGGCGACCGCGACCTGCGCCCGACGCCCAGTCAGATGTCCTCGATGAAGGCCGCGATCGAAAAAAACCTGAAGGTGGGCGCATGGGGCGTCTCTTCGGGTCTCGATTACCGTCCGTCCTACTACGCAAAGACGGAGGAGGTGATTGAGATCGTCTCGGTGGCCAAGCCCTGGCGTACCAACTTTCCCAACCATGACCGCCTGCGCCCCGAGGACAACCTCAGCTCGTTCAAGGGCATGGAAGAAACCGTTCTGATCGGCGAGAAGACCGGGCTTGTCCCCGTCATCACGCACATCAAGAGCGCGGGCAAGGAGCGCGGCAACGCAGCGAAGGTGCTCGAAATGGTTTCCGCCGCCACCGCGCGCGGCGCGTGGACGGCAATCGACATCTATCCGTACCTTGCCGGGCAGACGGCGCTGCAGGCCTTCCTCGTGCCCGGCTGGGCGGCGGACGGCGGACGCGACGCGATGCTCGCGCGCTTCAAGGACCCGAAGCTCCGCCCGCAACTCGTCGAGGCGGCGGAATATGCAATGGCAACGCGTCTCGGCGGCGCCGAAGGCATTGCGCTTCCGGATCTCGGCAAGCGGCTCACCGACATCATGGCCGCCGAGAATGTCGGCGCCGGCGAGGCGGTGCTCCGCACGCTGGAGCGCGATCCCTACACCCGCGCCAACATGACGTTCGGCGACGAGAAAGACGTGATCGCCTTCCTGCAGTATCCGGATACGGCGGTCGCCTGCGATTGCGGCGCCTCGATCAAGAACCGCGGCCATCCGCGCTATTTCGGCAGCTTTCCGAAGATCCTCGGCCACTATGTACGCGACACCGGCACGATCACGATGGAAGACGCCGTCCGCAAGATGAGCGCACTTCCCGCCGCGATCATCGGCATGGTCGATCGCGGCCAGATCGTGCCCGGTATGCGCGCGGACGTGATGATCTTCGATCCGAAGACCGTGCGCGACCACGCGACGTTCGACGCGCCGACGCTGCCTTCGGATGGTGTCCGCCACGTCATCGTCAACGGCGTGCCGGCGCTGGAGGGCGGCGCCGCGACGGGCGCGAAACCAGGCGCGGTGCTGCTGCGCGACGCGCACATGCCGAGCCGCCCGATGAATACCGCCTCAAAGGCACGCGCCTTCACGGCGAACGGACAGTCGGCGGATTACAGCATCACCCTCACCGCGAAGCAGGCGGCAGGCGAACGCTTCGCCGCCGGCACCGTGAAGCTGAAGGACGTGAAATCGGGCACGGTGTGGACCGCCGATCGGCTCGGCACGGTCCAGACCGCCAAAGGCTGGGCAAGCGTCACCGCGGTGTTGAAGGACAAGGCAGGTAACCGGAAGGCCGCGACGTTGACGCTCGATCGGGCGGATGGCGGGGCGGAAACGCCCGTGGTCACGGTGGCGCTGGGCGGCGAACCCGCAGCGATCGTTCCCGCCAAGGGCTCGGTGCAGGCTGAGTAGCACGCCGCGCGGGGTAAATTGCGGATGGAGAATCGCGTCCCAGTCGTTAGACAGGGCGCGATTCTTCATCGTTCGCTTCGAACCCCGGCCTCGGCGCGAACATTCCGGCAGGAGCAGCCATGATTGAAGCCGAATGGTGGGATGCAGAGGATTCCGCCGAACTCGCCGCGTCGGCGGCGGGCGACATCCAGTTCATTATCGAAAGCGCCATCGATGCGCGCGGGCAGGCGCTGATCGCCGTGCCCGGCAGCGGCATCGCGCTCACGGTGCTGAAGGAGGTCGCGAAGGCGAAGTTCGACTGGAAGCGCGTCACCATCGTGCCGACAGGCGACTGCCTCGTCGCTGTCGACAGCCCCCTGTCCGCCGCCGCCGCGCTCGCCCGCATCTTCCTGCCGAAGGGCGCGCGCGTGCTGCCGATCGGCAGCGAAAACGCCGATTACAAGGCGGCTGGCCGCGCCGCCGATGCACGGCTGGAGGACCTGCAATGGCCGCCCGATCTCGTGTGGCTCGATGTCGGCGCGAACGGCGAGACGGCGGGCATCTTCCGCGGCCCCGATCTCGACGAGGCGCTGAACGGTCCCAAGGCGCGCCGCGCGATCGGCGTGATGCCGGATCCGCTTCCGAAGGACGCGCCCGTGGCGCGCGTGACGCTGACCCGCGCCGCGATCACCTCGGCGCGCACGCTGATCGTCGCGCTCCAGGGCGACGAGACGAAAGCCGTGCTCGAAAAGGCACTGGAGGACGGGCCGCTTTCGGACACGCCGATCGGCCGCGTGCTTGCCGAAGTCACCGTCCCGGTCGACATTCACTGGCGCCCCGCCTGACGGTGCGATGAGGATCGTCGCAGCCGATATCGGCGGCACGCACGCCCGCTTCGCGATCGCCGAGATCGCAGGCGGGCGATGCGAACTCGGCACGCCGGTGACGCTGAAAAGTGCGGACTTCGAAGGGCTTGAAGCGGCATGGGCTGCCCTCCCCGTCCTTTTCGCTCATGCGCTGCCGAACGCCGCCGCGATCGCCGTCGCGGCGCCCGTCGCTGGCGATGTGCTTGCCTTCGTGAACAACGACTGGAAGATCGAGCGCGCCGGACTCGCCGGACGGCTCGGCCTTGAACGATTGACGCTGCGCAACGATTTCGGGGCGATGGCGCATGGCGTCGCCGCGCTCGGACACGCGTGGACCGAGCATCTTTGCGGCCCCGACGTGCCGCTCCCGCTTGACCACCCGGTGAGCGTGATCGGGCCGGGCACCGGCCTTGGCAGCGCTATCCTGCTCCGGCGCGGCGGGGGAGTCGAAGTCGTGGAAACAGAGGCTGGGCACATCGCTTTCGCGCCGCTCGATGCCGCCGAAGAGGCGATGATGCCCGCGCTGCGGCAGATGTATGGCCGTGTCTCGAGCGAACGGCTCGTCTCCGGCCCGGGCCTCGCCGCGATCCGCGCCGCGCTCGATCCCGACGCCGCGCCGATGAGCGACGCCGACCTCTGGGCCGCCGCACTCGCAGGCGAGACGGACGCGTTCAACCGCTTCGCGATGATTTACGGCGCGGTCGCTGGCGACATCGCGCTCGCGCACGGCGCGATGGGTGTGGCCATCGTGGGTGGGCTTTCGAACCGCGCGAAAACGCGGCTTCGCGCATCAGGCTTTCATGCGCGTTTTATCGACAAGGGGCGCTACGACGCGCGAATGCGGCGGATTCCGGTCAGGCTGGTCACGCACATGCACACCGGCCTTGTCGGCGCGGCGGCGGCGTTCGCGCAGGAGTATGCGGCCGCTTAACCCGCGGCTGCCATGCGCGCTTCGTGCGCCTCGGCGATCTCGTCCGTGAAGCGGATACCGAGTTCGCCATCGTTGAAGCGCACGACGACACCGGACCGCATACCCATGCGCACCGTTGTCAGCACGACCCGCTCGCCGATCGCGATCTGCTCGTGCGTGGCGAGACGTGCGCCCGTCATCGACATGTCGATCACGCGCGCCGTCAGCTGGCCGCGACGATACTCTATCCGGGCAAGATAGTTGGTCGCGGCCCGCGGCGCATTCCGGTGATTATCGGGTGTGTTCGACATGCCCCGATTCTGGCACGGAAATGGTTAGCGGATCGTTGCCGATCAGCTGTAAACCTCGAACAGCCCCGCCGCGCCCTGCCCGCCGCCGATGCACATCGTGACGACGACATATTTCGCGCCGCGCCGCCGCCCCTCGATCAGCGCATGACCCGTCAGGCGCGCGCCCGACATGCCGTAGGGATGCCCTACCGAAATCGCGCCGCCGTCGACGTTGAACTTTTCGGGATCGATGCCGAGCTTGTCGCGGCAGTAGAGCGCCTGCACCGCGAACGCCTCGTTCAGCTCCCAGAGGCCGATGTCGTCGATCTTGAGGCCGTTCTGCTTCAAAAGCTTCGGAATCGCGAACACCGGCCCGATGCCCATCTCGTCGGGCGCGACGCCCGCAACCGCCATGCCGACATAGCGGCCGAGCGGCTTCAGGCCCCGGCGTTCCGCTTCCTTCGCCTCCATCACCAGCGAGGCCGAGGCGCCGTCCGAAAGCTGGCTGGCGTTCCCCGCCGTCACGTTATGGCCGGGTCCGCGCACGGGCTGCAGGCCCTTCAGGCCTTCGAGCGTCGTCTCGGGGCGGTTGCCCTCGTCCTTTGTCAGCGTCACCTCGTGCTTGGTGACCTCGCCCGTCTCCTTGTTCTTCATCACCATCACGGAAGGCAGCGGCACGATCTCGTCGTCGAATTTGCCCGCCTGCTGCGCCGCCGCCGTGCGCTGCTGCGACTGGAAGGCGAACTCGTCGCACGCGTCGCGGCTGATGTTGTAGCGCTTGGCGACGATCTCGGCGGTATCGATCATCGGCATGTAGGCCGCCGGGTGCATCTCGACGAGGCTCATGTCGGGCTCCACCCGCATCTTCTCGTTCTGCACCATCGAGATCGACTCGACGCCGCCGCCCACCACGATCTGCATGCCGTCAACGATCACCTGCTTGGCCGCCGTCGCGATCGCCATCAGGCCGCTCGCGCACTGCCGGTCGAGCGCCATGCCCGCCACCGTCACCGGCAGCCCGCCGCGCAGCGCGGCAAGACGCCCGATGCACGGCGACTGTACGCCCTGGAGCATTGCAGAGCCGAAGATACAGTCATCGACCTCCGCCGGATCGATCCCCGCGCGCGCCACCGCGTGCTTCACGACATGGCCCGCAAGCGTCGGCGACGGCGTGGCGTTGAAGGCGCCGCGATAGGCTTTGCCAATCGGGGTACGGGCAGTGGAAACGATAACGGCTTCGCGCATGGGAAAGTCTCCTGTTCCTGAATCTTATACGTAGGTGAGGCCGACCCATTCGGCCAGCAATGCGGGCTTGTCCTCGCCCTCGATCTCCACAACCACCTCGTAGGTGGATTGCAAAACGCCCGGATTTCGTTCCGTCACGTCGAGCAGCGTCATGCGCCCGCGAACGCGCTTGCCCGAACGCACGGGGGCGAGGAAGCGCAGCTTGTTCATGCCGTAGTTCACGCCCATCTTGACGCCCTCAAGCTTCGGAAACAGCTCGTAGGCCATGGCCGAAAGCATCGACAGCGTGAGGAAACCGTGCGCGATCGTGCCGCCGAAGGGCGTTTCCGCCGCGCGTTCGGGATCGACATGGATGAACTGAAAATCCTCGGTGCATTCCGCGAACGTGTCGATCCGCTTCTGGTCCATCTCGAACCAGCGCGAAACGCCGAGTTCCTTGCCGACCATGGCCTTGTAGTCCTGCACCGAAACCATCATCCGCACCTCCCTTTTCGCGCCCGGCTTAGGATGCCGTGGCCACCATGCCTAGATAGGCAAAACGTGAGTATTCTTGACCTCTTCGAGAACCGCATAGGTCCGCGTTTCCCGCACCCCGGGCAGGTCGACGAGCGTATCGCCCAGAAACGCGCGGTACGCCGCCATGTCCTTGACGCGCGCCTTGATGAGGTAATCGAACCCGCCCGCCACCATGTGGCATTCGAGAACGGCGGGCATCCGGCGCACGGCCGCAGCAAAATCGTCGAATACGTCCGACGTCGTGCGGTCGAGCAGCACCTCGACGAAGATCAAGAGCGCGCAATCGAGCAGCACGGGATCGAGCACCGCGACCGTGCCGACGATGTAACCCTTCTCGCGCAGTCGCCGCAC
>ERZ1645185.252-NODE-252-length-22686-cov-5.272281_pt1 | contig 22686 bp, 25 predicted proteins | sample MGYA00575351_ERZ1645185 | MGnify/ENA primary metagenome ERZ1645185 (study PRJEB40838, sample SAMN11284767) | freshwater sediment metagenome | isolation source: river sediment | host: Sediment | place: India: Jana village, Kanpur | collected 2015-12-17 ...
ATCCGCCCGGCGGTGCTCCACAAGCAGGCCAAATTCTTAGTGAGGCTTCGCAGAAGGACGCGAACTACGCGGTCTACCCTGTCACGCGCGAGACCCTGCCCCTGCTTGCCTCATGGCCCAGGCATGACCGAGCCCGTCAATATGGCTGGATCAAGCGGCAATCGGGCCCGTCTTCGCAAGTGATCGCGCCGGGCGACGTGATCGACTTGGCCATTTGGGACAACGGCGACAGCTCGCTTCTGATGGAGAAGGGCCGGAAAACCATCGAAATGAAGGGGATCCGCGTGAACCCGGCAGGCGAGGTATTCCTGCCTTACGTCGATCAGGTCTATATCGCGAACATGACCCCTGACCGCGCCCGTGCCGTGGTGCAGGAAAAGTTCTCGGCCATCAGCCCTACCGCGCAGGTGCAGCTGCTGCATACACCGGGCCGCGAAAGCTCGGTCGATCTGATCAGCGGTGTGACTACTCCGGGCAGCTTCCCTCTTCCCGATCGCGACGTGACCGTGCTTGGCCTGATCACAATGGGCGGTGGCATCAGCAAGGATCTTGACAATCCACAGGTCCGGCTGTCGCGCAATGGCAAGCTTTACGGCATCTCGGCCAACAAGTTGATGGACGAACCCTCGCTCGATACGACGCTTGCAGGCGGCGACAAGGTCTACCTGGAAAGCGACGAGCGGTACTTCCTGTCGCTGGGTGCCGCGAACAAGGAATCGCAGATCTTCTTCCCCAGCGATCAGGTCACGGTTCTGGATGCGGCCTCGCTTGTCGGCGGCCTCAGCGCGACGCGCGCCAATGCCAAGGGCGTGCTGATCCTGCGCGAGTATCCCTCGTCCTCGGTCCGCTCCGACGAAACCGGCCCCAAGACCAACCGTGTCGTGTTCGTGTTTGACCTGAAATCGGCCGACGGGCTGTTCAGCGCGGGCGAGTTTCCGATCCAGCACAAGGATCTGGTGCTTGTGACCGAGAGCTCGGTTGTCGGCACGGCGACCATCATCAGCCTGATCTACGAAGCCTTCGGTATCGTGATCCGGGCCGAGGATCTGACCTGATCGCAACGGGGGGCGGCGTCAGTCGTCGCCCTCAAGCTTGCCACGCAGATCCCGCAACACGGGAAGCACCCCGCGCACCTTTTCTGCACCAAGTGCAGTCACCACCTCGGCGATCAGCGGGGCGATGGCTTGAACGGCTGCGTCGCGCGCCGCCCGGCCCGAGGGGCTGATCGCCACGAACTTGCGCCGCGCATCGTCCCAGTCGGGACGGATATGGATATGCCCGGCCCATTCCAGCTTGTTCAGCGTATTGGTCATCGCGCCGCGGGTGACGTGGAAACTGCGCGCCAGTTGCGCGGGCGTGCGCTCTTCCTGGATGCGGGCCAGATGATTCAGCACGCCGAAATGCGAAAGCTCCATCCCCTTGGGCAGCACTTTCGAGATGCGGTTGCGCGCAAGCTGATCGGCCATGAACAACTCGCCAAAGAGCGCAATCGCCAGATCCTCGGTTTTCTCTGCCATATCGCCGCCCCTACCCCCTGCCGTCACGGACCATCGAAGGGCCGGTCATGGGTCAGGGACGGAACCCGCCCCCGTGCCTTGTCCACTTCAGACAGATCAAGATCGACGAAAGTGACGCCCGGATCGGTGCCCGCATCGACCATGACCTCACCCCAGGGGTTCACTGCAAGGCTGTGACCATGTGTGCGGCGGCCCTTGCCATGCTCTTCGGGGTGAAAGCCCGTCTGCGCGGGGGCCAGCACGAAGCAACCGGTCTCAATCGCGCGGGCGCGGAGCAGAACTTCCCAATGCGCCTCGCCTGTCAGGTGATTGAAGGCTGCCGGAACCGTCAGGATCTGCGCCCCGCCCTGCGCCAGTCGGCGGAAGAGATGTGGGAAGCGCAGGTCGTAGCAGACCGCCATGCCTATCCGGGCGAAGGGCATGTCCGCCACAACCGCGCGCACGCCCGGCCGATAGGCCGCGCTTTCGCGGTAAACTTCGGTCTCCGATACGTTGACGTCAAACATGTGGATCTTGTCGTAGCGCGCGACGATTTCTCCGTCCGCGCCAATCAGGAAAGACCGGTTGGCGAATCGCCCGTCGGCATCGCCGGTCAGCAGCCCCAGTGATCCCACCAGCACCGGAATCCCGATTGCGCGCGCCTCGGCACGCAAGGCCGCAAGCGTTTCATCCTCGGCTTCAGTGCGCAGAACCCGCCGCTGGTGATCACGGCTGGAGCTGAGAAGCCCGGTACATTCCGGCGTCAGCACAAGATCGGCGCCGCCTGCCGCCGCCGCCCGCAGGTAGGTCAGCGTTTCGGGAAGGTTCGCCTGCGGATCGTCCCCGACCGTCAGCTGGACCAGTGCGGCGCGCATTCCTCAGCCCGCCAGAAGCGGGTCAAGCTTGCCCGCATCTTCCAGCGCATGCAGGTCATCGCAGCCGCCGACGTGAACCTCACCCACAAAGATCTGCGGCACGGTCCGGCGTCCGCTGGCACGTTCGGTCATGGCTGCGCGCAGCGCGGGATCACCGCTGACGTCAATTTCGGAATAGGTCACGCCCTTGCGCGCCAGAAGCCGCTTGGCTGCCTGGCAATAGGGGCAGGTCGGGGTCGTGTAGATTTCGACAGGTTTCATCTTCGCATCCGCGTTTCGTGCAGTTGCGGCAAATATAGGGATTCACGCCTCTTTCGCAACGCGACACAGCACCACCACGTCAACCCGTGCGGCACCTGCCGCGAGACAGGCCTCGGTGCAGGCCGAAAGTGTCGCGCCCGATGTCATGACATCATCGACCAGCAGCACCGGACGCCCCGCGATCACCCAATCACGACCGGGCCTGACCCGGAACGCCCCTTCGACATTGCGGAAGCGGCCGTCGCGGTCACGCCCTTCCTGACTGCGGGTGTTGCGGTGACGGATCAGCAGATCGGGGCAGGCCGGGCGTCCGGCCTGCCGCGCCAATGCCTGCGCCAGTACCGCAGACTGGTTGTACTTCCGCCGGACCATGCGCAACCAATGGAGCGGCACGGGCGCGATCACGGTATCCGGCGCGATAAGTGGCGAAGCCGCCCGCATCAGCCATTGCGCCGCAGGCACGGCAAGATCCAGCCGGTCAGCATGCTTCAGCGCCATGACGAGCTGCCGCGCCGTATCGCGATACTGCAGGGCCGCGCGGCCGCGGCTCCACGGTCGTGCAAGCGTCAGGCAATCGTCGCATTGTGCGGCGCGGCCATCGTCCTCGCCCGGCAAGGGTGCGCCGCAGCAGTCGCAGACCGCGCCGCCGATGAATGGCGTCGTCTGCCAGCAGTCGGTGCAAAGACCGAATTCCGTTGCCACCTGCCCATCACAGGCAATGCATAGCGGCGGATAAATCAGCCGCAGCGCCGCTTGCAAACCCATCTCACACACTCCTATGGTCCGCACCGGAAGGAGCCGCCATGCACCCACCGCAGATCGTTGACCGCACCGCCCTAAGCCGAAACCGCCGCCGCGCCCGCCGTGACGCGCTGTTCCTGCATGACGAGGCCGTCATTGAGGTGCAGGAGAGGCTGAGTCAGGTTAACAGGCGGTTTACAAACCCCGCGATCGTGACGCCTTGGCCGGAAATCTGGGCTGAAGTTTTGCCCGGTGCGCGAATTGTTGCGGATGAAGAGGTGCTGGACCTGCAGCCGGGGGCACATGACCTGATTGTCCATGCCATGTGCCTGCACTGGTCAAATGATCCGGTTGGACAACTGGTGCAATGCCGGCGCGCTCTGGTACCGGATGGCCTTCTTCTGGCGCTGACACTGGGTGGGCAGACCCTGCAGGAGCTGCGTGCCGCGCTGGCCGAGGCCGAAATCGCCCAGACCGGCGGCCTGTCCCCGCGTATTCTGCCCATGGCAGAGATCCGCGATCTGGGCGCGCTGCTGCAAAGGGCGGGTCTTGCCCTTCCGGTGGCCGATGGCTTTACACGGACCGTGAGCTATCGTGATGCCTTTCACCTGATGGCCGACCTGCGCGCCATGGGTGAGGCCAATGCTCTGACCGAGCGCACGCGCCACCCGACCCGGCGTGCGGTTCTGGCGGATGCGGCCGCGCGCTATTCTGCCCATTTCGCAACCCCCGATGGCCGCGTTCCGGCCAGCTTCGATATCATCTGCCTGACCGGCTGGGCGCCGCATGAAAGCCAGCAAAAGCCGCTGCGTCCGGGCTCGGCCATCGCCCGGCTTGAGGATGCGCTGAAGGCTGCGGCAAAAGACGACAGTTGACCTGACCGCCCCGAAGGCTATCTCGAGCGGGCGAGTATGACAGGAGACGACGATGCTTGATGCGCTGCGCGATGCGGTGGCTGCGATGATCCGCCCGGGAGAGGGCCGCCTGACCCATGCGCCGCAGAGCCACCCGCCGGTGCGCGCCGCGCGGATCGGCGTGCTTCTGGCCAATCTGGGCACGCCCGATGCGACCGACTACTGGTCCATGCGGCGCTACCTGAACGAGTTTCTGTCCGACCGGCGGGTGATCGATTATCCCGCGTGGAAGTGGCAGCCGCTGTTGCAACTGATCATCCTGTCCAAGCGCCCCTTCACCAGTGGCGCCAACTACAAGCTGATCTGGGACAATGAGCGGAACGAGAGCCCGCTGATGACCATCACCCGCAACCAGACCGAGGCGGTGGCCGCGGCGCTGAAGGCCCAATACGGCGATGCGGTCATGGTCGATTTCTGCATGCGCTATGGCAATCCCTCGACCGAGTCGAAGGTCCGCGCCATGGTCGAGGCGGGCTGCGAGAAGATCCTCTTCTGCCCGCTTTATCCGCACTATGCCGGGGCAACCTCGGCGACTGCGAATGACCAGTTCTTCCGCGCCCTGATGAAGGAAAAGCGTCAGCCTGCGGCCCGCACCCTGCCCGAATACTTTGACCATCCGCTCTATATCGACGCGCTCGCCCAATCGGTCGAGGCGGCCTATGCGGGTCTCGATCACAAGCCCGATGTCCTCGTGGCCAGCTATCACGGCATGCCCAAGCGCTACCTGATGGAGGGTGACCCCTATCATTGCCAGTGCCAGAAAACCTCGCGCCTGCTGCGCGAACGGCTTGGTTGGGACAAAGGCGCGATCGACACCACCTTCCAGTCGGTCTTCGGGACCGAGGAATGGCTTCGCCCCTATACGGTCGAGCATGTGGCAGAGCTTGCCAGGCAGGGCAAGAAGCGCATCGCCGTCATCGCACCCGCCTTCAGCGCCGATTGCATCGAAACACTGGAAGAGATCAACGGCGAAATCCGTGAGAGCTTTGAGCATGCCGGGGGTGAGGTTTTCACCTATATCCCCTGCCTGAACGCCGAGGCTGCCCATATCACGGCGCTGACGGCTGTGATTCGCGAGAATCTGGCAGGCTGGATCGCGCCCGCAGAATGAAAAGACGCCGGGGTTTCCCCCGGCGCCCGTCTGTCACAATGGTGGCGGATCTCAGCTGGCAGCCGCCGCAGCCACGACAAGCAGCAGCATCAGCGGAACGATGACGCCGCCGGCCGAAGACGACGTCGCCTGTTCAACGACTTCCGGCTCCATGACCGGCTCAACCATGCCGCCGGCAAAAGCGGTAGAGGCGGCCAGCGTGAGCGCGGCTGCGAGCGCGAATTTCTTCATGTGTGGTAACCTCCAGTATGCCCTGCCGGCCCACTTTTCGTAACCGGCAGGTCCCCAAGACCGATCCTCGTTCCTGTTGTCTATTGCTGCGTCAGACAGCAGGCAACGTGGGGCGCATGTGCACGACCCGGACAGCCTGACCGGTCGTCAAATCAGCAACACCTGCGCGCCGATCTGGACGTAGTCATACAGCTCTTCGACGTGCTCGTTGAACATGCCAATGCAGCCATTCGAGGATTTCCGCCCGATCTTGCGGGTGTCGTGGGTGCCGTGGATGCGGTAATATTCCCAGGACAGCCACATCGCACGGGTGCCCAGCGGGCAATCCGGGCCCGGAGGAATGTATTCCGGCCAGTCGGGGTTGCGCTCGCGCATCGAGGGCGTCGGGCGCCAGGACGGGGCGGGATCCTTCTTGATGATCGTCGTGCGGCCCAGGCGCGTCAGTTCCGGCGAAACCGGCACCGAGGTCGGATAGAGCTTGTAGGTCACCTGATCGGGCGACCAGTAGTGCAGCGCCCGCGACACCGTATCGACAAGGATCGCGCCATTCTCCAGCGTCGGGAAATAGGGTTGCCAGTCCAGCATGCGGAAGCTGGAGATATTGGCCACGATCGAGCTTTCCGTCTGCGCCAGAACCGGTGCGGCGACCGCGGTGCCCAGCATGGCAGCAGCCCCCCCCAGAACGGCGCGGCGGCTTGGCTTGAACGAGCTATCTGCGGACATGAAGCGGACTCCTGATCTTGCGAATTGAGCGGTTTTTAGCCGCAGCCGCGCACATTCGCAATTCAAACACCTGTCAACAAGCGGATTTGTGCAGAGTTGCGTTTGAACCTTGCCAGCCGATTGGCTAAAGACACGGGCAATCCAAAGCCATCGGTGTGATGAGAGATGACGAAATTCACGGTTCTTGCTGTCTGCGCAGCGGCTCTGCTGTCGGCGTGTTCGCCCGCCGCCAAGGGGCCGCAAGTCGGGCCCGACGGGCGCCCCCTGCCGCAGGTCTACAAGATGTCCAAGGCCGATATCAAAGAGATACCCTACCGTGTGGTGGATTCGGTCAACACATTGCGGGCAGCAAGGGGTGTGCAGCAACTGCAGCTGAACAGCGCCCTGAGCGATGCCGCCGTGGCCCATTCGCGCAATATGTCGGCACAGAACCGTCCGTGGCACTTTGGCTCGGATGGCTCGTCCCCGCCGGTCCGGGCGCAGCGCGCAGGCTATCAGGGTCACCTGCAGGGTGAGCTGATTGCCGAGACCTATCAGTCGGAACTGGAGGTTCTGTCCGACTGGACAGCACAGCCCGATACGCTTGCCGTGTTGATGGATGCCAGCGCCAACGAGATGGGCATCGGCTGGTATCAGGAGCCTGCGGGCAAGCTGTGGTGGACGCTGCTGACCGGCGATTCGACCCGACCGCCCGTTGCCAATGTGACGTCGACGGCGCTCGGTCGCTCGGTCAACACCGAGATGGACGGCGCGACCGCACTGCCAACGCAGTAAGGAAAGCCGCGCCGGAAACAAAAAAGGCGCCCCTCGGGGCGCCTTTTCTCTTACGGGAAGATGTAGATCGGTGTGTTCTTTCGCAACATCGAATAGACCTCTTCCATGTCGTCATCCTCGATGGCGATACAGCCGGCAGTCCAGTCTCCCTTGTGACGCGAATCATAATTCGTGCGTCCGTGGATCATGATATCGCCGCCGGGATCCTTGCCCTGTTCCAGCGCATAGGTCAGATCATTCTCGTTGGGGTAAGAGATCCCGACCGACAGGTGATAGCGGCTGCGCGGGTTGTGGTGGCTGATGAAGTACAGCCCCTCGGGCGTCTTGCCGTCACCCTCGAACTGCTTGTGCCCGACCGGGTTGAAGCCCAGCGAGATGTCATATTCCTTCAGCACCTCGGTCTTGTGGATGAGGTACATCTTGCGGTCCGCCTTATGGACCTGAATCTGCGTGACCTCTGGTCCGTTGTATTTTCTGAACTTGCTGTTGCCACAGGCGGCGATGCCAAGCGCCAGTGTCAGCATCAATAGAATGCGGATGAACTTCATGGAACGACCGTCTTTTTTCTGCTCGTTGTTTTTCCTGTCCCCTTAGCGATTTTTGCACGACCTGCAAAGCGTGGATAGTGCCGCAAGGGCACAGCAACTTCACGGAATCGTGCGCTTAGCGGCTGAACCTTGCGGCAAGCTCCACATGGGCCGACCAGCGGAACTGATCGACCGCCTGAACCCAGTCCAGCCGGTAGCCCGCCTGCACCAGCACCCGCGCGTCGCGGGCAAAGGTCACGGGGTTGCAGGACACCATGGCGATCACCGGAACGGCGCTGCGCGCCAGCGTTGCCACCTGTGCCTCTGCCCCGGCGCGGGGCGGGTCGATCACCACCGCCTCGACATGGCGGAACTCATCGGGCTCCAGCGGGCGACGGAACAGATCGCGCGTCTCGCAGGTGACCCGGTGCAGGCCCCCCACCATGCGCCAGCCCCTGTCGAGCGCGGCCATCATCGCGGCATCGCCTTCAACCGCATGGACATCGGCCTGTTCCGACAAGGGCAAGGCAAAGGTGCCCGAGCCTGCGAACAGGTCTGTAACCTTCTGCGCGCGGCCCACGACCTCTCGCACACAATCGAGGAGCGCACCCTCGCCCTCGGAAGTGGCCTGCAGGAAGGCGCCGGGCGGTGGGGCGACCAGCGCCCGCCCCATCCGCTGCATCGGCGCCGCGCGCAGGGCGACCACCTCGACCTCGCCACGCTCGTCCGTCCAGGACAGGCGTGACAGGCCGTGCGCTTCGGCGACCCGCGCAAGAGCAAGGCGCAGTTCGCCATCCAGCGCCTTGCCGCCCTTTACCAGCACATCCGGCCCGGCCAGCGTGCGGGTGATGGTCAGCGCCAGTTCGGCGGTGCGCGATCCGCCCGCCATGACCAGCGCCTCCAGTGCCGGAACCGCGGCCATCAGGTCCGGGTGCAGAAGCTGGCAGTTCGGCACCGGGATGATCGTATCAGAGTTGCGGGCATGAAAGCCGATCAGCGTGCCACCTTTTGTGCGGCGCGCCGCCAGCGTCGCCCGGCGGCGCGAGCGCGGCGGCGAGGTCAGGATCGGTCGCATCGGTGCCTCCAACCCCTGCCCCGCCAAGGCGCCGCGCACGATCCCCTGTTTCCAGTCGGCCACGAACCCGTCCCGCGCGTGCTGCATCAGGCAGCCGCCGCAACTGCGGGCATGTGGCACGGCGGTTTGACCCGGTCGGTCGAGGGTGTGAGGATCCGTGCGCCCGCAAGCGATGTCCCCTGCAACTCTCCCTCAACCTCTTCGCCCGGCAGCATGCCCGGCACATAGACCGGACCTTCCGGACCCTCGGCGATGCCGTCGCCAAGATGCCCAAGCCGTGCGATGGTCAGTTTCATTCCGCTGCCTCTTCGGTGACGATGAAGCCCCCGGATTGCCGGTTCCAGTAGCGCGCGTAAAGCCCCCCTTTGGCCAAAAGCGCCTCATGGCTGCCCTCTTCGACGATCCGGCCCTCATCGAGCACGACAATCCGGTCCATTTCGGCAATGGTGGACAGACGGTGCGCGATGGCGAGCACGGTCTTGCCCTTCATCACGCGGTTCAGCGCCTCCTGGATACTTGCCTCCACCTCGCTGTCGAGCGCGCTTGTCGCCTCGTCCAGAACAAGGATGGGCGCGTCCTTCAGGAAGGCGCGGGCAAGCGCGATGCGCTGGCGTTGGCCCCCGGAAAGCTTGACCCCCCGTTCGCCCAGATGCGCGTCATAGCCCTTGCGACCCTGATGATCCTCCATATGCAGGATAAAGTCATGCGCCTCGGCGGCCTTGGCGGCGGCAATGATCTCGTCCTCTGACGCATCCGGGCGGCCGTAGCCGATGTTGTCGCGGGCCGAGCGGTTGAACATCGCGGTTTCCTGCGTGACCATGCCGATCTGGCTGCGCAGGCTCTCTTGCGTCACCGCGCGCACGTCATGCCCATCGACCAGAACTGCGCCTTTTTCGCAATCATAGAGACGCAAAAGCAGCGAAACGAGCGTTGACTTGCCTGCACCCGAAGCACCGACAATCCCGATGCGCTCACCCGGTTTGATATGCAGCGTGACGCCATCGATCCCGCCGCGACGCCGGCCATAGGCAAAGCCCGCATCGTTGAACCGGACATCTCCGTGAACCTTGGGCAGATCGATGGCATCGGGTGCATCGGTCAGGCGGTGGGGGCCGGCCAGCGTGCGCATCCCGTCCTCGATCTCGCCCACGTTGGAATAGACCGACATCAGCGCAAAGCTGACCCAGCCGGTCATTTGCGTGATCCGCATCGCGACGGCGCCAGCGGTGGCGATGTCGCCGGGGGTGGCCGCGCCCTGCCGCCACAACATCAATGCCCCCCCGATCAGCATGACCGGAAGCACACCGGCCAGCGCCGTCAGCGCCAGCCGGAACTGGGTCGAGATGATGCCGAAATCGAGACTGCGCTCGCGGAACAGATCCATGCTTTTCAGCGCGACGCGGTCCTCGAAGCTGGCGTGGGCGAACAGCTTGACGGTCTTGATGTTGGTGATCGTGTCAACCACCTGCCCGGTCACCATCGCCCGAGCCGCTGCGCGCGCGGACGAGTTCTTCTTCACCCGCGGCAGGAAGAACCGGATCGTCGCAAGATAGATCACCAGCCACAGCAACAGACCGACGGCAATCGCCCAGTCGACCGTCAGCAGAAAGAACGCCGAGCCGATCACCGAGGCGAGCGAAAAGCAGACGGTATTGATGCTCTCGGAGGCAACATCGGTCATCGCGCGGGCGGCCTGCATCTGCTTTTGCGCGATCCGACCGGCGAAATCGTTGTCAAAGAAGGTGACATCCTGCCCCATCGTCCAGCGATGCAGGCGGCTCAGGACCAATGGCAGCACGTTCGGCCCGACAAGGACCGAGTTCGAGGCCGAGAAGATGCCAAAGGCCAGTGGGCGCAGGATCAGGAAGAAGGCGACCGACCCGATCAACAGCGGTGCATGGTCGGCCAGCACCCGTTCGGGCCCGCTGGCAAGCGCTGCGTCAATGGTCCAGCCCAGAAGCAGCGCCGAGATCACCTCCATCGTGCCGGCCAGCGCGCCGATCACGGCCGCGAGCATCAAGGGTGGCCAGGCGCCTGACAGGCTCCAGCGGATGAACGCGCCAAGCGTCTGCGGAGGTGGGCCATCCGCGGGGCGGAAGGCATCAATCACCGTGCCGAGCGCGCGAAGGGGCCTCATGCCGCATCCTCCGTGCCGATGAAGCCGCCGGATTGCCGCGCCCAGAACCGTGCATAAAGCCCGCCCTTGGCCAGCAGTTCGGCATGGCTGCCCACCTCGGCGACGCTGCCATCCTCCAGCACCACGATGCGGTCCATCGCGGCGATGGTTGACAGCCGGTGCGCGATGGCGATCACGGTCTTGCCCTGCATCACACCATAAAGCGCCTCCTGAATCGCGGCCTCCACCTCGCTGTCGAGCGCACTTGTCGCCTCGTCCAGGATCAGGATCGGCGCATCCTTCAGGATGACCCGTGCAAGCCCCACGCGCTGGCGCTGCCCGCCGGAAAGCTTGACCCCCCGCTCCCCCACATGGGCATCATAGCCACGGCGGCCCTCGGGGTCTTCCAGCGTCAGGATGAACTCGTGCGCCTCGGCCCGTTTGGCGGCGGCGATCATCTCCTCTTCGGTCGCGTCGGGGCGGCCATAGAGGATGTTGTCGCGCACCGAACGGTGCAGAAGCGAGCTGTCCTGCTGCACCATCCCGATGTTCTGGCGCAGGCTGTCCTGCGTCACATGGGCAATGTCCTGCCCGTCGATCAGCACGCGCCCGCCCTCGCAGTCGTAGAAGCGCAGCATCAGCTTGACGAGCGTTGACTTGCCCGCGCCCGACCGGCCCACCAGCCCGATACGTTCACCGGGCCGGATCGTCAGACTGACATCGCGCAGACCGCCCGTGCCGCGACCATAGTGATGCGACACTCGGTCGAGCACGATCTCACCCTTGGTGAGTTGCAGGGGCCGCGCGTCCTGCGCATCGGTCAGGCCGATGGGCTGGGTGATCGTCTCCATCCCCTCCTGCACGATGCCAAGCGCCTGCACCAGCGAGGTGGTGGCCCACATGATCCAGTAGGTCATGCTGTTCAGCCGCAGTACCAGCGCCGTTGCAGCCGCGACCGTGCCGATGCTCGCCTGCCCCTGATACCACAGAAGCAAGGCCCAGCCGGTGACCGAGACAATCAGGAACCCGTTCAGCACCGTCAGTGCCAGGTCCATTCTGGTCACGATGCGCATCTCGAACTGGAACTTGCGACGCGCCTCTTCGATCGCCTCGGTCGCGTGGCGCATTTCCAGCCCGTGATGAGCAAACATCTTGACCGAATGGATGTTGGTATAGGCATCGACGACGCGCCCTGTGACTGCCGAGCGTGCATCCGAACTGGCCTTGGAGGCCGGGCCCGCGCGCCGGAGTGTCCACTGGACAAGGGCCGCGTAGAGCGCAAACCAAACCAGCAGCGGCAGCAGAAGCCGCGGATCTGCCCCGGCAAGCATGATGCCCGCGCCCACGATGGTGACGCTGGCAAAGGCCATGGCGTCAAAGGTCTGGAACACCGCATCCCCGGCCGCAGGCGGGGTCTGCATCACCCGGTTGGCAATGCGACCCGCAAAGTCGCTTTCGAACCAGCCAACAGGCTGACGCAGAACATGATCATGCGCGCGGTAGCGGATCATGGTGCCAAAGTTCGGCAGGATCGTATTGTGCAGAAGTGCCACGTTCGACACGAGCAGCAGCGGCCGCAGCACAAGAACCGCCAGGGCGACTGCCACGATCTCGAACCCATGCGCGGCCCAGACCTGCGCGGGCGTGCCTTGCGTCAGTTGATCAACCAAGCGCCCGACATACCAGATCAGCGCCACATCGATCGCCGCTGCGATGACAGACAGCACCGCCGTTGCCGCAAAGACCTTGCGGAACGGCCGGATATATTCAGCCAGAAACGGCCAGAGCTTTCGCGGTGGCGTGTCGGAATGCACATAGGGCTGATAAGGGTCAACAAGCCCTTCAAAGAACCGGAACATGGGAAAGGCGCCTCACAACGGTCGGAGGCCTGATATAGCTTGATTTGACCGGAAGGAAAACCTGCGCTCAGCCCAGAAGCGCCTCACGCGGCAGCCGCAGGTCGGATTGCAGCCACTGCGCCTCAAGCTCTTTCAGCCGTGTACCAAGGGCGGCGCCTTGCAATGCGGGCATCAGATCGGCGGGCTTCACGGGAAATGCGGTGGATGCACCACGGGCGATCTCTGCGGTCCAATCGTCGGGCGGAGCGGTTCCGAACAGTGCAGCGCGGGCAAGAATCGTATCGGCGGCCAGTGTGGCGCCCAGCCGGTATCCAAGAACTGCGGGCGTAGACATCGCGCCCAAAGCGTCTCTGATATGGCCCAAATCACGGGATTCTGCCCGCGACAGGCGCCAGCGATCCGTCACATCCTCGCCCCCCAGAACGGCGAGGCGGCGGAGCCACCGGGGCGGCAGGCCGCCCTCAAGATGCACCAGCACAGCAAGGAAGCGCGCGTCTCCACCGGGAAGGACCTGGGCCAACACCCCTGCCCGCTCCATCGCGGCAACCGAGGGCGCGGGATCCTCCGCCGCCAGAAGCTTGCGCATCTCGGCACCGATCCGCTCGGCCGAGAGGCCGGAAATGGCCGGAGCATGGCGCGCGCAAGCGGCCAGCCCTTCGGCGTCGATCCCACCTTCAGGGTCGCCATAGATGGCATGGAACCGGAAGAACCGCAGGATGCGCAGATAATCCTCACGGATGCGCGCATCGGCATCGCCCACAAAGCGCAAGCGCCGCGCCAGAAGATCAGGCAGGCCACCCAGCGGATCGATGACCGTCCCGTCGCGTCGGGCGTAAAGCGCGTTCATCGTGAAATCACGACGGGCAGCGTCATCCTCGATATGCGGCGAATAGGCGACCACCGCGCGGCGCCCATCGGTTTCGATGTCCTGACGGAAGGTCGTGACCTCATGCGGGATACCTTGCGCAATCACCGTCACGGTTCCGTGGTCGATCCCCGTGGGTGCGACCTTGAATCCGGCCCTTTCGGCAATATCAGAGACTGTATGAGGATCGGCGTCTGTGGCGATGTCGATGTCGGAGACCGGACGATCCAGCAGCGCGTTGCGCACGCAGCCGCCCACGAACAGCGCCTGATGACCCGCGCACTCAATCGCGTGGCACACGGCCTGCGTCGCGGGGTTGTCGATCCAGTCTCCACTCACCCTCATGGCTGCAACCTCTCTGCCAGACCGCGCAGCATTCGGGCCGTCGCCCCCCAGATGTAATAGGGGCCCCAAGGCACCGCATAGTAGCGCCGCCAGTCGCCGCGCCACATGCGCCGTTCAACCCGGTAGCGCGAGAGGTCGGCCAGATGCGCAAGTGGCACATGGAACACCTCGTCCACCTCGCCGGCCTCGGCGATCGGGGTGAAGGATCGGGTGACATGGGCCAGAACCGGGATGGCACTGTATCCGGTGACGGTTTCATGGGCTGGCAGCCGGCCAAGGATCTGCACGATGGCAGGGTCAAGCCCCACCTCCTCGCGCGCCTCACGCAGGGCTGCCGCCTCGGCCGAGGCATCGCCCGCATCTATCTTGCCGCCCGGAAAGGCGATCTGCCCCGGATGGTGCTGCAGGCCGGATGCGCGCTTGGTGAGCAGCACCGACGGACCTGCCGCACCTTCGCAGATCGCCACCAGCACTGCGGCCGGGCGCAGAACACGCCCCGGCGGCAGCACGGTTCCCGGATTCAGATCATAGTCCGAACTTTCGGGCGCCACCCGTTCAAGCGCCGCCCGCCACTGATCAAGCTTCATCCTTCCGCGCCTTTTCGGCCTCAAACCCCAGCGTTGCCGGATCAAACTCATAATGCGCACCGCAGAACTGGCAGTCGGCGGTGACAATCCCCTCGGGCGTGGTCATGTGGCGCAGGTCCTTGGCCGAGTAGATCGACATCGCATTGCGCACCTTGTCGGCCGAACATGAGCAGCCAAAGCGCACGGGCTGCGCATCGAAGACCCGCGGGCCTTCCTCATGGAAGAGCCGCACCAGAAGGTCGGTCGGCGCGACCGAAGGGCCGATCAACTCGATCTCCTCGACCGTGTCGAGCAGCAGGTTCACGCGGTTCCAGTTCTCGCCCTCTTCGCCCTGCACGATGTCAGAGGCCTTGAGCAGCCCACCCTCACCCGAGCCGCCCTCGCCCGCGACGAAGGGCGAGGCCTTGGGCATGTGCTGGATCATGACGCCACCGGCCCGCCAATGCGGGCTGGAGCCCGGCAGCTGGCTGCGGCCATAGGTCAGGGCAAAGCGCGTGGGCAGCTGTTCCGATTGGGCAAAATATGTCTCTGCACAGGCAGAAATCGAGTCCCCCGTCAGCGGCGTAATGCCCTGATAGGGAACCATGCCCTGCCCCTGATCGATCACAATCACGAAGTAACCCTCGCCCAGAAGGTCAAAGGGCTTTTCGGCCGTGTCGAGTTGATCTTCCTCGAAATGGGCATAGGCGCGGATGCGTGCGGCCTGCCCGTCATCGGTGGGGCCATAGTAGTCGGTCGCGATCATCTTGACCGCGCCGGTGCCACGGATCTGCAGCGAAAGCCGCCAGCGCAGCTTGATCGTCTGCCCGATCAGCGCGGTCAGCAGCGCCGCCTCGCACACCAGCGCCTCGATCTGTGGCGGATAGGCATGCTGCTTGAGCACCTGATCCAGCACACCGTCCAGCCGGGCGACCCGGCCGCGGATATCCGAGTGATCAAGTTGAAATGGCAGGACCGTATCGTCCCATGCGATCTGTGTTCCGATAGTCATTGGGGGTTTCCTGAATGCGCCAGTCTTGGCATACCGCGATCATATAGGCACGGCAAGTTCAGGACCCAATGGCATGATCCGGCGATATGGTGAAGCGGTGAAAACCGCCCAAAGCTACAGACGGCGCCCCGGCGTCTATGCGGTGCTGCTTGAGGGCGACCAGATCCTGACCACGTTTCAAGACGCGCCGAAGCCCGAATTCCAGCTTCCCGGAGGCGGCATCGACCGGGGCGAGCAGCCCATCGCCGCCCTGCACCGCGAGGTTATGGAAGAAACCGGCTGGTCGATCCGCGTGACCCGCCGTCTGGGTGCGTTCCGGCGGTTCTGCTATATGCCGGAATACGAGTTCTGGGCCGAAAAGCTGTGCACGATTTACCTTGCGCGCCCCGTCCGCCCCATCGGCCCCCCGACCGAAGCAGGCCACAGCGCGATCTGGTTGCCGGCAATCGAGGCGCTGGACCTGTTGGGAAATGCCGGCGACCGTGCTTTTCTGGCACGCGCGCTGGTTCAGCCGCGATAGTGCAGCAGAACGCCTGAGACATCGTCCGGGAAATCCGGCCTGTCGGTCCGTGCCGAGAGATGCCAGACCAGCGCATCGAGAAGTGCCGAAGGCTCCAGATCCACATTTGCGCGCAGGAAATCATTCAACCCCTCGGCGCCCAGTTCCTGATTCTGCGCGTCGGGGCATTCGGTCACACCGTCCGACACCAGAAACAGCCGGTCTCCGGGGTGCAGTTGCAACTCGACCCGCTCGAACGTCACGCCCGGGATCAAGCCAATGGGCATCCCGCCATTGCCTACGGGCTCGACGCGCCCGTCACGGCGCATAAGCACGGGATGCGGATGCCCGGCCTGCACCAGCATCGTCTTGCCCGTCTGCAAATCGATCTCGGCATAAGCCATGGTGAAGTACTGCTCGACCTGCATGTCATCGAGCATCAGCCGGTTGAAGCGCCACGCCACCATCTCGGGTGGCCAGGCGCCGCGATTGCCGTCAACCCCGCCGGTCAGCGCGATGTTCTGGTCAGGCAGAGCGCCCGACAGCATCCCGGCCAGACGTGCCGTCATCATGGCCGAGGCCACGCCATGGCCTGAGACATCGATGGAGAACACCGCAATCCGGCGCGCGCTGATCTCGAAAAACCCCGCCAGATCGCCCCCGACATGCCCCGACGGGCGCATCAGGATGGTGGCGCTGGCCCGGCCGAAATCGCGGACCCTTTCCCGCATCAGCGTCTGCTGAAGCTTGCGCGCCTCGATCAGGTCGCGGTCGAGCGAATCATACAGATGGCGCAACTCGTTCAGCGTGTCGCCGATCAGCCGGTTCTTCTCGATCAGCTCGCGCTGCATGCCCAGGATGCGTTCCCCCGCGCGCAGGCGGGCGCGCAATTCGTCGGGGCTGACAGGCTTGATCAGAAAGTCATCCGCGCCACCGTCGAGCCCGTCCGCAATCTCGGTCTTTTCGGATTTCGAGGTCAGAAGGACAAAATAGCCGTAATGATCATGGGGCAGGGCGCGGAAGGCACGACAGAATTCGAGCCCGGTCATCCCCGGCATGACCCAACCCGAAAGGACGATATCAAAGATCGTATCGGCACATTGGCGCAGCGCCTGTTCGGCCGAGCCCGCCTCGGTCACATCATACCCCCAGCGACGCAGCATCAGCGCAAGGATGTGGCGTTGCGCACGACTGTCATCGACCACGAGCACGCGCCTTGGCTGTGCCATACGGCGCGCGGCAATCGGGCCTGCGATGTTCGGGCGGTGATGGGTCATGGCATCCTCGATACGTCCGGGATGCAGACTGGACGGGCGGTCTTAAGGGAAGGTGAAGCCTAAAATGCCACGCGTCGGGGCGGGCCAGAGGCGGGCCGGCGCAACCGGCTGTTAACCTGCGGCTGTGAGACTGGCCCCGGGTGGTCTGAAGGGGGTAATCCATGATCGACTGGACACGCGTTGCTGAACTGCGATCCGAAATCGGCGAGGATGATTTCGCCGAGGTGATCGTTCTGTTTCTCGAAGAGGCCGACGAGGTGATCGCCCGCCTGCGATTGGGCGACCGGTCGCGTCTGGCGCATGACCTGCATTTCCTGAAGGGCAGCGCGCTGAACATTGGGCTTAGCGGTCTTGCGCAACTCTGCCACGAGGGTGAGCGAGCCTGCGCATCGGGGCAGGCACCGCTCGTCGATCTCGACAAGCTTCTCGCCTGCCACGATCAGTCGCGCATCCAGTTCCGCGCCGGGCTGGCGACCCAACCCGCGGCCTGAGCGTCAGATCAGGAACTCGGCCAAGGCCTCGTCGCCGGTGATGTCGCGATAGGAAAAGCCTGCCTCATCCATCCGGCGCGTCAGATCGGCGAAATTCTCTGCGCGCTTCGTCTCGATCCCGATCAGGACAGAACCAAAGTTGCGCGCCGATTTCTTCAGATATTCGAACCGGCTGATGTCGTCATCCGCGCCAAGCATCGACAGAAACTCGCGCAATGCGCCGGGGCGCTGCGGCATGCGCAGGATGAAATATTTCTTCAGACCCGAATAGCGCTGCGCCCGCTCTTTCACTTCGGGCAGGCGCTCAAAATCAAAGTTACCACCCGAGGTAATACAGACCACCGTCTTGCCGCGGATCTGGTCGGCCAGCACCGGCAGCACATCGACCGACATGGCCCCCGCAGGCTCAAGCACGATGCCCTCGACGTTCAGCATCTCCAGCATGGTGACGCAGATCCGGTCTTCGGGCGCGAGCAGCACCTGATCAGGTTGCGCCCATTTCAGCCGGTCATAGGTCAGCGCACCCAGCCGGGCAACGGCGGCACCATCGACAAAGCTGTTGATGCGGGGCAGCGTGGTTGGCGCGCCCGCCTGCAGCGCGGCCGTCAGGCTCGCCCCGCCAAGCGGCTCGACGAAGCGGAAATCTGTCGCCGGTGACACCGCCCGCAGATACCCGGTGACGCCCGAGGCAAGGCCGCCGCCGCCCACCGGCAAGATGACCATATCGGGCGCGCATCCGGCCAGATCGCGCAACTGTGCAAGCAACTCGACCCCGACGCTCGCCTGCCCCTCGATCACGTCCAGATCATCGAAGGGCGACAGGAAATGCGCGCCCTGATCGCGGCAGTAGGTTTGGCTCGCGGCAAGCGTCTGGTCGAAGTAGTCGCCCGTCAGCACGATCTCGATCGCGGCGCCGCCAAAGGTGCGAGTCTTGTCGATCTTCTGCTGTGGGGTGGTGACCGGCATGAAGATCGTGCCCTTCACGCCGAAGTGCCGACAGGCATAGGCCACGCCCTGCGCATGGTTGCCCGCGCTTGCGCAGACGAAATGGCCCTGCGCAGGGGTGCTGGCCAGAACCTTGCGCATTGCGTTGAAGGCGCCGCGCAGCTTGTAGCTGCGCACGGGCGTCAGGTCCTCGCGCTTCAGCCAGATCTCTGCGCCCAGACGGGTCGAGAGATGGTCGTTGCGCTGCAGGGGGGTCGGCTCGAACAGCGCACGCAAGGCGTCGGTGGTCTGGCTGGCGGATTGGATCAGATCGGTCATGCGCCGATTAGACCCGCATCGGCGGAATTGGCAAGATCAGACCAGCGGACGCTTCTCGATGTAATGGCCGTAAAGCGTGGTCAGGATCGACAGGCCCAGCATGCCGAGGAACCAGTTGAGCGCCAGATTCGCAATCATGCCGAGCACAGGCACGATGGCCAGCAGGGCCGCAAGCAATCCGAGCAGGATTGAAACAAGGAGAAACCCAAGTGCGAGAGACAGCATCGCGGTCCATTCGCCCCTCGTTGCGGCCCAAGCGTCACCAATTCCGGCACCACCATCAAGGGCAGCGCCGGGCATGGCAGCCCCGAAACGCCAATAGACCGTCACCAGAAACAGAATTGCCACCGCGCCCAAAACTACCGTGAGCGGTCCGGGCCCATGCTGCGCGCCGGTCAGCACGCCGATCGGAAGCATGACAACCGCGCTGCTTGCAGCAAAAAGCAGGGTGATCAGAATGCCACGCAGAAGATATGCGCCAATGCGCGCCCACCGCAGTGTGGGCATCCAGCCAACGGGTTCGGCCAACAGCACATGGCGGTGCCAGTTGACAGCGATGCTGGTTCCGAGCGCGATAAAAAGCACGAAAAACGCAATCACGAAGACCCCGGGCGTTTCTTCGGGCTGCCCACCGGATATGGCGAAGGACGCGCCAAGCAGGGCAATGCCCAGAAGCAGCAGTATCACCCCCGGAACTACCGAAACCCTGAAGGCCGCGCCAAGGTTGTTGACCAGCAGCCGAAACGACGCCTCAAGAATTTTCCAGCCCTTCACCCGCACCTCCATCACCTGTGACTTATCCACATTGGTGATGTGGGCCTGCGATTTGTCAACCTAGAGAAGTGCGCGCTTTTCGATGTAGTGGCCATAGAGCGTGGTCAGGATCGAGGCGCTGATCATCATCTGCACCCAGCCACTGATCACCTGCCACAATAGCGACAGGATCGATCCCTCGGGCAGAAGGGCAAGCGGGCTGCCCAGAACAATGGCCGCCACCCCCGACAGGAACGCAAGGATCAGGATCGTCGGCGTCTCGCCGGTCGTTGCGACCCAGCCATCGGCGAAGCCCAGATCGCGGTCAACCGCCACTCCCGGAAGGATCGTGCTGAGGCGGTAGAGAAAGGTCAGGACCGGCACGATGACGCAGATCACGATCAAAAGCTCGGTCAGCCAGGTCAGACCGAAAAGCCCGACGAACAGCGTGCCGAACGCCAGCCACAACACCATCCCGATCAGCAACGACAGAAGCGCGATCAGGATCGACCGACCGGCATAGCGGCCCAGCCGTTGCAACGAGAGCTGCGGCAGATAGCCGGCCGGGCGTTCGTTCAGCAGGACGAAGCGGTGCCAGGCCACGGCGATCCACATCAGCGCGATCAGCATCGCCATCATGGCGATTGTCACCTTTGTCGCCTCTGCGCCCGTCGGCTCGGTCGTGGCCTCCATCGCGGTGGTCGTGACCCCGAGTGCGATGGCAATCGCCATCTGGGCCAGATAGATCAGGCCGGATATCTGCAGGGCCTCGGGCAGGTTGCCAAAAACCTGCCGGATCGAGTGCACGAATATGGCCCAGGCCTTCATCTTCATCTCCATGGATCGCTACCGCACAGAAGGCAGACCGCCGGGCCGCTGTCAACCTCGGGCTGCGCGGCTTGCGCAAGCGGCGTTTTCCCTTTAATCGCGGGCAAAACCGATTGGAGCGCCCCATGTCCAAGCCCAAGAAAGTCGTGCTCGCCTATTCCGGCGGCCTTGATACCTCGATCATCCTGAAATGGCTGCAAACCGAATACGGCTGCGAGGTGATCACCTTCACCGCCGATCTGGGGCAGGGCGAAGAGCTGGAGCCCGCGCGCGCCAAGGCCGAGCTTCTGGGCATCAAGCCCGAGAATATCCATATCGTCGACGTGCGCGAGGAATTCGTGCGCGACTTCGTCTTCCCGATGTTCCGCGCCAATGCGGTGTATGAGGGGCTCTATCTTCTGGGCACCTCGATCGCGCGTCCGCTGATCTCCAAGCATCTGGTCGAGATCGCGCATCGCCACGGCGCCGATGCCGTGGCCCATGGCGCGACCGGCAAGGGCAACGATCAGGTCCGGTTTGAGCTGTCGGCCTATGCGCTCGATCCCGATATCAAGGTCATCGCTCCCTGGCGGGAATGGGACCTGACCTCGCGCACGAAGCTGATCGAGTTTGCCGAGACGAACCAGATCCCGATTGCCAAGGACAAGCGCGGCGAGGCGCCGTTCTCGGTTGACGCCAACCTGCTGCACACCAGCAGCGAGGGCAAGGCGCTGGAAAACCCGGCCGAGGCCGCGCCCGACTATGTCTATCAGCGCACCGTGAACCCCGAGGATGCGCCCAACACGCCCGAATTCATCGAGGTGACCTTCGAGCGGGGCGATGCGGTTGCGATCAACGGGCAGGCGATGTCGCCCGCGACGATCCTGACCCAGCTGAACGAGTTTGGTGGCAAGCATGGGATCGGGCGGCTCGATTTCGTGGAAAACCGCTTTGTCGGCATGAAGTCGCGCGGGATCTATGAAACCCCCGGCGGCACCATCCTGCTTGAGGCACACCGCGGCATCGAACAGATCACGCTGGATGCGGGCGCAGGCCACCTGAAGGATTCGATCATGCCGCGCTATGCGGAACTGATCTACAATGGCTTCTGGTTCAGCCCCGAGCGCGAAATGCTGCAGGCGCTGATCGACAAATCGCAAGAGCATGTCACCGGCACGGTGCGGCTGAAGCTCTACAAGGGCTCGGTCACCTGCGTCGGCCGCTGGTCGGACCATTCGCTCTACAGCGAAAAGCATGTGACCTTCGAGGAAGACGCCGGCGCCTATGACCAGAAGGACGCCGCAGGCTTCATCCGCCTGAACGCGCTGCGCCTGAAGCTGATCGCTACGCGCAACGCGCGTGTGGCCAAGAAGTAAGCATCGACCCATCGCAATGGATCGGGGCCGCGCTTTTGGGCGCGGCCCTTTTCGTGACGCGACGCTTCTGTTGCGGGGCGGACCGGTTTCTGGCTGTCTGCCCCTGTCCATGGAGGTGCATGATGGAACAGATCGCGGCAGACATTCGCAAGGCGCTGGAGACGCGCAGCTTTTCGGGTAGCCTCAAGTTCGACTGCGGATCGGACGGGGTCATTGTTCTGGCCGATGGCAGCGCCAGCACCACTGACCGCGAAACCGATTGCACCCTGACCTTAAGCCGGGACAATCTGACCAGTCTTCTGAAGGGCAAGCTGAACCCGATGATGGCGCTGGCCACCGGCAAGCTGAAGCTTTCGGGCAACCCGGCAGTGGCCATGGGGCTTGCGAAACTTCTGGGCTGACGCCTACTCGGCCGCGCAGCGCGGCATGTGCAGCCGGATCAACGCACCGATTTCGGGCCGGCAGGAACCGCAGTTGGTTCCGGCGCGCAGTGCCGCGCCGATGCCTTCGACCGTGACCAGACCTTGTTCGGCAATGGCGCGGGCAATGGTGTTCACACCCACGCCAAAGCAGGCACATAGGGTTGCCCCCTGATCGGGCCGATCGGCGCCGGGTTGGCCCGCCAGCACACCGGGATCGGCCGGTGCACCGAGTAGCCCCGCGACATGCGCCCGCGCTACCGCCACCGGATCGGGCCCCACGTACAGGGCTGCAACCAGCCGCCCGTCC
>ERZ1645185.253-NODE-253-length-22602-cov-8.270369_pt1 | contig 22602 bp, 19 predicted proteins | sample MGYA00575351_ERZ1645185 | MGnify/ENA primary metagenome ERZ1645185 (study PRJEB40838, sample SAMN11284767) | freshwater sediment metagenome | isolation source: river sediment | host: Sediment | place: India: Jana village, Kanpur | collected 2015-12-17 ...
GGGTGCGGTTCCGCGGCGGCATCTGCCAACCGGGAACTCACGCGCGGGACTCTCGCCATACCCACCAGGCATCGGACAGTCGCCGCCGCCATGAGCCACGATGATAGCGCGCGAGCAGTCGGTCGTAGTCAGCATCGCGTTCGATACGGGCAGGGTGCACAAGTGGCCACGCAAACGAATCAGCAATCCGACGACGCAGCGGATGGTTGGCGCCGTGCTGATGCGTGGCATCAGGGCCATCGCCCACGTTCTCGACGAGATTGACCGACGGAATGATGGCCAGCCCCCGCTGCTGTGCTATAGTCCAGTACCACGCGCGCGACCACGTCCACTTTCGCCCAGCATGCGCCGACGCAAACTTGTGGCCGAGTGCACGCCGCAGCGGATCGGGATCGCGTCGGTAACCGGAACGGTCACGCGGCCACGCCGCGAAAGTAGGTTCGAACGTGCGCCATGCGCGACGCCACGTGGCCCATCCCCAAATGTGACCGCCGCCGGAAAACAGATACGAGGCCGATTGGGGCGCCACGTGGGAACGCAGACTGGCGCCCGAGATCTGCATGATGTCCGGCGCATCTGCGTAGGTTGTCAACATCTCACCGGCGAACGGAAGGAATGCGGGGGACGGCACGCAATCGTCTTCGAGGATGACGCCGCCGGTTTCGTGTTCGAAGAACCAATCGATACCCGAAACGACCGCGCGCTGCAGCCCGAGATTGGTGTCCCGGCAGAGATGGCGTACATCGCACGGCCACGAGACGGCGCCATCGATGACGCGCCGGACCTCGGCGCAGCGCGCGAGATCATCCGGGTGCCCAGCGCGCGGGCCGTCGAGGGCGACGTACAGCCGCGCCGGCCGTGCTGCCCCCAGCGCCTCGAGTACACGCCGAACGAGCGCCGGGCGGTTGAAGGCGAGCAGCAGGACCGGAGGCGAATCGGCAGGCAGGGTCACGAGTGCAATATGCCCAAGCTGTGCCCGGGCGACTAGCTTGTCGTCATGGAATCACCGCGCCTTTCGACGCCACAGCTGGTGGCAGCCATGCCGGAGATCGTGGCCATCGCGCGCGCCGCGGGCGCGCTGGTGATGGAGACGTATGAACGCGATGGCCGCGACGCCACGTCGGCCACGCCGAGCACGGCCAAGAGTGATGGCAGCCCACTCACGGAAGCCGATACGCGGAGCCACGCCTGTATCGTTGCGGCGCTCTCGGCGCGGTTTCCTGCTGTGCCCATCGTCTCCGAAGAGGATGCGACGGACGCCACGGCGCCAGCGACGCTGCTGAGCGGGTGCTGGCTGGTCGATCCGCTCGACGGCACGAAGGAGTTTCTCAAACGATCCGGCGAGTTCACGGTAAACATCGCGTACGTGGAGGATGGGATCCCCCTGCTCGGCGTCGTGGTGGCACCAGTCAGCGGGCACGCGTGGTACGCCGGCCCGAGCGGTGCCTGGCGCGACGGTCCCGACGGGTCGATACAACTGGCCGTGCGTACACACATCGCCTCTGAGCCCCTGCGTATCGTGGCAAGCCGGGATCACACCGGCGCAGCTGTTCGTGCGTTGCTGGCGCGCCTTCCCGATGCCGAAACGGTGGCGGTGGGGAGTTCGCTCAAGTTCTGCCGTGTCGCCGAGGGTGCGGCCGATCTCTACTTCCGCGATGGGCCGACGATGCCGTGGGACACGGCAGCAGCACAGGCCGTTCTGGTGCAGGCGGGTGGGGGTGTGTTCGGGCTCGATGGACGTCCGCTCCGCTACCGCGAATTGCGGACCGCGAATGCACCATTCGTCGCGGTGGGTGACTGCGCGATTCCGTGGCGCACATGGATGGACGGCGGCGCCACAACATGAGCGACCGCGCCAACACGAGTGCAACGCGTCGCGGCCACCTGCAGGCACTCGAAAACGAATCGATTCACGTGTTGCGGGAGGTTGCGGCGCAGTTCGAGCGGCCGATGCTGCTCTTCTCCGGTGGCAAGGATTCCATCGTGGTGTCCTGGCTCGCGCGCAAGGCGTTTCTGCCGGCGCCGCCGCCATTCGCGCTGCTGCATGTCGACACCGGTCACAATTTCCCGGAAACGCTCACTTTTCGTGACGCCTATGCTGCTCAGCTGGGTTACACGTTGCATGTCGCCAGCGTGCAGGAAAGCATCGACACGGGTCGGGCGGTCGAAGAGACCGGCCCCGGGGCCAGCCGCAACGCCTTGCAGACGGTGACGCTGCTCGACGCCTTGCGTACAAGACGCGTCGACTGCGCGGTCGGGGGCGCCCGGCGCGACGAAGAGAAGGCGCGGGCCAAAGAGCGGGTCTTTTCGCATCGAGATCGCTTCGGGCAGTGGGACCCGCGCAATCAACGGCCGGAACTCTGGAATCTGTACAACGGACGCCGACTGCCGGGTGAGCACTTCCGAGTGTTCCCCATCTCCAATTGGACAGAGATGGATGTATGGCAGTACATCGCGCAGGATAACATCCCGATGCCATCGCTGTATTTCTCGCACCAGCGTCGTGTGTTCGAGCGAGAGGGGGTATTGATGGCGGTAACCGACTTCCTGGCGCCGGAGTCACACGAACAGGTCGAAGAGACGCACGTGCGCTTTCGCACTATCGGTGACGCCACGTGTACCGGTGCGGTCCGCTCACGGGCGGCGAACGTGGACGAGATCATTCGCGAGACGGCTGCTGCGCGGGTCACGGAGCGCGGTGGGCGTGCCGACGACAGGCGCTCCGAGGCTGCCATGGAAGACCGAAAGCGGGTGGGCTACTTCTGATGCGCGATCGCGGAACGGAGCCGGCCTATGCCGACATGGACCTGTTGCGCATTGCCACGGCGGGTAGCGTAGACGATGGCAAAAGTACGCTCATTGGCCGCCTGCTGTACGACACCAAGAGCATTTTCGAGGATCAACTCGCGCAGGTGGAGGGTGCGAGTCGGCGGCTTGGTGAAGACCGCCTCAATCTGGCATTGCTCACCGATGGCCTGCGCGCCGAACGCGAGCAGAAGATCACGATTGACGTGGCCTATCGGTACTTCGCCACGCCGCGACGGAAGTTCATTCTCGCCGATACGCCGGGCCATGTGCAATACACGCGCAACATGGTCACCGGAGCGAGCACGGCCGACGTGGCCATCGTGTTGGTCGATGCCCGACAGGGTGTGCTCACGCAATCCCGACGTCATTCGTTCATCGCGTCACTGCTTGGCATTCCACACCTCCTTGTTGCCGTCAACAAGATGGATCTTGTGGGGTGGTCGGAGGCATCATTTCGTCGCATCGTCGACGACTATGCCGAGTTCGCGACCAAGCTCACGGTACCCGACATCCGCTTCGTGCCGATCTCGGCGCTGGAGGGTGACAACGTCGTCGTGCCGTCGACGAATACGCCGTGGTATCACGGCGGTCCGCTGCTCGACATTCTCGAAACGCTGACACCGGGTCGGCGCCGCAACACCATCGACTTGCGTTTCCCCGTGCAGGTGGTCGTACGTCCACATCAGGAATTTCGTGGCTACGCCGGTACCGTCGTGTCAGGCACGCTGCGTCCCGGCGACGAAGTTGTGGCTCTTCCGGCCGGCACTGAGGCCGTCGTGCGCTCCGTCACTGCCGCCGCCCGCCCGCTCGACGAGGCACTGACTGGCGATGCGGTCGTCGTCACGCTCGACCGCGAGATCGACGTCGCACGTGGGGACATGCTCGTGCGACGCCGTAATCGCCCTCAGGTGACGACCCGCTTCGACGCGTATCTGTGCTGGATGCACGAGCAGGCGCTGGAGGCCGGGCGGGCCTACGTACTGCTGCACACCACGCGTCAGGTGACGGCCTTTGTGGAGCGCGTCGAGTACCGCGTCAACGTGGATACGCTGCATCGGGAGCCATCGGATTCGCTGGCCTTGAACGAGATCGGGCGCGTGGAACTGGTAAGCGCCTCCCCGCTCTGTGTGGATAGCTACCGGGTCAACGCCTCTACGGGCAGCTTCGTGCTCATCGATCCGGCCACGAACGCCACGGTGGCGGCTGGCATGATCCGCGGCGTGAGCACGCCGAGCGAACCCTCAGCGCCAACCGCGACCGCGTCTCCCCATGTGACGTGGAGCGAGTGGAACATCCCGCGTGAAGAGCGGGCAGCGCAGACAGGCCACGATGGTGTGGTGGTGTGGCTGACCGGGCTCTCGGGCGCGGGCAAGAGCACCATCGCGCGCGCACTGGAGCGCAGTTTGTTCGCCGATGGGCGCCGAACCATGCTGCTCGATGGTGATCAACTGCGTCACGGTCTCAATCGCGATCTCGGCTTTTCACCAGCCGATCGCGCCGAGAATATCCGGCGGGCGGCAGAAGTGGCGCGGCTATTTCTCGAGAGTGGCCACATCGTACTCTGTGCGTTCGTGTCTCCGTACGCTCGCGATCGAGAGATGGCCGCTGACATTGTTGGTCGCGACGATTTTTTCGAGATCCACGTGAACGCCTCGCTCGATACGCTACGTGCGCGTGATCCCAAGGGGCTGTATGCACGCGATGCCGCTGCCGGTGACGTGGGTCTCTCCGGAACACGTACGCCGTACGAACCGCCAGCCGAACCGGCGTTGCGCATCGACACCGAAACCACGGCCGTGGATGACGCGGTGCGTCAGTTGCAGGCGCTGATCGCGTCACGCCTCACGCGGCGCTAGGCTCCCCCACGCGGGGTTGCCGGGTGTCGCTCAACGCGAGGGCAGCGCGGTTTCCTGCCAGGACGGAAGCGGCCGTCCGAGCAGGGTAGAGAGCACTGCGAGGTCGTCTCGGAAGTAGTCGAGCAGGCGGTTGGCCAGGGCCGGATCGAGTCGAGGGCGCTCGAGATCACGCAGCACGGCCCGGCCCACGGCATCTCGCACCGTCACCGGCAAATGACGGCGCAGAGCGGCACGCCACAGCGCGGTTCGCGTCCATGCGACGCGAAGCCACTGCTGTTTGATCAGCCCACCTTGATTCTTCTGCTCCATGGGAACGTCGCCGGCGATGGGCGGTACGCCCAAAAATGCGCACACATCGTTTACCACGGCGCGGGGTTCGCGCACGAAGTCGTCGAAGAACACCACGTGGATACGCTCACGCGGGAACGCGTCGAACCACGGTCGCAGGAAGTGCGCATACCGTCCGATGGCGAGATACCGATTGAATGCCACAGCAGGGGAGCTAGCGTCGGCGAGATCGATGGCAATGGCCCGTTCGAAGCTGTCGTGCGGGTCGAGCCCGTCGCGGCGGCGGCCCAGCCAGTGCGCGTACGCACGTTGTACAGGATGGCGGAGCATGGCAACGATACGCGCCTCGGGGCAGAAGCTCGCCGCGCGGGCCGCCGTGTGCACACTCTGCAGATACACCGGCGAGACTTCGCCGATGAGTGCATTGGCCGGCGCACTTGCGAACAGCTGCCCATACTCGCGCGCCGACGTGACGGCATGGCCCTTCATGGCGCGAAGTGCCGCCGAATCCGGCACGGCATCGACATCGGGTGCGGAGAAGAAATTCGGCGACTTCTCGGCCGGCACATACAGCGCAGCGTGCCGCGTGAGGGCGGCGTGAAGACTTGTGGTGCCGCAACGGCTGCCACCGATCACAAGGAAGTCGGGACGACGATCAACGGCGCTCATGAAGCCGCTCGGGCATTGACATCAAGGCGCGCCTGCAATCGAAAGCGCGCGCGGGTGTTTGGCTGCCAGTGTCCCCAATGGCGGCCCGCCCGCTGCAGCGGCTCTACCTGCTCCGCAGATACGTCGAAGTGCTGCGAAAGCGCAAACAGCAACGTCACGCACAACAGCTCGTTGAGATCTGCACCATTGCAGGCGTGACGCCCGGTGCCGAACGGCGCGAATCGCGACTTGGCATAGACGTCGGTGTCGAGGCGCAGGCGGAAGCTGGTGGGATCGTCGAATGCGGCGGGGTCGCGATGGCTCTCCCAGACACAGAAGCGGACGAGCCAACCTTTGGGGTACACGATACCGTCGTGCACGAAGGTATGGGCCACTGCGCGGTACGTGTACTCGCTCTGGGACACGCGGAGCGTCTCCGAGAGGAAACGCTGCAGCAGCAGATGCTGCTCGCCGGTCGAGGCGGACCGAATGCGTGCCACGATATCCGGATGCTGCGCCCAGTGCACCAGCAGCCAGGAAACCAGGCCACTCACGTTGTTGGTGGCGATGCGGTGCATGAATACGAAGTTCTGCAACGACGTATCGTCGGGCTGTGCATCGTCGAGTCCGCGCAGACGACCCAGTGGAAAATCCTGTTCCCGTCCGGCCGCCGACAGCCGCTGCTCCTGCGCGTCGAGTTGTGAAACAAGCTGCGCCAGCATTTGCTCCTCCACCACGCCCAGTCGCTTCGAGGTGCGAATGTGGTAGAACGCGTGCGCGTCCCGCCGGAACCGCTCCGCTGGATGCTCGTCGCTCTCGCGGTCGGCCACCGTCCCGGCTTCGAACCCGAACAGCAACAAGTCCAGCGCTTCCCGTACCATGGGCTCGATCAGCGTCGCTGCTGCGGCACCCTGCCGGGGCTGCTGTGCTGCTGCGTGGACAGCAGCGTGCAGGTGGCGTTGCAGCACATCCTGCAACTGTCGTTGCACATGGACGGGCGTTTCCGCAATCATGGCCCGCCTTACGAGGGGGCCGTAGTGATTGTGTGTGGCGTCGTCCATGTAGCGCAGGAACCCGCGGAGCACACTGCGGGAAAAAGGCAGCGGTGCAGGGCCGAGCGACGGTCCGTGCGCACGCATTATGGCCTGACGACGGTCGAGACCGAGCACGCACATCGTGGGGGATCCGAACTGGCTCATACTGAACACCGGCCCCCAGCGCGCGAATGCCTTCAGGTAAAACGCACGATCGCCCAGTGCGGCGATGCCGTCGGCGAACGAGAGCGATCCGGGGGCAAGACGGGCTATCGCACCCTGCATATCGCGCGGCAGGTCCAAACGCCATGCGGCCAACGGCGCGCGCGCGAGATGCAGCAGGAGCAGTGAGCTCAAGATCGCCATGATGAGCAACAGCGCGTCTGGCAGTGACGTCGACAAGGGTCCACGTTGAATTGCTGCCAGCACTACGGCACCACCGCACCACACCACGGCAGCCACTCCCAGCTGAGTGAGGCGACCACCAACGGCACGGCGCACCGCGCCACCCAACGTGGCCATGGCCAGTCGCGCCGGGGCCGCGCACGCCAACAGCGCCAGCGCGAAACGCCACCCGTTACTCATGGTGAGCCCGCCGGAGTCTGCGTCGGTGCCGTCGTTGGGCCGAGCCACGCCGTCAAATCACGCCCGGTGAGTTCTGCCAGCGAGCGGATCTCCTCGGCGTACCGTGCGGTGAGTCGAGCCCGTGTTTCGGCCGCAAGCGGAAGCGCATCAACGCGTCGCGTGGCCAGGCGGAAGGCCGCGTCACGCAATGATACTGGCACCAACGGCCGTACGGCCCGACGCAGCGGAAAACTCGCGGCCCAGATACCCCGCACCAGCGGATGCCGAATGCGTCCTCCACTGGCGTTGTGTCGGCGAGCGGTGCCGAGGTCTACATCGTCGCGTACGCCGAGAAAGCGACATACGGTGCGCATGCTGCCGCCCGTATCGCGAGCAAAGTCCTCGAACCACAGAACCAGACGACGCTCCTCTGGCACGAGGGCGAACCACTGGCGCAGCGTCGGGGTCACGATACCGCTCGCCATGTACGTGGCGTGGGCATCGTCCCGCTCGAGTGGCTGCGACCATTCCTTGTCCAGCAGCGCTTCGAATGTGGGCGTGGATTCCAGCCCATCGCGCCGTCGCGCCACCCAGCGGGCGTACACGCGATCAACGGGATGCCGCAGAATCAGCACGATGCGTATATCCGGGCACTGCGATACAACTCGTGCTGGCACATCGGTAGCGGCGAGATACACCGGCGATACCTCGCCGCAGCGCTGATTTGCTCGACATCCGCCGAAGAGCGACTTGTACGTGCGCTCCGAGCGCACGAAACTGGCTGGCAACTCTGCCGCTGCAGGTCGGGCAACCGCGTACCAGTAGCTCGGCGCCTTGGTCGTTGGCAAATACACGTCGGGATGACGCGCAAGGTACTGATGCAACGAGGTGGTGCCGGCCCGACCGGCGCCGACCACCAGAAAGTCCGGCCAACGTCCCTCGGACGCCCCGGATGTCGAAACGTGCCCCGTCACGTCGTCGGCCATGTCTGTCCATGACGATGGGCCAGCAGCGCGGCAGCCACACTCACCGCGATTTCACCGGGCTGATTGCCGCCAATGGGGAACCCCACCGGACACTGCAGGCGCGACAGCCACACGTCATCGACGCCATCAGCACGCAACTGTTTCACCAGCGCCTTCCGTTTGGCCTCGCTGCCGATGACACCGAGGAACGACGGCGTTCTACCGGACGCGTGCAGCGCCCGCAGAATGGGGACATCCGTCGCGTGACCCATGGTCATGCACAGTACCGCATCGTGGTCCTGCACGGCGGTGACCCATGTGCACGGGTCATCGAGCGCGATCGCGGAGATCGCCGGCGATTCCGGCAGCTGTGCCAGCCACTCCGGCCGTGAGTCGATGCACGCGATGCTGCAATGGAGCCCCTGCAATGTACGCACCAAGGCCTGGGCTACATGGCCGGCGCCAAAGATCACCACACGCCACGGTGCAATGTGGTGTGCCTCGAAGAGCAGTGTCGCCACGCCGCCGCAGGTCATGCCTACATCCCGCTGCAGATTCCACTCGTGCAACACGCACGGCAAGGCGTCGGGTGCGCCATGCAACGTCACGAGCCACTGGCGGGCTTCTTCGATGACACGTCGCTCGAGCTTACCGCCGCCAATCGTGCCTTCGAGGCGTCCCGTGGCATCGACGAGCATACGGGCCCCGATGTCCTGCGGCGTACTGCCACGACGGGCCACGAGCGTCACCATGACCACCGGATGCGTAATCGTTGCCAGGCGCGCCAGACAGGCGCGCGCCGTGACCGGCATGCCACTCATGGCTGTGGATTGCCGGCAGCGATCGCGCGGGCGCTGTGCATCCACGCCGTCTCGTTCTCGAACGGGTCGTCAGCCATGGACAGTGCGCGCAAGACTTCTTCAGCCGTGGCCGGCAGGCACAACCGCCGCGCCGCGTGCGGAGAGACGCAACTCAGCGCATGCGTGATGGCACTGAACACACTCAGCGCGTGCAACAGCGGTGGCTCTCCCACGGCCTTGCTGCGCGCCACGGTTTCCGGCGGGCCGTCAGTCTCGTGAAACACGCAACGGAATTCCGCCGGGGCATCGGTGGCGAGGGGTACCTTGTACGTGCACAAGGAATCCGTGAGCAGGGCACCCTCGTGATCGTAGACCAGGCATTCGGTTGTGACCCAGCCGAGCCCCTGCACGAAGCCGCCAATGATCTGGCCACGATCGATCGCCGGGTTGATCGAGCTTCCGATATCGATGCGCAGGTCGACGCGAGGCACCTCGACCATACCCGTATATCGGTCTACGCGAACCTCGGCTACCGCAGCGCCCTGCGTGAAGTAACGGAACGGGGTGCCGCGACCGGCGCCATGGTCGAAGCCGAGCCCCGGCGTGGCGTAGAACCCTCGTGCTCCCAAGTCGACGCGGTCGAAGCGCGCCGCACTGCAGGCGTCGGCGAAGCTGAGCGAGAGTCCAGGATGATCGGCGTGTCGCAGCGCGCCATCGGCGAACAAAACGTTCGTCGCATCGGCGTCCGTGTGCGGCAGGCGCCAGCGCTGGAGTGCCCACCGTGCGAGACGCGCGCGAATGATCTCGGCGGCCTGCACGGCGGCCGCGCCATTGAGATCAGTACTGGCGGACGCGGCCGTTGGCGACGTGTTGTGGTTCTTCTCGGTGGACGTGGTCATCATGGCCACGTGTACAGGCGCGATACCGAACACATCCGCAACCAACTGGCGGATCTTGGTGTTCAGCCCCTGTCCCATCTCCGTGCCGCCTGTGCTCACCTGCACGGTGCCATCGGGGTACACGAGCACCTGCGCGTTCGCCTGATTCATGAACGTGGCGACAAACGAGATGCCGAACTTCACTGGTGAAATGGCTATTCCGCGCAGCCATCGCGACGGCTGCCGGTTTTCGAGTTCGATGGCAGACAGGCGCGCGTCGAAATCGCTCTCGTGGCGCAGTTGCCGCAGGAGTTCCGGCAGATTGTTGCCCTGCACGACCTGGCCGTACGGCGTCGTGTTTCGCGGCGCCTCGCCGTACACGTTGGCCTGTTGCACCTGCCATAACGACATCGGTGATGCCGCCGGCCGCTGGTCGCGACAGGCGAGCGCTACGTCGTGCAGGATGCGCTCAATGACGGCCACGCCCTGCGGCCCGCCGAAGCCCCGGAATGCCGTGGTGGGCGCGTGGTTCGTTCGGCACACCTGCCCAACGATGTCCACGTGCTCGAGAAAGTAGGCATTGTCCACGTGCAGCATGGCGCGATCCATGACCGACGGCGACAGGTCAGTGAAGGCGCCACCATCGGCGAACAGCTCCACCTGCAACGCTTCGATGCGACCATCATCGTCGAAGCCCACGGTCCATCGAGCGAAGAACGGATGCCGCTTGCCGGTGCGACGGAAGTCGTCGGCCCGGTCGTATACCAGTCGCGCAGCTCGACCGGTGTGGTGTGCAACCAGGGCGGCACAAGCGGCCGGAAGGTTCGCCTGCGTTTCCTTGCCCCCGAACCCGCCGCCGAGCCGCCGCACCGTACACACCACCTCGTGCAGTCCCTTGCCCAGCATCGAAGCCACGACGTGCTGCGTTTCGCTGGGGCCCTGTGTGGACACGTGCACGTCCAGTTGCCCGTGGTCGCCGGGAACGGCGAGCGTAGACTGCGGCTCGAGGTACACATGCTCCTGACCGAGCACGTGCAGCGTACCGCGACGAACGTGTTTGGCGCGCGCCATCGCACCCGCAGCATCGCCGCGCGCAATTCGCCGAGGCGCGGTGAGATAGGCACCATTCGCCATGGCGTCGTCGAGCGCGAACAGCGGCGCTGAGGGGTCTATCGTGGCATGTACGAGCGCCAGCGCCTGATGCAGCGCGTACTCCGTCTCCGCCGCCACGATGGCGAGCGGCTGACCCACGTAGTCCACTCGGTCGATGGCGAGAAAAGGCTCGTCGGCCACAAGCGGGCCAAAATGCCGTGCGCCGGGGATGTCGGCAGCGGTAAGCACCGCGACCACACCAGGCAGCGCGCGCGCCGCGTCCGAGTGTACCGCCAGCAATCGCCCGCTGGCAATCGTGCTGGTAACCAGGCCGACGAGCAGTTCGTCGCGACGCGCCGGCAGGTCGGCGATGAAGGGAGCGCGACCTGTGACATGGCCGATCGCCGATTCGTGCGGCTGTGCCGTGCCGGTGCTGGTCATGTCGGACCACCGGGCTGCTCACTGCTGTGCAGCGCGAGCGATGCGATGAGGCCGTGCAGCACGCTACGGCGATATTCGGCGGAGCCGCGCACATCGCTTCGCGGCTTGGCGGCAGTTGCCACGAGTGCTGCCGCGTCGTGCCAGTCTTGCGCACTCCCGGTACTGCCAATCAGTCGCGCTTCGGCCGCGGGGAAACGCAGCACGGTAGGCGCCACGCCACCGGCGGCGATGGCCGCGTGCGACAAACGACCGGAGGAATCGCGGCGCCAATGCACGGCGAGCGACACGGTCGCGATATCCATGTCGCGACGACGCGAGACCTTTTCGAGTACCAGTTGGTCGTGCAGACGCGGCAGGGGCAACCGCACCTTCGTGAGCAGTTCACCTGCACGAAGAGCGGCCGAGCGCGGGCCGACAATCAGCTCCTGAATGCGGCATTGGCGCAGGCCATCGTGATGGGCAATTTCGGCCGTTGCGTCCATGGCATACAGCAGCGGCAACAGGTCACCGATTGACGAGGCCGTCATGATGTTGCCGCCCACCGTGGCCCGCTCCTGGATTTGCGGCCCGCCCATACGATCGAGCAAAGCCGCCAGCGGCCGGCATTCCTGCACGGCAATCGCCCGCAGCGTGCGCCACGTGGTCATGGCGCCCATCACCAGTACATCAGGGGCGCCCGCCGCGTCGCGCATGGTTTCGCACGCGGTCAACTCGGAGATCAGCGAGAGATCCAGCCACGAGCGCTCAACAACTGACGGCTCGAGCGCAAGGTCGGTCGTGCCCGCGGCCACGATGCTGGATGGATGCGCGGCGAGATGCGCGAGGGCGTGAGCGAGCGTGGTAGGCTTCACGATGGCAGCGTGCGGCACTACGTGTGCCTGCTCTGCCCCGTCGATCACCGGCTCAATGGTGCTTGCCGTTTGACTGAGCTGGGCCCGATCGGTCAGCCACGCGCCGGAGAAGGGCGGTGTGAGCTGTGTCTCACGAGCCGCTGAAACGGCCGCATCGAGCACCGAGGCATAGCCAGTACACCGACACACGTTGCCGCAGAGCGCCTGCGCCCACCAGCGGGTGTCGGTCGGGCAGGGTTGCTGTAGCGCCGCGGTCATCGACATGACCAGCCCCGGCGTGCACATGCCGCATTGGGTACCGTGGCCGTCGACGAGAGCACGCTGCACCGCGCTCAGCGACGATGGGCCGCCAACCCCTTCTACCGTGCGTACGTCGCACGCGTGCAACTGGTGCACGAACAGCAGGCAGCTATTGACGGCGCGCCACTGCGGTGGCTCTTCGTGTGGGGCCGCCAGCAGTATCGTGCAACTGCCACAGTCACCGGTACCGCAGGCCAGCTTGGTACCACTCAGATGCCGCGTTTCCCTCAGCCACGTAGACAGTCGCTGACGAGCCTCGTCGGCTGAGGCGATACACTGCTCTCCGTTCAACCAGAACGTCACGGCACCCGACGCGGCGGGGTGCTGACGGGAGGCGTGGAGAGCATTCGGAGAACCGGGCATTTCTCAAATGTAACGTCTTGCGAGGCGGCGTATTGCCCGCCTAGCGTGTGGTGCATGTCACTCCATGTCGTGCTTGTGCATCCGGAGATTCACTGGAATACCGGCAACGCCGGTCGCACCTGTCTTGCTGCCGGTGCTACCCTGCATCTCATCGAACCGCTGGGCTTCTCGCTTGGCGAACGGGAGGTGAAGCGGGCGGGGCTCGACTACTGGGAGCATGTCGATCTGCGCGTCTGGTCGCAGTGGAGCGACTTCGAAGCAGAACTTCCCACCCTCGGCGACCCGTGGTTCTTCTCCACCAAGGGGCAATGTGCGTACTGGGATGCGCCGCTGGCGGCCTCACCAAATACCGTGTTGGTGTTCGGGCGGGAGACAGCAGGGCTCCCGGCGGCGCTGCACGAGCGGTACGCCGATCGCTTCGTGACCATGCCCATGGACTCCGGGCATATTCGCTCGCTCAATCTATCCACGAGCGTGGGCATTGCCGTGTACGAAGTGCTGCGGCAACGGGCAGTGGCGGCGCGCTGATGCGCGCCGGTGCGTGCGCGGTTGGATGCCCTGTTCAGCGCTCCGACTGCCAAGGTGCCAGGCGAGCGGCGACCAGTCTTACGAGTGTGGCCAGCGCAATGCCAATCGCTGCGATGACCGCGAGAACGGCATACAACTGATCGATACGGAACGTTTGCCACGAAAGCCACAACAGTGAGCCGATTCCGGTACGGGAGCCCACCATCTCCACGCCGATTGTGGAGTGGAACGCCACATTCGACGACAAGCGCAGGCCAGTAAGCATCATCGGCAGACTCCCCGGCAGAAGAATGCGGCCAAACAGCTGTGCCCGAGTTGCGCCGTGGTTTCTCGCCAATTCGAGATGCACAGGATTGAGACTGCGCACACCCGCCATCGTATTCAGCAGCATTGGGAAGAACGCGCCAAGCGCTACGGCCGCCAACTTCGAGCGTTCGCCAACGCCGAAGAGCACGATGAGCAGCGGGAAGAACGCGAGTTTGGGGATGGGGTGCAAGGCCGCCACGAGGGGGTCGATGGTACGCTGCAGCGGGCGTGACGTGCCCATGAGCAGACCCAGCAAGACGCCGATGGCCGCCCCCACTCCCAACCCTGCCGTGATTCGTAACAACGTGGCACCAAGGTGTGGCGCCAGTGCGCCCGACTCGGCGAGTGTGAAGAGCGACCGGCCAATGGCCGACGGTGCCGGCAAAAAGAGCCCACGCAGCACCCCCACGCGAACGAGCACCTCCCACAAGGCCAACACCGCAACCCACACCAGCAGAAAGCGCGGTGTCCAGCGTACTGGCATGGCGGCACGCACTGCCGTGGTCGTCGGCGCCGCCTCGTGAGACGGTGTAGGACGTGAGGGGTGACTCATGCCTGCGGCGCCAGTTGTGACCAGATGTCGTCGATCAGGGTCTGCGCTGCAACGGCATCACGGCGTAGGTCGCGCGGACGGGCAAGGGGAATGGCCACGTCCGCAACGAGACGCCCTGGGCGTGGCGACATCACCAATACACGATCGGCGAGGCGCACCGCTTCGTCGATGTCATGGGTCACGAACAGCACCGTACGGCGATCGCTCGCCCAGATAGCCAGCAGTTCGTCCTGCATGAGTCGCCGCGTCTGCGCGTCGAGCGCACCAAACGGCTCATCCATGAGCAGTAGCGGGGCATCAGTGACCATCGCACGCGCGATCCCGATGCGTTGACGCATGCCTACCGAAAGCTCGTGCGGCAGATGATTCGCAAAGTTGGCCAGTCCTACGCGCTCCAACCAGGTCATGGCCAGCGCGCGACGCTCGCGGGGGGGCATACCACGCAGCTCGAGGCCAAACGCCACGTTGTCCTGCACCGTCATCCAGGGAAACGTGCCATGCTCCTGTACCACGAGTCCGCCCCGTGCGCCGTGCGCCGCGCGCGGTCCTTCGAAGTGCACTTCACCGCCTGTTGGTGCTTCGAGCCCAGCGACAATTCGAAGAAGGGTGCTCTTGCCGCACCCGCTCGGCCCCACCACACACACGAATTCACCGTGTCGCAGCGTGAGCGACACGTCGTCCAGCGCGGCGACGTTGCCACGGCCACTGGTGAAGGTGTGCGACAGCCGCTCGCCGCGCACGTGGACACCGAGGGAGGCCGTCGACATTACGCCAGCCACTCCGCGACCATGGTCATCGGGGCGTTACCATGTCGTCCGAACGCCAACGGTGAGCCAGCGCGGCGCGCCCATATCTTCAAGGCCACCACCGGATCGACCCACCGGGAAGCGACGATCGAGCAGGTTCTCACCCGTTGCCTGCAGCATGAGGTGCGGATGCACCGCTCGCGAAACGCGAACGTTGAGCAATGTGAAATCAGTGAGCCGTATGGTGTTGAGGTCGTTGTCGAAACGGCGGCCGACGTGGCGACCTTCAACGGTGATGGAGGCCACCCGCGGAACATCCGTCCGCACGGACGCGCTTGCCATATGCCGCGGCGCCCGAATGACTTCCATGGCGTCGACGGGCTCCCCGGGGGCCGATACACGTGTCGGCGTATAGCTGTAGCCAGCCTGAAGCTGCCAGCGTGTATGCGGCTTGACCGTGATCTCAGTTTCCACACCCTTGCTTACGAGTGCCGATACATTGCGGCGTTGGGCGCAGGTCTGACGCGCCGGCGTGAGCCCGCACGGCGGGATATCAGTGGCCACAGCACCCGCCGTGCCAACGGTCAAATCGAGCAATGCCCCTCGCACCCGATTGTAGAACACGGTGACACGGGCCGTGATCAACTCGCGCGCGGTGAGATCGAGCCCCACCTCGCCACCGCCGAGTTGTTCGGCGAGAGCACCGGGATTGGACTCCGTGATCGCACCGCGCGATGAGAAACGCGGATATACCTGCTCGTACAGCGACGGAGCACGAAACGCTTCGTAGGCGTTTACGCGGAGCGCCGCCTGCGGGACCATCTGCCAGCGGGCACCAACGGAACCGGTAAGCTTGGTGGTGCTCCGCTCAGCGTACGTGGTATCAGAGAGTCGGATGTTTTCGGGAATGGCGTACAGCGACCGACGACGGCTCTGCTCGTGAACAACGTCGCCGCGCAGGCTGGCCTGCAACTGCAACGTCGGCCCGAGGTCGAGGGCGTCCTGAATGAACATCCCCGCGATCGTCTGTCGGCCCGTCATGAGCCGACGTCGTGTGAAGCGGGTGCTCACCCAGTTCTGCTCTTCGGCGAGACGTCCGTACCCCGATGACAAATCGGTGCCCGCGGTCAGCTGATGTTTCGCCAGCTGCTGCGTGTACTGCGCCGAGAGTCCAACACCATCGGCCGGTGCGTCGAAGGCGCGCGACGGCGTTTCGGTGGTGCGGGCCGAATTGACCGACGTACTCACGTTGAGACTCCCGCGTTGCACGGCGTACGCCGTGACCATCGCGATCGCTCCGGAGCGGTGCACCCATCGCACGCCGGCGCGCACGTCGTCCACCTGTTCCTCGTCTGTCGTGCGGTAGGGGCGTTCGCCGCCCCGAAACCGTGACGCGGTCGACCAGAGTCGCAGTGTCGGCGACGCGTCCCACGTGAGTTTGCCGACCACCACGTTGCTCAATCGACCGATAGGCCGATCGATCGCTCCGGCCTGATCTTCGCGGAGTAGCAAGGTGCCACTCGTGTTCCACGCATCGGCGGCGATGGTGGCGGTGACGTTTCCTCGACGAAGCGTGCCCGCACCGGCACTGTGGGTGGTGCCGAAGCTTCCCGTCTCGATCAAAGCGCTGGCACCGCTGCGATTGGGCGTAACGGTGCGCAAGTTTACGACGCCTCCCAATGCGCGGCTTCCCCAGCTGGTGGCACCACCACCGCGCACCACCTCAACCGACTCGATCAGCGGCAACGGCAAACGTCCCCAATCGAACCATCCGGAGAAGGGGTCACCCACTGGTACATCGTCGAGCAGGATGAGCGTGCGCCCAGCGGATGAACCGCCGAGGCCGCGGAACGACACAATCGATTGGCTCGGCCCCATCTGCATGCCGGACTGAAAATCGCGGGTGGTGAAACCCGGTACCGAGCGCAGCAGGTCTACGGCGGTTTGCGCCGGCATCTGCACGATGGTTGAGGCGTCGAGCACCGAGACATGCTGTGGCAAGGTGCGCAGCGCTTGAGCGCTGCGTGTCGCCGACACCACCATAGCGCCCAGCGATCCGGTACGCGTCGAGTCACGCAACGTGTCGCGCGCTGCGGCAGGCGGGCGCACTGGCGCCTGGCGTTGCGCCGCCAGACTCACCGGTGCCACGAGGCCGGCGATGAGCCACTGGTACCACCAGTAGCGGGTAGCGCGAGTGCGGTGGCGCTTCATCGATCGGATGCGTGAACGAACGTTGAGTCCCACAGCTGCGTTTCGGTGACGCGACGTTCCATTAGCCCCTGACCGTTGGCCCACAGTTGGAATGCGTCGATGGTTGGCCATGTGATGCGTGCGTGGGTCGGCATGGTGAGCCAGCAGGCATCACGGATGATCGCTGGATCTTCGTTGGTCGCGCGCGCCACGATATCCACGTTGCGCGCCGTCTTGCCCTCGGCATAGCGCGTCAGCCCCCGGCGATACGCACGCATGAATCGGTGGCCGAGGTCCGGCTGTCTCTTCCATAGGCGTTCACTATACACGATGACCGCCCACTGGAAGTTGGGCACGGCGTGCTCGCCGGCCAGCCACAACGGGTGCTCAAGGCTTACTCGACGCAGGGCAGGTTCGGAAACGGCTGCCAGATCGATGGCACCGTTCTCGAGCGAACCGGCGGCTACGGCATCCGGCAGACGGATGGTTTCCAACGACGGCAACGGCAGGCCGCGCTGTGCCAACATGCGATCGACGACATAGCGCGACGCGCCGTCTTCACTGGCGCGAATGCGGTGCACCGCCGGCGTGCCGGTCGTGTCGAGATCGCGGCGCGCCACGATGCCGTAGTAGGTACATCCTGCGGGGTCGAGTACACCCATGCCGGCTACGACGCGAATAGGCGCGTCCTGCGCAATGGCACTCAACAGCCCCGATGAGAGTGGTCCCGGGCGGACATCGAGATCGCCGGTAACGAGCGCCACCAGCGACTCCTCCGAGCGCATGGTGGGTACGAGCTCCACGTCGAGCCCTTCTCGCCGGAAATCACCTTCCTCGAGTGCGATGAATACCGGTGCCCATGAAAGATGCGGTGACATGCGCACCCGGATCTTCGCCAGCGGTGTCACCGCGTCGGGCGACGCCTGTTTGGAGCGTTCACCGGAACAGGCCGCGATCAGGACGACGCCGATGGCAGCCAAGGCCCATCGTGCAATGTATGCGAGGGACACGCGGGTCATGAACGGACCGAGCGGGCGCCGATATCGAGCGGCAACAACTTGCCTCGGGTGGTCATGGTTGGCGCTTCGCGGCGGATTCGCACCGTACCCGCCTGACGCCACGCTGACCGCGCCAGTGCTCCGGCGGCGCCCGTACGCTCAAGCGATTCGAGCACGCACTCCGTGATGGCTGCCTCATCGGTTACCGCAAGGTGCGGCGCTACCCGCAGCACCAACCGTGTGAACCCCTGCGCGTCCTCTTCCTCGACGAACTGGTAGTCGAGGGCAGACCCCCCAAAGCGGGCGGGTAAGATGGTGTCGAGAATGCGCTCCATGTCACTTCCGACCAGTGTCACGCCTTCGCCGGTGAGCTTGCGAAAGCTGCGAATGCCGGTGAGATGCAAGGCAAAGCCCAACTGCTCCCATTTGCAGCCGCAGCGGCGATGTGAGATGGTGCCGTAGTCGTCTGATTCCACGTTGAACAGCAACTTGGGGGCACTCGGCAGGAGGCTCGTAAAGCAGAACGCCGGTACCTCGAGATCGAACCCGGGCACACGCCGCGCCGCCTGCACCAGTGCCAGGTGGTCCTGCATGAAGTGCTGGTCGTTGCACTCCTCGGGCGACAAACAGGAAGAACCCACGGTTCCGACTTCGCTGAAGGCGTAGCTCGAATGGAACGTGGCGCCGCTGGCACGAATGTGCGCCACCTTCGCGTCGGTGGGCGGTTCGCCGCCGCCACGCAGAATCGTACCACGCAGATTGATGCCGTGCTCGGTGGCCGCGAGCGCGATGCGCAGGATGCGCGACACCGACGCGTGAATGGTACACGACCCGTGACGCGCGACCTGTCCGGCGGCCCATTGGGCGAGTTCGACGGCGCGTTCGAACGGCAGGAATTGTGGCGCGCGCACCCGCGCACCAGAAAGCCGGGCTACCGCCAACGTTGCTGTGGTTGCGACGCGAAAGCGCCACGCCGCGCCGTCCTTTCCGTGCAGACGCGCGGTGAACCAGTGCGTCGCGTCTTCGCCGGCAGCGGCCTGCAGGAGGACCCCTTTGAGCCCACCGCCGGGCGGCAAGTCCGACCAGCTTGCCGCCGGGATGCCAGTGAGCCCCTGCACATGACGCACGACAATGCGCGCTGGCAGCAACGCGGCAAAATGTTCGAGGTCGAGGCGAACCCGTCGACCCGCACCGGTCGAGCCGCCCGTGGTGGTGCTGTAGTAGCGGCCGCCGTTTGGGTTGTCGAAGTCGGCCGGAGACGGCGTCAGGGAGAGGCTGCCACGCACGATGGGCTGCAGTCCCTTGAACTCTTCGAACGACACGTACACGCCGCGGGCGCGCAGCACCGAGAGTGCTCCCTCGACACCCTCTCGCGCCACGAGTTCATGGGCGTCCTCTTGCGTGCAGCCGACGTGCCGAAGCAACGCGCCATACGGACTGCGCGGATTCGCAAAGATGCGATCGATTGCCGCGCCCAGCTGTACTTCGCGGTTGTCCAGCCGTTGCTGAACAATGCTGAGTGCTTGGGAAACCGTCATTCGCTGGCGCACGAACGACGGCAGGCCTGCGAGAAACCCCGCAAAGGCCGTCAACTCCGAGTGCAGATCGTCCCGCGAATGCTCCGTCATGAGGCCCAACCTATGTGAGGAGGGGACGGAGCGCACCTGTCTGCCGCCGATCTTGCCGCTCCGTGTTGCCACGGAGCGTGTCCGCATGCAGCGTTCAGCATGGCCTCATCTCCTGAATGGTGGCAGCGCGGCCCCGTTGCCGGCGTGCCCGATGCGCTGCAGCCGGTTGCGCACATGCTTCTGCAACTGCGTGATGAAATTCCTAGCGTGGTGGCTCCGCTGCCATGGCAATCGTGGAACGAACGACCTCGCGGCGCGGCGTCGATGGCCTTTCATGTGCGTCACGTGGCCGGTGTGCTCGATCGGCTGTTCACCTATGCACGCGGTGTGCCGCTCACCGAGGCGCAGTTTGCTGCGCTCAAAGCCGAAGGCGACCCGCTTGTGGCCGATACGCGAGACGCACTGCTCGATGCGTTGGTGTCGCAGATCGAGTCGCGACTCGACGAGCTGCGCGGCATCGATCCCGCTACGCTTGCTGACGAACGGCTGATTGGTCGCGCGAAGCTACCGAGTACTGTGCTTGGCTGCATCGTGCACGCGGCCGAACATGGCATGCGTCACCTTGGTCAACTGGTGGTGACGGCCAAGGTGTTGACGCCGCCATCAGCCTGATCCGTCGCGAACGGCCACGCCGCGCCGTTCCGTTCTCTCTTGCTCCGGGAGCTTCCATGCGCCGCATCCGCATTCGGGTCACTGCTCTCGTCGTCGGGGCCGCCGTTTTCATGGCAGGCTGCGCCAGCGCCGGCACGGTCATCGAAGAATCGGCCAAGCACCCCGCCACCATTTTTCAGGGGCCGGAGGCGCAAACCATGTACAGCGACGCCCCCGTTTCGGTGACTGAGGCAATTCCCCGGCCCATGGCCACGGTGCGCACGGCGGTGCGCCAGGCCTTTACGGATTTCAGCATCCCGATCACCGTCGACAACGCGGCCGGGCAAACGGGGAACACCGATTTCTATCGCACTCGGCAGTTCATGGGGCGGCCCATGACCGAGCTGGTGTCGTGCGGGTCGGGCATTACCGGGCCCAACGCTGCCTCCTTTCGCATCTTCATGTCGATTCTGGTGACAACCAAGGCCGACGCATCAGGAGGCACGGCGGTCGCGGTGCTCTTTCAGGCGACCGCGCGCGATGTGCAGCAGGGCACCAGCAACGACCGTCTGGTATGCCGAAGCTCCGGCCGAGTCGAGCAGTTACTCCTCGAGCGCATCAACGCGCTGGCGCTGAAATAGCGGCGGCACACGATTGTACGAGTTGGAAAGGTCGGACCAAACGCACTCGGACGTGTGAATTTTTCTTGGTTAACCATCGTTCCGGTACGACCGATCTGGTTGTAACAAACGGCGAAAAGTGAGACGGAATGCGGGATATGCGGGACGGACCGCGCAATTCCCTGTTGCCGGGATCCTGAAGGCGTCCTACCATACGCGCGCTCGATCCCGGGGGGCGGCCTGCCGCACTCACAAATCTCATATCTGACGCTGAAACAGGTCCGATGAGCACGATGATCTCCACGTCGCGCGATTCGCTGTTCGGAAACGCGCTCGCGATCAAGGCTTCGTACACCCGCATCAACGACGACATTCTGCGCGTCGTTCGCGCCATCCCCGTCGGTCGGGTCACTACCGTCGACGCGATCGCTCAGTTTCTGCACGTCTCGGCGCATCATGTCACATATCTGCTCGCGCGTCGCCACGCGAGCGAGCGCGAGGCCTCGCCGTGGTACCGGGTGCTTGCCCATCGTGGTGCCATTGGGCGCGTGCTGTTCGATGCGCAGGGACGCTCGCAGGCCGAACTGCTCGCCGCTGAAGGGGTCGAGGTTGGCTATCGCGGTCGCATCGTCGACTACACGGCGCGTTATTTCCAGCCGAGCATCGAAACCACGGGAGTGATCCCCTCTCGCTGAGCGACCGGGGGGAGGCGTCTTCCCGGGCAGCCTTGCCTGCCCGGTCGCCCTCTGCGACTATTGCGTCGGCTCCTGCTATCAGCGGCGTTGCATACGCCCGTTGAGGCCGCGCGATTCGCGCCGATCCCTCGTTCCCCTTCTTCATGCCCGTTGTCGTCGGCCAGTTGCTGGCCGGTCGTTACGAAATCGAGCAGGAAATCGGCCGCGGCGGCATGGCATCGGTCTATGCGGCGCGCGACCGCCAGACCAATGGCGCCGTGGCCGTGAAGGTCATGCACCCGTCTCTTGGTGACCTGCTGGGTGTAGACCGCTTCATGCGGGAAATCCGTGTGACGTCGACACTGCGCCATCCCGGCATCGTGCCCCTGCTCGACACTGGTGAGGTCGATGGGCAGCCGTATTACACGATGCCGCTCGTGCGGGGCGAAACGCTGGCGCAGCGGCTGCAGCGGGAACAACACATCCCGCTCGAAGAGACGATCGCCATTGCGCAGGAACTGCTTGATGCGCTCGCTCACGCGCACGAGATGGGCATCACGCACCGCGACATCAAGCCGGCGAATATTCTCCTCTCCGGCGGGCGCGCCGTGCTGGCCGACTTCGGTATCGCCAAGGCGATGGAAGGCAACGATGAGCGGCTCACCTCGAGCGGGCTCGCCATCGGGACCTCCGAGTACATGAGCCCGGAGCAGGCCGCAGCCGATCGGGTGGATCATCGCAGCGACATCTATTCGCTCGGCTGTGTGATCTACGAAATGTTGGCCGGTGGTCCGCCGTTCTCCGGTACTTCGGCGCAAGCGATTCGCGCGCGACACTTGCAGGAATCGATGCCCGGCATTCGTGTCGTGCGCCCCACGGT
>ERZ1645185.254-NODE-254-length-22544-cov-27.343101_pt1 | contig 22544 bp, 25 predicted proteins | sample MGYA00575351_ERZ1645185 | MGnify/ENA primary metagenome ERZ1645185 (study PRJEB40838, sample SAMN11284767) | freshwater sediment metagenome | isolation source: river sediment | host: Sediment | place: India: Jana village, Kanpur | collected 2015-12-17 ...
TTTCTTTTGCCATGACAGCCCGCATCGCCATCGATTGCATGGGGGGAGACCACGGTCCGTCGGTGACGGTGCCGGCGGCACTCCGCTTCCTCGATGAACATCCGGGTGCCAGCCTGGTGCTGGTTGGCCATGAGGAGGCCATCCGGGCACTTCTCGGTGGGCGCGGCGACGATCCACGCCTGCGTGTGGTCCATGCGTCCGAAGTCGTCGGAATGGACGAGTCACCGGCGCTCGCCCTGCGCAACAAAAAGGATTCCTCGATGCGCGTGGCGATCAACCTCGTCAAGCAATCCGAGGCAGATGCCTGCATCTCGGCCGGCAATACCGGCGCGCTGATGGCGATCTCGCGGTTCGTCCTGAAGATGCTCCCGGGCATCGAAAGGCCCGCGATCTGCACCGCCATCCCGACCGCAAACGGGCACACCCACATGCTCGATCTCGGGGCCAACGTCGATTGTGCTCCGGAACACCTCCTTCAGTTCGGCATCATGGGCGCCATGCTCGTCGCAGCGGTGGAGCACACGGACCGGCCGACTGTCGGCCTGCTCAACATCGGTGAAGAGGAAATAAAGGGCAACGAGGTGGTCAAGTCGGCCGCAGAGTTATTGCGCGACTCCGGCCTGAACTTCATTGGCAACGTCGAAGGGGATGGCATCTACAAGGGCGAGGCCGACGTTATCGTCTGCGATGGCTTCGTGGGCAACGTCGCCTTGAAGACTTCAGAAGGCTTGGCCCAGATGCTGGCATCGTCGCTCAAGGCCGAGTTCAGCCGCAACTGGCTGACCAAGCTTGCCGCGCTTATCGCCATGCCCGTGCTGACGAAGTTCAAGAAGCGCTTCGATCATCGCCGCTATAACGGTGCGGTACTGCTCGGGCTGAAGGGTATCACCGTCAAGAGCCATGGTTCGGCCGATGCCTTTGCCTTCGGCTTCGCGATCGCCCGCGCCTACGATGCGGCCGAAAACCGCGTTATCGAGCGCATCGCCGCACGTATCCAACAACACGCGCCGGTAGCGGCTGCGGCCTCCGGGGAGCTGGCCTGATATGTACGCACGACTGACCGGAACCGGCAGCTGCCTTCCCGGCTCGCCGGTGACCAACGACGATCTCGCCGCCCAAGGTATCGACACCGATGACCAGTGGATCGTAACCCGCACCGGCATCCGGCGGCGTCACCTGGCCGAGCCGGGCACCACGTCGAGTTCGCTGGGCATGATTGCCGCCCAACGGGCGCTCGAGATGGCGGGCGTCGCTGCGGCTGATCTCGACCTCATTATCGTCGCTACCTCGACGCCGGATTTCATTTTTCCAAGTACCGCCTGCCTGATCCAGGGGCAGCTGGGCAACAAGGGAGCAACCGCCTTCGACGTCCAGGCCGTATGCAGCGGCTTCGCCTATGCACTGGGGATCGCCGACAAGTTCATCCGCTCGGGTAGCCACCGGAAGGCGCTGGTCATTGGCGCCGAGGTGTTCTCACGAATCCTGGACTGGAACGACCGCGGCACCTGCGTCCTCTTCGGAGACGGGGCCGGCGCCGTCGTGCTCGAAGCCTCGGAGCAGCCGGGTATCCTGGCAACCGCGCTGCACGCCGACGGCAGCCAAAGCGGCATCCTCAATGTTCCGGGCCAGATCTGCGGTGGGCAGGTGACCGGGGATCCCTTTTTGCGCATGGACGGCCAGGCCGTCTTCAAGTTCGCGGTGCGCGTCCTGGCCGAGGTCGCCGAGGAAGTCTGCGCTGCCGCAGGCATCGCCACTGCCGATGTTGACTGGCTGATCCCCCACCAGGCCAACATCCGCATCATCGACGCCACCGGGAAGAAGCTCGGCATCGACCGCACCCGGGTCATAGCCACCGTGGACCGTCACGGCAATACGTCGGCAGCCTCCATACCGCTGGCGCTCGACGAGGCCGTGCGCGACGGGCGCATCCGGCGCGGGCAGAAAGTGCTCGTGGAAGGCGTCGGTGGCGGTTTCACGTGGGGCGCAGCCCTCTTCGAATTCTGATCACAGGAGACTGATCGATGTCTTTCGCATTCGTATTTCCCGGCCAGGGCTCGCAGAGTGTCGGCATGATGGCCGCTTATGGCGATGCTCCCGTGGTTCGCGCTACCTTCGACGAGGCCTCCGCGGCCCTCGGTGACGACCTGTGGACAATGGTTGCGGATGGCCCGGCCGAGGCTCTGGCGCAAACGGTCAATACACAGCCGGTCATGTTGACGGCCGGTGTCGCGACCTGGCGCCTGTGGTGCGAGAAGGGCGGCCGCAAGCCCGCCGTGGTTGCCGGCCACAGCCTCGGCGAGTATTCGGCGCTGGTCGCGGCAGGCGTCATCGATTTCAAGGACGCGGTGCCGCTTGTTCGGCTTCGTGCTGCCGCCATGCAGGAAGCTGTGCCGCTCGGTACCGGCGCCATGGCCGCGGTGCTCGGACTCGACAACGCCGGCATCGTCGCAGCCTGCGCCGATGCAGCGCAGGGCGAGGTGGTCGAGCCGGTCAACTTCAACGCCAACGGCCAGACGGTCATCGCCGGCCACAAGGCTGCTGTCGAGCGCGCCATGGAGGCCTGCAAGGCACGCGGGGCCAAGATGGCCAAGGCGCTGCCGGTTTCGGCGCCGTTCCATTCGTCGCTGATCCGCCCTGCTGCCGATAAGTTGGCAGCCCGTCTGGCTGAACTGAACCTTAAGGCGCCGTCCATTCCGGTAATCAACAATGTCGACGTGGCCATCGAAAATGATCCGGACCGTATCAAGGAAGCGCTGGTCCGCCAGGCCTACAACCCGGTGCGCTGGGTCGAGACCGTCCAGAAAATGGCCGCCATCGGCGTGTCGACCGTAGCCGAATGCGGCCCGGGCAAGGTGCTGGCCGGCCTGACCAAGCGCTGTGCCGACGGTGTCGCCGGGGTTGCGCTCGCCGATGTTGCCGCGATCGAAGCCAATCTCGGCCTGGAGTAAACAGATGCTTAACGACAAGATTGCCCTCGTCACCGGCGCCACCCGCGGCATCGGCCGCGCTATTGCCCTGGAACTCGGCCGGCAGGGCGCCACCGTAATCGGCACGGCGACCAGCGAGGAGGGGGCCGGCAAGATTTCGGCCTATCTCGCAGAAGCTGGAATCAAAGGGCGTGGCATTCCTCTCGATGTTACCGATGGCGCGCGGACCGATGCTGCTCTTGCGGACATCGCCAAGGAGTTCGGGGCCATTGGCATTCTCGTGAACAACGCCGGCATCACGCGGGACAACCTGTCGATGCGCATGGGCGACGACGAATGGGATGCCGTAATCGACACCAACCTCAAGGCCGTTTTCCGGCTGTCGCGAGGCGTCATGCGCGGCATGATGAAGGCCCGCTATGGCCGCGTCGTCAATATCACTTCGGTAGTCGGCTACTCAGGCAACCCAGGCCAGGCCAACTACTGCGCGGCAAAAGCCGGCGTTGCCGGGCTTTCCCGCTCGCTCGCTCGCGAACTGGGGAGTCGCAACATCACCGTCAATTGCGTTGCGCCTGGCTTCATCGCGACCGACATGACGCATGCGCTGACCGACGAGCAACGGGCCGCCATGCTGGCTTCGATACCGCTCGGCCGCGCCGGCACGCCGGAGGACGTCGCCGGTGCCGTTGCTTTCCTTGTCTCGCCTGCTGCAGCCTACGTCACTGGAACCACCATCCACGTCAATGGTGGCATGTTCATGGATTGATTTCCTGAACCCGCCGCTTTTGGTACACTTGCATCGTTTTTTTCGCACCCCTCTTCAGGGAAGGAGTTTTACTAATGGATAACATCGTTGAGCGCGTCAAGAAGATCGTCGCCGAGCAACTGGGCGTCAATGAAGCCGATATCAAGAACGAGTCCTCGTTCGTGGACGATCTGGGCGCCGACTCCCTCGACACCGTCGAACTGGTCATGGCTCTGGAAGAGGAATTCGAGTGCGAGATCCCCGACGAGCAGGCCGAGAAGATCACGACGGTGCAGCAGGCTGTCGATTACATCCTTGCCAACAAGAAGTAATCCATTCTCAGGTTGAAACGGCAAGGCCGGCCTCTTGGCCGGCCTTGCCGCATTCGCGCTAGGAGCATCCCTTGGCACGTCGCAGAGTCGTAGTCACCGGTCTGGGCCTCGTCTGTCCGGTCGGCAATACCGTCGAAGAAGGCTGGCAGAACATCCTGGCCGGCCGTTCGGGCATCGCCCCCATCACGCGCTTCGATACGTCCACCTTCCCCGTCCGCTTTGCCGGCGAGGTCAAGGGGTTCGACATCGCGCAGTACATCTCCCCCAAGGATGCCCGCCGGATGGATACCTTCATCCACTACGGGCTCGCCGCAGGCATCCAGGCCGTGCGTGACGCGGGACTCGACAGGGAAGGCGCGGCCGATCCCGAGCGGGTGGGCGTCGCCATTGGTTCCGGCATCGGCGGCCTGCCGCTGATCGAGGAGACGAAGGACGAATACAACGCCGCTGGTGTGCGCAAAGTGTCCCCCTTCTTCGTCCCGGGGTCGATCATCAACATGATTTCCGGGAACCTCTCCATCCAGTTCGGCTTCAAGGGCCCGAACATTGCCATCGTCACGGCATGCACGACCGGAACCCACTCGATAGGCGAAGCCGCCCGCATCGTAGAGTACGGTGACGCCGACGTCATGATCGCCGGTGGTGCAGAGTCGACCGTCTCCCCGCTTGGCCTGGGCGGGTTCTGCGCAGCGCGTGCGCTGTCCACGCGCAATGAGGACCCCGAAACGGCAAGCCGTCCCTGGGACAAGGATCGCGACGGCTTCGTTCTGGGCGAGGGGGCCGGTGTCCTGGTGCTCGAGGAATATGAGCACGCCAAGGCCCGTGGCGCCAGGATCTATGCCGAGGTTGCCGGCTACGGAATGAGTGCGGACGCCTACCACATCACTGCGCCGAACATGGACGGTCCGCGCCGATCGATGGTCAATGCGTTGCGCAATGCCGGCCTTGGACCATCGGACGTTCAGTACGTGAACGCCCACGGCACCTCGACGCCGCTCGGTGACAAGAATGAATCGGATGCCATCAAGGCAGCCTTCGGCGATTCGGCGAAGAACATTGTCGTCAACTCGACCAAGTCGATGACCGGTCACCTATTGGGTGGCGCCGGCGGCGTCGAATCGCTCTTTACGGTTCTTGCGATCCATCATCAGATCTCCCCGCCGACCATCAACATCATCAACCAGGATCCGGAGTGTGATCTTGACTACTGCGCCAATGCGGCGCGGCCGATGAAAATCGATGTCGCACTGAAGAACAACTTCGGGTTCGGGGGAACCAACGGCTCGCTCGTTTTCAAGCGCGTCTGACGTCCTCCGCCGGAGGAGAGAGCGGTGCAGTTCCCGATCGTGATCGGCCTGCACCGTTCGCGTTTTCTGGGGGCGCTTATCGTCATTGCGTCTCTGTTTGGCGCCGTGACCATCGTCGCTTGGCCGCAACCGCTTCCGGTGCGTGCAGGAGCATTGCTAGTGATCGCGATTGCGGCGTTGTTCGCCTGGCGACGCGCGGTGCCGCCCTGCATAGCGTTGCGGCTGCTTGGCGACGGTGCCATGACTGTCCAGTACACGACAGGAGGCGATTTTCTGAGTGTCGAAGTGCTACCCGGAGGCTTTGTCCATCCCTGGCTAGCCGTAATTCGCCTGCGCGATTCAGAAGGACGGATCCTGGCGCTGCCGATCGCGGTCGACAGCGCAAAAACAGCGGATTTCAGACGCCTGCGCCTTTTTCTTCGCTGGACAGGGCGCGCTGAGGGGCAGAGCGACGGCCGCTAAGCACGGTGTTCTTCGCTGTTTTCAGGGGCTGGGGGTAGTCCCGCGAGAAGTGCAGACCGCGGCTTTCCTTCCGGCGCATGGCACAGCGCACGATGAGGTCCGCGGTCACGACCAGGTTGCGCAATTCGATCAGGTCGTGGCTTACCCGGAAATTTGCGTAGAACTCGTCGATCTCGCGCATTAGCAGGCGTATGCGGTGTCGTGCCCGCTTCAGCCGCTTGGTGGTACGCACGATGCCGACGTAATCCCACATGAAGCGGCGCAGTTCGTCCCAGTTATGCGAAATGACGACTTCTTCATCGGCATCGGTTACCCGGCTCTCGTCCCAGCGAGGCAGATCCGGCAATGGCGGGACGGGGCGGGACAGCATGTCTTCGACGGCGGCCCTGGCGAACACCAGGCATTCGAGCAGCGAGTTGGAGGCCAGACGATTGGCGCCGTGCAGCCCCGAACAAGATGCTTCGCCGGCAACGTAGAGACCCGGTATGTCCGTTCGTCCGTTTAAGTCACTGACGATCCCGCCACAAGTGTAGTGAGCCGCGGGAACGACCGGGATCGGCTGGCGGACGATGTCGATGCCGAGTTCCAGGCAGCGCGCGTGGATATTCGGGAAATGCTCGCGAATGAATGCTTCGCCTTTGTGCGATATGTCGAGGAAGACGCAATCCAGGCCGCGCTTCTTCATTTCGAAGTCAATGGCGCGGGCAACGATGTCGCGCGGTGCCAGTTCAGCCCGCTCGTCATGATCGGGCATGAAACGGCTGCCATCGGGCAGGCACAGCAGGCCGCCTTCGCCCCTGACGGCTTCCGAGATCAGGAATGATTTCGCCTGTGGATGATAGAGGCAGGTCGGATGGAACTGGATGAACTCCATGTTGGCCACGCGGCAGCCGGCCCGCCAAGCCATCGCGATACCGTCACCGGTCGATGTATCCGGGTTGGTGGTATAGAGGTAGACTTTGCCGGCCCCACCGGTGGCCAGCAGCGTGTTGCCGGCCCCGATCGTGACGACCTCGCCATCGCGGGTATCGAGCACGTAGGCGCCGTAGCAGCGGTTGTCCCTAATTCCAAGTTTGGCGCCGGTAATCAGGTCGATCGCGATGTGGTTCTCCAGCACCAAGATGTTCGGGTGGTTGCGAACCTTGCGCGTTAGCGTCTCCTGAACTGCGGAACCTGTGGCGTCGGCGACGTGGATGACACGGCGCGCGCTGTGCCCGCCTTCACGGGTCAGGTGGTATCCGTTGGCAGTCTTCGTAAACGGGACACCCTGCGCAATCAGCCATTCGATCGCAGAACGGCCATTCTCCACGACGTAGCGCGTCGCCGCACGGTCGTTCAACCAGGCACCGGCGACAAGCGTGTCGTGGATGTGGGCTTCGATCGAGTCTTGGCTGTCCAGAACGGCTGCAATTCCCCCTTGCGCCCAGCCCGATGCGGAATCCTCCAGGGCCCGCTTGCTGACCAGAGCAACCCGGCACGTTTCAGCGAGGCGCAATGCGGCAGACTGGCCGGCCAATCCACTGCCGATAATGAGGACGTCGAAATGCTTCACGGGTTTTTGGGGTGGTCGATTGTCGGGCGAATATAGCATGTCGCCCACAGCCAGGCCGGTTACGATCGGTCACAAATTGCGGGAAGTACGTATCATTGCGGAGATTCCGCTGGGCTATACTCGTCGCACAATTACACACTTTCCCCCCTGGGATTCGAACATGAGTGAACGCGAGGTCGACCAGGCACTGGTCGAGCGGGCGCAAGGCGGTGACAAGCAGGCATTCGACCTGTTGGTCGGAAAGTACCAGCGCAAGCTGGGCCGCTTGTTGTCGCGCTACATCCGCGACCCGGCCGAGATCGAGGATGTCGCCCAGGAGGCATTCATCAAGGCCTACCGGGCACTGCCTTCGTTCCGGGGGGACAGCGCGTTCTATACATGGCTGTATCGCATCGGCATCAATACGGCCAAGAACTATCTGGTCTCCCAGAACCGGCGGGCTCCGACGTCGACCGAATACGACAGCGACGAGGCGGAAGGCTTCGAGTCCGCTGAAGGACTGCGCGACATCAATACGCCGGAGAGCCTGTTGCTATCCAAGCAGATCGGCGAAACGGTGAATTCGGCGATGGACGCCTTGCCCGAAGAGTTGCGCACGGCCATTGTGCTGCGCGAGATCGAGGGGCTCTCCTACGAGGAGATCGCTGGCATCATGGACTGCCCGATCGGCACGGTGCGTTCGCGGATTTTCAGGGCACGCGAGGCCGTGGCCCTAAAACTTCGTCCGTTGCTCGATACTGCCCCTGATCGTCGCTGGTAACGTATGGAACATGGCGTGTCAGTAGTCCGTGGCATCGTGCGTGGCGTCGACTCGGACGGTGCCTTGGTGGAGGTGGAGCAGGGGGGATGCGGCCGTTGCCATGAGGACGGCGGCTGCGGTGGCCGGCCACTGACCCAGATGTTCTGTTCCGGCCCCAAGGTTCACCGGGTTGATAACACCATCGGGGCTTGTGTTGGCGACAAAGTCGATATCGCAGTAGCGCCTGGCAGCCTGAGCCGTACGGCTAACCGGGCCTATCTCTTTCCGCTCGCCTTGGGAATCGGCGGGGGTTCGCTCGGCATGGCGATTGGCGGCGACCTATTGTCGATCGCCGGTTTCCTGCTCGGACTCGCCACTGCCTTCCTGGTCCTGCGCCGACATGGCGGGGCTGGAACTTCGGCGTCGCGTCCCCATATCGTCTCCCGTGCATCCTAGTTTCTCCGGAGGTTTGCAGCAATGAAACGCATCTTTGCCCTGGTCTGCTTCCTGATCATGAGCCCGCTGACGCTCGCCCAGGCGCGGAATCTGCCAGATTTTGCCGATCTCGCCGAAAGGCAGGGGCCGGCGGTCGTCAATATCAGTACGACGCAGGTGCAACGGGGTGGGCAGATGATGCCGTTCCCATTCGACGAAAACGACCCGGCCTTCGAGTTCTTCAAGCGCTTCATTCCCCGCGGCCCGGGCGGTGGCGCGCCGCGAGAGTTCGAGAACAAGTCGCTCGGCTCCGGCTTCATCATCAGTGGCGACGGCTTCATTCTGACCAATGCGCACGTGGTCGATGGTGCAGACGAAGTCACCGTGCGCCTGACCGACAAGCGTGAGTTCAAGGCAAGGACCGTCGGGGCCGACAAGCGGACCGACGTCGCCTTGCTCAAGATCGAGGCCAGCGGTCTGCCGGCCGTCAAGCTGGGCGATCCGGCGGCGTTGCGGGTCGGCGAGTGGGTCGTCGCCATCGGCTCTCCCTTCGGCTTCGATAACTCGGTTACCGCCGGCATCGTTTCGGCCAAGGGGCGCTCGCTACCGCAGGAGAACTACGTTCCCTTCATCCAGACCGACGTTGCGATCAACCCCGGCAACTCCGGCGGGCCACTGTTCAACATGCGCGGCGAGGTGGTTGGCATCAACTCGCAAATCTACAGCCGCAGCGGCGGCTACATGGGTGTCTCGTTCGCCATCCCGATCGACGTCGCGATGGACATCCAGAACCAGTTGCGAGCCACCGGCAAGGTCAGCCGCGGCCGGCTTGGCGTCGTCATTCAGGAGGTCAACAAGGAACTCGCCGAATCCCTCGGCCTTTCCAAGCCGATGGGCGCGGTAGTCAATGCGGTCGAAAATGGCGGCCCGGCGGAGAAGGGCGGAATCGAGCCGGGTGACGTGATCCTCAAGTTCGACGGCAAGCCGATCAACGCGTCGGCTGACCTGCCGAGGCTGGTCGGGGCGACCAAGCCCGGGACACGCTCGGTGGTTCAGGTCTGGCGCAAGGGAGCGTTGCGTGACCTCACGGTCACCGTCGGCGAGATGCAGGAAGAAAAGCAGGCCGGTACCCGTCAGCAGCGCGGCGGGAAGGCGCCCGAGCAGACGGCCAATCGGCTCGGCCTTGTCGTCAGCGAGCTTTCGGCCGAGCAGAAGCGCGATCTCAAGATGAGTTCAGGGCTGGTGATCGAAAGCGTGCGGGGTGCAGCATCGCGGTCAGACATCAAACCGGGCGACATCATCATTGCGGTCATCGCGAAGGGGACAACCACCGAGCTCAAGACGGTCGACCAATTCAACAAACTGCTCGGACAGTTCGAGAAGGGGAGCAATGTGACGCTCCTCGTGCGGCGCGGCGACATGCAGACCTTCGTGACCATCAAGAATATCAATGGCAATTGAACTGACGCTTCTCAGCAGGAGCTACTGCCACCTTTGTCACGAGATGGAGAGGGCCGTGGCCCCGCTTGCTGACGAGTTCGGGGCCACGGTGACGGTTCTTGACGTTGACGCTGACCCGGTGCTCGAGGCGCGCTACGACGAGCTGGTACCGGTCCTCCTGCATGGTGACACGGAGCTCTGCCACTACCACCTGGATGAGGCCAAAACCCGTGAATATTTGGCCGGAATCCGCTAGAATACAAGGCTTTCCGAATCGCCCAGGGCGCCGCTAGCGCCCTTTTTTCTGGCCGCAATGGACCACATCCGAAACTTCTCCATCATCGCCCACATCGACCACGGCAAATCGACGCTGGCCGACCGCATCATCCACCTGTGTGGCGGCCTGTCCGACCGCGAAATGGAGGCACAGGTGCTCGATTCGATGGACATCGAGCGCGAGCGGGGCATCACGATCAAGGCACAGACCGCTGCCCTCAGCTACAAGGCGCGCGACGGCAAGGTCTACAACCTGAACCTGATCGATACACCGGGACACGTCGACTTCTCGTACGAGGTTTCCCGCTCGCTGTCTGCGTGCGAAGGGGCGCTCCTCGTCGTTGATGCCTCGCAGGGTGTCGAGGCACAAACCGTGGCCAACTGCTACACGGCGATCGAACTCGATGTCGAGGTGCTGCCGGTCCTGAACAAGATCGACCTGCCGTCTGCGGACCCCGAGAACGCCAAGCAGGAAATCGAGGACGTCATCGGCATCGATGCGTCGGATGCCGTTATGGCGTCGGCCAAGACCGGCCTCGGCGTCGAGGATATCCTAGAGATGGTGATCGCGCGCGTGCCGCCGCCGCAGGGTGACCCGACGGCGCCGCTCAAGGCGCTGATCATCGACTCATGGTTCGACAGCTACGTCGGCGTTGTGATGCTGGTGCGCGTCGTCGATGGCGAAATGCGCCCGAAGGACAAACTCCACTTCATGGCGACCGGGGCTAACCAGCTCTGCGAGCAAGTAGGCGTCTTCACACCGAAGTCCGTGTCCAGAGACGTGCTCCGGGCCGGCGAAGTTGGCTTCGTCACCGCCGGCATCAAGGAATTGAAGGCCGCCAAGGTTGGTGACACCATCACCCACGTCGACCGCAAGGCCGCGGAGCCGTTGCCCGGCTTCAAGGAAATCAAGCCGCAGGTGTTTGCCGGGCTCTATCCAGTCGAGGCGAACCAGTACGATTCGCTGCGCGAATCGCTCGAAAAGCTGAAGCTGAACGACGCCTCGCTGCATTACGAGCCCGAAGTCTCGCAGGCACTCGGCTTCGGCTTTCGCTGCGGCTTCCTCGGCCTCCTGCACATGGAAATTGTCCAGGAGCGTCTGGAGCGGGAATTCGACCAGGATCTGATCACCACGGCGCCTACCGTCGTCTATGAGGTCGTTCAGCGTGACGGCAGCGTCATCCAGGTCGAGAACCCGTCCAAGCTGCCCGAGATTTCGAAGATCGAAGAGATCCGCGAACCGATCATCACGGCGACCATCTTCGTACCGCAGGATTACCTTGGTGCCGTGATCACGCTGTGCAATCAGAAACGCGGCAACCAGGTCGATATGCACTACCACGGCCGCCAGGTGAAGCTCGTCTACGAGATGCCGATGGCCGAAGTGGTCATGGATTTTTTCGACAAGCTCAAGTCCTGCTCCAGAGGCTATGCCTCGCTGGATTATGACTTCAAGGAGTACCGGGCGGCTGATGTCGTGAAACTCGACGTCCTGATCAACGGCGACCGCGTGGATGCATTGTCGCTGATCGTACACCGGGCCAATTCGCAATACCGTGGCCGCGAACTCGCCTCGAAGATGCGCGAACTGATCCCGCGGCAAATGTACGACGTGGCGATCCAGGCAGCGATCGGCTCGCACATCATCGCCCGCGAGAACGTCAAGGCGTTGCGCAAGGACGTGCTGGCCAAGTGTTATGGCGGCGACATCACCCGCAAGCGCAAGCTGCTCGAGAAGCAGAAGGCCGGCAAGAAGCGCATGAAGCAGGTGGGCAGCGTCGAAATCCCGCAGGAAGCTTTCCTCGCCGTCCTGCGCGTCGATAACTGAGATATCCGATGAACTTTGCCCTGATCCTCTTTGTTCTTCTCGTCATTACCGGGGTGCTGTACGCGGTCGACCGCCTGCACTTCCGGAAACTGCGCGCCGCCGACGCCAAGGAACCGATCTGGGTAGAGTGGGGTGCCAGTTTCTTCCCGGTCATCCTGATCGTCTTCGTCCTGCGCTCGTTCCTGTTCGAACCGTTCAAGATTCCCTCGGGTTCGATGATCCCGACCCTGTTGGTCGGGGATTACATCCTGGTCAACAAGTTCATCTATGGCATTCGCCTGCCGGTAATCAACAAAAAGGTCATCGACGTCAGTTCGCCACAACGCGGCGATGTGATGGTATTCCGCTACCCCGAGGATCCCTCGCTCGATTACATCAAGCGGGTGGTCGCGCTGCCGGGTGACACCGTCGCCTACCAGAACAAGCGCCTCACCATCAACGGTATCCCGGTTGCGACCGAGCGCCTGCCCGACTACCTCCACCCGGAGCGGCTCTACTACTCTGAGCAATATGTCGCTAGAATGGACGCGGCCGAGCACCGCTACCTCAACGACAGTGACGCGCCCGCCATGATTCCAGATGCGACGCGCTTTCCCTATCGTGAGCACTGCACCTACAATGCGGAGGGAGTAGTCTGCAAGGTACCGTCGGGGCATTACTTCCTGCTCGGCGACAATCGCGATAACAGCCGCGACAGTCGCGTGTGGGGATTCGTGCCGGAGCAGAACATCGTCGGCAAGGCATTTTTCATCTGGTTGAATTTCAGCGACCTGAGTCGTATCGGGTCCTTCAAGTAGGGAGACAACATGAAGCATCAACGTGGCCTGGCACTCTCCCAGTTGATCGTCTGGGGCATTGTCATTGCACTGGTCGCCATCACGGGCATGAAGGTGGTTCCCTCCGCAATCCAGTATTCGAAGCTGAAAGCAGCCATCGAGAAAACAGCCAAGCAGGTTGGTCCGGAAGCCACGGTGCCCGAGGTCAAGAAGACCTTCGAGAGGTTTACGACCGTCGACGGCATCGATGATTTCAAGCCTGATCGCCTCGACATCACCAAGAATGCCGGAAAGATCGTGATCGCCTTCGACTACGACGACAAGATCCCGCTTTTCGGCAACGTCAGCCTGCTCATCAACTACAAGGCGTCGACCGCTGGCAAGTAGGCGATGTCCTCGGATTCGCTGACGGCTGCGCTGGGTCACGCCTTCAGCGATCTTGACTTGCTGCAGACGGCGTTGACCCATCGCAGTTTCGGGGCGCCAAACAACGAGCGTTTGGAGTTCATCGGAGACGGCGTACTCAATTGCGTGATCGGTCTGATGTTGTTCGACCGCTTCACGCAGCTTCCGGAAGGCGATCTCACCCGTCTGCGTGCCAGTCTGGTTCGGCGTGAAGCCTTGCACAGCATCGCTCTGGCTCTGAATCTGGGGCAGTACCTGCGACTGGGGGATGGTGAAACCAAGGACGGCGGAGTTACGACACCCTCCATTCTGGCCGATGCCGTCGAGGCTTTGATCGGCGCGGTCTATCTGGATGCCGGATTCGATACTGCGGCCGACGTGATTTCACGGCTCTATCTCCCGCTGCTCGCCGAGATCCGGCCAGAGAACGTAGGGAAAGATCCCAAGACGCGGCTTCAGGAGTGGCTTCAGGCCCGCAAGCGGCCGCTGCCGGCCTACGAGGTGCTGGAAGTCACCGGCTCTCCCCCTCGGCAGTGCTTCACTGTCGCCTGCCGGATCGCCACCCCGGAGATGAACACACGAGGCGAGGGGCCGAGCCGCCGAGCCGCCGAACAGGACGCCGCCCATAAGGCGCTGCAAGCACTCGAGAGATGACTCAGGATATCCGTTCCGGTTATGTGGCCATCGTCGGCCGCCCGAATGTCGGGAAATCGACCCTCCTCAATCGCTTGGTCGGGGAGAAGATCAGCATCGTTTCGCGCAAGGCGCAGACAACGCGGCACCGCATTACCGGGATCCTGACCACCGGCGACGCCCAATATGTTTTCGTCGACACGCCCGGCTTCCAGACGAAGTTCTCGAACGCGCTGAACCGCGCCATGAACCGTGGAGTCACACAGACACTGAACGATGTCGATGTCGTCTTCCTCGTCGTCGAAGCCGGGCGCTTCGACGCCAAGGACAAGGCTGTCGTCAAGCTGCTTCCACCCGACCGACCGGTCATCCTCGTCGTTAACAAGACGGACCAGATCAAGGACCGCAACGCCCTGCTGCCGTTTCTCGGTGAGGTTGCGGCGGCACACGATTTCGCCGCCGTTGTCCCGGTCAGCGCCACGAAGGGCCGGCAGACTGAACAATTGTTGGCCGAGGCGCGCAAGCACCTTCCCAACGCCGGGCTGATGTTCCCCGAGGACGAACTGACGGACCGCAGCGAGCGTTTCCTGGCTGCCGAATACGTGCGCGAGAAGTTGTTCCGCCTCCTTGGCGACGAGTTGCCTTACGCGACGACGGTCGAAATCGAGAAATTCGAGGTTGAGGGCAACCTGCGCCGAATCTATGCCGCCATCGTCGTAGACCGCGACAGCCACAAGGCAATCGTGATCGGCAAGGGCGGGGACTCGCTCAAGCGCATCGCCAGCGAGGCACGTCAAGACATGGAGCGGCTGTTCGACGGCAAGGTCTACCTGGAGGTCTGGGTCAAGGTGAAGTCAGGCTGGACCGACGATGAACGCCTGCTCAAGAGCCTTGGCTACGAATGACGGAGCGCAGCAGGGTCGACGGGCAGCCGGCCTATGTGCTGCACGCTTATCCATTCCGCGAGACGAGCCTTATCGTGGAGGTATTCACCCGCGACTTTGGCCGCATGGCCCTGCTCGCGAGAGGCGCCCGGCGCCCGCGGTCGGCGGTGCGCGGCCTGCTGATGGCCTTCCAGCCTCTGGAAATCGCCTGGGCGGGGAAGGGCGAGGTCCTCACGCTGATGAAAGCCGAATGGGTCGGGGGCCAGCCCCTGCTTTCAGGTGAAGCGCTTTTCTGTGGCTATTACCTGAACGAGTTGCTGATGCACCTGCTGCCCCGCGAAGACGCGCACCAGCGGCTGTTCGCCGGCTATGCGCGCATGCTGGAACGGCTGGCGGCGGACCGGGCCGGCCGCGTGCACGAGGCCGACCTGCGGTGTTTCGAAAAGGCCCTGCTCCAGGAACTGGGGTATGGTCTGACGCTGGACAGGGACAACGACGGGCAAGCAATCGACGCGGGCAGCCATTACGCCTACCGGATCGAAAGTGGTCCCGTGCGCGTGGCACATCCCGACGCGGCACCGCAGACCGTCAGCGGGCGAACGCTGCTCCATCTGCAGGCAGAGGAATTCTCGGATCCGCGGACCCGCGGGGAGGCCAAGCAGCTGATGCGCACGCTGATGGCCTATTATCTCGGTGGCCGGGAACTGGAAACCCGGAAAATTTTCAAGGAGCTGCAGGAACTATGATCGAACTTGGCGTCAACATCGATCACGTGGCAACGGTCCGCCAGGCCCGGCGAACCTATGAACCGGACCCGGCATGGGCCGCGGTGGAGGCGCACCTCGGTGGCGCGGACGGCATCACGATCCATCTGCGCGAAGACCGCCGCCACATTCAGGATCGGGACGTCGAGCGCCTCGCGGAACTCACGCAGCTCAAGCTAAATCTCGAAATGGCCGCGACCGACGAGATGGTCGGTATTGCATGCCGCATCAAGCCCCAGATGGCGATGCTGGTCCCTGAAGGTCGCCATGAAGTAACGACCGAAGGTGGCCTCGACGTCCTTGCCCAGGAATCACGTCTGAAGGATGTTGTGTCCCGACTCGCCGACGCCGGAATCACGACCAGCGTCTTCATAGATGCCGAGATACCGCAGATCGAAGCGGCAGCGCGTATTGGCGCACAGGTCTGCGAGGTCCATACAGGCCCCTACGCCCACGCGTTTCACGACAAGGGGCGCGATGCGGAATCGCCCGCCGTCCTTGCCGAACTGGATAAGGTACGCCGGGCGGGGCAGGCAATCCGCCACCTGGGGATGCGCTTCAACGCGGGCCATGCCCTCAACTATTACAACGTACAGCCGATCGCGCGCCTTCCGGGTGTTCGCGAGTTGCACATTGGTCACGCCATCGTCAGCCGTTCGCTGTTCGTTGGGTTGCGGGAGGCCGTTCGCGAGATGAAGAAGCTCATGCGCGAGGCCGCGGCGCAAGGCGAATGATCCACGGAATAGGCACCGACATCGTCGCCGTCGATCGCCTGAGGCGAATGTGGGAGCGCCACGGCGATCATGCCGTGGCACGCCTTCTCGCCCCCGATGAATTGCCAGCTTTCGCGAGAGCCGGCGACAAGGGGCGCTTTCTCGCCAAGCGCTTCGCTGCCAAGGAAGCCTTCGCCAAGGCGTTCGGGACGGGGCTCCGGCCGCCGGCACTGCTCGGTGCAATTGCCGTCACCAATGACGAGCTGGGCAAGCCCGTCTTGCGCTTCCACGGCGATCTGGAACGCACGATGTGCGCTGGCGGACTGACCGCCCATCTCTCGATTTCGGATGAGTCCGATTACGCAGTCGCTTTCGTATTGCTGGAGAAGGCATGATCGAACAATCCCTCGGCCCTTTGATGATCGACGTGGCCGGCATCTCTCTGACCGCCCTTGAACGCGAGCGGCTAGTACACCCGCTGGTTGGCGGCGTCATCCTGTTCACTCGCAACTACCGGGATCGCGAGCAACTGGCCGAGTTGACCGCCGAGATCCACGCGCTTCGCTCACCGCGGCTGCTGATCGCGGTAGATCACGAAGGGGGGAGGGTGCAGCGCTTTCGCGATGGCTTTACCAGGCTTCCCCCGATGGCTGCGCTTGGGCGCCTGTGGAACAGCGATCCTGCGGCAGCCAGAGCGGCCGCGCGCGACGTTGGCTTCGTCCTTGCTGCAGAACTGCGTGCCTGTGGCGTCGATTTTTCATTCACTCCCGTCCTCGACCTGGACTACGGCCCGTCGCGCGTGATTGGCGACCGGGCGCTGCATCGTGCTCCCGATGCCGTTATCGCCCTCGCAGGGGCCCTCGGCGATGGTTTGCGGGAAGGGGGGATGGGAAGTTGCGGCAAGCACTTCCCTGGCCACGGCTACGTCATTCCGGACTCGCACGTCGAATTGCCGGTCGATGACCGCAAGCTTGATGCGATGGTGGACGACCTGCGCCCCTACCGCGAACTGCCCCTTGACTCGGTGATGGCGGCCCATGTCATTTATGAATGCATCGACTGCAATACGGCTGTATTTTCAAGAAAATGGATCAATTACTTGAGAAATGACATTGCATTCGAGGGGGTTGTCTTTACCGACGACCTGTCGATGGCAGGAGCCGGTGTGGCGGGTGACATGCTCGCGCGGGTCGAACTCGCCTATGGGGCAGGATGCGACATGCTTCTCGTGTGCAATTCCCCCGACGCAGTTGCCCAGGTACTGGCCGGATGGGAACCGGATATCGACCCAGCGCGTTCCATCCGGGTTGAGCGCCTGCTGCCGTCCGCCGACGCGCTGTCGTGGGACGCACTAACTGCGTTGCCGCGCTACGCCGCAGCCCTCGAAACGGTGCGCTGCCGGGTGCCGTAAACGCAGGAAAGGCAGCCGAAGCTGCCTTCCATAGGCTGGGGTAGGGCGCGAAGATTTACTTCGTGCGGCTACGGTATTCGTCCGTACGCGTGTCGATTTCGATCTTGTCGCCAATTTCCACGAAGGCGGGAACGGGAAGCTCGAAACCGGTGGAGATCTTGGCCGGCTTCATGACCTTGCCCGAAGTATCGCCCTTGACGGCGGGTTCCGTGTAGATCACCTCGCGGACCAGGCTGTTGGGCAATTCGACGGAAATCGCCTTGCCGTCGTAGAAAACCACTTCGCATGGCATGCCGTCTTCCAGATACTTCAGCGCGTCGACCATGTTCTCGGCCTCGACTTCGTACTGGTTATAGTCGGCGTCCATGAAAACGTACATCGGATCGGCGAAGTAGGAGTAGCTGACTTCCTTCTTGTCGAGGACGACGACCTCGAACTTGTCATCGGCCTTGTAAACCGCTTCCGACGGATTGCCGGACAGCAGGTTCTTGAGCTTCATCTTGACAACGGCAGCGTTGCGGCCGGACTTGTTGTACTCGGTCTTCTGGACCACGAGCGGATCGCTGCCGACCATGATCACGTTGCCCGAGCGGAGTTCCTGAGCGGTTTTCATAGGGATGTTCCCGAAAGCGTTTGAAAAAACGCATGATTATACCCTTTCTCGGCAGAAGCTGACGAGCGAACCGGCCAGATCAGGGATGCACGCGAGTTGATCCGCCCAGCGTCTGGCGTGGGCGGCAATTTCTGCACGCTGCTGCAGGAAACCCGTCCATGCGCTGGCCAAGCCGGTACCAACGCCGGAATTCCATGCCTGGAAGAGGTCCACCGCAGCAGTGGCGTTGGTGGCATCCATATCCCGGCAATAGCGCTCGAGGAAGGCATCGACCTTCCCGACATGCGCGTCGCCCGGCTGACGGTAGGCCTGCCAGACGAAAGGCCGTGCTGCCCATTGGGCGCGCACGAAGGAATCCTCGCCGCGGACAAAGTTGACGTCGCAGGCCCACAGGAGGCGGTCGTAGTCACCCTGCGCCAGAAAGCGAAGGGGCTCTGCGACTAACGCGCCGCGCTGCCATGGTCCCTCGCTCCCAAAGACCCGCCTGACTGCCGCTGAAGGCGCTCCGTCGGCGACCCAAAGACGGACGGCCTGCGAGGAGGCGGCCAGAATATCGATCAGCAACGGAACCGGCGCCGAGTCGTAGCAGAAGAGACTGACCTGCAATTCGTCGCGAGCGGGCAGGGTAGCCACGAAAAGATCTCGCGCGGCAAACAGGCCGTATTCACGCAACAAGCCGCCGCAGGCCGACGAGAATCCCGGAAAAAAGAAGTGCTTCCGTAAGGGGAGGGTGGGGTGGGGCGATGCAAGCCCGTGGCAATCGTCAATCCAACGCTCCGCGCTCAGGTACTCGAGGTTGATCCATACCGGCTTGTGGCGAGTATTTGCCATGGCGGCAATGCACGCATCCGGAAGTTCGCAGGCGAAGGCCTCGATCACGACCTCGCCCGGCCAGAAGAGGGTGGGCGCATCCAGCCAGGGGCGGACAACTACTCCTCCAACCACCTGCTCCCGCTCGCCGGGATCGATCGAAGGGCACAGTCCATGCAGTGGCGTCAGATCATCGACCCAAAGCCGCACGGAGATAGCGTGCTCGTCCGCCAACTGGCGGGCGAGGCGCCAGCACACGCCAATGTCGCCGAAGTTGTCGACGACGCGGCAAAAGATGTCCCAATTCCGCATCACAGGCGCCATGCTAACATCGGTGCCATGCCCACGTTTTCAGATCCCGACGGCTGTGTCGCCTGCCCGCGACTCGCCGCGCACCTGGCGACGATCCGGATGCGGGAGCCGTCGTGGCACGCGCGTCCTGTTCGCTCATTCGGGTCGCTCGATGCCCGTCTTCTCGTCGTTGGCCTTGGACCGGGCGAACGTGGCGCCAACCGTACCGGGCGACCATTTACCGGCGACGTGGCCGGAGAGTTGCTTTACCCGGCACTCCATCGCTTCGGGTTTGCCAGCGCTGGCGAGGCGCTTGGCGCAGACGGCTGGGCGAACCCTGGGCTTCACCTGAACGATTGCCGGATCACGAACGCCGTCCGTTGCCTGCCTCCGGCCAACAAGCCCATCCCCGCCGAGATTCGACAATGCAATCTCCACCTGAAGGCGGAACTCGGCGCAATGGCGCGCCTCGAGGTGATCCTCGCGCTGGGCGCTATTGCCCACTCGGCGGTGCTCAGTGCCTATGGCTTGCGCCAGTCGGCGCATCGGTTCGGGCACGATGTGCGCCATCGACTTCCCGACGGACGCCTCCTTTTCGACAGCTATCACTGCAGCGGCTACAACTGGCGCACCGGGCGCCTCTCTCGGGAGAGCTTCGAGGCCGTCTTTGCAGGGGTCAGGCAGCACCTCGACCGTTGAGCATGGGTTTCGATGCCAAGAGTTTCCTCGCGACCCTGACCGAACTGCCGGGCGTCTATCGGATGCTCGACGCTGACGGCGGCGTCCTTTATGTCGGGAAGGCGAAGAACCTGCGCAAGCGCGTCGCCTCGTATTTCCGAGCCAATCTGGCCAGTCCGCGCATCGCGCACATGGTCAGCCAGATCGCTGGAATCGAAACGACCGCGACGCGTACCGAGGCCGAGGCGCTGCTCCTCGAAAACAATCTGATCAAGTCGCTGGCACCCCGCTACAACATCCTGTTCCGCGACGACAAGTCCTACCCGTACATCGTGCTGACGCGAGAGCGTTTTCCGCGCATCGGTTTCTTTCGGGGAAATCCGGACCGCAAGGCCGACTATTTCGGTCCCTATCCCTCGTCCTGGGCCGTACGCGACAGCATCCATCTCCTGCAGAAAATGTTTCGCCTGCGTACCTGTGAGGATTCGGTTTTCGAGAACCGCTCGCGTCCCTGCCTCCTTCATCAGATCAAGCGCTGTACTGCTCCGTGCGTCGGAATGATCGCCGACGCCGACTATGCGGCCGACGTCCAGATGGCCTCGATGTTCCTTCTCGGTCGACAGCAGGAAGTCATCGCGCGCCTCGAAGCCACGATGGACGAAGCCGCCGCTCGGCTCCAATTCGAGCAGGCTGCGGTCTGTCGCGATCGCATACAATCGCTTCGTCAGGTTCAGGAAAAACAGTTCGTTTCGAGCAGCAAAGGGGAGGATGTCGATATCGTCGTCGCGGTTCGCGAATCCGGCCAGCTCTGTGTCAATCTGGCGATGGTGCGCGGCGGACGGCACCTCGGAGACCGGCCGATGTTTGCCAGTGCCGGCGACGGAACCTTGGCGGAAGAGGGGGCCGATGCTTTCCTGAGGCAACATTATGCGGCTCACACCGCTCCGCCCAGGATACTGGTTTCGCCTGCCCCAAATAGTGAGAGCCGAATCGAGCTGGAGGACGCCTTGGCCGGCCTGGCAGGGCATCGGGTTGCAATTCAGGAGGCACGTGCCGTACACCACAGAGCATGGGTCGCCATGGCCCAGCAGAACGCCAGGCTGGCGATCCTCGCACGCAACCAGTCTCGAATTCAACAAGAACACAGACTAACCGCACTGCAATCGGCACTCGGCCTGGCAGATCTGCCGTTGCGGATCGAGTGCTTCGACATCAGTCATACGCAGGGGGAAGCAGCTGTTGCTTCGTGCGTCGTCTATCAGGGCACCGGCATGAAGAAAGCAGACTATCGGCGTTTCAACATCAAGGACATCCAACCCGGTGACGATTACGCCGCCATGGCGCAGGCCGTGGCACGCCGTTACGCCGGGGTGGCGACGGGCGAGGGGAGTGCTCCCGACCTGCTTCTCATTGACGGGGGAAAGGGTCAGGTCGCGGCCGCAGTTGCTGCCTTGGCTGAACTAGGCCTCGGGGATCTCGCGGTAGTCGGTGTGGCCAAGGGCGAGGGGCGCAAGGCGGGGCTCGAAACGCTGGTCTTTCCAGATAACCGCGACCCGCTACAATTAGGTGCGGAACATCCCGGATTGCATCTTGTCCAGGAGATCCGGGACGAGGCGCATCGGTTTGCTGTGGCCGGCCATCGCGCACGGCGGGCAAAGGCCAGGCGGTCGTCGACGCTGGACGAACTGCCGGGAATCGGGCCTGCCCGGCGCAAGGCTCTGATCCTTCGTTTCGGGAGCATCGCCGGGGTCAGAAATGCCACGCCCGACCAATTGGCTGAAGTACCGGGAATAGGTCGACAACAAGCCGAAAAGATTTTCGCCGCGCTACACTGATCCGATGCCGCTGAACCTACCCATCTTCCTGACCTGGCTGCGTATTCTGGCCATACCGCTGCTCATCGCCGTGTATTACGTTCCCGCGGGTTGGCTTGACCTTGCCGAGCGCAACCTTCTGGCGACTACGATCTTCATGGCTGCCGCATTCACGGACTGGCTAGATGGCTACCTCGCACGCCGGCTCAACCAGACTTCGGCCTTCGGAGCCTTCCTCGATCCGGTAGCAGACAAGCTGATGGTTGCCGCAGCGCTGATCGTCCTCGTCCAGTTGGGGAGGGCAGACGCAATTGTCGCCAGTATCATTGTCGGACGCGAAATCACGATTTCCGCGCTACGCGAGTGGATGGCGCAGATCGGTTCGTCCCGCAGCGTTGCGGTCTCGATGCTGGGCAAGGTAAAAACTGCAACCCAGATGGCCGCCATTCCGTTGCTCCTCTACCAGGCGCCGTTTTTCGGATTCGACGCCATTGAACTCGGATCCTGGCTGCTGTGGATTGCCGCGCTTCTGACGTTGTGGTCGATGGGCTATTACCTGCGCATGGCTTGGCCCGAGATAGCGAGTCGCAGCAAGGAATAGAGAGCTTCGCAAGGTTGACATCTTCCTGCCAGCACCTATAATGCGCGCTCTGTTTCAGCGCGGCAGTAGCTCAGTTGGTAGAGCGCAACCTTGCCAAGGTTGAGGTCG
>ERZ1645185.255-NODE-255-length-22520-cov-9.776897_pt1 | contig 22520 bp, 17 predicted proteins | sample MGYA00575351_ERZ1645185 | MGnify/ENA primary metagenome ERZ1645185 (study PRJEB40838, sample SAMN11284767) | freshwater sediment metagenome | isolation source: river sediment | host: Sediment | place: India: Jana village, Kanpur | collected 2015-12-17 ...
TGGATTTCGAACGCGATGCACCCGCGCTGCGACATCTGGATCGTGATGGGCAAGAGCCGGTTCGACGGTTCGCGCCACACGCAGCATTCGCAGATCCTGGTGGAACCGGGCACGCCGGGCATCACCATCGTGCGCCATCTGACGGTGTTCGGATCGCACAATTCACCGGGCGGTGAATGCGAGCTGCGGTTCGACAATGTGCGGGTGCCGAAGGAAAACCTGATCCTGGGCGAGGGCCGGGGCTTCGAGATCGCGCAGGGGCGGCTGGGGCCGGGGCGCATCCACCACTGCATGCGATCGATCGGGCAGGCGCAGCGCGCGCTGGAGATCATGGCGCGGCGGGCGGACAGCCGGGTGGCCTTCGGGAAGAAGCTGGCCGATCAGTCCAGCATCCGGCAGGATGTTGCGAAGAGCTTCTGCGAGATCGAGATGGCGCGGCTGCTGACGCTGAAGGCGGCGGACGCCATGGACCGTTACGGCAACCGGCAGGCGAAGGACCTGATCGCGGCGATCAAGGTGGTGGCGCCGCAGATGGCGCAGACGGTGTGCGACCGGGCGATCCAGGTGCATGGCGGCATGGGGGTGAGCGACGATACGCCGATCGCGGCCTTCTTCACGCTGAACCGCTTCATCCGCATCGCCGACGGCCCCGACGAGGTGCACATGAGCCAGCTGGGGAAGCAGAAGATCCAGGAATATGTGGCGATGAACGAGCGCTGAGGGGAGGCGGCGATGGGCTGGATCGGCAGCGGCGAGCGGCGGATCACGACGGCGGAGCTGGACGAGGCGGCCCGCCGCGCCGCCGGGGTGATCGCCGGATACGGGCTTTCGAAGGGCGACGGCGTGGCGCTGTATCTGCGCAACGACCTCGCCTATTTCGAGGCGCTGTTCGGGGCGGGGATGCTGGGCCTGTTTCCGGTGCCGGTGAACTGGCACTACACGCCGGACGAGGCGGGCTACCTTCTGCGCGACAGCGGCGTGAAGCTGCTGCTGATCCATGAGGACCTGCTGCCGCCGGTCCGCGACGCCATCCCCGAAGGACTGCCGGTGGTGGTGGTGGAAACGCCGCCGCACATCCGCGCCGCCTATGGCCTGCAGGCGGCGGCGCCGGACGATGGCCTTCCCCGCTGGCACGAGCTGCTGGCGGCGGCCGCGCCATTTGCGGGCGAGGCGGAACCCGCGCCGAGTTCGATCATTTACACATCCGGCACGACGGGGCGGCCCAAGGGGGTGAAGCGTGCAGCCTTCACCGACGAGGAGGCCGCCGCGGTGAACGCCATGCTGGGATGGTCCTATGGCTATACCGAGGTACTGGAGGGGCGGCGCGACCCGGCGCGCATCACGACGGCGGTGATCGGCCCCGTCTATCATGCGGCGCCCAACGCCCATTCGGGCTTTTCCATCCGCATGGGCGCGAATGTGGTGATTGCGCCCCGCTTCGATGCCGCCGAGCTGCTGGCGCTGATCGAGCGGGAGCGGATCACCCATCTGAACATGGTGCCGATCATGTTCAACCGCCTGCTGCGCCTGCCCGACGAGGTGAAACGGCGGCATGACCTGTCGAGCCTGGAATATGTGACGCACGCGGCCGCGCCCTGCCCGCCGCCGGTGAAGCGGGCGATGATCGACTGGTGGGGGCCGGTGATCTGGGAATATTATGGCTCCACCGAGATGGGCAATGTGACCAACCTGTCGTCGGCGGAATGGCTGGCGCATCCGGGCTCTGTCGGGCGGGTGATGCCGGGCGTGACGCTGCGGGTGGTGGATGCCGAGGGGCGGGACGTGCCGCCGGGCACCATCGGCGAAGTGATCGGCAAGGGCCGGCACGGCACCGGCTTCACCTATCAGAACGCGCCGGAGAAGCGGGCGGCGATGGAGAAGCACGGCCTGATCACGCCGGGCGACATGGGCTATTTCGATGCCGACGGCTTCCTCTACCTGTGCGACCGGATCAACGACATGATCATTTCGGGCGGGGCGAACATCTATCCCGCCGAGATCGAGGCGGAGCTGCACAAGCTGCCGGGCGTGGCGGACTGCGCCGTGTTCGGCATCCCCGACGAGGAGTTCGGGGAGCAGGTGATGGCGGTGGTGCAGCCGATGCCCGGCACGACGCTGACGCCCGCGGCGCTGCAGGCCGAGCTGCGCAAGGTGCTGACGGGCTATAAGGTGCCGCGCCGGATCGACTTTGCCGAAAGCCTGCCGCGCGAGGATTCGGGGAAGATCTTCAAGCGCAAGCTGCGGGCGCCATTCTGGGAAGGGCGGGAGAGGGCGATATGACCGAGACGATCCTGGAACCGGGGCTGCCGATCATCGATCCGCACCATCATCTGTGGGACTGGACGAGCCGCCTGCCGTTCCTGCCGGCGGAACGGACGCATCCGTTCGAGGCGATCCTGCCGCAGACGCCCCGATACCTGCTGGACGAGCTGCTGGCGGACTGCGGCAGCGGCCACAATGTGGTGGGAACCGTGTTCGTGCAGTGCGGGGCCTTTTACCGGGCCGATGGGCCGGATGCGCTGAAGCCCGTTGGCGAGACGGAATTCGTGAACGGGGTGGCGGCGATGGCGGCCAGCGGCACCTATGGGCCGGTGAAGGCCTGCGCCGGGATCGTCGGCCACGCCGACCTGACGCTGGGCGACAGCGTTGCGGCGGTGCTGGACGCGCACCTGGCCGCGGGCGGCGGGCGCTTTCGCGGCATCCGGCACATGATGGCGCATGATGCCGACCCGGCGGTGCTGGGGCCGCTGGGCCATGCCGAGCCGGGACTTGCCGGGGATCCGCGGGTGCATGCCGCGCTGCGGCACTTCGCATCGCGCGGGCTTTCGCTGGATATCTGGGTTCTGGAGCCGCAGCTGGGCGAGGCGGAGGCGCTGGCGCGCGCCTTTCCCGACGTGCCGATGGTGATCGATCATGTGGGCACGCCGCTGGGGCTGGGCGCCTATGCCGGGCGGCGCGACGAGCGCTTCGGGGCGTGGAAGGCGGCGATGGCACGGCTGGCGGCGCTGCCCAATGTGCATGTGAAGCTGGGCGGGCTGGGCATGCCCTTCCCCGGGTTCGAGGGGATGGGGCCGGAGGCGCGCCCCGCTTCGGATGCGCTGGCGTCGATGTGGAGTCCCTGGGTGGAGACATGCATCGGCCTGTTCGGGGCGGGGCGGTGCATGTTCGAGAGCAATTTCCCCGTGGACCGCTGGGGCGCGGATTATGCGACGCTGTGGAACGCCTTCAAGCGAATCGCGGCCGGCGCCTCTGCGGCAGAAAAGGCCGACCTGTTCGCGGGCACGGCCGCCCGCTTCTATCGATTGGAGGGACTGGCATGAAGGCGCTGCGCTATTACGGGGCGCGGGATATCCGCCACGAAAGCATGGACGATCCGAAGCTGGAGGCGCCGACGGACGCGATCGTGAAGGTGACCGCCTGTTCCATCTGCGGCAGCGACCTGCACATCTATCATGGCCACGGCTTTTCCGAGGATATCGGCTTCTGCGTGGGGCATGAGGCCGTGGGCGAGGTGGTGGAGGTGGGCCGCCAGGTGACCCGCGTGAAGGTGGGCGACAAGGTGATGATGCCGGCAGCCGTGGGCTGCGGGGCGTGCCGGTCCTGCCTGTCGGGCGTGGTGAACACTTGCGAGCGGAACGGCAGCGGCTGCTATGGCCTGTCTGCCCGGTTGCAGGGGGTGCAGGCGGAGGCGTTCCGGGTGCCGGCGGCCGACATGAACGCCGTGCCCATCCCCGAAGGCGTCAGCGAGGAGCAGGCGCTGATGATGACGGACGCGCTGGCGACGGCGTGGTTCGGCGCGCGCAACGCCGACATCCGGCCGGGCAGCAGCGTGGCGGTGATCGGGCTGGGGCCGATCGGGCTGATGACGGTGGAGAGCGCCTTCGTGATGGGGGCGCATGTGGTTTATGCGATCGACCCGGTGGCGGAGCGGCGGGCGCTGGCGGAAGCCGCCGGCGCGGTGGCGCTGCACCCGGATGCGGCGATGGAGCGGATCAAGGAGGACACCCACGGCCGCAAGCTGGATTGCGCGGTGGAAGTGGTGGGCAGCGATGCGACGGTGGATTTCGCGCTGCGGCTGGTGCGGGCGCGGGGCACGGTTTCGGTGATCGGGGTGCAGCAATCGCGCCGCTTCCCCTTCCCGCTGGAGCGGGCCTTCGCCGGCGGCCTGACCTTCCGCGTGGGCACCTGTTCGGTGCCGGAGGAGCTGCCCGCGCTGTTCCCGCTGGTGCGCTCCGGCCGGCTGCGGCCGGAACGTTATGTGAGCCACAACATGAAGCTGAGCGAGGGGGCGGAAGCCTATCGGCTGTTCGAGGCGCGGGAAGCGGGCGCGCTGAAGATGGTGCTGCGCCCGGACTGAGCGGGATCAGAGCCAGCCGGGCAGCTGCGCCGGGGTGACGAGCATCGCGACCAGCGCGGCGATGGTGAGGAGGGCGGCCAGCGCCACCGGCAGCCGGCGCGCGATGCGGCCCGGCAGCACGGTGGCGATGCCGGCCAGGAACAGCGCGGTCGCCAGCACGACATTGGCGACGTCGTAACTGTCGCCCACCTGCCCCGACAGATCGGCATCGGCGGTGGCCCGGTCGGCGCGGCGCCGGGCGGCCCTGGCATCCGCGAGACTGGGGCCGGTGAAATCCGGCAGTACGGCTTCGGCGGGCACGGTGCGGATGTCGGCGGGCTGGGCCTTGCGCCAGCGCTCGAACTCCGGCGCGAAGGCGCGGGGGAAATGGTGGCGCAGAACATCGGCGCGCAGCGGCTGATCATCCGCCAGCGCGTTCAGCCACTGCAGGAACATGGCGGTGTTCATCGCCTCTTCCTGCCCGGCGCGCAGCATCAGCTGGGAGGATTCGGTGAGATCTGCGTTTGCGGTGGCGCGCGCCTGCGCTTCGCGCTTGTCCCACAGGCCGGCCTGATAGGTGGCCCAGGCAGACAGCAGGCCCGCGACGGCCAGCGTGATCGCTGTCGCCAGTTCGAACCGGCGGCCGGGCCCTTGCGGGTCGGCCGCCGGCGCGGGTTCCTCTGATGCGGCGTCGGGCATCCGCCGCCTTCGCTCAGTGGCTGTGGCCGGCGCCCAGCCCGTCCGGGAAGGCGGGCGGAAGCGAAAGCGTGGCGGAGAGCGCGGCCGTCATGAAGTGCGGCTGCACCATTTCCTGCGCCAGCTTCACGACGCCAGCCTGAAGCTCGGCAACCTTTGCCGGGTTGGCGGCGGCGACATCGTTCGACTCGGTCGGATCGGCGGCGAGGTTGAACAGCTGCACCGCGGCTGGAAGCGCCGGATACCAGACCAGCTTCCAGTCGCCCTCGCGGATCGAACCGGTCGTCGGCTCGATGTTGAGGACGAGGCCGGTGCGCGGGCTGGCGGCGCCCGACAGGGCGGGCCAGATGTCCATGCCGTCGAGCGGTTTCGCGCCCGCGAGCGACGCGCCCGCGAGCTTTGCGATGGTGGGCATCATGTCCACCACATGGAAGGGCCCCTTTGCCGTGCCGGGGCGGATGCGGCCGGGCCAGTGGGCGATGGCGTCCACCCGGACACCGCCTTCATAGACGGTGCCCTTCCCCGCGCGCAGCTTGCCGTTGCTGGCGGGCAGGTCGCCGCCGACGGCGCCTTCGCCCACGAACATCTTGTCGCGCGTGCCGCCGTTATCCGAATGGAAGAGGACCAGCGTGTCGCGCCCCATGCCGCGCTGTTCCAGCGCCTTCAGCACGCGGCCGACCTGTTCGTCCATCGCGGAGACCATCGCCGCATAGGCGCGGCGGTTCTCGTCTGCGATATGGGCATAGCGGTCGAGCCAGCGCTGGGGCGCCTGAAGCGGCGTGTGGGGGGCGGTGAAGGCGAGGTAGAGGAACAGCGGCGACTTCGGATCGTGCGCGCCGATCTGGCGGACGGCTTCGTTGCCGAACAGCTCGGTGTCATAGCCCTCCTCGATCACGCGCTCATTGTCGCGGAACCAGTCCACCACGCCGTGGGAGCTGTGCTTGAAATGGTCGATTTCCCCGATGAGGGCGCCATAGAAGCTGTCGAACCCGCGCTGGCGGGGCCAGTATTTGCGGTCGGCATGGCCGAGGTGCCATTTGCCGACGAGGCTGGTGCGGTAGCCGGCGGTCTTCAGCGCGGCCGGAAGGGTCAGTTCGGCCGTGTCGAGGCCATAGGTGGCGCCCGACGGGATCACGCCCATCTGCAGGCCGTAGCGCATCGGGTAGCGGCCCGTCATCAGCGCGGCGCGCGTGGGCGTGCACATGGGCTGGGCGTAGAATTCCTCCAGCTTCAGGCCGCCGGCTGCTAGCCTGTCGATGTTGGGGGTGGCGATATCGGAGCCGCGATAGCCGAGATCGGCAAAGCCCAGGTCGTCGGCCAGGATATAGACGATGTGTGGCCGGGGCGAAGCGGCGCGGGCGGCCTGTTCCAGCCCGAACAGGGCGGCGGTGGCGGCGGCGAAGCCGCCGGCCTTCAGCAGGTCGCGGCGATCGAGGGCTCCGGTGGGCTGGTCTGTCATGGCGATGCTCCTGACGGCCCCTCCCTTGGGGCCAAAAATGACTGAGTGGTCAATATTCCGATCAGGCATCGCCCGTCAAGGCCCTGTGTAGAGTGGGGCTTGCGGATATTGAAATGACGGTATAGTCATTCATTCGACTTCCCGCCACCGGGGCGGGGGAATGCAACAATGGACGGTTGTTCATCGGATGACGGAGACAGGTAAATCCCGCCCGGCCGCGCAACTGGCGCGGAAATCCCGGACGCGTGACGCGCTGGTTCAGGCGGGCCGTCGGCTGTTTGCCGGGCGGCCCGTGGAAACCGTTTCCATCGATGAACTGGTTCTGGCCGCGGGTGTCGCGAAGGGCAGCTTCTATAATCATTTCGCTGACCGGGACGCGCTGGCGCATTCGGTGGCGGGCGAGATCCGCGCGGAGCTGGACGCCCGCGTGGAGCTGGTGAACGCCGGGATCGCGGACCCGGCGCTGCGGCTGGCGCGGGGGCTTGCGGTCTATTTCCGCTTTGGCGTGGACGAGCCGTCGGGCGCTGCTTCGATGGCGCGGATCCATGGGCCGGAGGCAGATGTCGAGTCGCCGGAGAACCGGCTGGTTGTGGCGGATCTGAAGGACGGGATCGCGCAGGCGCGCTTTTTGATCCCGACGCTGGAAGTGGGCCTGATGCTGGTGCTGGCGCTGGGCATGGCGGGCCTGTTGCGGGTGGTGCGCGAGCCGAGCCCGACGGTTGTGGTGTCGATCACGCAGCAACTTGTGATGGTGGCGCTGCGCGGGCTGGGCGTGCCGGGCGAGGAGGCCGGGCAGATCGCGGCGCAGGCGGCCGATGCGGTGGTGCGCGAACGGATATTGCCGGCCTGACGCGGCGGCGCGGAGCCGGCCTTCGGGAAGGGGAGACGATGATGAGGACGATGAATCTGATCGTGGCCGCGGCGCTGGCGCTGGCGGCGGTTCCTTCGGCGGCGTCGGACGCGGCGAAGGGCAGCTGGGACGGGCTGGTGGAGGTGAAATCCCACCGCTTCGACGATGTGTTCCTGATGCCGGGGGCTGATTTCCGCCCCTATACGAAGGTGATGCTGGATCCGGTGGAAGTGGCCTTCCGCAAGGACTGGATGCGCAACATGAACGACAGCGTCGGCGTGGACCGGCGGGTGACGCAGGAAGATGCGCTGAAGATCCTCTCCACCGTGCAGGCCGATACCGGCGACATCTTCCGCGAGGCCTTCACAAAGGCCGGGCATGAAGTGGTGGCGGCGCCTGGCGAGGGCGTGCTGCGGGTGCGCAGCGCGGTGATGAACCTGTATGTGAACGCGCCGGACACATTGACGGCCGGTCGCGTGCGGACCTTCACCGCCGAGGCGGGCGAGGCGACACTGGTGCTGGAATTGCGGGATTCGCTGACCAATGCGCTGCTGGCCCGGATCGTGGACCGGCGGGTGGTGGACCGGATGCCGGGGATCAGCAACAGCGTGACCAACCAGGCGGATTTCCGGCGCGAGGCGAAGAGCTGGGCCGGCGCGAGCGTGAAGGGGCTGGACGCGCTGAAGGCGCAATCCCCGATCCCGGCCGAGCTGACGCCGGGGCAGAAGTTGAATTGACTTGAATCAGTTACTGTTTCGGCGGAATCATGGATAGTTATCACCGTGCAGGCGCACGGTGCTTGAAAGTGGGGAGACAGGCCTTGTTTGGAACACGCATCATGATGGCGGGACTGGTGCTTGTGGCTGCGCCTGCGAGCGCGCAGTCGCTGGACAAGACCTGGCTGCTGCAGGTCTCGGCCTATTTCCCGCGCGTGGACAGTTCCGTCCGCGCGGACAGTTCCAACGGCAGCATCGGCACGGTGATCGACTTCGAAAGCGATCTGGGGCTGGAGCGTCATGCCGTGCTGCCGGCCTTCATGGCGGAATGGCGCCCCGGCGATGACTGGGTGTTCAACGCCGAATATTACACGCTGGGCCGGGACACCACCTGGTCCATTGACCGGGATCTGACGGTGGGCGACACGGTGTTTCCGGTGAACGCCGACATTTCCTCCGGCTTCGACAGCGACATCTTCCGCTTCACCATCGGCAACCGGCTGTTCCAGCGACCGAACCTGGAGATCGGGCTGGCGCTTGGGTTCCACGGCACCGATTTCAGCCTCTATATCGAAGGCGAGGGAACGGTGAACGGGACCCCGGGGCAGTTCCGGTCCGAAACGCGGTCCGTCTTTGCGCCGCTGCCCACCGTCGGCGCCTTCCTGAACGCGCGCCCGGCGGAAAAGGTGCAGGTGAACGCCCGCCTCGACTGGCTCTCGCTCTCGATCGATGATTATTCCGGCCGGCTGATCAACACCGAGACGTCGGTTTCCTATTCCATCCACAAGAACATCGATGTGGGCCTGTCCTACCGGCTGGTGAACTACCGGGTGCGGGTGAAGAAGGATGATTGGAACGGCAAGGTGAACTACCAGTTCAACGGGCCATCCATCTTCGTGCAGGTCGGCTTCTGAGGCGCGCCGGCGGCCGGCGGCCCTTTGCCGGGGCCGCTGTTGCCGCGCTTTCCCTTCTGTCGGCCGCGCCGGCTGCCGCCGGCGACTGGCGCATTCCTATCCGGCCGACGCTGGAGCTGGAGCCGGGTGGGCCGCGCGCGGAACTTCCGGACTATGCCGTTCCGGATCTGAAGCCGGACGCGCGCCTGCTGCCGGAACTGGAAACCCCGCTCGCCACTGCGCGGCCGGGGGTGGAGCTGATCCTGGATCTGACCGGGTTCCGGCAGGACGGCGCGAGCGAGGCGCAGGTGGGGCGGCAGGCCGGGGGCGCGGAGGTGCGCAGCGCGGCGATCGAGCTGGCGGGCGAGTTCGGGCCGGGGCTGCTCCTCTCGTACAAGCTGGGAATCGACTACAATGGCTTCGATGTCGATCCGGAGCAGACCTGGGCCATCAGCGACTTCAACGTCTCGTTCGCGATCCCCGCCGCGCGGACGAAGGTGAGCCTGGGCCAGATGCGCGAGGACTTCGGCTATGAGGTCGTCGCCTCCACCAACATCCTGCCGCAGAGCGAGCGGCAGATTTCGCCCTTCGTGTCGCCGGTGAACTTCGGGGCGAAGGTGACGCATGTGCTGGGCCGGGCGAACGAGATGACGCTGTCCTATGGGCTGTTCCGCGACAGCTGGGGCGAAGGCGACGGCAAGGCGTCGGTTTCGGCGCGGTTCACGCGGCTGCTGATCGACGCGCCGGACGCCGGGCGGACCCTGCATCTGGGGGTGGGCATCCGCCGCGCCGACAGCGGGGCGACGACCCGCTATCGCGGCCGGCCGGGCGTGGCGGCGGCGGACGAATTCGTGGACACGGGCGATTTTCCGGCGCGCGCCGCCACCCACCTGGGGTTCGAGGGGCAATATGCGGACGGCCCGCTGCTGCTGCTGGGCGAATATGTGCAGGCCTGGACCGACGCGCCGGAGGCCGGGAACCCTTCGTTCCACGGTTTCTATGTGCTGGGCAGCTGGATGCTGACGGGCGAGCGGCGCGGCTATGACCGGACGAAGGGGGTCGTGAAACGGGTGGTGCCGATGCAGCGCTGGGGCGCGCCCGAACTGGTCGCCCGCTATGCGCGGGTGGACCTGAACGGGGGCGCGGTTCGCGGCGGCCGATATGACCGGATCGAGGCGGGCGTGAACTGGTGGGCGACGACCCGCTGGAAGGCCGGGCTGCTGTGGGGCCATGTGTGGCTGGACCGGTTCGGGGAAACCGGCCGCACCCACAGCCTGCTGACCCGCATCCAGTGGGTCTATTGAAGCCGGTTCAGAACCTGACCGTGAGGTCGGCGCCGATCATGTCCACATTGCCCCGGTTTTCCGAGCGCAGCCGGCTGGCGATGGCGGCCGGTGAGCCGGTATAGAAATCATCCTCGCGGTCGAGTTGTTCGGTCGTGACGAAGACATGGGCATAGGAAAAGCGGGCCTCCAGACTGTCGGAGACTTTCCAGCTGGCGCCGGCGGTGAGCCAGGCGCGATCGCCATCGGGCACCCGGCTGGTGCGCCAGGCATCGACCGTGGGGGTGGAATCGGTGGCGAAGCCCGCGCGCACCGTCCAGCGGTCGGACAGGTCCTGTTCGCCGCCCAGATGGAGGCTCATGCTGTCCTTGTAGTTCTGGGGCGAGGTGCTGATGGGCGCCCCGTTCACCGTCTGGATGCGGATCGCATCGAACACGGACCAGTTGGTCCATTCCCAGCCCGCGAGGAGGCGCGTGCGCGCGCCGGCGGTGAAGACGGCGGAGGCGGACAGGCTGTCGGGCAGGGTGATGGGTGCGCGGGCATCCTGCTCGCCGTTGGAGCCGGAGAGCGGGCCGAGCAGGCCGCCCACGCTGAACTGGCCCTTCAGCCGGTGCTTCACCTGCGAGCGATAATGGAGGCCGACGGCGACGGGGCCGGATTCGAAGCGGCCGCCGATGTTCCAGCCCAGCGAGATGTCGTCGCCCTTCACGCGCGCCGCGCCATCGGCCAGCAGCGGCGAAAGGTTGGGCAGGGCATTCTGCAGATCCGCCTCGATATACTGGATGCTGACGCCGCCGCCGATCGAGAAGCGGTCGTCGAGCTTCCAGGCCAGCGAGGGCTGGACATTGTAGGTCTTCACGACGGACCGGCTGCTGTCGTACCGGCCGAACCAGCCGTCGTCATAATCGACCACCAGGCCGAAGGGCGCGTTGACGCCGAGCCCGGCCCAGAGCCGGTCCGTCAGCTGCATCGAGCCATAGAGGGTGGGGACGATGACGACGGGGTGGAAGGGGTTGCCGCCATTGCCGCCGCCCGTCGCGACCGGCGCGGGCAGGCCCGGCACGGTGCGGGTGCTGCCCAGATCGCGCTGGCTGGACTGCACGAACAGAAGGTGGACACCCGCCGTGGCCGTGAAGCCTTCCAGCTGCGTCATCCCGGCCGGATTGTACCAGATGGTCGCGGCGGTATCGGCGATGGCGCCTTCGCCGGCGAAGGCGCGGCCGACGCTGCCGGGGGAGGCTTCCCGCAGGGCGAAGCCGGAGGCGAAGGCAGGCGTGGCGGCCGCAGCGACCGAAAGGGCGGCGGCGAAGGCGCGTCCGGCAGGCATCAACATGCTCGAGGTCTTTCCTGAAGCTGGGGTCCGCGCGGGATTGCGCCCCGCTGCTCCCCGGGTCAAGCCGGACGCGCCTTTACCGGCCGGGGCCTACATGCGGTGCAGGGCGCAGAGCTTGTTGCCGGCCGGGTCGCGCAGATAGGCGAGATAGAGGCTGCCGGTGGCGCCGGTGCGCACGCCCGGCGGATCTTCGCAGGCGGTGCCGCCGGCCTTCAGGCCCGCGGCATGCCAGGCGTCTGCTTCGGCCGCGGACTTCATCGCGAAGCCCACGGTGGAGCCGTTGCCGCAGGAGGCGGGCTTGCCGTCGATCGGTTTGGTGATGGCGAACACGCCCGTCGGCGTCATCCAGAACACCCGGCCCTTGTCGTCGGTGAAACCGGGGCCGACGCCCGTTGCCGCAAAGACCGCGTCGTAGAAGGCCTTCGACGCATCGATATCATCTGCGCCGAGCATGATGTGGCTGAACATCTGACTACTCCCCTGGGTGGGCGCCGTGGATCGGCCGGCCCGCGCAGCAGGGGATGCACCCGATGGCCGCGCTTGTCGAACTCGGAGGATGGACAGGCTTTCACCCCCTAGCGCTTGTGGCGATGGCGAATCCGGCGCGGCTTTGGGCATGAGGGCGGCGGAAGGAAACGCCATGATCACAGACGCCGCACCGATGCTGACGGGAATCCGCATTCTGGACTGCACGGGGGTGGTTTTCGGCCCCTATGCCACGCAGATCCTGGCGGACCTGGGGGCCGAGGTGATCAAGGTGGAGGCGCCGGGCGGGGGCGACCAGTTCCGCTGGACGGCGAAGGCGGCGAAGACGCCGGGGATGAGCCCGGGCTTCATGGCGATCAACCGGGGCAAGAAATCCATCGAGCTGGACCTGAAGGCGGATGCCGATCGGGCGCTGGTGCGCGAGCTGATGGAAACGGCCGACGTGTTCATCACCAATGTGCGCGGCACCGCAGCGGAGAAGCTGGGGCTGGATTATGCCAGCGTTGCCGCCGTGAAGCCGGACATCGTCTATGCCCATTGCGTGGGCTTCGGGGAGGACGGCCCCTATGCCGGGCTTCAGGCCTATGATGATGTGATCCAGGCCGCGACGGGCACGACCAGCCTGTTGTCGCGCGTGGATGGCAACCCGGCCGCGCGCTACCTGCCCAGCCTGATCGCGGACAAGGTGGCCGGGCTGCACGCCGCCTATGCCGTGCTGGCGGGGATCATCCACAAGCTGCGCACCGGCGAAGGGCAGCGGATCGAGATCCCGATGCTGGAGAGTTTCGCCCATTTCATGCTGCTGGAGCATCTGGGCGGGCGGACCTTTGATCCGCCGGTGGGGCCGATCTGCTATTTCCGGCAGATCGATCCGGACCGGCAGCCGTTCCGCACGACGGACGGCTTTGTCAGCATCGTGCCCTACACCGACGACAGCTGGCCGCGCCTGTTCGCGGCGCTGGACAATCCGGGATTCCTGGACGACCCGCGCTTCGCGACACGCAAGCTGCGGGTGGAGCATATGCCCGAGATGTACCGCGAGGTGGCGCGGCTGACGCCGGCGTTCAGCAACGCGGAGATCCTGGCGCGGTGCGAGGCCGCGCGGATCCCGGCGATGATCGCGCGCGACATCGGCGACGTGCCCGACGATCCGCACCTGCAGGCCGTGGGCTTCTTCCAGCGCACCGAGCATCCGAGCGAGGGGGCCTGGCTGCAGATGAAGCATCCGGTGCGCTTTTCGGCGTTCCAGCCGCAGGCGAGCCAGCCGCCGATGGCGGGGGAGCATGGGGACGAGATCCGCGCGGATGTGAAACGGCGCCGCTGAGGGCGGCCGTTTTCCGGACGGATGCTGCGCAGCATCTGTTGCGCCAAAGCCGCGATCCGAAAAATTTTCGGTTTTATTGTATGACAAGGCATGGACAGCTGCGAGGCCCAGTGATAACGCTACCAGTCAGTACGAGGGAGTGTCCGGACGGAAGAGTCGGGCCGAACCTTCGGCTGCGTCGGGGAGGGTAAGCGGAAGGGCCGTCGTCGCCTCCCCTGGTCTTTGTGCGCTCAGGGCGCGAAGGGGAGAGACAGTGATGGTTCGCGGACGCCGGTTCGGTCTGGACTCCAACATGATGTGGCGCAGCCTGCTGATGGGCAGCACCTCGGCGCTGGTTGTCGGCGTGGTCTTTGCGGCCCCGCTGCAGGCGCAGGCGGCGCCGGAAGCCTCTGCCCCGGCCGAGGATTCGGAGATCGTGGTGACGGGCCTGCGCGAATCCGCGACCCAGGCCCGCAACCTGAAGAAGAATTCCGAAGTCATCGTCGATTCGATCACGGCGGCCGATATCGGCGCGCTGCCGGACCGGTCTGTTTCGGAAGCGCTGCAGCGGATCCCCGGCGTGACCCTTCAGCGCACCAACGAAGCGCGCGACCCGGCCCGGCTTGCGGCCGAAGGTGGCGGCATCTTCGTTCGCGGCCTTTCCTGGGTGCGTTCGGAACTGAACGGGCGCGACGTGTTTTCGGCCAGCAATGGCCGGGGCCTGAGCTTCGAGGACATTTCCGCCGACCTGATGGCCGGCGTGGACGTGTACAAGAACCCCTCGGCCGACATGATCGAGGGCGGCGTGGGCGGCCTGGTGAACCTGCGCACGCGCAAGCCGCTGGATGAACGCGGCCGCATCATCGCGGTGTCGGGCGACTGGAACTATGCCGACCTGCGCGACAAGGGCTTCTGGTCTGTCAACGGGCTGTACAGCAACAAGTGGGACGTGGCCGGCGGCGAGTTCGGCGTTCTGCTGTCGGGCAGCATCAACAACATCGGAAACCGCACCGATTCCATCCAGCTGGGCCGCTATGACCCGCTGACGCCGGATGCGAACAATGCGACGCCGAACATGGTGGCGGGCACCACCTATTACCTGCCCAACTCCGTCGGCTTCCGCCGGATCGACTGGGAGCAGCGCCGCACCGCCCTGAACGGCGTGGTGCAGGTGCGGCCCATCCCGGAAATGACCTTCACCTTCGAAGGCGTGTACGCCAAGGCCACCCCGCGCGACATCGAGAATGCCGTGGGATCGGTTTCCAACCCGGCGGGCGGCACCAACCCCAATTATGTGTTCGACGACCGCAACGTGCTGATCGAGGGCGAGCTGACGGCCGAGCCGCTGTCGTTCAACACCCGCCACACGCGGCAGGAAAAGGTCACGCAGGACTATTCCATCAACTGGCGCTACGAGGTGAGCGACCGCTGGACGCTGAGCGCGGACTTCCAGCGCGTGCATTCCACCGCCAAGATCATGAGCATGACCGCCTTCACCCAGTTCGGGGTGGACGAAGGCTGGTACAACGGCATGCGGCCGGACATCAGCTGGAACACGGCCGGCAACACGCCCAGCATGACCGTGACCGAAAACGGCGCCTCGCTGGCCGACAAGGCGAACTACTGGTGGTACGCCGCCATGGATCACCTGGAGGACAATGAGGCCGGTTCCTGGGCGCAGCGCGCCGATGTGGAATATCATTTCGACGACAACAGCTTCCTGAAGAGCTTCCGCGCCGGGGTGCGCGCCACGCAGAAGAACAGCGTGACGCGGCAGACCGGCTGGAACTGGGGCCTGCTGAGCCAGGCGCAATGGGGCGGCGGGCCCTATGCGGTGTTCCTGGACGAGCAGGGATCGCCCGCGAACCCGGGGCTGCCGAACCAGGCCGGATATTTCGATTACGGCAATTTCTTCCGCGGGAAGATCGGCGCGCCGACGGGCGGCTGGTTCGCCACGCCGGAGCTGGTTCGCAACAACATCGACGCCTATGACTATCTGCAGAGCACCAAGACGGCCGGCTGGGGCTGGACCCCGCTGACGGACGAAAGCTATTCCACGGCCAACCCGGCGGCCGACAATGTGACGGGCGGCATCACCACGCAGAACGAGAAGACCAAGGCGGCCTATGCGCTGCTGCGCTTCGGTTCGCCGGACTCCGGCGTGGCCGGCACCTTCGACGGCAACATCGGCGTGCGCGTGGTGCGGACGGAGAATGAGGCGATCGGCACGCTGATCATCAATCAGCCGACCTACGATCTCCAATCCTGCATCAACGCCAACGGGGCGGCGGCCTGCGCGCCGCTGGCGCAGGCGCTGGCCTTCTCTGCCGGGGACAACCGGCTGGAGGACCAGAGCTATGAGAACAGCTATACCAACTGGCTGCCGACCTTCAATTTCCGCTATTTCGCGACCGACGAGGTGCAGCTGCGCTTCGCGCTGGGGCAGGCGATGGTGCGGCCGAACTTCGCGCAGATGGTGCCGTTCAACACGCTGAGCTTCAACTTCGACAGCACCGGCCTGCCCAATGCGGTGAACCCGCGCACGGGCGTGGGCGGCAACCCCTATCTGAAGCCGACCATCGCGACCCAGGTGGACCTGAGCGCGGAATGGTACCATGGCCGCAGCAACAGCCTGACGTTCGCGCTGTTCTACAAGGACATCAAGGACTTCGTCTATGCCGGCGTCGCCGAGGAGACGTTCGTCAACAACGGGCAGACGCTGACCTTCGACGTGACCCGCAACATGAACGGGCCGAACGGCAAGGTGAAGGGCTTCGAAGTCGCGGTGCAGCAATTCGCCGACTTCCTGGACGGCGGCTGGCAGGGGCTGGGGCTTCAGGCCAACTACACCTATGTGGACAGCACGGGTGGTTCCAACCTGGCGGTGAACTCGCTGGATCCGAACCAGATCAACAACGCCAACGAGGCGCTGCCGCTGGAAGGCATGTCGAAGCACAGCTTCAACATCGCGCTGATGTACGAGCAGTTCGGCTTCTCTGCCCGGCTCGCCTACAACTGGCGGTCGAAATATCTGCTGACGACGTCTGCCGCGAACCTGAACGCGCCGGTGTGGTTCGAGGATTACGGCCAGCTGGACGGATCGCTGCTGTATGAGATCAACAAGAACATCAAGGTGGGCGTGCAGGCGACCAACCTTCTGAACTCCAGGACCTATCTGGATGTCGGCTACACCGATCTCAACCCGCGCTACAGCTGGACGGACACCGACCGGCGGATCGCGTTCCTGGTTCGCACCCGCTTCTGATCTTCCTCCCTGGGCAGCCGGGCCATGTGCCCCGGCCCGGCTGCCAGTTTTCGGCTTCGCGGCCGCGCAGGGGAAGGCTAGGCTGAGTTCATGACCGAAAACGCCATCCGCTCCGTTCTTGTAGTGGGCGGGGGAACATCCGGCTGGATCAGCGCCGCCGTGCTGGCGCGCTTCCTGGATCCGGCGACGACACGCATCACGCTGGTTGAATCCGACGAGATCGGGATCGTTGGCGTGGGCGAGGCGACGGTGCCCATCATCCGCAACCTGAACGGGCTTCTGGGCATCGACGAGAATGACTTCGTCGCCGCGACGCACGGCAGCTTCAAGCTGGGCATCGAGTTCCGCGATTGGGGGCGGATCGGCAATGTGCATTTCCACGGCTTCGGCGACTTCGGCGAGGATATCGAAGGCATCGCGCCGCACCATCACTGGCTGAAGCTGCGGCGGCAGGGCGACGACCGGCCGATCGAGGACTACAGCCTGACCTATGCGCTGGGCCGGCGCGGGCGTTTCACGCCGCCCGACCCGGAAAGCGGGCGCGGCGAATCCGATTACCGCTATGCCTATCACTTCGACGCCGCGCTCTATGCCCGCTATCTGCGCCGCCATTGCGAGGCGCGCGGCGTGACGCGCGTGGAGGGCCGGATCAGCGATGTTGCGCAGCATGGCGAGAGCGGCGACATCGCTTCGGTGACGCTGGCGGACGGGCGGGTGCTGGAGGCGGACTTCTTCATCGACTGCTCCGGCTTTCGCGGCCTGCTGATCGAGGAGACGCTGAAGACCGGCTATGAGAGCTGGGCGCAATGGCTGCCCTGCGACCGGGCGGTGGTGACGGCGAGCAGCGGCGAGGCGCCTTCGCCGCCCTTCACCACGTCCACCGCGCTGGAGGCCGGCTGGCAATGGCGCATTCCGCTGCAGCATCGCGAAGGCAACGGCTATGTCTATGCCAGCCGCTTCACCAGCGACGAGCGGGCGCGGGAGCTGATGCTGGCGACGCTGAAGGGCGAGCCGATGCAGGAGCCGCGCGTGCTGCGCTTCGAGGGCGGGCGGCGAAAGCTGGCGTGGAACCGCAACTGCGTGGCGGTGGGGCTGGCGAGCGGCTTTCTGGAGCCGCTGGAATCGACCAGCATCCAGCTGATCCAGACGGCGATCGCACGGCTGATCGACCATTTCCCGGATCGTCGGCGCGACCCCGCGATCATCGCCGAATACAACCGGCTGTGCGCGAACGAGGTGGAGCGGGTGCGCGATTTCATCATCCTGCACTATTGCCTGACCCACCGAACCGAGCCGATGTGGGACTATGTGCGCAACATGGACTTGCCCGACACGCTGGCGCACAAGATCGAGCTGTGGAAGGCAATGGGGCGCGTGCCGCTGATGACCGAGGAAAGCTATCAGGAGCCGAGCTGGGCGGCGATCTTCCTGGGCAATGGCTGCCTGCCGGGCCGGTATGACCCGCTGGTGGACCGGATCGACACCGCGCGGCTGGCGCGGGGGATGGCGGCGCGCCGGGAGGCCTATGCCGCCTGGGCCGAGCGGATGCCGATGCAGGCGGCCTATATCGCGCGCCACTGCGCCATGAAGGCGCCGGCATGAACGGTGAAGCGCCTGTCCGCTCCATCGTGATCGCGGGCGGCGGCAGCGCCGGCTGGATGGCCGCCGCCGCGCTGTCGCGCGTGCTGGGCGGGGCCGATCATGTGTCGATCACGCTGGTGGAATCCGAGGAGATCGGGATCGTGGGCGTGGGTGAGGCGACGATCCCGCCGATCCAGGCCTTCAACGGGATCCTCGGCATCAACAACGAGGAGTTCATCCGCGCCACGCAGGCGACGTTCAAGCTGGGGATCGAATTCGTGAACTGGCTGCGGCCGGGGCACCGCTATCTCCATCCCTTCGGCGCCTATGGTCAGCCGGTGGGGCTGGCGCCCTTTCACCAGCACTGGCTGCGGGCGCGGCAGCTGGGCGATCCGGTGGGGATCGAGGCCTATTCGCTGACAACGCAGGCGGCGATGCGCGGGCGCTTCCAGCGGCCCAGTTCCGATCCCCGATCGGTGCTGTCGACCATGGCCTATGCCTATCATTTCGACGCCGCGCTCTATGCGAAATATCTGCGCGCCTATGCCGAAGCGCGGGGCGTGGTGCGGCGGGAAGGCCGGATCGCCCAGGTGAACCTGGACGGCGAGACGGGCGACATCGCCTCCCTGCTGCTGGACGATGGCGGCGTGATTGCGGGCGACCTGTTCATCGACTGCACCGGCTTCCGCTCGCTGCTGCTGGGGCAGGCGCTGGGCGTCGGCTATGAGGACTGGTCCCGCTGGCTGCCGTGCAACAGCGCGCAGGCGGTGCCCAGCGGCAAGGTGCCCGAGGATACGCCCTATACCCGCTCGACCGCCTGGGGCGCGGGCTGGCAATGGCGGATTCCGCTGCAGCACCGCACCGGCAACGGCATGGTTTACTGCAACAGCTACATGACGGATGCGGAAGCGGGCGACATCCTGCTGGGCAACCTGGATTCACCGGCGCTGGCGCAGCCGATGCAGCTGCGCTTCACCACCGGCCGTCGGACGAAATTCTGGCACCGCAACTGCGTGGCGGCGGGCTTGTCCTCGGGCTTTCTGGAGCCGCTGGAATCAACCAGCATCCACCTGATCCAATCCAGCATCACGCGGCTGATCACATCCTTCCCGCGCGCCCGGATGAGCCCGTTGCTGCAGGCGGAGTACAACCGGCAGATGGGCAACGAGTTCGAGCGGGTGCGGGATTTCCTGGTGCTGCACTACAGCGCGACGGAGCGCGACGACACGCCCTTCTGGCGCTATTGCCGGACGATGCCGATCCCGGACTCGCTGGCGGAAAAGATCGCCCTGTTCCGCGAATCCGGCCGGTTGCTGGAACGGCCGCACGACCTGTTCTGGGAATCGAGCTGGCTGGCGGTGCTGCTGGGCCAGGGCATCGAGCCGACGGGCCATGACCCGATGGCGGACAGCGTGCCCCCGGCCGAGCTGGACCGGATGCTGCGCGCCATGCGCAAGACGATTGCGGACGCGGCCGAGGCGCTGCCCACGCAGGCGGACTATATCGACCGTTACTGCCGCGCCGCGCCGCCCGCCTGATCGGCCTGCCGGCGCTGCAACAGGCGCACGGCGGGAATGGTGAGCATCGTGCTGCCCACGGCCATCAGCAGAAGCGCGGTGAAGGCGGCGCTGGAGATGATCTGCCGATCCAGCAGCACCTGCGCGAAGATGATCATGATGAGCGCCTTTGTCTGCAACAGCCAGCCGATGAGGTTCGCCTCCCCCCGGTTCCAGCCGAGGATGCGTCCGGCGAGGTGAACGCCCGCCAGCTTTCCCGTGACGGAGGCGGCGAGAAGAAGCGCCGCCGCGCCGATGACGGCGAGGCCGCCCATCTCCCAGCTGGTGCGCAGGCCGGTGGACAGGAAGAACACGGGCATCAGCGCGAACAGGATGGTGGCGCGGAACTGATCCATGCGCTTGCTGTCGAACCAGTGGCCGTCGAGCACCGCGCCCGCGAGGAAGGCGCCGACCATATAGTGCAGCCCCGACCAGTCTGCCGCGAGGCTGACGGCGATCAGCCAGATCAGGCCGACATGCCAGCGGTCTGCCTGCGGAATGCGGCTGACGAGGCGGCGGATGGCGAAGGACGCCAGCGCGAAACAGGCGAAGAATGCCAGCTGCCGGGCCATCCGATCGGTATCGACGAGGATGATCGCAAGCACGCCCCAGATGGCGATGTCGTCCAGGCTGGCATAGCGCAGGATGCGCTGGCCCAGCGGCTGGCGCAGGATTTCCAGCTTTTCCATGAACAGGATCAGGATCGGAAGCGCGGTGACGGCGGCCGCCATGCCGATGCCGGCGGTTGCCTGCAGGCGGGTTCCTTCCGCGCCCAGCCATCCTTCGGTGCGAAGCAGGAGGGCGCCTGCAGCCATACCAAGGGTGAGCGGCGCCAGCAGGGCGAGCGAGGCGGTGATCCCGGTTTCACGGCGGTTCCGCCAGGCGGCCTTCAGATCGAGTTCAAGCCCGGCGGTGAAGACGAACATCATCACGCCCCACCAGGCGACGCCGTTCAGCGCGGTGATGACCTGGGGATTGAACAGGGCGGCATGTGCGTCGGGGAAGGCCGCCCCCACCACGCCCGGCCCAAGCAGCACGCCGCTGAGGATCTGCACGACCACGAGCGGGGCGTAGTTGTCTGTGCGGAACAGCCGCCAGACCAGCCAGGGCAGGCTGAACACCAGCAGCATCGCGATCAGGAAGAGTTCGGTCGTGGTCATTCCGGCGCGACCGTTAGGAAACCGGGCATATGCTGTCGAGCGGGAAGGCGGCCGCACAGGGCGGGTGCAACCCCGACACGCAGCCTGCCGAGCTGTTCATCCATTCCCTGCCCCCGAGATTAAGGTTGCGCGGCGTTGGTCGTCGCTGCAAGATAACGCTAACATTCGAAGCCTAGCTGCGTCTGGGGAGGCGTGCAACATGGGATTCCGGCCTGCGGGCGCATTGGTGGCCGCCCTTCTGATCCTGTGCCCGCAAGGGGCCCTGCGGGCGGCGGAGGCGGAGTTCCGCTGGTTCCGCTATGCCGGTTCCGATCCGGTGGATCCGGGTGCGGGGCCGGCCGAAGGGCAGTTCCGCAACCCGGTGCTGGCCGGCTTTTACCCTGACCCCTCGATCGTGCGGGTGGGGGCGGATTTCTATCTGGTGAACTCCAGCTTTGGCTGGTTCCCGGGGATTCCTGTGTGGCACAGCCGCGATCTCGTCAGCTGGCGGCAGATCGGCAACGCCATCGACCGGCCGGGGATGGTGGATTTCGAGGGCAGGGAGTTGTCGCAGGGGCTGTTCGCGCCCGCCATCAGCTGGCACGACGGCACCTTCTATATCGCCAACACCTGCTTTGCCTGCGGCGGCAATTATATCGTCACCGCGAAGGATCCGGCCGGGCCGTGGAGCCAGCCGCACTGGTTTCCGGACCTGGGCTGGGGGATCGACCCGTCGCTGTTCTTCGATGCGGATGGATCCGCCTGGCTGCTGAACAATGATGTGCCGCCGGGCGGCGAAACCTATCCGGGGCATCGCGCGGTGTTCCTGCAGCGGCTGGACCTTGGGGCGATGAAGCTGGTGGGCCCGCGCCACATGATCCTGAACGGCGGCGCGAAGATCGCGGAGAAGCCGGAGTATGTGGAAGGGCCGCACCTCTTCCGGGCGAACGGCTTCTATTATCTGACGGCGGCCGAAGGCGGCACGGGCGACCGGCACGCGCAGGTCGTGCTGCGATCGAAATCGATCGAGGGGCCGTATGAAGCCTTTGCGGGAAACCCGATCCTGACGCAGCGCGGGATGGATCCGGCGCGCCTGTTCCCGATCAGCTCGGCGGGGCATGCCGACCTGGTGGATACCCCGGACGGGGACTGGTGGGCGGTGTTTCTTGCGACCCGGCCCTATCGCGACGACATCTACAACACGGGGCGAGAAACCTTCCTGCTGCCTGTGCAATGGACGGCGGACGGCTGGCCGACGATCCTGAAGCCGGGCGTGCCGATCCCGCATGTGGCGAAGCGCCCCGCCCTGCCGCCCGATCCGGCGCCGCCGATGCCCACCAGCGGGCCCTTCATGGTGGAGGACGCCTTCGACGGCCCGGCATTGGGAATGCACTGGATGACGATGCGTGGGCCCGCGGACGGCTGGATGCGGCTGGAGGGCGGGGTGCTGAGGCTGACGCCGCGCAGCGTCGGCCTGGGCGATCTGGCCGATCCCAGCTTTGTGGCGCGGCGGCAGCAGCATATGAACATGGAGGCCTCTACCCTGCTGTCGTTCAAGCCGGGCGCGGGCGAGGCGGCGGGGCTGGGGATCATCCAGCGCGATGAATATTGGTATGCGCTGCTG
>ERZ1645185.256-NODE-256-length-22495-cov-4.836408_pt1 | contig 22495 bp, 18 predicted proteins | sample MGYA00575351_ERZ1645185 | MGnify/ENA primary metagenome ERZ1645185 (study PRJEB40838, sample SAMN11284767) | freshwater sediment metagenome | isolation source: river sediment | host: Sediment | place: India: Jana village, Kanpur | collected 2015-12-17 ...
CAGCCGCATCGCCAGCCGCTGCGAACGTACGGTCGCGTCGGCGCGCGTCGGCAAACGCTACGTCAACCGATCGATGATCGGCGCGATCGTCGGCTCGCAGCCGTTCGGCGGCGAAGGCCTCTCGGGCACCGGGCCGAAAGCAGGCGGGCCGCACTATCTGCCGCGTTTCGCGGTGGAGCGCACGATCAGCATCGACACGACCTCGGCAGGCGGCAACGCCAGCCTGCTTTCGATCGAGGATGTGACGCTTTAGATCATCGTGCGGAAAAGTGGGAACCGGTTTTCCGGACGATGATCTAGGGTACGGGCTGAAACTCGCGTGGAATCGAAAGCGGATCGACCACCTTGCCGTCGAGCCCGCCGAGGAAGCCCATCTGCGTCGGATAGGCGAAGTCCACAGCCAGTTCATTGAAGCGGCGCACGACGCCGAGCATGAATGCCTGCCGCGCGCTCATCATTTCCTGCATGCCCGCCGCGGCGACGTTGAAGACGATCTCCATGTCGATGGAGCTTGCGCCGAAATTCCAGAAGTGCGCGCGGTCGAACTCGATAAGCGGAACCTGCTCCGCGATCTTCCGGATTTCCTCCGGCAGCGTTTCCATGACATCGGGCGGTGTCTGATAGATGATGCCGATCTGCATGACGACGCGGCGCTGGTGGATCACCGCGTAGTTGTGGATACGGTTTTCAAGCAGCTTGGCGTTCGACACCGAGACCAGTTCGCCCGCAAGCGAGCGGATTCGCGTCGTCTTGAGGCCGATCGCCTCCACAGTGCCGGTCAGCGTATCGACCGTGATGACGTCGCCGCGCACGAACGGCTTGTCGAACAGGATCGAAAGTGCCGCAAAAAGGTCTGAGAAGATACCCTGCGCGGCAAGGCCGATGGCGATGCCGCCGATGCCGAGACCCGCGACGAGCGCAGTGACGTTGACGCCGAGGTTGTCGAGGATGACGATCCCCGCGATCGCGAAGATCGCCACGTTGAGCAGGATGCGGATAACGCCCATCGCCGATACGAGCGTCGAATTGTGGGGGTCCTCCCCCTCAGCCCGCCGCGCGATTACCGCCAGCGCGAACTCGCGCAGCCAGATGGCGCCCTGAAAAACCGCCGCGAACGTGAAGAGAAACCTTACCGCCGGAAGAATGCTTGCGAGCCCGGGGACACTCGCCGCGACGGAATGCACGGCGACGGCCGCGAGAAAGAAACTGTTCGTGCGCCGGAGCACCCGCCCGAAAATCGCCCGCCAGCTGTTGGGCTGAAACGCCGTGGGCGAACCGACCACACGCCAGGCGATGGCGCGGACGCCGACCAGCAGCAGGTAGATACCAACCGCGACAGCGCCGTAGATGAGGAGCGCGGTGCCGTTGGTGGTGATCCACGAGGACGCCTCGCGGAACGTCTCGACGTCGGAGGCGGGAATTATCGAATTGTTTCGCATCTGCTTTCCAACGCCGTCGGCCGCTTAGGGTTCAATGGGATTGTAAAGGCGTCAACGCGGCGTTGGAACCACCCTCTCCCACGCATCAGGCTTTTGCCGGCGCCGGAGACCCCATACCGCCTGCGCGCACGCGCGGGCCGAACTTTTCCTCGTCCCTGATCGCAAGGCGTTCGCGGCGGGCAATGTGCGTCGCCGCGATCGTAATGGCGAGAAGATCGTAAAACGGCGGCTGGAACGCGATGCCCACGAACATCGAACCACTCATGTAGACGAGTATGGAGACCAACATCATCGTACCGAGATCGCGAAACCAGATATCGCGGTCGGGATCGCCCGTACTGATCTTTCGAAGCTTCCACGCCGCCTGGAGGGTGAGAGCAACGATGGCGAGATATATTGCAAGCCCCGGATAGCCGAGCTCGCCCAGAACCTCGAAATAGCTGTTGTGGAAAGCACGCGAATTGTCCTGAACGGTAACGGTCCGTACGGCCTGGTTATCGGCATCGCCTTCGCGGCGCTGCATATCGATATCCAGCCGGTTGATCCGGTAGACGCCAAACCCGCCCCCGAGCGGATGCTCCGCAACATAGTCCAGCGTCCAGCCCCATACGGCGAGGCGCGTCGAGGCCGACGCATCCTCGTCAAAGGTTTTGATCGTCGACATGCGATCCGTAAACGAGGTCGGCAGCAGCGGTATCGCGACCACCGCCACACCCGCGATCAATGCCGCAAAAACCAGTTTGCGCTTGCTGATCCACCAGAGCAGGATGGTGAGTATTGCGCCCGCGACCAGGCCCGTTCGCGCTTCGGCGCCGATGGTCACAAGCAACATTGAGAAGATTATGCCTGCCGTCGCGAGAAACGTCAGAATGTTGCGCTTTATGATCATGTTCTGGCGATAGAGCCAGAGTGTGAGCGGGATTAACGACATGGATACGGTGGCAAGCGTACTACCCTCGTAAAGGCCCGTGTTGCTCGTCACGAGAAACGATACGTTGCCGTAACCACCGCCGCCCAGCAAGGTCTTGATGCCGCCCGATATGGTGATCGCGGCCGTGCTCAGAACCATTACGAAGGCAGCGGCTTCCACGCGCCGGCGGGTTGTCAGCACCCACGGCAAGAAGACGGAGAACAGCAACCCCTTCCAAACCCAGTCCCACTTTTCTGCGGCATGATCCGTAACCACGGCCCATCCAAACGTGGAAACGGTCGCATACAGAACGAGCAGGACGACCAGGACCTGCGCTGCACCGATGCGAATACGCTGTTTTTCATCCCGCAGGATGTAAAAGGCGAATGCGCCGATCGCCATGAAGAGCGCAATCGATGCGCCGCTGAGGAACGAGTAGGTCAACTTCTGGGGTTGCAGGAAATCCACCCAGATATAGCCGAGCGCCATGAAATAAGGCCGCCGGAACGAAGCGGCGACAAAGGCAAGAATCAAGCCGAGGAGAACAATATCGCGCATCAGGCTTCCGGCGTTTTGTCGACTTCAGCCGATTGCCGGCGGTTTTTGGGTCCAAACGCTTTGGACCGCATGTTGTCGCCCTCGTCCGGAAGCGTGAAGCAGCGCCACAGCACAACGATCATCATCAGCTGCGACACCAGCAATGCGAAATTGTCTACCATCCGGGCCTTGTCCCTAGCGTGCGTGGCTTGCCGCCGCCGTCATCGCGCTGTTAACCGCCCCCGCTTAACATCTCGTGCATCGAAGGGCAAAGCCGTCACCGTATGGAAAGCCCCTGCCGAATGTTTGCGCGCCGGCCTTGCGAAAGCCGGGCGCATTGGCAATAGGACGCGGACGTGAAAAGGGAAACGGAGCACGCATGACCAGGCGAGTGCACATGATCGCGGCGGCGCGCCCGAACTTCATGAAGGTGGCGCCGCTCTGGCACGCGCTTGCCGCCCACGATGATTTCGAGCCCGTTCTGATCCACACGGGGCAGCATTATGACGCGAACATGTCGGACGACATCTTCGCCGATCTCGATCTCCCCGCGCCCGATCACCACCTCGGCGTCGGCTCCGGCAGCCATGCCGAGCAGACCGGCAAGGTGATGATCGCCTACGAGAAGATCGCAATGGACGAACGGCCGGACTGGCTCGTCGTGGTCGGCGACGTCAACTCGACCGCGGCGTGCGCGATGGTCGGCGCCAAGCTCCACATTCCGGTCGTTCACCTCGAGGCGGGACTGCGTTCGGGCGACCGCGCCATGCCCGAAGAGATCAACCGACTGGTGACGGACGCGATCTCCGACGTGCTGTGGACACCCTCACCCGACGGCGACGCGCATCTTCGCGCGGAAGGTATCCCTGAAAGCCGGATTACCCGCGTCGGCAACATCATGATGGACAGTTTCGAACGTATCCGGTCCAAGCTCGATGCCGAAAACGCTCCCGCCCGCTTCGGCCTCACGCCCGGCAACTACGGCATCGTCACGCTGCACCGCCCGTCGAACGTCGATGAAGCGCCGCAGCTCAAGGCGCTCGTCGATGCGCTGGTCGAAGCGTCGCAGCGCCTGCCGCTGATGTTCCCGATGCACCCCCGTACGAAGAGCCGCGTCGAAGCGTTCGGCCTGGCGGAGACGCTCGCCAAGGGCAACATCACGCTCGCCGAGCCGCAGTCCTACAAGCCGTTCATGAGTCTCTTGAAAGACGCGCGCGTCGCGATCACCGACAGCGGCGGGCTGCAGGAGGAAACCACCTACCTCGGCATCCCCTGCCTCACGCTCCGCGACAACACCGAGCGGCCGGTCACCGTCACAGAGGGCACCAATCGGCTCGTGAAGGCCGATGCGCTCGTCGGCGCGCTCGATGCAGCGCTCGCCGCCGCGCCCGGCACGGCGAAACGCCCGGAATTCTGGGACGGCCGCACGGCAGAGCGCTGCGTCGCCGATCTGGTGCGGCGCGGACGCTGATGGCGATCAAGCCGCTTCACATCCTCGATCACTCGCTGCCGCTCCACAGCGGCTACACGTTCCGTTCGCGCGCCCTCATTGAAGGCCAGCGCCGCCTCGGCTGGCAGCCGCTGATGCTGACGACGCCGCGGCACTATGCCGAAGGGCCGGACCCGGAGGTCATCGACGGCCTCACCTTTCACCGTTCCCGGCGTTCGGGTCTGCCCGTCATCGGAGAGATCGCCGCGACAGCGAAGCGGCTCGATGCGCTGATCGAGGCCGAGAAGCCCGATCTGCTGCACGCGCATTCGCCGGTGCTCACCTTCGCCGCGGCGTGGGGTGCCTCCCGCCGCCACAACCTGCCGCTCGTTTACGAAATCCGCGCCTTCTGGGAAGACGCCGCAGTCGGCAACGGCACCGGGCGCGAGGGCGACCTCAAATTCCGGCTCACCCACGCCGCCGAAAGCTGGGCCTGCCGCCAGGCCGATGCCGTCGGCGCGATCTGCAAGGGCCTCCTCGGCGACCTCCGCGCACGCGGCATCGACGAAGCGAAGCTGTTCGAGATCCCGAACGCGGTCGATCTCGCGCAGTTCGGCGACCCGCTGCCGCGCGACACGGCGCTCGCCGCCGAGCTCGGCCTTGAAGATGCGGAGGTTATCGGCTTCCTCGGTTCCTTCTACGACTACGAAGGCCTCGACATCCTGATCGCGGCGATGCCCCGGCTCGTCGTCGCGCGGCCGAAGGCACACCTGCTGCTCGTCGGCGGCGGGCCGATGGAGGCCTCGCTGCGGGCGGCGGCGGCGGCATCGTCCGCAAGCGACCGCATCCGCTTCGTCGGCCGCGTGCCGCACAGCGAGGTCGACCGCTATTACAGCCTCGTCGATGTGCTTGCCTATCCGCGCAAGGCGATGCGCCTCACCGAACTGGTGACGCCGCTCAAGCCGCTCGAAGCGATGGCGCAGGAAAAGCTCGTCGCCGCTTCAAACGTCGGCGGACACCGCGAACTTATCGAGGACGGCGTCACCGGCACGCTCTTCGCGGCCGACGATCCCGATGCCACTGCCGATGCCCTGATCGGCCTCCTCGCCGATCGCAGCGCGTGGCCCGCGCGGCGGGCGCACGCGAAGGCGTGGGTCTCCGCCGAGCGCAACTGGGATCGCAGCGTCGCGGCCTACATGCCGGTTTACGAACGCCTGCTCAGTCGCGCACGGTAAGCGCTTCGAAATGCAGGCGGCGCGCCTGCATCGTCCCGTGCCGCAGACTGTCCTCGCCGATGATCACGAGATCGGCGAGGAGTTCGCCAGGAAGGTCGATCTCCTCCCCCAGCAGCGTGCCGCACACGCGCAGCGCCGCGCGATCGACGCTCGCCGCCTCGCCGTCGATGCGCAGCGTGAACGCATGGCGCTGTCCCTCGAAGGTCGCGCTCGCCCAGGGCACCGCATCATAGGTTTCAACGGCGCCGTGAAGCGCATCCGTGCAAGCCTTCAGGCGGCCCCTCACCGTTCGCATCAGGGGGCAGGGCATCAGGCGCCGAGCCCCCGAATATAGGCCTCGATGCGCGCCATCGTGCGCGGGCGCGGCTCGCGCCCACGCCGCAGGTCGAATACCAGCCGAGGGTCGCCCAGAGCATTCCGCCCGAAGCGGGTCGGCGTCAGACGTGTGCGTTTCAGGCAACGTTCGATTTGAAACAATAGCGACATTGCTTTTCTCCCCTTTCCTGTAGGTAAAAAACAACTATGAAGCGATTTCCTACAAGTCTAGGATAAAAACGATCATTATTTGCCCGAGGGAGGCACACCCTGAACGCAGCCGTGGTTCGCCGGACACTCGACACGCTCATTCGCGCGCGTGGAGAGGACTATGCGTCTGTGTCGCGCCTCATCGGCCGTAACCCGACCTATATTCAGCAGTTCATCCGGCGCGGCGTGCCCCGCAAGCTCGACGAGGATGACCGGCGCACGCTCGCGCGCCATTTCGATGTGCCCGAGCACGTATTGGGCGGACCTGAGTCCCGCGTCGGCCAGGCCGTCATCTCCCGTGCCGCCGAGGGCGCGGCGGCGGACGACTATCTGCTCATCCCCTGTCTGGATTCTGCCGGAGATGCGCCAGAGGCCGCGCTCGCCTTTCAGACGCGCTGGATCACCGGGCTGTGCAGCGGCGATCCGCAAGCGCTCACGGTCTTGCGCATCGCGGGCGATGCGATGCACCCCACGCTTTCGCACGGCGATCCGGTGCTCATCGACATGGCTGACGGTGCCGAAACCCTGCGCGACGGCATTTACGCGCTGCGCAGCGGCGGCAGCGTGGTCGTGAAGCGGTTGACGCGAAACCCCGCGTCAGGGGGCATCGCCATCAAGAGCGATAACCCCGGCTGGCCCGACTGGGAGGGTTGCCCGGCGGAGAGCCTGGACATCGTCGGCCGCGTGATCTGGGTGGGCCGCGAACTGCGCTGAAATTCAGCGCTTTCGCCTGAACACCGTCCACACGATCGCAAGCAGAATTCCGGCACCCATGCCGATGACGGCGCCGAGCATCGCCTGATGCCACGCAATACCGAATCCCGTGCCTGCAAAGAGCCCGAGCGCGATGAACAGTCCTGCGGGAGAGCTTTGGTTTTGCCCCGGCCGTTCAGCCTGCATTTCTCATTCCTTCGATACCTTCAGGTCGATTTCTGCACCAACTGTCCCGTCCTGAAACAGGCCGCACATGCCATGCAGACAGTGAAACAATAAAGCCCTTTGAATTCAGGCGATTGGCTTCTGGCATCAGCTTTGCTGGGGGCGGTGCAGGAACAGGATAGGCGGGGGTAGTCTCCAATGCAATTGCTTGCCATACATGATCGCGGTTCGCTCGAGGATGCCTCGAGCCTGATCGCCAAGTTCGGGGACGACGCTGTCGTCGAAGCCGCGACCATCGCCGATCGCTACCGCGACTCCGGCAATCTCAACCTTTTCTGCCGCTGGCGGCAGGTCGAGCGCGCCATCATGCTGCTCCAGCTTGAGGACGTCGTCGGCGAAGTGCACTGATCCGTCGATGAGCCGATAGGCCGAGGCGGAAACCCGGCAAAATTCCCCTACCGGCGCGGGGCCGGCTTCGGCTAGACCCGTGTAATGTATCGAGCGCTGATCGGCACCAGTATCGCGGCTATTGCGCTCTTCCTGTCGTCACCGGCGGCGGCCCAGCAGCCTGCGACCCCCGCATCGGGCGAAAAGCCAGCCCCTAATGCCGCTGATCCTGCGGACGCGAACGACCAGAGAACCAACCCCCGCGCCCCGCTCCCCGAGCTTCCCGAGATCGAGGACGAATGGAAAGACCTCTTCGCCGAAGAGGCCGCCGACGCCGACGTCGCGCTGGAGACGCAGGAAGCGCCCGTCGATCTTCGCTATGATTTCGATCTGGGGCCGATCGGCCGCCTCAAGGTCGCCGACGCCTTCAAGTCGCTTTCGGCGCTCTATGCCGGGCGCGGCAAGACCGTGCCGTCGCTCGCCGAGCTTCAGCGCCGCGCGCGCACCGATACCGAACTGCTGACGCGCCTGCTACGCGCAGAGGGCTATTACGATCCCGAAATCGCGATCGAGGTCGATCCTGCAGCCCGCAACGGCCGCGTTCAGGTCACTGCCGCGGTCGACACGGGGCCGCGCTACGCGCTCGGCGATATCCAGGTCAATGTGGACGACGAGGCGGAACGCGCGCTCGTCGAGCAGAAGCTCGACCTCAAGGAAAAGCAGCCGCTCGTCGCCAACGACGTGAACGCGGCGCTGGACCGGCTTCGCCTCGGCCTCGGCGAAAGCGGCTTTCCGTTCGCGGACGTTGAAAATCCGGACATCGTCGTCGATCACGATACGCGCACGGCGACCTATGCGCTGAATGTGAAGCTTGGCGACAGTTCCCGCTTCGGCCAGATTCGCGTGGATGGCGACCCGCTGTTCAGCGCCAAGCACATCGGCCGTCTGGCCCGCTTCAAGCCGGGCGACCCTTACGACACGCGCGAGATCGAAGACCTTCGCCGCGCGCTGATCGCCACCGGTCTCGTCAGCACGGTCAGCATCACCCCGGAACGCCAGGAACCGCAGGCCGACGGCACGGTACCCGTGAATGTCGTCGTCGCGCTCACCCCTGCCCCGCAGCGCACGCTGGCCGGGCAGGTCGGCTACAGCACCACCGACGGCTTCCGCGTCGAGGCGAGCTGGCAGCACAGGAACCTCATCCGCCCGCAGGGGCAGGTCACGTTCCGCGGCGTGCTCGGCACGCAGGAGCAGCGCCTTTCCGCCGATCTCCGCCGCTCGAACTGGAAGCAGCGCGACCGCACGCTTGCCGCGCGCGTCGAGGCGAGCGTCGAGGATCGCGAGGCCTATTATGCGCGCACGCTCGGCCTCGGCGCCTTCATCGAGCGCGAGACCAACCTCATCTGGCAGAAGGCGTGGACCTACCGGTTCGGCGCCGAGCTGCTGGCTTCCGAAGAGCGTGACCGCAGCCTGCGCATCGCGCCGGGCTTCGCGCCGCTGCGAACCTTCATCATCGCCGCCGCGCCGGTGCAGATCGCCTACGACGGCACGGATGATCTGCTCGATCCCAAGCGCGGCTTCCGCCTCACCGGCTGGGCGAGCCCGGAAGGCTCGTTCCAGGACGGGTTCTTCGGCTACACGCGCGCGCAGGTGGATGGCTCGGCCTACCTGCCGATGATGGAAGATAAGCTCGTCCTCGCCGGACGCGCGCGCCTCGGCACGATCTTCGGCGCCACGCGCTCGCGCATCGCGCCGTCGCGGCGTTTCTACGCGGGCGGCGGCGGCTCGGTGCGCGGCTACGGCTATCAGGATGTCGGCCCGCAGGACGCGGACGGAGATCCGCTCGGCGGCCGCAGCCTGATGGAGTTCAGCCTTGAGGCGCGCTACCGCTTCGGCAACTTCGGCATCGTGCCCTTCATCGACGCGGGCCAGATCGACACCCGCTCCTACCCGCGCTTCCGCGACCTGCAGTTCGGCGCCGGCATCGGCGCGCGCTACTACACGAACTTCGGCCCCGTCCGCATCGACGTCGCCACCCCGCTCAACCGTCAGAAGGGCGACTCCCGCGTCGCCGTCTACGTCTCCATCGGGCAGGCGTTCTGATGGAGCGCGACGGCATCATCGAGGAAATCGAGGACGAGGTGCTGAGCCGCCCGTTCTGGACCTATGCGATGCGCGGTTTCCTCTGGCTCTCCGCGATCGCCGTTGGCCTTGCGCTGCTCATCGCCGCCGCGCTTACCGTGCTCGATACGGACAAAGGCCGCGCCTGGCTCGTCGCGCGCGTCATGGGCCTTACGCCCGAATCGGGGCTGCGTATCAACATCGACCGGATCGACGGCTCGCTCTATGGCGCCGCCGTCGTCCACGGCCTCACCCTGTCGGACCCGCAGGGCCGCTTCCTCGAAGCCCCGCGTGTCGAGCTCGACTGGCGCCCGCAGGCGGTGTTCAGCCGCCGGCTCCATATCGTGAAGCTCGTCGTGCCCGAGGCGCGGCTGCTCAAGGTCCCCAAGCTGATCCCGAGCGAGGAGGAAAAGCCGATCCTCCCGAACTACGACATCTATGTCGGACGTTTCGAGATCGGCAACCTGACGCTCGAACCACCCGTTCTCGGCAAGCGCCACCAGATCTCCGCGGACGGCGGCGCCGACATCGCGAGCGGCCGCCTGCTCGCCGCGCTGCGCGCCTCCTCACGCACTGGCGGCGACGCGCTCGTCGCCCGCGTCGATGCCCGACCCGACGACAAAGTGTTCGATATCGAAGGCCGCCTCGTGGCGCCCGCAGGCGGGGTCGTCGGCGGCATTCTCGGCCTCGATCAGCCGCTCGTCGCCACGATCGAAGGCGAAGGCAGCTGGCAGAAGTGGCGCGGCACGGCCGTCGGCAAGCTCGGCGACGCCCCGCTCATGGACCTCGCGCTCAGCGCCGACGACGGCCGCTTCGCGCTCAAGGGCACCGCCTCCCCCGGTCTTGCCGTCGGCGGTCTCGTCCGCAAGTTCGGCTCGCCGTCGATCGAGGTGGACGCCGCAGCGACGATTGCCGAGCGCGTCATCGAAGGCCGCGCGTCGATCGTCTCCCCATCGGTGGGCATCGAACTCGACGGCGCGGTGGACCTCGCCGAATCCCGCTTCCGCACCGTCTCGGTCGGCGCCTCGGTGCGCCAGCCGAAGGCGCTGATCTCGACGATGACGGCGGACGACATGCGCCTCGCCATGACGCTCGATGGCCCCTTCTCGCGCCCGCTCGTCGATTATCGCCTGTCCGCCAACTGGCTCGCCATCGGCACCACGCGCCTCGACCGTGTCGAGGTGACGGGCAAGGGCGAACTCCCGAAGGACAAGCTCGCCGTTCCCGTCGAGGCGCGCGCGCTTCGCGTCACCGGGCTCGGCGAACTCGTCGAGGCCCTCGCCACCAACCCGCGCATCACCGGCGTCATCGCGCTCGAAGGCCCCAACATCGTCGGCAAGGGCCTCAAGGTTTCGAGCGACCACGTCACAGCGCTCGCCGATCTCCGCATCGAAACGCGCACGGGCCGGTACAGCGTCAAAGCTGACGGCAACCTGCCGCGCTATGTCATCCCCGGTCTCGGCAGGGCCGACATCAAGGCGAATCTGCTCTTCGAACCCGACACGCGCGCAGGCAATCGCCTGCGGATCAGCGGCAAGGCCAACGCCGCGATGACGCGTCTCGACAACGGCCTGCTCAGCTTCCTCTTCCAGGGCAATCCACGCGTCGTCGCCAACATTGTCCGCACGCCCGACGGTCTCGTCACCTTCACGAACGCTGTGCTCACCTCGCCCGACATGCGCGTCACCGGGCGCGGCACCTATGCGATGGACCAGCGCATCCGCTTCACCGGCAATGCCGTCTCGGAGCGCTACGGCCCGATGGACGTGGAACTCGGCGGCCTCGTGACGCGCCCCGAAGCGCGCATACGTGTCAAAAGCTACGCGGCGGGCATCGAGCTTCGCGACATTCGCGCCACCTTCACGCCGCAGGGCGAGAATTATGTCTTTACCGCGCTTGCCGACACGGTGGCAGGGCCGGCGCGCGCGCGCGGCCGCATCCTCACCGGCGCGCCGCAGACCGTCTACGACATCGAAGCCGCCGAAATCGCGGGGCTGACAGCATCGGGCCCGCTCCGCGCGGTGGAAGGCGCACCGGCAGTCTCGGGCGTGCTCGACGTGCGCGGCACCGGCATCTCAGGGAAAATCCGCCTGTCGCCCGAAGACGGCGTGCAGCGCATCGACGCCAATCTCGGTGCGCGTGCCGCGCGGCTCGATTTCGGCGGCGGCACCACCATCCGGCGCGGCTGGGTAGACGGCAGCATCGTCCTACGGGAGGCCGGCGCCGAAATCTCCGGCCGCTTCGATATCGAAGGCCTGAAGCAGTCGGCGCTGCTCCTGAAGACGCTGAAGGGCACGCTCGAAATGCAGGCGGGCGAAGGCACCGCCGCGCTCATCGCCACCGGGGAGCGCGGCGCGCCCTTCACATTCGATCTTGCGGCGAGCTTCGATCCCGAAAGCGTCATCATCACCAGCCAGGGCACGATCGCCCGGCAGAAATTCGCGCTTGCGGCGCCCGCACGCCTCGAACGCGGCGAAGATGGCTGGCAGCTTGCGCCCGTGGTGCTCAACCTGCCGTCGGGTTCCGCGCGGATCAGCGGCACGTTCGGCGACACGATCGCTCTCACCACCGATCTCAATGCCGCCGGGCTCGGCCTGCTTCAGCTCGCGCTGCCGGGCATGAACTTCACCGGCACTGCGAGCGGTCGCATCGACATGATCTTCCCCTCCGGCGGCCTCCCGCGCGGCACGGCGAAGCTGCGCGTCACCGATTTCACGCGCGCGAGCGAGGCCTTCTCGAAGCCCGTCGATCTTGCCGTCGTCGCGCAGCTCGAAGCGAACAAGGCGGTGATGCGCGCCGCCTTCCTCGATAATGGCCAGCGCCTTGGCATCCTGCAGGGCCGTCTGCTGTCGATCCCCGGCAGTATCGACGACCCTTGGCTCGACCGCCTGATGAAGGCGCCGATCACGGGTCAGCTCCGCTGGCGCGGCCCCGCTGAAATGCTGTGGCCCTTGACCGGCGTCGGCGCGCTCAGCGTGCGCGGCAACATCGCGGTGGCGCTGGAGATCAGCGGCGAGCTTGGCGACCCCGCCCTCACCGGCGTCGTGCGCTCGCGCGCCTCGCGCATCGAAAGCGCGATCACCGGCACCGTCGTCGATAACATCCGCCTCGACGGGCGCTTCACCGGCTCGCGCCTCGAACTCACCGGCTTTTCCGGCACCGCCGGCACCGGCAGCATCTCCGGCAGCGGCGGCATCGACCTTTCGTTCGCGCGCGGGTTCCCGATCGAGATCGCGATGATCATGAAATCGGCGTTGATCCTCAATCGCGACGACCTGCGCGCCACCGCGAGCGGCCCCTTGCGCATCAGCAACAGCCCGGAAGGCGCGATCATCTCCGGCGACGTCAAGATCGATCGCGCCCGCTTCAATATCGGGCAGACCGCGCAAACCGAGGTTCCCGCGCTCCGCGTGCGCGAGAAGAATACGGAACTGCTGCGCGCGGAACCCCTCGTCGTCGAAGGCGCGGCAGAGCCCACCGTCTGGCAGCTCGACGTGAAGGCTAAGGGCAACAACGAGATCATGGTCCGCGGCATGGGTCTCGATTCGGAATGGTCGGCGAATCTCGACATAAAGGGCTCGGCGACCGCCCCGCGCATCAGCGGCGTCGCCGAACTCGTGCGCGGCGACTACGAATTCGCAGGCAAGACCTTCCGGCTGACACGTGGCGAGCTGCGCTTCACCGGCACCTATCCGCCCGATCCCGTGGTGGACATCGCCGCCGAGGCGCGCGTGGAGGGCCTCACCGCCACAATCACGATCCGTGGCACCGGCCAGCGTCCCGAAATTGCCTTCTCGTCGATCCCGGCGCTGCCGCAGGATGAGGTGCTCTCGCGCGTGCTCTTCGGCACCTCGATCGCGAATCTCTCCGCGCCCGAGGCGCTGCAGCTCGCCGGCGCGGTCGCCTCGCTGCAGGGCGGCGGCGGCGGTATCAACCCGATCAACGCCGTGCGCCGCGCCGTGGGCCTCGATCGTTTGCGCATCATGGAGGCGAACCAGCTCACCGGCCAGAAAACCGCCGTCGCGGCGGGCGAGTACCTGACCGACCGTGTCTACGTGGAGGTCGCCACCGACGCGCAGGGCTACACGGCCACCCAGCTGGAGATCGAACTGACCCGCGCGCTTTCGATCCTCTCGTCGGTCGCAACGCTCGGCGGCACCAGCGTCAACCTGCGCTGGTCGAAGGACTACTGACGGACGGAAAAGCAGGAAAATGGGGCGACCGACGGGGATCGAACCCGCAACCTCCGGTACCACAAACCGGCGCTCTAACCGATTGAGCTACGGTCGCCACACGCGATGAGGATGCGCACATACGGGCGCCCCGGCCCGCCGTCAAGCGAGGCACTCGCCCCTGCTGAATTTTTAGGCAAGATGCCCGGAAGTCGTGCAATCGTTGGTCGGCAGGCTGCCTGAAAATGCGCTTTGCCGCGCTGCGGTATCTGGCACGGATCATGCGTTACGCGAGGGCAATACCCCGTCCGGGGCAGATCGAATTCGTTCAAGGGGTAAAGCCAGGTGAAAAAGATCGAGGCGATCATCAAGCCTTTCAAGCTTGATGAGGTGAAGGAAGCGCTGCACGAAGTCGGCGTGTCAGGCATCACCGTTGTCGAGGCCAAGGGTTTCGGCCGCCAGAAGGGCCATACCGAACTTTACCGCGGTGCCGAGTATATCGTGGACTTCCTCCCCAAGGTGAAGCTCGAGGTCGTCGTCGACGACGCCATCGTCGAGCGCACCGTGGAAGCCATCGCGGGCGCCGCAAAAACCGGCCGCATCGGCGACGGCAAAATCTTCGTGTCGACGATCGAGTCGGCCTACCGCATCCGCACCGGCGAGCGCGACAGCGAAGCCATCTGAACAATCAATCGGGCAACAAACTCCACACCAGCAGGGTAAAAAGAGGAAAGGCGAGTAATGGCGAACAAACCAGCCGACGTTCTGAAAATGATCAAGGACCAGGAGATCGAGTGGCTCGATGTCCGCTTCACTGACATTCGGGGCAAATGGCACCACATGGCGATGTGCGCCGGCGTGGTGGATGAAGACATGCTGACCGACGGCATCATGTTCGACGGCTCCTCGATCGACGGCTGGAAGGCCATCAACGAGTCCGACATGATCCTGAAGCCTGATCTTGACGCAGTCTATGTCGATCCGTTCTCGGCGACGCCGATGCTGATCGTGTTCTGCGACGTCGTCGATCCGGCGACGGGCGAGCTCTACGGCTCCGACCCGCGTTCGGTCGCCAAGCGCGCCGAAGCGTTCCTCGGCAACAGCGGCGTCGGCGACACCGCCTACGTTGGCCCCGAGGCCGAATTCTTCGTCTTCGACGACGTGCGCTTCGAAAACGGCTACGCCGGCTCGGGTTACAAGATCGACGACATCGAGCTGCCGACCAACACGGGCCGCGAGTACGACGAGGGCAACATGGGCCACCGTCCGCGCGCCAAGGGCGGCTACTTCCCCGTCGCGCCGGTTGATCCGTGCCATGATCTGCGTTCGGAAATGGTCTCCGTGATGCTCGAAATGGGCCTGCCCATGGACAAGCACCATCACGAAGTTGCTGCAGCGCAGCACGAGCTTGGCCTCACCTTCGGCACGCTCGTCCAGACCGCCGATCGGATGCAGATCTACAAGTATGTCGTGCACAACGTCGCGCACGCCTATGGCAAAACGGCAACATTCATGCCGAAGCCGATCAAGGACGACAACGGCTCGGGAATGCACACGCACATCTCGATCTGGAAGAAGGGCAAGCCGCTGTTTTCGGGCGACGGCTACGCCGGTCTTTCGGAAACCGCGCTGTTCTTCATCGGCGGCGTCATCAAGCACGCCAAGGCGCTGAACGCGTTCACGAACCCCTCGACGAACAGCTACAAGCGTCTCGTCCCGGGCTTCGAAGCGCCGGTGCTGCTGGCCTATTCCAGCCGCAACCGTTCGGCCTCCTGCCGTATTCCCTACGGCACCGGTCCGAAGAGCCGCCGCGTCGAGTTCCGCTTCCCGGACGCCACGGCGAACCCGTACCTCTGCTACGCCGCGATCCTGATGGCCGGCCTCGACGGTATCGAGAACCGCATCCACCCCGGCCAGCCGATGGACAAGAACCTCTACGACCTTCCGCCGAAGGAGCTGAAGAAGGTTCCGACCGTGTGCGGCTCGCTGCGTGAGGCGCTCGTCAACCTCGACAAGAACCGCAAGGTCTTCACGCGCGGCGGTGTCTTCACCGACGAGATGATCGACAGCTTCATCGACCTGAAGATGCACGAAGTGCAGCGCTGGGAAATGGCGCCTTCGCCTGTCGAATTCGACATGTACTATTCGGCCTGATCGGGGGATTTGGGCCGTTCAGGGGCTCGCGCGAAAGCGCGGGCCCCTTTTATTTGGGGGTACTGTTGTTTTGCGGCTCAGGGAGCCGGTCAGCGGGAAATATGGTTGGTCGCGGTAGACACTCGCCGTTCTTCCCCATTCGTTGCCACGTCGACGCTCCGGGAGTGACGTAGCCAATTCGAACGGTCTTCCCGTGCGCGCATTTGAGTTGAACTGAGCCTTCGAGTTTTGGCAACCCAACATAGGCGAAACCAACATTCATCAGATTTTGCCGTCTTCCAAAACCATCCACGATCTGAGCGGACACGATCTCGCGATTGGGATCGAAGAATACAACGCTGCCCGTGAACAAAAGCGTGACCGCAACGACAATTATTGTCGCACCCAATGCCAATGCTATTCGCCCGGACCGCAAAACGCCTCTCCCTGACCACATTTTGCATACGCTAGCAATCAACTGCAAGCGAGGCAGCAACCCATCGTCACCCCGGCGAAGGCCGGGGCCCATAACCACGGCAGCATGGATACCGGCCTTCGCCGGTATGACGATAAGGATACGGAAGGCGCGGCTGACCAAAACCTTCGCCAAAAAAGAAAAAGCCCCGGAAGTCCTGAGACTTCCGGGGCTTTCCCCGTGACGATTACATTATCGGATCAGAACGCCGCGGTCAGCGAGACCACGATGGCTGCATCCGTGATCGTGTTGATCGACGGGTCGCCGCCCTTGATGTCGGTGTCGACGTAGGACACGCCGAGCGTCAGCTTGTCGTAGGAGACCGACGCGCCGAGCGACCAGTCGAGATAGTCGCCGTCGGTCGAGAACCCGCGGTCGACCGAAAGCGAACCGTCGGTGTAGCCGACGTGCGCGTTCAGCGAGACCGGCGTGTTCGGGATCGCGGCCGACCAGTCCGTATAGAGGTAGAAGCTGTCGTCGTTGCTGAGCGAATCCTGCTTCGGTGCGTAGGCAACGCCGACCGTGGCGCCGACCGGGCCGAGTTCCTTGCTCAGCGAGGCGGTGACTTCCACCACGTCCGTCCCGCTGGTGCCCGGATAGAGATACCAGATCGCCCCGATGTCGTAGCCGAAGCCGCCCGCTTCGCCGGCATAGCCCGCGTAAACGTCGATCTCGGTGTTGGCGCCGCCGTAGGAGCCGTAGCCCGCAAGGCTCGAGCCCCACGTGCCGACATAGAAGCCGCTGGAATGCGCGACGTCGATGCCGCCCTGGAAGGCCACTTCTTCATCGGAAAGCGAAACACCGCGCCAGCGATACTGCGAGAAAATTCCGGCGTTGCCCGAGATTTCCCAATCGCTGGGCGCTTCCGCGTCCTGCGCGAAGGCCGGAGCCGCCACTGCGAGGCTGCCGACAAGCGATGCAGCCGCAAGCACGGTCATCGAGATCGCGCGGCCGCCAATTCCCTTTTTCATCATTCCTCCACCTTCATTTCAGCTGTGATCGCTGCTCGCCCTGGGAGGGGTCGTTCCGAAGCTTATGCTTCAAGGGGGAGTGTTGACCACGCTGCGGCGATGCACAAGCGCTTTCGCCCCTTTGGTCACAAAGTTGCAACGCAGCTGATGCTTTCACGCAACAGTCTGAATCCAGACAGAAAGAAGGGCCGGCGTCACCGCCGGCCCTCTAGTCAAATCCTTGGGGAGGATTGCCATATAGGCATAATAATATTGCACTGCAGCACAGCGTGTTGCAACGCAAAAATGCATCTCCCGCAAAAAAAGCGACGTCGTCGACGCTTAAGGCGTTTTTCACGCCTGTCACCTATGAAGCATGGGATGATGGACGTGGACGCAGGCGGCTGGACAGTGAGCGAATCCTATCGGAACGCCGCCGCGTTTCCGCCCGACATGACCGAAGCCCTCGCCGCGCGCATCGCGGACATCGCGGCAGAGGCCATCACCGGCATTGATCCGCACACCGGCCTCGCGAGCGATTTCCTCAATCAATTCAACGAAGTGTTGATGCTCCTCGAAGTCGCCGACAGCGATCCGGCGCTCCACCGCGACCTCCATGCCTGGTGCCCGCGTGACTACGTCGAACACTTCGAAGCGAGCCAACTGCGCGATTCAGCACTTGTGATCGCGGCCTATACGCTCGCCCCCGCCTCCGTCCGCCGCCGCTTCGATCGCCTGAGCGGCGACCTCTCGGCGTTCATCCTGAATGGGCTCGCCGAGCTGCGCCCGCTGGAAGGCGAGGCCGCACGATATGCGAGTGAGGCGTTGGCGGAGCGGATTCGCAGGCGCGTCGAATCGCTCTCCGCGATCATTCACCCCGCGGAGCGGCGTCTCGACAACGACACGATTTCGGCGCTTTTCAAGCAGGCGCGCTAAGCCCTTCACCCCTGCCTCGGCGCTCCCTATAAGGCCGCTATGAGTGATCTCTTCACGGGCGCCGCCAACCCGACCGACTACACCGCAGACCAGATCGAAGTTCTCGAAGGGCTGGAGCCCGTGCGCCGCCGCCCCGGCATGTATATCGGCGGCACGGACGAGCGCGCGCTGCATCATCTCGCCGCCGAAGTGCTCGACAACAGCATGGACGAAGCGGTCGCCGGGCACGCGAACCGCATCGAGGTCTCGCTCGCGTCGGACGGCACGCTGACGATCTCCGACAATGGCCGCGGCATCCCGATCGACGCGCATCCCAAATATCCGGGCAAGTCGGCGCTCGAGGTGATTTTCACCATGCTGCACTCGGGCGGCAAGTTCTCGAGCAAGGCCTACGCCACCTCGGGCGGCCTTCACGGCGTCGGCATCTCGGTGGTGAACGCGCTCTCCGACGAACTCGTCGTCGAGGTCGCGCGCAACCGCGAGCTTTACCGCCAGCGCTATTCGCGCGGTCACGCCGTATCCAAACTTGAAAAGGTCGGCGCGGCCCCGAACCGGCGCGGCACCACCGTCGCCTTCCACCCCGATCCCGAGATCTTCGGCGACAAGGCGACGTTCCGCCCTGCCCGCCTCTATCGCCTTGCGCGGTCGAAGGCGTATCTCTTCCGCGGCGTCGAGATCCGCTGGTCGTGCGACCCGGAACTCATCAGCGACGACACGCCCGCGACCGCCGTGTTCCAGTTCCCCGGCGGGCTTGCCGATCACCTCGCCGAACAGCTCGGCGACCGTGCGTGCGCGACCAATGAGTTCTTCGCAGGGCGCGCCGAATTCCCGGCTTCGCAAGGATCTGCGGAGTGGGCGGTTGCGTGGCCGCTCTATGGCGAAGGCTCCGCGAGCTACTACTGCAACACGATTCCCACCCCTGCGGGCGGCACGCACGAGGCGGGCCTGCGCACGGCGCTGGTCAAGGGCATCCGCGGTTTTGCCAGCCTGATCGGCCAGAAGAAGGGCGAAGGCCTCACCGCCGAAGATGTGCTCTCGGGCGGAGAGATCATGCTCTCGGTGTTCATCCGCGAGCCGCAGTTCCAGAGCCAGACCAAGGACCGGCTGACGAGCCCGGAGGCCGCAAGGTTCGTGGAAGCTGCGGTCAAGGACCATTTCGACCACTTCCTTTCGGACAATATGGAGCGCGGCCGCGCGCTTCTCGGCTTTGCGCTCGAACGCATGGACGAGCGGCTGAAGCGCCGCGCCGAAAAGGAAATCAAGCGCAAGACGGCAACGAGCGGCCGCCGCCTGCGTCTGCCCGGCAAGCTCACCGATTGTTCGGCGGACGCGCCCGAAGGCACCGAGATTTTCATCGTCGAAGGCGATTCGGCGGGCGGCTCGGCGAAGCAGGCGCGCGACCGCAAGACGCAGGCGATCCTGCCCATTCGCGGCAAGATCCTGAACGTCGCTTCGGCGAACCGGGACAAGATCGGCGCCAATCAGGAAATCGCCGATCTCATCCAGGCGCTCGGCTGCGGCACGCGCGACCGCTTCGATCCCGATGCGCTCCGCTACGATCGCGTCGTCATCATGACCGACGCCGACGTTGACGGCGCGCACATCGCCACGCTGCTGATGACCTTCTTCTTCCAGGAGATGGCGGGCCTTGTGAAGAACGGCCACCTCTACCTCGCGCAGCCGCCGCTCTACCGCCTCGCGCAGGGCGGCAAGGTCGCCTACGCGCGCGACGACGCACACAAGGACGAGCTGCTCGCGGGCGAATTTTCGGGGCGCGGGAAGGTCGAGATCGGCCGCTTCAAGGGCCTCGGCGAGATGTCACCGATGCAGCTCCGCGAAACCACGATGGACCCGGAAAAGCGCACGCTCATCCGCGTGACGCTGCCGGACACCTACGAGGAGCGCGCACCCGTCGTCGATCTCGTCGACCGCCTGATGGGCCGCAACCCGGAGCACCGCTTCAATTTCATCCAGGAACGCGCCGCCGGCGTTTCGGAAGACGCCATCGACGTCTAAGAGACAAAACCCGTTCTACTCTACGATCATCATCCCGAACGAAGTCGAGGGACGCACCCCCTCGTCAAGCCTCGGATAGCGCCGCCACCAGATCGCGCACCTTCTTCTGCCGCCACTGCGCACTCGGCGCGATCAGCCAGTATGCCTCGTCCGAAAGCTTCGGCTCCATGACGACAGCGAGCTTCCCGGCGGCGATGTCGACGTCGGCCAGCACCAGCGGCACGCGCGCAATCCCGTAGCCCGCCACCGCGCTGTCGATGGCGAGCCCCGCGTCGGCGACGCCGAGGCTGGCGCTGCGGTCCGTCATGTGCACGCCGTGCGCCTCGAACCAGCCGCGCCAGTCGGCGGACGGGTGCTCGATCAGCGGCTGGGCGACGACTTCCGAAACGATCTTGACGTTCGCGGCGATCTCGGGCGCCGCCACCAGCACGGTCGTGCCCGGCGCGATCAGCTTGCCGCTCAGTTCCTCCTCGGCGGGCATCGCGCCGAAGAAGATCGCGGCATCGAGATTGGCGGCGTTGAAATCGACGGGCCCTTCCGTGGGGAGGATCGTCACCTGCCGCGCGGTCGTCGATGCCTTGATGAGGCCAAGTCTGGGCGCCAGCCACTTGCCGATGAAGTCGCGCGGCGCCGCAATCGTCAGGCGTTCCTCGCCCTGCCCCGCCTGCATGATCGCCACGGCCTCTTCCAGCTTCGCGAAGCCTTCGCGGAGCGCAGGCAGGCTGCGCACCGCCTCGTCGGTAAGCTCGAGGTTCCGCGTCATGCGCCGGAACAGCACGGTGCCGAGCACGTCTTCCAGCGTACGGATCTGCTGGCCGACGGCGGCGGGCGTCACCGCAAGCTCATCCGCCGCCTTGGTGAACGACAGATGCCGCGCCGCCGCATCGAAGACACGCAGCGCGTTGAGAGGGAGCAGGGTCCGCTTCATGGCCGCGACGATTACAGGGCGCGCGCCGGGCGATCAAACGCGAAAAATCAGGCTTAACCCGAATTTTACCATACGCGCGCTAAACGGGGCTCGTGCCTCGCGGCACACCTTACCTCCCCTAGCTGGATATCCAGCCGACTGATTTTTGAAAGGCCGCCCGGTCGTATCCGGCGGCCTTTTTCTTTTTGGGCCGATCAACTCTTGCCGGGGATGCGGAATCGAAACGTCTGGCGCGCGCCGGTGCAGCCGATCTGTTCGCCCTCCCGGTAGATCGGCTTGAACCGCCAGCGGCTGATGATCCGATCCATCGTCTCTTCGAACACGAACGGCGGATAGGCGAACACGATACGCGGCGATTTCGTCTTCCCGTCGGTGCCGATGTCATAGTTCGAAACCATGTAACCCTCAAAGCCCCAGTTCAACGCTTCATGCGGGTAGTCGCTCGAACTGGCGCCGGTGCTTGCCGGAATCGGGCTCGCATCCACGAGGGCGCATTGATCGGGCCGCAGCCCCGTTGCCGCGAGGTAGCCCGACGCACGCTCCTGCGCTTTTCGTTCAAAGGCGATCGAGGCGAGCCGCAGCGCCGCAAACTGGGCAAGCGTGTCGGTCTTAGCATTGCCGCGTTCGAACACCGCCGTGTAAAGCGGTATCGCGCGTTCGCTGCGCTTGTGCCTTTCGAGCTGCAGGCCCTGTTCGACACGGAACCAGTCGACGACATCGGCGGGCCAGTCGGCACCGGGCTGCATCTGAAGCGCCTCGCCGCCGCGCTGCATCAGGCTGCGGGCCACAAGCACGCCCAGAATGGCTCGGGTTCGCGAAGAAATCCCGTTCGCCTCCATGATCTGCCGCGCGCGCTCGATGTAGACGCCGTCCTCGTCTTCCTCCGCAAGCGTTGCAAGAACCGGGACGAGACTCATCGCATCCGGCCCATCGGCAGCTTCGCGCCTTGCAAGCTCGGCGCGAAGTGCATCGGTGCCCACCTGGCTATCGACATCCGGCAAGGGTTTCTTTGCGTTCACTTCCTTTATGAGCTCGCGCAGAAAGCCGGCACCGATCCAGCGCCGGTCGGTATTGAACGTGCAGCGGGTCGCGATGCGGATGGAAAACCGCCAGAACGGTTCCGTCTTCTCTATCTCCTCGGCAGACCAACGCCATGCCCGCGCCGCTTTCACGAACTCCGCCTCGATCTTGCCCGGCTTCGTCGAATAGATGGGCGCGGCGCTGATAACACGGCCGTCCTCACCCAGCGCGATGTCGAGCACGACGAGATCCTCCGGACCGATACCGAACGCCGGAGAACAATCCGGCAATTTCAGCGCACTCCCGTCGGGGAATTGCGGCCCCTTGCCGCCCATACGCCCCAAACCCGTCATCGCGATGTAGTAAAAAGCCTTGTCGTCGTCGCCGGTGAGCAGGTGGCGGG
>ERZ1645185.258-NODE-258-length-22298-cov-15.937733_pt1 | contig 22298 bp, 15 predicted proteins | sample MGYA00575351_ERZ1645185 | MGnify/ENA primary metagenome ERZ1645185 (study PRJEB40838, sample SAMN11284767) | freshwater sediment metagenome | isolation source: river sediment | host: Sediment | place: India: Jana village, Kanpur | collected 2015-12-17 ...
TTCGTCCCCAAAGAAATCGGGCCCCGCAGGGCCCGATCACTGTCACGCAACCCCTCCCCGGCCCTCCCCTGCTACGCAAGGGAGGGGGAAGCGCGGCGTGCCACTTTCCGCTGCGATGACCGCTCCCCACCAGCGCCTGCGCCGCGACCTCCCCCGCTTGCGGGAGCCGGTTGCGGCCAGGGCTCACACGCCCGGCGGCGTCCAGCTGGCGTTGAGCAGCTTCCAGTCGCCGTCCTGCAGGCGCCAGCCGGTCTGCACCTGGTAGACCTGCCCCTGTTCCGGCAGCAGGCCGCCGGAGCCGCCGGTGGCAAGCACGCTGAAGCGGGCGATGGCCTCGCGCTCGCCGCGCAGTTCCACCGTCACCGGGCCGAGCCGCGCGCCGATCTCGCGATGGCGCAGGAACACGGCCGCCGCGAGTTGCTTCGCGCCGCGTCGGTCCATCCCCTCGTTGCCGATGAAGTCCTCGGCCAGCAGGTCCTCCACTGCGCCGGCGTCGCGGGCATCGATGGCCTGCTGCAGGGCCTCCACTTGCGCACGCACGGCCTGCTCGGGGTCGCTGCGCGAACATGCGGATACGACCAGCACCAGGCCAATGCAGGCCAGCCTGCCGATGCTGGGGAACCCGCAGAATTGCTGCATTGCGGCATGCCTCGACCATGCGGCGGATCGCCTTGTCAGTCATTGGAGCCTATGCTCAAATCGGGTGCAATCCATACGCCGCCGCATTCGCGCGGCGCCACGCACGCAGGGGAAATGCGCATGAGTTCCGAACGTCCTTGGTTGGCCCACTACCCCGCCGGCGTGCCTGCCGAGATCGACCTCAACGAGTTCTCCGCCATCCCCGATGTGTTCGATGCCGCGCTGGCGAAGTTCGCCGGCAAGACCGCGTTCTCGAACATGGGCAAGTCGATCACCTACAGCGACCTGGACCGGATGAGCCGCGACTTCGCCGGCTACCTGCTGGGCGAGCTCAAGCTCAAGAAGGGCGATCGGGTCGCGATCATGATGCCCAACTGCCTGCAGTACCCGATCGCGATCATGGGCGTGCTGCGCGCCGGCCTGACCGTGGTCAACACCAACCCGATGTACACCGCCCGCGAGCTCAAGCACCAGCTGGCGGACTCGGGCGCCAGCGTGCTGCTGGTGATGGACAACTTCGGCAACGTGGCGCAGGACGTGCTGGCGCAGATGCCGGGCGTGCGCGCCATCACCACCGGCCTCGGCGACCTGCTGGGCTTCCCCAAGGGGGCGATCGTCAACTTCGTGCTGAAGCACGTGAAGAAGATGGTGCCCGACTACGAGATCCCGGGCGCGGTGCGCTTCCGCGACACCCTGACCCTGGGCCGCATGCACACCCTGCCGAAGGTCGCCATCGGCCCCGAGGACCTGGCCTTCCTGCAGTACACCGGCGGCACCACCGGCGTGTCCAAGGGCGCGATGCTGACCCACCGCAACCTGATCGCCAACATGCAGCAGGCCGCGGCCTGGGTGGGTGGCAATGCGAAGATGGGCGAGGAAATCATCGTCACCGCGCTGCCGCTGTACCACATCTTTGCGCTGACCGCGAACTGCCTGGTGTTCATCAAGTTCGGCGCGCACAACCACCTGATCACCAACCCGCGCGATATGCCGGGCTTCGTGAAAGAACTGAAGTCGGTGCCGTTCACCGCGATCACCGGCGTGAACACGTTGTTCAACGGCCTGCTCAACACGCCCGGCTTCGACCAGGTGGACTTCTCCAGGCTGCACCTCACCCTGGGCGGCGGCATGGCGGTGCAACGCGCCGTGGCCGACAAGTGGAAGCAGGTCACCGGGTGCACCCTGGCCGAAGCCTATGGCTTGACCGAGACCTCGCCCGCGGTCTGCATCAACCCGCTGGACCTGCGCGAGTACAACGGCTCGATCGGCCTGCCGGTGCCGTCCACGGAGGTCTGCATCAAGGACGACAACGGCCATCTGGTGGCCAGCGGCGAGGTCGGCGAGTTGTGCGTGCGCGGCCCGCAGGTGATGCGCGGCTACTGGCAGCGCCCGGAGGAGACCGCCAAGGTCATCGATGCCGACGGCTGGCTGCATACCGGCGACATGGCGCGGGTCGATGCGCAGGGCTACTTCTACATCGTCGACCGCAAGAAGGACATGATCCTGGTGTCGGGCTTCAACGTGTACCCGAACGAGGTCGAGGACGTGATCGCGATGATGCCGGGCGTGCTGGAAGTCGCCGCGATCGGCGTGCCCGACGACAAGTCCGGCGAGGCGGTGAAGGTGTTCGTGGTCAAGAAGGACCCGGCGCTGTCCGCGGATGCGATCAAGGCCTTCTGCCGCGAGAACATGACCGGCTACAAGCAGCCCAAGCACGTCGAGTTCCGCGAGGAACTGCCGAAGAGCAACGTCGGCAAGATCCTGCGCAAGGAATTGCGGGACCCGCCCAAGGCAGCGTGATCGCAGCGTGAGGGCGGGGTGACCGAGGGCGCCGGGCGCGGGAAGGCCGCTCCCGGCGCCTTGCGCTTTGTGGAATTTGAGCGCATACAGGCCCGCACGGGTCCTTGTCCCCTGTCCTTGCGTCGCCGGCAGGCCCGGGCCGGCGGCCGCCGCCCGGAGCGCGCTGCCATGGTCACCATCGAGAAACTGTCCCCCGTCCCCCGCTACACCACCCTGCGTGTCACCGAGAACGCCGATGCCAGCGTGTACTGGTGCCACATGCATGCCGACCTGGTGCGTGCGCCCGGCCGCGCCTGCTTCAAGCCGGCGCTGGTCAACGAGATCCTGCAGTACCAGTGGGCGCTCGCCGACCGCCTGCGCCGCGAGCGCGGGAACGGCGCGGACAGCCTGCGCCACGTGGTGCTCGCCTCCGATTGCGATGCCTTCAACCTGGGCGGCGACCTCGAATACTTCTGCGATGCGATCCGCCGCCAGGACCGCCACGCGCTGCTCACCTACGCGCGCCAGTGCGTGCGCGGCGTGCACGCCTTCCACACCGGGCTGGATGCCGGCGCGCACAGCATCGCGCTGGTCCAGGGCGACGCGCTGGGCGGCGGCTTCGAGGCCGCGCTGAGCTGCCACACCATCGTCGCCGAGGAAGGCGTCGGCATGGGCCTGCCCGAAGTGCTGTTCGACCTGTTCCCGGGCATGGGCGCGTATTCCTTCCTGTGCAAGCGCATTCCGCCGCACCAGGCCGAGAAGATGATGCTGAGCGGCGATGTCTACGCCAGCGAAGACCTGTACCGGATGGGCCTGGTCGACGTGCTCGCCCCGCGTGGGCAGGGCCAGCAGGCGGTGGACGAGGTGATCCGCGCCAACCGCCGCATCCCGCATGCCCGCACGGCCATGCACCGCGTGCGTGCGATGTCGCAGCCGGTGACGCTGGAAGAGATGATGGGGATCACCGAGGTGTGGGTGGACACCGCGATGCAACTCGGCGAGCGCCCGTTGCGGACGATGGAACGGCTGGTGCGCGCGCAGTACAAGCGCCACGGCGAAGCGAGCGCCGCCACCGCCTGAACGTCAGTGGCGTTCCTCGCGCGCGGGCTGCCAATGGCCGCGCGCCGCCAGCGCCTGCTCGCCGGCGCGCAAGCGCTCGGCCAGGGTCTCGGCGTGGCGGGCCACGTCCCGCCCGAGTTCCAGCCCCGTCATCTTCATCAGCAGGCCGCTGTGCGCGGCCAGCTGGACCAGGCCCATGTTGCCGGCGATGCCCTTGAGCGCATGTGCCTGCTCGCGCACTTGCTCCCAGTCGGACCCGCTCGCCGCGACCCGCAGGCGCTGCAGCGCGACCCGCGCATCGGCGACGCACTGGCCGACGAATTCCGCCTCGAACTCGGCGCCCATGCCGAGCGCGGCGAATTCGTCCAGGACGCCCGGATCGAGCACGTCGCCAGCGCCCGTCCCGACGCCGAGACTGGCGCGCGCATCCTCGACCATGGGCAGCGTCGAGGTGCCCGCCGCGATGTCGGCGATCACGTCGAGCAGCCGCGCCACCACGAACGGCTTGGTCAGGTAGGCACGCGCGCCCGCCGTGGTGCAGGCCTGCACGGCGTCCGGCGTGGCGTCGGCGCTCAGCACCACCACCGGGGTCCGGCGTTGGCCACCCGCTTCCATGACCCGCAACTGGCGGATCAGGTCGATGCCGCTGAGCCCGGGCATGTGCAGGTCGACCAGGGCGAGGTCGAACTCGCTGCCGGCCAGGGCGTCCAGCGCGGTCTCCCCGTCGTCGGCGACGAACACGCGGTGCCCGGCCTTCTGCAAGACGCCCTGCAACACCATCCGGTTGGCGGCGTGGTCGTCCGCGACCAGGGCGCGCAGCGGACGCACCCGGGCGCGGTGGCGCAGGAACGGATCGCTGAAGGCGATGACGTTGCGCGCGCCCTTCGCACTGGGCGACGTGGCCTCTGCAACTGCAGGCGCGGCTTCGCCCTCGCTCCGCGGCACGGGCTCCACCGCGGGGACCTCGAACGGCAGCTCCACCCAGAAACGGCTGCCGGCGTCTTCGCGGCTCTCGAACCCGATCGACCCGCCCATCGCCTCGGCCAGCCCCTTGGCGATCGTGGTGCCCAGCCCGGTCCCCCCGTGCTTGCGCGACAGGCTGTTGTCGGCCTGTTCGAAGGCTTCGAACAGCTTGGCCCGCGCCGAGGCCGGGATCCCCACGCCGGTGTCGGTGACGGTGAACCGCAGGCGCTGGGTCGTGCCCTGCCGCGGCCCGTTGGCGCGGATGTCGAGCCGCACCTCGCCGGCCGGTGTGAACTTGATCGCGTTGCTCAGCAGGTTCAGCAGCACCTGGCGCAGGTGGCCGGCGTCGCCCCGCAGGCGATCCGGCACCGCGGCGTCGAGATCGACCACGTAGTCGAGCTGCTTGGCGCGTGCCTGCGGGCGCATCACCAGGTCGATCTCCGCCAGCAGCTCGCGCAAGTCGAAGGTCTCCTGCTTGAGCTTGAGCTTGCCGGCCTCGATCGCGGAAATGTCCAGCACGTCCTCGACCAGCGACAGCAGCGAGCGCGACGCAGCCTGGATGGTCTCCACGTAGCCGCGCTGCTCGGCGTCCAGGCGGGTGCTGGCCAGCAGTTCCGACATGCCGGACAGGCCGTTGAGCGGCGTGCGGAACTCGTGGCTCATGTTGGCGAGGAACCGGCTCTTGGCCTGGTTCGCGCGGCGTGCATCCTCGATGGCGAGGGTCAGGGCCTTCAGCAGCGAGGCGAAGTACAGCGGCACGGCGACCAGGCCGAGCAGCAGCCCCCACGACAGGTACGGGTTCTGCAGCCAGTACGGCGTCGTGCGCATCATCACCGCGAACGAGACTGCGGCCAGTGCGGTGGCGCTGAACAGGTAGTGCGGCCCGTAGCGCATGCCGTTGCCGATGGTCACCCACAGGTAGACCGCGTACAGCGGCGAGGCGGATTCGCCCTGCAGGTACATCACGCCGCCCATCGCGCTGTAGTCGAGCAGCATGCCGATCCACCGGCGGACGTCGGACGGCGCCGGCGATACCAGGATGGCCCCAAGCAGGCCGAGCGCGCCGGCCAGTTCGCCGATCAGGATCAGCCAGGTGGCGAACAGCGCCGGGTTGTGGTTGCCGCCGCTGACTTCCCAGCCGAGGTAGGCCGAGAACAGCGCGGTGATGGCGATGCGGACGAAGACCTGCGCGTGCTCGCTGTCTGCGCGGTCGCGCAGGCGCGAGCGAAGCCAGTGCAGGCGCGTCATCGCGGCCTCAGCGCCACTCGGGGTGCGCGGCCACGTGCGAGTAGCGGTCGCAGATGTCGTAGACGCGCGGCAGGTTGTCCATCAGCGCGGCGACGCAGCGCGGGTCCAGCATCCGCCCGCTCTGCTCGCCGATGTACTCCAGTGCGCGGGCGATGCTCCAGGCTTCCTTGTACGGCCGCGGCGAGATGAGCGCATCGAAGATGTCGGCGACGGTCACGATCCGCGCTTCCAGCGGGATGTCCTCACCGGCCAGGCCGTCGGGGTAGCCCTTGCCGTCGTAGCGCTCGTGGTGGCGCAGCGCGATCTGCGCGCCGACCTGGATGAAGCGGTTCTGGCTGTCCTGCAGCAGCTGGTAACCGATCAGCGGGTGCTGCTTCATCCGCTCGCGTTCCTGCTCGTCCAGCGGACCGGGCTTCATCAGCACGGCGTCCGGGATCGCGATCTTGCCGATGTCGTGCAGCGGCGCGGCCAGCTCGATGATGCGGGCATGGTCTTCCGGCAGGCCCAGCGCCTCGGCGATCAGGCCGGCGATGCGCGCCATGCGCTCGAGGTAGGCGCTGGTGCCGGCATCGCGGAACTCGATCGCCCGGGCCAGGCGCGACAGGGTCTCGCGCTCGCGCTCCTCCACCTCGTGCATGCTGGCCAGCAGGCGTTGCTCCAGCGACAGCGCCCGCTGCTTCACCGACTCCGACTGCTGGCGCAGTTGCAGCAGGTTGCGGCAACGCGCGCGCAGCTCGCGCGGGCGGATCGGCTTGACCAGGAAATCGATGACGCCGGCATCCAGCGCGGCCTGCCGCACCGGCTCGTCGCCGACCACGGTCACCAGCACGATCGGCACGTCGCGGTTGCGCAGCGGCTGGCGGAAAGACTTGGCCAGCTCCAGCCCGTCCATGCCGGGCATGCGGTAGTCCAGCAGCAACAGGTCGGGGCGGTTCTGGTTGCACCAGTCGAGGGCGACCCCGGGGTCGCCGAAGTCGTGGACGTCGAGCTGCGGGCCGATGTCCTGCACGATGTGGCGCAGCATCGTCCGCGCCGAAGGCTGGTCGTCGACGATCACGATGTCCATGCGTCGTTCCCCCTGTCGAACCGGATGCCGAACCGCCGGGCCGCGCCCATCCTCGGCGACGCGTGCGGGGATGGCAAGCCCGTGCATGCAGCCATGCAAGCAGCATGCCACCCGCTTGCAGGACAACGCAGGCGACGCGCAGACCGGGCCATGCGCGGCTCAGCCGCCGTGGCTGGGCCGCATGTACGGGAACAGCAGGACGTCGCGGATCGAGGACGACCCGGTCAGCAGCATCACCAGGCGGTCGATGCCGACGCCGAGCCCGCCGGTCGGCGGCAGCCCGACCTCGAGCGCGCGGATGTAGTCGGCGTCGAAGTGCATGGCCTCGTCGTCGCCGCCCTCCTTCGCCTCGACCTGGGCGCGGAAGCGCGCGGCCTGGTCCTCGGGGTCGTTGAGCTCGGAGAAACCGTTGGCCAGCTCCTTGCCGCCGATGAACAGCTCGAAGCGGTCGGTGATGCCGGGCTCGCTGTCGGACTCGCGCGCCAGCGGACTGACTTCCACCGGGTAGTGGGTGATGAAGGTCGGCTGGATGAGCCCGGTCTCGACGGTCTTCTCGAAGATTTCCAGCAGCAGCTTGCCCCAGCCGTAGCCCGGCTTGACCGGGACCTTCAGGCGCGCGCAATGCGCGGCCAGCGCGTCGCGGTCGCGGCAGTCGGCCACCGAGATCTCCGGGTTCAGCGCACGCACCGCTTCCTCCAGCCTCCAGCGGCGGAACGCGGGCGCCAGGTCGATCGCCTCGCCGTCCCATTCGAAGCGGGTGCGGCCCATCGCGGCGAGGGCGACGTCGCGGATCAGCCCCTCGGTCAGGTCCATGACGTCGGTGTACGTGGCGTAGGCCTCGTACAGCTCGAGCATGGTGAATTCGGGGTTGTGCCGGGTGGAGACGCCTTCGTTGCGGAAGTTGCGGTTGATCTCGTAGACGCGCTCCATGCCGCCGACCACCAGCCGCTTCAGGTACAGCTCGGGCGCGACGCGCAGGAACAGGTCGAGGTCCAGCGCGTTGTGGTGGGTGGTGAACGGGCGCGCGGTGGCGCCGCCGGCGATGTAATGCATCATCGGCGTCTCCACTTCCAGGAAGCGGCGGCCGTCCAGCCAGCTGCGGATCGCCGAGACGATGCGCGAGCGCGCGATGAACACCTCCCGCGCCTCGGGGGTGACGATCAGGTCGACGTAGCGCTGGCGGTAGCGCTGCTCGACGTCGGCCAGGCCGTGGAACTTGTCCGGCAACGGCCGCAGCGACTTCACCAGCAGGCGCAGCGAATCCGCCTTGACCGACAGTTCGCCGGTCCTGGTACGCATCAGGCCGCCTTCGGCAGCAACGATGTCGCCGATGTCCCAGCCCTTGAACGCGTCGTAGGTATCGCCCAGCGCGGTGGACTGCAGGAACAGCTGGATGCGCCCGCTCATGTCCTGCACGGTGGCGAACGCGGCCTTGCCCATCACCCGCTTGGCGAGCAGGCGGCCGGCGATGGCGACGATGCGGCCGGAGGCTTCCAGCGCCTCGCCGGTCCATGTGTCGGCGTCGACGTATTCGTCCTGCAGGTCGCCGGCGTAGTCGCTGCGGCGCGCGTCGTTCGGGAAGGCGATGCCCTCCGCGCGCAGGGCCGCGAGCTTGGCGCGGCGCTCGGCGACCAGGAAGTTCTCGTCGGGCGGCAGGATGGTGTCGTCGCTCATTGGCTTTGGTCGTCGTTCCGGCGAAAGCCGGGATCCAGGTGTGTGTCGGACGGATCGGGAAGGCTGGATCCCGGCTTGTGCCGGGATCGCAGCATCAGGCCGCGTCGCTGCGTTTCGCGCCCGCCTCCAGCCCCGACTTCAGGCTGGCTTCCACGAACTCGTCGAGGTCGCCGTCCAGCACCTTCTGGGTGTCGGAGCGCTCGATCCCGGTGCGCAGGTCCTTGATCCGCGACTGGTCGAGCACGTAGTTGCGGATCTGGCTGCCCCAGCCGATGTCGGACTTGGTGGCTTCCAGCGCATCCTTCTCGGCGTTGCGCTTCTGGATCTCCATCTCGTACAGCTTCGCCTTCAGCATCTTCATCGCGGTGTCGCGGTTCTGGTGCTGGCTGCGGCCGTTCTGGCAGGCCACCACGATCCCGCTGGGCACATGGGTGATGCGCACCGCCGATTCGGTCTTGTTGACGTGCTGGCCGCCCGCGCCCGAGGACCGGTAGACGTCGGTCTTGAGGTCGGCCGGGTTGATCTCGATGTCGATGTCGTCCTCGACTTCCGGCGACACGAACACGCTGGTGAAGCTGGTGTGGCGGCGGTTGTCGGAGTCGAACGGCGACTTGCGCACCAGCCGGTGCACGCCGATCTCGGTCTTCAGCCAGCCGTAGGCGTAGTCGCCTTCCACCCGGAACGTGGCCGACTTGATGCCGGCGACGTCGCCGCCGCTGACTTCCATCAGCTCGGTCTTCCAGCCGCGCGATTCCGCCCAGCGCAGGTACATGCGCAGCAGCATCTCGGCCCAGTCCTGCGCCTCGGTGCCGCCGGCGCCGGCCTGGATGTCGACGAAGGCGTTGGCACCGTCCATCTTGCCGGAGAACATCCGCTGGAACTCGATCTGGCCGACGCCCTTGTCGAAGCGGTCGACGTCGGCGACCACCGCCAGCGCGGTTTCCTCGTCGTCCTCCATTTCGGCGAGTTCCAGCAGTTCCAGCGCGCCGGACAGGCCGTCCTTCAGGTCGCGGATGCCGTTGACGGTCTTGTCCAGCATCGACCGTTCGCGCCCCAGCGCCTGCGCGCGCTCGGGGTTGTTCCAGACATCGGGGTGTTCCAGTTCTCGTTCGACTTCTTCCAGGCGCTCGCGCTTGGCGTCGTAGTCAAAGAAACCCCCGGAGCGCATCGAGCCGGCCGGTCAGGTCGGCGATGCGGGCTCGGATGGGATTGAGCTCGATCATGAGGGAAAGTACGGCGGAAAAGGCCGTGGAGTTTAACAGTTGCCGCCATCCACCGCCGGCTCCAGGTGCACGATCACCAGCTGGATAGCGTCGCCGCCGCGGTAGTCGTCCGGCGCCAGCCGATACGCGATGCGCACGCGGGACGGTGGCGCGGCGCCGGCCCAACCGCTGAAGTGGATCGCATCGAGGCGCAGCTTGCCGACGCCCGGGGCCGACGGGGCAAGTTCCAGCTTGAGGTGGCGCTCGCCGATCTTGCGCCAGCGCAGCACGTCGAACACGCCGTCGAACACGGGCTCCGGATAGGCCTGGCCCCAGTGGCCGCCATCGCGCAGGGCGATCGCGGTGCCGAGGGCGAACTCGTGGGCCTGCAGCGCGCCGTCGCTGAGCAGCTCCTGCTGCAGCAGGGCCGGGTCCAGCATGGCTTCAGTCGCGGCGCGCACGGCGATGTCGAACGCGGGCAGGCGCTCGCGGGCCAAGGTGAGGCCGGCCGCCATCGCATGCCCGCCGAATCGCACGACCAGCCCGGGATGCGCGGCATCGACCCGCGCGATGAGGTCACGGATGTGCAGGCCCGGGATCGACCGTGCGGAGCCGCGCAATTCGTCGCTGCCGGGTTGCGCCGGGGCGAACACGAAGGCGGGGCGATGCACGCGCTGCGCAATGCGCGAGGCCACCAGGCCGACGACGCCGGCATGCCAGGTGGGGTCATGGAGGACCAGCACCGGCGGCAGGATCTCCGGCGAGGGCAACCGGGCGAGCACGGCTTCGGCTTCGTCGGTGGTTTGTTGCTGCAGCTCGCGGCGTTCGCGGTTGATCGCATCCAGCGTGGCGGCCAGCACGCGGGCGCGGCCGAGGTCATCTTCAAGCAGGCAGGCAATGCCCAGCGCCATGTCTTCCAGCCGCCCGGCCGCATTGATCCGCGGGCCGATGCCGAAGCCGATGTCGCTGGTCGTCAGCGTCGCCTCGTAGCGACCGGCGACTTCGACCAGCGCGCGCAGGCCGGCGCAGCCCAGCCCCGCGCGCAGGCGGCGGAGGCCGGCACCGACCAGGGCGCGGTTGGCGGCGTCCAGCGGCACCAGGTCGGCCACGGTGCCCACCGCGACCAGGTCGAGCAGCTGGCCGAGGTCCGGGGCGCCAGCCGGGAAGCGCCCGGCCTCGCGCAGGTGGCGGCGCAGTGCCAGCAGGAGATAGAACACCACGCCGACGCCCGCCAGCGCGCGGCTGCCAAAGGCATGCCCGGGCAGGTTCGGGTTCACGATGGCATCGGCCTCCGGGAGGGTGTCGCCGGGCAGGTGGTGGTCGGTGACCAGGACCTGCCAGCCGCGCGCCTTCGCCGCGGCGATCCCGGCGTGGCAGGCGATGCCGTGGTCGACGGTGACCAGCACCTCCGGCCGCAGCGCGTCGAGTTCCTCGACCAGCCCCGGGGTCAGGCCGTAGCCATGCACCGCGCGATTCGGCACCGCGTGCGCCACGTCCGCTGCACCGAGCATGCGCAGCCCGCGCACGCCCACCGCGCAGGCGGTGGCGCCATCGCAATCGAAGTCGGCGACCACCACGATCCGGCGGCCTTCGGCGATCGCGGCGGCAAGGATGGACACGCCCGCCTCGATGCCCGGCATCGCATCGGGCGCAGGCAGGTCGGCGAGGCGCGGGAGCGCCTCCGCTGGGCCGGTCGCGCCGCGTGCTGCATGCAGGCGCCGCAGCAAGGGCGGATAGTCGGGCGGCCACGCGCCCTCGGGCCCCGGCGCGCGGCGGCGGATGCGCAGCGCTGCGTTCACGCCGGCAAGGCGGCCAGCGGGCGACGCCACACACGCCAGCGCTGTGCGTGGCGCAGTTGGATCACGAGCCCATCGGCGAAATCGAGGACGAGGTCGCAGGCGGGCAAGCGCGCGACCGCCGACGCAAGCCAGGTGCCGACCAGGCGCGCGGGATCGCGCTCGCCACGCAGGTCGACCAACGCATCGGTGGCAGTGGCGGGATCGCAGCGGGACAGGGCCATGGCCTCCACCTTGGCGATCCGCGCGATGCCGTGCAGCAGGACATCGTCGGAATACAGGGTCGGGGATGCGCTGGCGATGGCGTCAGGCAACACCGCGGGGGCATCGGCGCCCCCGCCCCAGAACCACAGCGCGTTGATCGCCGGCAGGCCCGCGGCGATCCGCGCCGCATTGCGCGGGTGGTTGTGCAGGGTCACCTGGGCTTCGCTGGCCAGCAGCCGCCAGCGACGGGCCTCGGCGCCGCCCGGGATGTGCTCGAACAGGTCGTCGCCCAGCGCGTCGTCCGGTGCGGCGAAAGGCGGCAACGCGGTCCCGGCGGGCAATCGCAGGTACCAGCGCGCCGGATGCGGTGCGTCCAGGTGCAGGCCGTGCTCGGCGAACAGCGGTTGCAACGCGGGCAACAGCGCATCGACGTCTGCCTGGCTTGGCTGCAGTTGGCCGCCGATCCCGAGCAGGCGGGCGCCATTGATGTCGGGACGCACATGTGCGGGGTCGGCCCGCAGCCAGGCGCCATCGCGCGCATCCGCCGGGTCGGTGTCGGCGGCGCGGGTCAGCGCGGCCTCCGCCAGCGGCCCGGGCGACGCATGGAAATGACGGGCGAGTTGCGCGGCGTGCCCGGCTTCCGCGCGACCCAAGTCGCCACGCCCGAGTGCGCGGGCGACGCCGGGTGGCAACGCCTGCCCACCCAAGCGCGCGGCGGGCGGCAGCAGCAGCGTCAGCCGCGGCATGCCTCAGCCCTGGTACTTCACCGAGACGATGTCGTACTCGCGGGTGCCGCCGGGGGCCTCGATGGTGATCGCATCGCCTTCGTGCTTGCCGATCATGGCGCGCGCCACCGGCGAGGAAATCGCGATCAGGCCCTGCTTGATGTCGGCTTCGAGGTCGCCGACGATCTGGTAGGTCTTCTCTTCGTCGGTCTCGCTGTCGGCCAGCACCACGGTGGCGCCGAACACGATCTTGTCGCCGGCGTCGAGGGTCGCCACGTCGATCACCTGGGCATGCGACAGCTCGGCCTCGAGGTGCTTGATGCGTCCCTCGATGAAGCCTTGCTGCTCGCGCGCGGCGTGGTACTCCGCGTTCTCCTTGAGGTCGCCATGCGCGCGCGCCTCGGCGATCGCGTTGATCACCGCCGGGCGCTTGACCGACTTCAGTTCCTCCAGTTCCAGGCGCAGGCGGGCAGCGCCCTTCGCGGTGATGGGGGCTCGGCTCATGCAAGTTCCTTGTGCAGTTCCTGCAGCGAGAGCACGTCGCCCGCGCCGCGGTGGTCCAGCGAATGCAGCAATGCGTTCGCGCCGGACACGGTGGTCGAATAGGTGACGCGTTGCTGCAGGGCCTCGCGCCGGATCGAGAAGGAGTCGGCGATCGCCTGCCGTCCCTCGGTGGTGTTGACGATGTAGCTGATCTCGCCGTTCTTGATCAGGTCGACCACGTGCGGGCGGCCCTCGATCACCTTGTTGACGCGCTCGCAGGCCACGCCATTGGCGCTCAGGAAATCCGCGGTGCCGCTGGTGGCGACGATGCTGAAGCCGCGCTCGATCATGTAGCGGGCCACCGGCAGCACACGCGCCTTGTCGGGATCACGCACCGAGATGAACGCCTTGCCCGGGTTGGGCGCGCGGATGTTGGCGGCTTCCTCGGCGCGCGCGAACGCGGCCTCGAAGCTGCGGCCCACGCCCATCACTTCGCCGGTGGAGCGCATTTCCGGGCCGAGGATCGGGTCCACGCCCTGGAACTTGGCGAACGGGAACACCGCCTCCTTCACCGAGTAGTAGCCCGGCACGATTTCCTTGGTCGCGCCCTGCTCCGCCAGTGTCTTGCCGGCCATGCATCGCGCTGCGATCTTCGCCAGCGGCTGGCCGATCGCCTTGGACACGAACGGCACCGTGCGGCTCGCGCGCGGGTTGACCTCCAGCAGGTAGATCACGTCCTCGCCATCGTCGCTGGTCTGCACCGCGAACTGGGTGTTCATCAGGCCGACCACGTCCAGCGCCTTGGCCAGCGCGACCACCTGCTCGCGCAGCCGGTCCTGGGTATGCGCGGAGAGCGAGTACGGCGGGAGCGAGCAGGAGGAATCGCCGGAATGCACGCCGGCTTCCTCGATGTGCTGCATCACCCCGCCGACCAGCACGCGGCCCTCGCGATCGGCGATGACGTCGATGTCGACCTCGACCGCATTGTCGAGGAAGCGATCGAGCAGGACCGGCGAGTCGTGGCTGACCTTGACCGCCTCGCGCATGTAGCGCGCGAGGTCGGCATCGGCATGCACGACTTCCATCGCCCGGCCGCCGAGCACGTAGCTCGGCCGCACCACCAGCGGGTAGCCGATCTCGCGCGCCAGGTTCAACGCCTCCTCGGGGCTGCGCGCGGTGCGGTTCGGCGGCTGCAGCAGGCCGAGGTCGTCGACCAGCTTCTGGAAGCGCTCGCGGTCCTCGGCCAGGTCGATCGACTCCGGCGAGGTGCCGATGATCGGCACGCCGTTGGCCTCCAGCGCCTTGGCCAGCTTCAGCGGCGTCTGCCCGCCGTACTGCACGATCACGCCGTGCGGCTTCTCCAGCTCGACGATCTCCAGCACGTCCTCCAGCGTCAGCGGCTCGAAGTACAGGCGGTCGGAGGTGTCGTAGTCGGTGGACACGGTTTCCGGGTTGCAGTTGACCATGATGGTCTCGAACCCGTCCTCGCGCAGCGCCAGCGCGGCGTGCACGCAGCAGTAGTCGAACTCGATGCCCTGCCCGATCCGGTTCGGGCCGCCGCCGAGCACGATGATCTTGCGGCGGTCGCTGGGCGCGGCCTCGCACTCGTCCTCGTAGGTCGAATACAAGTAGGCGGTGCCGGTCGCGAATTCGCCGGCGCAGCTGTCCACCCGCTTGTACACGGGGCGCACGCCGAAGGCCTTGCGCAGGGCGCGCACCGCGCCCTCGTCGGTGCCGGCCAGCGCGGCGATCCGCGCATCCGAGAAGCCCTTGCGCTTGAGCGCGCGCAGGCGGCGCGCGTCGAGGCCCTCGAGCCCGCGATAGGACACGTCGACCTCGGCCTCGATCAGTTCCTCGATCTGGTCGAGGAACCACGGGTCCACGAACGACAGCGCATGCACCTCCTCCACCGACATGCCGGCGCGGAACGCGTCGGCGAGGTGGAAGATGCGCTCCGGGCCGGGTTCCTTCACTTCGCGGCGCAGGCGCACCAGGTCGTCCTCGGCGGCGAGGTCGAGGCCGGTGGGGTCGAGCCCGGTCTTGCCGGTCTCCAGCCCGCGCAGGGCCTTCTGCAGCGACTCCTGGAAGCAGCGGCCGATGGCCATCACCTCGCCCACCGACTTCATCTGGGTGGTCAGGCGCGCATCGGCGGACGGGAACTTCTCGAAGGCGAAGCGCGGGATCTTGGTGACCACGTAGTCGATCGCCGGCTCGAAGCTGGCCGGGGTAAGACCGCCGGTGATCTCGTTCTTCAATTCGTCGAGCGTGTAGCCGACCGCCAGCTTGGCCGCGACCTTGGCGATCGGGAAGCCGGTCGCCTTCGAGGCCAGCGCCGAGGACCGCGACACCCGCGGGTTCATCTCGATCACCACGACGCGCCCGTCCTGGGCATTGATGCCGAACTGCACGTTGCTGCCGCCGGTGTCGACGCCGATCTTGCGCAGCACCGCGATGCTGGCGTCGCGCAGGCGCTGGTATTCCTTGTCGGTCAGGGTCTGCGCCGGGGCGACGGTGATGCTGTCGCCGGTGTGCACGCCCATCGCGTCGAGGTTCTCGATGCTGCAGACGATGATGCAGTTGTCCGCGGTGTCGCGGACCACCTCCATCTCGAATTCCTTCCAGCCGAGCACGGATTCCTCGACCAGCACCTCGCCTACCGGCGACAGGTCGAGGCCGCGCTTGACGATCTCCTCGAACTCTTCCTTGTTGTAGGCGATGCCGCCACCGCTGCCGCCCAGGGTGAAGCTCGGGCGGATGATGGTCGGGTAACCGACCCTGGCCTGGATCTCCACCGCCTGCTCGAAGCTGCGCGCCACTTCCGCGCGCGGGCACTCCAGCCCGATGTCGGCCATCGCCTGCTTGAACAGCTCGCGGTCCTCGGCCATGCGGATGGCCTCGCGCGAGGCGCCGATCAGCTCGACGCCGTGCTTCTCCAGCACCCCGTGGTCGGCCAGGTCCAGCGCGCAGTTCAGCGCGGTCTGCCCACCCATCGTCGGCAGCAGCGCATCGGGCTTTTCCTTGGCGATGATCTTCTCGACCGTCTGCCAGTTGATCGGCTCGATGTAGACGGCGTCGGCCATTTCCGGGTCGGTCATGATCGTCGCGGGATTGCTGTTCACCAGCACGACGCGGTAACCCTCGTCGCGCAGTGCCTTGCACGCCTGCGCGCCGGAATAGTCGAACTCGCAGGCCTGGCCGATCACGATCGGGCCGGCGCCGATGATCAGGATGGTTTGGATGTCGGTGCGCTTTGGCATGTCAGTTGGCCTCCATGAGCGCCACGAATTTGTCGAACAGCGGCGCCACGTCGTGCGGCCCCGGGCTGGCTTCCGGGTGGCCCTGGAAGCTGAAGGCCGGCGCGTCGGTCAGTTCGATGCCCTGGTTGCTGCCGTCGAACAGCGACCGATGGGTCGCCCGGGCATTGGCCGGCAGCGTGGCTTCGTCGATGCAGAAGCCGTGGTTCTGCGAGGTGATCATCACCCGGCCGCTGTCGATGTCGATGACCGGATGGTTTGCACCGTGGTGGCCGTGCGGCATCTTCAAAGTCTGCGCGCCGACCGCGAGGCCGAGCAGCTGGTGGCCCAGGCAGATGCCGTAGGTCGGGATCTTCGCGGCGATGAACTCGCGGATCGCGGCGATCGCGTAGTCGCACGGGGCCGGGTCGCCGGGGCCATTGGACAGGAACACGCCGTCCGGCTGCATCGCCAGCACCTCGGCGGCCGGGGTCTGCGCCGGCACCACGTGCACGTCGCAACCACGCTCGGCGAGCATGCGCAGGATGTTGTATTTGGCGCCGAAGTCGTAGGCAACGACCTTGAACTTCGGTTCGGCGCGCACGAACGCGTTGCGGTCGAGGTCGAGTTGGCCCTCTTCCCAACGGTAGGCGGCACCGGTGCTGACCACCTTGGCCAGGTCCATGCCCTTCAGGCCCGGGAACTTGCGGGCGGCTTCGATCGCATGGTCGGCGTCGAGTTCCTCGCCCGGCGCGGAGCCGGCCAGCACCGCGCCGTTCTGCGAGCCGCGCTCACGCAGGATGCGGGTCAGCTTGCGTGTGTCGATGCCGGCGATGCCGACGATGCCGCGGGCGCGCAGCCAGTCCGGCAGCGCGACCTGGCTGCGCCAGTTGCTCGGCCGGCGCGGCACGTCGCGCACGATCAGGCCGGCGGCCCAGGCCTGCGCGGCTTCGTCGTCCTGGTCGGTGCACCCGGTATTGCCGATGTGCGGATAGGTCAGCGTGACCAGCTGCCGTGCGTACGAGGGATCGGTCAGGATCTCCTGGTAGCCGGTCATGGCGGTGTTGAACACCACTTCGCCCACGGAGAGGCCGGTCGCGCCCACGGAAATGCCCTCGAAGACGGTGCCGTCTTCAAGCGCGAGGATGGCGGGTATGTCCAAGTGCGTCGCCCTGCAGGAAGGTCGCTGGAAAGCGGGTTGCAAGAAAGCGCCGAAGCGGCGCGAACCGATCCGGGGCTGGGGTGTGTAGGCGAGCGGGAATTGTACCGGCAAGCGCCGCCCGCGGCCAGCCTTGGCGCGCGGCCGCAGCCGTATTGGTTCACGTATCCGGGATCAGAGCAGCTCGGCGATCCGGTAGCGCCCCGGGGCGCGGCCTGCCAGTCGCCGGGCCACGTGGAGTGCGCCGCGCGCAAAAATGTCGCGGTTCGTCGCGCGATGCACAAGTTCGAGGCGTTCCCCCTGCCCGGCGAACTGCACGAGGTGCTCGCCGACGATGTCGCCGGCCCGCAGCGAGGCGTAGCGCGGGCTGGCGCCGCCCGACTCGGCCGCGGCACCGAGGGTCAGCGCGGTGCCGGACGGCGCGTCCAGCTTGCGTGCGTGGTGGGCCTCGACGATGTCGCAATCCCAGCCGGGCAAGGCGCGTGCCGCATGCTCGACGAGCGCCTGCAGCACTGCCACGCCCAGGCTGAAATTGCTCGCCCAGGCCAGCGGGATGCCTGCGGCAGCCGCGTCCAGCGTCGCCTGCTGGGCCGCGGACAGTCCGGTGGTCCCGGACACCAGCCCTGCGCCACGCGCGCGGCACAAGGCCAGCACGGCATCGAAGCCCTCGGGCAGGCTGAAGTCGATCGCGACGTCGAACGCCGGCACGCCGGCCAATTCGGAGGCCAGGAAATGCGGCACGCCATCGACGATGCGTCCGTCCAGCGTACGGGCCACCGCCCCCACGACGACGAAGGCGGGATCCGCGGCGGCGAGCCGGAGCAAGGCCTGGCCCATGCGCCCGCGGGCGCCATGGACGAGGAGTCGGGTCGGAGGTTGCGTCATCGTCGCAGGCTAACCACCCCTGCAAGGGGCTGCAATCGCGTGGCGCGATGAATCAGAAGCTGCTGGCCGCCGACTTCAGCTTGCCCGCCACTTGCTGCATCGCGTCCTCGAACATGTTCTCGCCCTCGCGCAGCGTCACCTTGCCGAGCTTGGACATCGCGGCAAGCTCCTCGGGCGAGGCGACCAGCACGCGGATGCCGCGGCGATTGACCAGCAGCAGGCGGCCGGAGATCGGGCTGATCCACGACACCTTGGCCGGTTCGATCCGCTCCGGCGAGGTCGCCAGCTGCAGCCAGTTGCCGACCTGCAGCTTGCGCATGCGTTCCAGCACGGTGGCATCGAAGTCGAGCGAGTCGCGACCGCCGACGATCTCGAGCACGGGCTCGGGCTCGGATTGCTGGATCGGCTCGGGCGCGAGGACCTGCTCCGGCATGTGGGTGCTGATGTCGGCGGCACGCTCGCCCGCGGACAGGCGCGCCAAGGCGTCCCGCATCGCGTCGATCGCGGACTCGGCCGCATCGCCGGTGCAACCCGAGCTCGCCAGGATGCGCGCGAGCTGCGGCCGCGGCAGGCCCGGAAGCTCTTCCGCCGGCGTACGCAACTCGGCATGGTCGAACGCGAGCATGAGGTCGTCGACCGCCAGCATGGCTTCTTCGTGGCGCGGCGAGCCGTGGCCATCGCGCAGCACGACCTGGGTCAGGTGGTGCGACACATAGCGGCCGAGGAACTCGTCGATGATCGCCGGCAGCACGCGCTCGCCACGGTGCTGCGAAAGCTCCGCGTTGACCGCGCTGCGCGCCTGGTCGAGGCGCTCGCGGCCGCGCTGGGCTTCCGCGGCGCGCTTCTCGGACAGCTCGAAGCGCTTGCGGTGCTGCGCCATGTACGCGCGCAGCTCCTGCTCCAGCGCCTCGAAGATCGCGACGTCCTCGTTGAACTCGGCGACCAGGCGGTCGATGGTGCGGTCGACCCGGGTCAGCAGCTCGCGTTCCTGCGGGGCCTCGCCATGGTTGCCCTCGCAGGCCTCGGCGACCGTGTTGAGCAAGCGGCGCGCGGGATGCTCCTTGAACAGGAACATCCGGCGATCCTTGACCGCGACCTTCACGTAAGGCACCAGCATGCGCCCGATCATCCGGCGGATCTCCGGATCGAATTGGGGCCCATCCAGGAGTACGTCGAACAGCAATGCGACCAGGTCGACCGCATCCTCGTCGAGGCCATCGAGGTGCAGGTTGTCGGATGCAACGCCGAGCTTCTTCGCGCCCTGCTTCACTTCCTGCCGGAGCTGGCCGGCCAGCGTGTCCTCCGGCATCCGCCGCTGGAACTGCAGCAACTGGGCGGGTGCGTCCCGCTGCAGCAGGCTGAGGATCGCGAGCAATTCTCCGGAACTGAGCGTCTGCGCGGGTCCTACGCCTTGCGGGCCCAAGACGCCCGGCCCGGCCGCGGAGCGCCAGCCTTGCAGGAGGTTCAGCAGGTTCGCGAACAGGGTCTGGTCCGCCGGGCTGGGCGAGCCCCAGTGCCCGCCACCAGCGCCATCACCACTTCCGTACGCCTGGCCTTCGCCCGAACCTCCGCCCGGGCCCGCACGCCCGCCATAACCGCCGTGCCCCTGCCCGCCGCCTGCACCCTGTGCGGCGGCATCACCGCCATGGGCACCGGCCGGCATCGCCTCGGCCTTGCTTACCGCGCGCAAATTGGGGAGCACGCCCGCCGAGACCAGCAGGGTATTGCTGCGGTCGTACGCCTGGGCCAGTGCGGTGGCGAGCTCGCGCTCGAAGAACTTGAACACCACGATGCGGACGCCGGCATCCACGGTGTGGGTTTCCATCGCCTTGCGCAATGCGCCGGCGATGAAGGTCGGCGTCATCGGATTGTCGACCGCCTGCAGTGCATCACGGGACGTGACGTGGGCCACGCGCTTGGCCAGCAACTCGAGGCTGGGCGCGTGCATGCGCGCCAGGCTCTCGGCCAGCTGCTCGTTGGCCAACTGCTCCTCGAGGCCTTCCTCGGACAACAGGCTCAGGCCGGAGTGATCCATCTGGTGGGCAGTGTTGCGCGGGTCGCGCAAGGCACGGAACCCCGAGATCATCGCCTGCTCGAAGCCGTGCACGATCTGCCCGCGAACGGTGCGCAGGTCGCGCAGCGCGGTCAGGCCGAGGGTGTCGTCGCCGCTCTGGCTGCGGTCGAACAGGTAATCGTCCACGCGCCCGAGCGCGCGGTCGAGCGCCGGCACGGCGCGCTCGAGCAGTTGCTTCTGCAGGGCGTCGAGGATCAGTCCTGGATCGGACCGGAAGGGTTCTGTCGGCTCGGTGGGGGCGCCAAACGACATGGGAAGGCCTGGGAAACGGGTTTTGGGCACGCTACACGTTACGCCGCATCGCGTCACTTATTGGTGACGCTGGTCAAGTTCCGACACATCCGCGAAGCATGTGCGTCACCCAATAAAGTCAACGCATGCGGCCCTCCGGCCTGGTCATCAGGACACCATGCGGTCCCAGAATCCCTTGACCCCGTCAAGGAAGGTGGCCGACTTCGGCGAATGCTTGCGTGCGTCCTCGCCGACGAAGGTGGCCTCGAATTTCTCCAGCAGCTCGCGCTGCTCGGGGGTGAGGTTGACCGGCGTCTCGACCTCCACCTTGCAGTACAGGTCGCCGGGGTGCCGGCTGCGCACCGACTTCACCCCGCGGTCGCGCAGGCGGAACACCTTGCCCGACTGGGTTTCCGCCGGGATGCGCAGCTCCAGCTCGCCATCCAGACTTGGGACGCGGACCACGTCACCGAGCGCCGCCTGCGAGATGCGGATCGGCACCTCGCAATGCAGGTCGTCGCCATCGCGCTGGAAGATCGCGTGCGGGCGCACGCGGACCTCGACGTACAGGTCCCCGGGGGGCGTGCCGGCCGGGCCGGCCTCGCCCTCGCCCGCCAGGCGGATGCGGTCGCCGCTGTCGACGCCTGCCGGGATCTTCACCGAGAGCGTCTTCTCTTCCTCGACGCGCCCGTTGCCGTCGCAGTGCGGGCACAGGTTGGCGATGGTCTTGCCGCTGCCGCCGCAGTGCGGGCACGGCGCCTGCATCGCGAACGGCCCGCGTTGCATGCGCACCTGCCCGCGGCCGTGGCAGGTCGTGCAGGTCTGCACCTTGCCATCGGCGGAACCGCTGCCGCTGCAGGGTTCGCAGCTGGCCAGGGTGGGGATCTCGATGCGCTTCTCGACCCCGGCCACCGCCTCCTCGAGGTCCAGCTCGAGGATGTAACCGACGTCCGCGCCACGGCGCGGCCCCTGCTGGCGTCCGCCGCCGCCGAAGATGTTGCCGAAGATGTCGCCGAAGATGTCGCCCATGTCGGCGCCACCGAAGCCCGGCCCGGCGTTGCCGCCGCCCATGCCGTGCTCGAACGCGGCGTGGCCGTGCTGGTCGTACATGCGGCGCTTGCCGCCGTCGCTCAGCACCTCGTAGGCCTCCTTGCACTCCTTGAACGCGGCCTCGGCGCTGGCGTCGCCGGGGTTGCGGTCGGGATGATGCTTCATCGCGCAGCGGCGATACGCCTTCTTCAGGTCTTCATCGCTGGCGTTGCGGGCCACGCCCAGGACGTCGTAGTAGTCGCGCTTGCTCATCGTCGTTGCCGGGTCCTTTCACCGAGACGGGCAGGCCACTGGCCTGCCCGTCGGAGTTGTCGCTTCAGGCGGGCGCTCAGGCCTGCTTGTTGCCGTCGTCCTTGACCTCGGTGAACTCGGCATCGACCACGTCGTCGCCACCACCCGCCGCCGGGCCGGCCTGTTCGCCGCCCGCCTGCTGGCCCGCCGCGGCCGCGGCCGCGAACAGCGCCTGGCCCGCCTCTTCCAGCGCCTTCGACTTGGCCTCGATCTGGCCCTTGTCGTCGCCCTTCATCGCGGTCTCGAGCTCGGCGATGGCGCCTTCCGCACGGCCGATCGCGTCGCCCGGCAGCTTGTCGCCGTTGTCCTTGATCGCGGTGCGGGTGGCGTGGATCAGGCCATCGGCATGGTTGCGCGCGGTCACCAGCTCGTGGAAGCGCTTGTCTTCCTCGCGGTTGGCCTCGGCGTCCTGCACCATCCGCTGGATCTCGTCGTCCGACAGGCCCGAGCCGGCCTTGATCTCGACCTTCTGCTCCTTGCCGGTCTTCTTGTCCTTGGCCGACACGTGCAGGATGCCGTTGGCGTCGATGTCGAAGC
>ERZ1645185.259-NODE-259-length-22286-cov-4.684765_pt1 | contig 22286 bp, 19 predicted proteins | sample MGYA00575351_ERZ1645185 | MGnify/ENA primary metagenome ERZ1645185 (study PRJEB40838, sample SAMN11284767) | freshwater sediment metagenome | isolation source: river sediment | host: Sediment | place: India: Jana village, Kanpur | collected 2015-12-17 ...
AACGGCGGGAACAGGCCGAAGTTGACGTTCATCGGCTGGTAGGTCTCCGCGACCGCCTCGCCCGTGATGTGCGCGAGGAGCGCGCCGAGTGCGGTCGTGCGCGGCGGCAGGTCAGGTGCGGTGCCGTGCGCGTCGGCGGCGGCGAAACGGCCGGCGAGGAGCCCCACGGCGGCGCTTTCGATATAGCCTTCACAGCCGGTGATTTGCCCGGCGAAGCGGATGCGCGGGTCGGATTTCAGGCGCAGGCTGCCGTCGAGCAGCACCGGCGATTTGATGAACGTATTGCGGTGCAGCCCGCCCAGCCGCGCGAACTCGGCGTTCTCAAGGCCGGGAATGCTGCGGAAGATGCGCACCTGCTCGGCGTGGCGCAGCTTCGTCTGGAAGCCGACCATGTTCCAGAGCGTGCCGGAGGCATTGTCCTGCCGAAGCTGGACGACCGCGTAGGCCTTCTTGCCCGTGCGCGGATTGGTCAGGCCGACAGGCTTCATCGGCCCGAAGCGCAATGTTTGGGGCCCGCGCTCCGCCATCACCTCGATGGGCATGCAGCCCTCGAAATAGGGGGTGTTCGCCTCCCAGTCCTTGAACACGGTCTTTTCGCCGGTCATCAGCGCATCGATGAACGCGCCGTACTGCGCCTCGTCCATGGGGCAGTTGATGTAGTCCTTGCCGTCGCCCTTGTCGTAGCGGGACTGAAACCAGGCGGTATCCATGTCGATGCTGTCGCGGTGGACGATGGGCGCTATGGCGTCGAAGAAGGCCAGGGCGTCCTCGCCCGTCTGCGCGCGGATCGCTTCGGCAAGCGGCGCAGCGGTCAACGGCCCGGTCGCGATGATCGTCTGCCCCCATTCTGGCGGCGGCAGGCCGTCCACGCGCTCGCGGCGGATTTCGATCAGAGGCTCGGCTTCGATCGCAGCGGTAACGCGTGCCGAAAAGTCGTCGCGGTCGACCGCGAGCGCGGAGCCGGCGGGCACGCGCGCGGCATCGCCGCAGGTCAGGATCAGCGATCCGAGACGGCGCATTTCCTCATGCAGCACGCCAACGGCACTCGCATTCGGATCATCCGACCGGAAGCTGTTCGAGCAGACCAGCTCGGCAAGCCCGTCCGTATGGTGCGCGTCCGTCCCCTGCAAGGGTCGCATCTCGTGCAAAACGACAGGAACGCCTGCGCGAGCGAGCTGCCAAGCGGCTTCCGAACCGGCGAGGCCGCCGCCGATGACGTGAACAGGTGTCTTCATGCGCGCGGAGATATGGGGAAGGGGTGCCTGCGTCCAGTGTTGCATGGTGGCGCGCTCTTTGCGATGAGCCTTGCCGAATGTCGCGCCGCATCCTGATCGTCACGGGGCTGTACCCGCCGAACGCCCCCACGGCGACCGTGCGCGCGCCGAAATTCGCGCGCTTCCTCCTGGATCGCGGCCACGACGTTCGGGTGCTTTCGGGGCAGAATCTGCAGTTCCCCGCGGCGGTAGACCCCGAGATTCCCACCGAGCGCATCACCGCCGTACCCTATGTGCGGCGCGGGCGGGCGGCGCCGATGACGGAGGCCGACCAGCCGAAGCCGGGCGCGAAGGCGAGCGTGGAAACCGCCGCAGAGCCGAGCGGCATCAGGCGCCTGATCTGGCAGCTTTCCTACCTCCCCGATCCGCACATCACCTGGATCGACCCTGCGGTCGAGGCCGCGCTGGCGTGGGACTGGAAGCCCGATGCGATCTTCTCGACCGGTCCGCCGCATTCGAGCCACATGGCAGCGGCGCGGCTGTCCCGCGCGTGGGGTGTGCCGTTCGTGGCCGAACTCCGCGATTTGTGGGCCGACAACATCTACCAGAACGAAAGCCTCATCGCGAATGGCGTCAACCGCTGGATGGAGCGGCGCGCGCTCTCGAAGGCGGCGGCGCTGGTGGCGGTGACGGAAGGCAGCGCCGAAATCCTCGCGCGGCGCTACGGAAAGCCGGTCGTGTGCGCTGCGAACGGCTACGATCCGGCCGATTTCGTCGGCCTGGAAGACGTGCCGGCGCTGGATAGCGAGCGGCTCAGCATCGTGCACGCGGGTTCCACCTACAACGGTGGCCGCTCGCCCGAGCCGTTGCTCGCGGCGCTCGCGCTCCTGAAGCCCGACCCCGCGAAGCTCATCGTGCATTTCTGGGGCGAGGACAGCCACGTGCCGATGGCGATGGCCGAGCGCACGGGCGTTGCCCACCTGGTGCAGGCGCACCCGCCCATCGGGCGCGGCGAGGTGCTGCGCATCGAGCGCGCGGCGGATATCCTGCTGCTCCTCCGCTTCGCCACCGAGGGCGAAAAGCACGTGGTGGCGGGCAAGCTGTATGAATATGTCGGCGCTCGCCGCCCGGTACTGTGCCACGGCCAGCAGGAAGGCGAGGCGGCAGACATCATCCGGCGCACGGGCATTGGCCTTGTCAGCAACGATCCGGCGACGATCGCCGATTGGCTTTCACAAAAGCTCACCGAGCGCGCGAGCGGCCGCCTCCCTGACCTCCCCGCAGGCGCGGCGGACGGGCTGACGCGCGCGGCGCAGTTCGAGAAGGTCGAGGCGGCGCTCGCCGAACTCTTCCCCCGTTGATATTTGCGACCATCGCCGTTATAACATGCGTATGAACGCATCGCTCAAACTCGTGAAGATCGGCAATTCGACAGGCGTGATCCTGCCGAAGGAACTGCTTGCGCGGCTGCGCGTCGAGCTTGGCGATACGCTTTATGCCACGGAATCTCCCGATGGCGTGCGCCTCACGGCTTCCAATCCCGATTTCGAGGCGAAGATGAAGCTCGCCGAGAAGATCATGCGTGAGGATCGCGATATTCTGCGCGTTCTGGCGCAATGACGGTCGACAAGCGGATCGAGCCAAACTGGCTCGATCCAAAGGATGCCATCGCAATTCATGATCGCCAGCTTGCCGAACATGGCGGAGGGGCCGGAGTACGCGATTCCGGGCTTCTGGAATCGGCCTTGGCCCGGCCCGTCAACCGCTGGACCTATGGCGAAGACGATCCCGCCGCGCTTGCCGCCGCCAATGCGTTCGGCATTGCCCGCAATCACCCGTTCATCGACGGCAACAAGCGCACCGCGTGGGTGATCGCGCGCCTGTTCCTTGCACTGAACGGCCATGAATTGCGGTTCAGCGCCGCGGATGCGATCGCCATGATGCTCGATCTGGCGGCGGGCACGCTCCCCGAGGATGCGGCTGCCGACTGGTTCCGTTCGCGGCTCGCCGTCACCCAATCGTAACGCTGGCCTTCACGCGCGCGCGCATGTAGAGACAGCGGTCAAAGCCGACCATAATCCCCAGAGCGTACAGGAAACCGAGTGGACGCCCCAGAGACCAGCGGCGCCGAGCCGTCCGATATCCGCCCCATCTCCATCGTCGAGGAGATGAAGACGAGCTATCTCGATTACGCGATGAGCGTGATCGTGTCGCGTGCGCTGCCTGACGTTCGCGATGGTCTGAAGCCTGTCCACCGCCGCATCCTCTACACGGCCTACGAAAACGGCTTCACCCACAACAAGGCGTATCGCAAGTCGGCCCGCATCGTCGGTGACGTGATGGGTAAATATCACCCTCACGGCGATAGCGCGATCTACGACGCCTTGGTCCGCATGGCGCAGGATTGGTCGATGCGCGTGCCGCTAATCGACGGTCAGGGCAACTTCGGCTCGATGGACCCGGATGCCGCCGCGGCGATGCGCTACACCGAATCGCGCCTCGCCAAGGTCACCGACGAGCTGCTGACCGATCTCGACAAGGATACCGTCGATTTCGTGCCGAACTACGACGGCTCGGAGAGCGAGCCGTCGGTGCTGCCGGCGCGCTTCCCGAACCTGCTCGTGAACGGCGCGGGCGGCATCGCGGTCGGCATGGCGACCAACATTCCGCCGCACAACCTCGGCGAGGTCGTGGCGGCGGCGGTGGCATTCATCGACAATCCGGCGATCACGGTCGAGGAGCTGATGGAGTTCGTGCCGGCGCCGGACTTCCCGACCGGCGCGATGGTGATGGGCAAGGGCGGGCTCCTCAGCGCCTACACCACCGGCCGCGGCTCGGTCATCATGCGCGCGCGCAGCGTCATCGAGGATCGGCGCGGTGATCGTCGTCAGATCGTGCTCACCGAAATTCCCTTCCAGGTCGGCAAGGCGGGCCTCGTCGAGAAAATCGCCGAGGCGGTCAAGGACAAGCGCATCGAGGGCGTGTCCGACATCCGCGACGAATCGAACCGCGAAGGCGTGCGCGTCGTCATCGAGTTGAAGCGCGACGCGACGCCCGAGGTGGTGCTGAACCAAGTCTACCGCTTCACGCCCGCGCAGACGAGCTTTGCCTTCAACATGCTGGCGATCCGCGGCGGCCGCCCGGAGCTCCTGAATCTGCGCGATATCATCGCGGCGTTCATCACCTTCCGCGAGGAAGTGATCACCCGCCGCGCGAAGTTCGAGCTGAACAAGGCGCGCGACCGCGCCCATATCCTGCTCGGCCTCGTCGTCGCCGTGTCGAATCTCGACGAGGTGGTGCGCATCATCCGCGGCAGTTCCAACCCGGCCGAAGCGCGCGAAACACTGATGGCGCGCGAATGGGCGATGGGCGAAATCCGCCCCTATCTTGAACTCGTCGAGGCCGTGGAGGGCGCCGTCTACGGCGACACGTACAAGATGAGCGAGACGCAGGTCCGCGCCATCCTCGACCTCCGCCTCCACCGCCTCACCCAGCTCGGCCGCGAAGAGATCGCCGCCGAACTCAAGGAACTCGCCGTCTCGATCGCCGAGCTGCTCGCCATCCTCGGCGACCGCGCGAAGCTCTACGCGGTGATGCGCGAGGAACTCGTCGCCGTCTCGGAAAGCTACGCGACCCCCCGGCGCACGGAAATCGTGCCCTACCTCGACGATATCGATGATGAAGACCTCATCGAGCGCGAAGAGATGGTCGTCACCGTCACGATGGGCGGCTACATCAAGCGCACGCCGCTCGATAGCTTCCGCGCGCAGCGTCGCGGCGGCAAGGGCCGCTCGGGCATGAACACGAAGGACGAGGACGCGATCACGAACCTGTTCGTGACGCTCACGCACACGCCTGTGCTGTTCTTCTCCACTGCGGGCAAGGTTTACCGCATGAAGGTGTGGAAGCTGCCCGAGGGTGCGCCGCAGGCGCGCGGCCGTGCGATGGCGAACCTGCTGCCGCTTGCCGACGGAGAGGTCATTTCCACCGTGCTGCCGCTCCCCGAGGACGAGGCGGAGTGGGGCAAGCTCCACGTGATGTTCGCGACCGCCAAGGGCACGGTGCGGCGCAATTCGATGGATGCGTTCACCAACGTGCCCTCGAACGGCAAGATCGCGATGCGCTTCGACGAGGGCTCGGACGACCGCCTGATCGGCGTCGCGCTGCTCACCGAGGACGACGACGTGCTGCTCGCCACGCGGCAGGGCAAGGCGATCCGCTTCGAATCGACCGCCGTGCGCGAGTTCCAGAGCCGCACCTCGACCGGCGTGCGCGGCATGACGCTGAAGGGCGATGACGAGGTGATCTCGCTCTCCATCCTGCGCGGCTTCGCGGCAACGCCCGATGAGCGCGAAGCGTACCTCCGCGCCGCGCCGTGGAAGGACAACGAGAACGAACCGACGCTGTCGCCCGAGCGCATGGCCGAGTTCGCCGCTGCCGAGGAGTTCATCCTCACCGTCTGCGCAAACGGCTACGGCAAGCGCACCTCCGCCTACGAGTACCGCCGCACCAACCGGGGCGGGCAGGGCATCGGTAACATCGACAATATCGCCCGCAACGGACCCGTCGTGGCGAGCTTCCCGGCGCACGACGGCGAGCAGCTCATGCTCGTCACCGATCAGGCGAAGATGATCCGCCTCGGCCTCGACACGCTCCGCGTCATCGGTCGCAACAGCGCCGGCGTGCGCCTGTTCAACGTCGCCGACAACGAACACGTCGTCTCCGCCGCCAAGATCGAAACCGACGGCGAGGAAGACGCCGAAGGCGCCGACGAAGCCGAAGCCGCACCCACCGCGGAATGAGCCCCGCCGCCTACAAGATCCTCACGCGTGGCGAGTGGGAAAGCCTGAACGCTGAAGGCACGTTCGCCGGCGCCCCCATTGATCTGGCGGATGGCTACATCCACCTGTCCGCGCCGGATCAAGTCGCGGAAACCGCCGCGAAGCACTTCGCGGGGCGAGACGATCTGGTGCTCGTCGAAGTCGATCTTGCGAAACTGCAAGGCGTGAAGTGGGAACCCTCACGCGGCGGGCAACTGTTTCCCCACGTCTACGGCCCGCTGCCGCTTTCCGCCGTACTGCGAACAGAAGCGCTGCAGGTGGGCGCGGATGGCAATATGCTTACCGCCCCTCCGTCCCCAGTCGCTGCCGAACCCCCACGAAAATGAGCATCTGCCCCGCCGTATAGAGCGGCCAGATGAAGAGCGCGGCTTGCTCCGGGGCCATGCGGCCGCCGAGGCGCGCGAAGATGAAGGCGTCGGAGACGAGGAACAGGATCGCGCCGATCCCGGTGCGATAGCGGGAAAAACGGCTCGTCCAAGCTGCGGCGGCCATCGCGCTCAGCAGGACGTTGTAGAACGCGATCCCCGCGTCCGCGGCCGGCCCCGCGATCAGATAGAGGAGCGGCGCGCAGAGCAGCAGCGCGACCGCCGCCCCGCGCTGGCTCATGGGCATCGGCCCGGCGCGCCGGTTGCGCAGGTAGAGCCAGATCGCCACGACGTGGCCGACAGCAAAAGCGACCGCGCCGACCATCAGGTCGAATTCGAGCAGCATGTCGCCAAGCGCGCCGAAGGTCATGACGCCCGCAAGCAGCCACCCGTCGGTGCGGCGCGCGGCCATCGCGGCGGCAATGGCGAGGATCGTGACACACGCCCCTTTCAGCGCGACATGGAGAGCGAAGGGCAGCCCCGCGTTCATCGCGAGGAAGTAGGCAATCGCCGCGATTGCGGCGAGGCTTGCGGGAAGCGCGATGCGTTGAGCCATGGCAGGATCACCCCCGGGGATCGAGTCGTGCTATGGATTTAGCAGATTCTCGAACGCTTACACGCTTGAACGAGGTTCAAGCGCGGTTCACCATCGCTGTGCCATCCATGCATCGCATCAAGGCTTGACGCAGGCCGTCACGGGCGCGACATGCTGCGGCGGCATATTCGGCTTTTCCCGGCGATTTACGGGAACTTGCACTGGGGAGACTGGACGAATGAAGATGGTTTCACGCACGGCGCTCGGCTTCGCGCTTGCACTCGGCATTGCGAGCGGCGCCATGGTTGCGCCCGCGATCGCCAAGGAGAAGGACAAGAAGGAAGCTGCGCCCGAGCAGCGCAAGTTCAAGTTTTCCAAGAAGGCGCAGAAGGCGCTCGGCGAGGCACAGGCTGCGCAGCAGGCCGGCGACAACGATACCGCGCTCGCCAAGATCCGCGAAGCGGAAGCGCTCGCGGAAACGCCTGACGACAAGTACATGGCGAACGCGCTCAAGATCAACGTTGCGCTCGGCAAGCAGGACAACACGCTGCTTGCCGAAGGTCTGCAGGGTTCGATCGACAGCGGCAGCACCACGCCGGAGGAAAAGCTGAAGTTCCAGCGCAGCCTCGCCGCGCTCGCGGTGCAGAAGAACGACGTGCCGGGCGCCATCAAGGTCTATGAGGCGATGGCGGCCGAACATCCGAATGATGGTGACATCATTGTCGGCCTCGGCGAAATGTACAACCGCGCCGGCCGCACGCCGGAGGCTGTTGCCACGATCGACAAGGCGATCAAGGCGAAGCAGGCGGCGGGCCAGCAGGTCGAGGAAAGCTGGTACAAGCGCGCGCTCGCGCTCGCTTACGACGGCAAGCTCGCGAACCAGGTGCTTCCGGCGTCGCTCGCGCTCGTGCAGGCTTATCCGACGACCACGAACTGGCGCGATGTGCTGGTGATCTTCCGCGAAACGTCGGGTCTCGACGATCAGGGCAACCTCGATGTCATGCGCCTGATGCACGACACCAACGCGCTGACCGGCGAACGCGACTACTTCGAGTACGCCGAAACCGCCGACAAGCGTGGTCTCGCGGGTGAAGCCAAGAGCGTGATCGACGCGGGTATGACGAAGGGTGCGCTCTCCACGAGCAAGGCCTACGTAAAGGAGCTCGTGACCATCGTCACGCCGAAGGTGAAGAGCGACCGTGCCTCGCTGCCTGGCCTCGAAAAGGAATCGCGCGCCGACAAGACCGGCCGTCTGGCGAAGGCCACGGGTGACGGCTACCTCGGCTATGGCGAGAACGCCAAGGCAGTGGAGATGTACAAGCTCGCGCTGCAGAAGGGCGGCGTCGACGCTCCCGAAGTCAACACCCGCATCGGCATCGCGCTCGCGCGCAGCGGCGACAAGGCCGGCGCCGAAGCCGCCTTCAATAGCGTCCAGGGCGGCAAGCGTGCCGACATCGCGAAGTTCTGGCTCGCGCACCTCAGCAGCAAGGGTGCCACGCAGACGGCAGCCACCGTGAACTGATCCGCCTGCGGAGAGCTTGAAAAGGGCGGTGCTTCGGCGCCGCCCTTTTTGTTTGTGGCGGCGGTCAGCGCTATATAAGCTGGAATACAGCAAAAATGATCTACGCCCCCCGCACCGTCTTCCTTGTCTTGCTCGCCCTGCTCGGCGCCGACCCGGCGCGCGCGCAAAGCGCCGCGCCCGTCGTCCTCGCGGCGGCCTCGCTTCAGGAGGCGCTCAGCGAGGCGGCGGATGCCTGGGCGCGGCAGCGCCATCCGCGCCCCGTGCTCTCGTTCGCCGGTTCCTCGGCGCTCGCGCGGCAGATCGAGGCGGGCGCCCCCGCCGATCTCTTCATCTCGGCCGATGAGGCGTGGATGGACCGCCTTGAGCAGCGCAGCCTCCTGGCGCCCGGCAGCCGCCGTGTCATCGCAGGCAACCGGCTGGTGCTGATCGCGCCTTCGGATTCGCCCGTGAAGCTCCGGATCGCGAAGGGCTTCCCACTTGCCCGCGCGCTCGGTTCCGGGCGGCTCGCGATGGCCGATCCAGCCGCCGTGCCCGCCGGGCGCTACGCTCGCGCCGCGCTCGAAGCGCTCGGCGACTGGGCGGCGGTCGAGCCGCGCGTGGTGCGATCCGAGAACGTGCGCGCCGCGCTCGCGCTCGTCGAGCGTGGGGAGGCGCCGCTCGGCATCGTCTACGCCACGGACGCCGCCGCCTCGCGCAAGGTCCGCGTGGTCGGCGTGTTTCCGGCATCGAGTCATCCGTCGATCCGCTACCCCGCCGCGCGGCTGAGGACGGCGAAGGCGAAGGATGCTCCGGCTTTCCTCGCGTTTCTTGGCTCGCGTCAGGCCCGGGTCATTTTCGCTCGGCACGGCTTTTCAGCGCCCTGATGCTTTCGCCCGCCGAGCTTGAGATCCTGCTGCTGACGCTCAAGGTCGGCATCACGGCCGTGCTGGTCACGCTGCCCGTAGCCTTTGCGTTCGCGTGGCTGCTCGCCCGCGCGAGCTTCCCGGGCAAGGTGCTGCTTGATGGCCTCGTGCACCTGCCGCTCGTGCTGCCTCCCGTCGTCACCGGCTGGCTTCTGCTCCTCGCGTTCGGGCGCAACGGCCCGGTCGGCGCGTGGCTGGAGGGCTGGTTCGGGATGACGGTGATGTTCCGCTGGACGGGCGCGGCCATCGCCGCTGCGGTGATGGCGCTACCGCTGATGGTGCGGGCGCTGAGGCTCTCCATCGAAAACGTCGATCGCGGCCTCGAAAGCGCCGCGCGCACGCTCGGCGCGAGTCGGTCGCGCGTATTCTTATCGGTCACGCTGCCGCTGTCCCTCCCGGGCGTCCTTGTCGCCTCGGTGCTCGGCTTCGCGCGCTCGATCGGGGAGTTCGGCGCCACGATCACCTTCGTGTCGAACGTGCCCGGCCAGACGCAAACCCTGCCGCTCGCGATCTACAGCGCGCTCCAGCTTCCGGGCGGGGAGGGGCAGGTGCTGCGCCTTGCCGCGATCGCCATCGTGTTGTCGCTCGCGGCGCTCGTCATCTCCGAAATCCTGGCGCGCCGTGCCGCACGGGGGCGCCATGTCCTTTGATGTCGATGTCACACGCCGCGTTGGCGAGACGCAGGTATCCGCCTGCTTTTCGGGAAGCGGCCTCGTCGTGCTCTTCGGCCCGTCGGGCGCGGGCAAGACGTCGGTGCTCAACATGGTGGCCGGCCTGCTCGCGCCCGAGCGGGGCCATGTCCGCATCGGCGCAGAGACGCTCTTCGACGCCGCGGCCATCAATGTCCCGCCGGAGCGCCGCCGGCTGGGCTATGTGTTTCAGGAGTCCCGGCTTTTCCCGCACCTGCGGGTTCGCGAGAACCTGCTCTACGGCCACCGCCTCGCCCGGCCCGAGCACCGCTGGATGGACTACGACGATACGGTTCGGTTGCTCGATATCGCGCATCTGCTGGATAGGTGGCCAAAGGGGCTTTCGGGCGGCGAAGCGCGCCGCGTCGCCATCGGCCGCGCCCTGCTGTCGGGACCGCGCGCGTTGCTGCTGGATGAACCGCTGTCGTTCCTCGATCGCGCCCGCCGTGAGGAGGTGCTCCACGTCGTCGAACGCATCCGCGACACGCTGAAGCTGCCCATCCTTTACGTCACGCACGATGAGCGAGAGGTGGAGCGGCTGGCGACGCAAATCATAGAGATCGGCTGACGCCGTTAAGAAGTTCTTTCCAATATGAAAGTATTGTGCGGCTGATTTTCAGGGGGAATTGGTCGTGGCATTCAGACTGTCGCTCGATCCGGGCGAAAAATTCGCCATCAACGGCGCCGTCATTGTCAATGGTGATCGGCACGCGGTGCTGACGGTGGATAATCAGGCCGGGGTGCTTCGCGACAGCGATGTCATCCGCGAGGATGAAGCCCGCACGCCGGCGACCCGCCTGTATTTCGTCTGTATGCTCTCCTATCTCGATGCCGACGCGGCGGACAGCCACTATCCGCGTTTCAGCGAGCACATGGATGCATTCATGGACGTGGTCGAAAACCCGCGCGTGCGCCTCATCTGCGCGCAGGTCAGCCTCGCGATGATGAACCGCGAATACTACCGCGCGCTCACGGGATGCCGCGAACTCATCGCGTATGAAACGCTGATCCTCGGTGACATCGACGCCGAGCGGCGGCTGCAAAGCCGGGCGTAACACGCCGGCGTCCGTCGACGCCCATCATGCGGTCATGGAAAGCGTGCCGGCGAAGGCTTGGCAGGCAGGGGCGCGGCCTCTAGCGTCGCCGCCATGTCCATATCCCGATTTCCCTTTCCGATGCCGGCCCTTCTGTTGCTCGCAGCGTGCGCGACCGGCGCACGCGATGTGCCCGTCGTTACGCCCGAGGGCATAGCCGCGCACGTCACGGAACTCGCGTCAGATGCCTATGAAGGCCGCGCGCCGGGAACGGCGGGTGAGGTTAAGACGCTCGCCTACATCGAAACGGCGTTTCGTGGCGCCGGGCTGCAGCCGGTTTCGAAGAGAAGCTATCGTTCCCCCGTGCCCTTGCTGAAATCCGAGGCGACTGCCGGCAGCATCGCGGTCGGCTCCGTGATCGTGGAAAACGGCGAAACGGCGGTGGTCCGCGCGCCGGTGACGCAGGCGAGCGCCGCTGCGAAGGGTGATATCGTGTTCGCCGGTTATGGCATCGTGCTTCCCGAACTGGGACGCGACGACTTCGGGGGGCTCGACTTCAAGGGCAAGATCGCGCTGGTTTTTGCGGGCCTCCCCGAGGGAACCGTCGAACCGTCGGAAGCCATGCGCCTGCAATCTGCGCGCGCCGCAAAGCTGGAGAACGCTGTGCGTTCCGGCGCGGCCGGAGCCATTCTCGTTTATGATGCACCGCCCGAGGACGAAACCTGGCGGCGCGCGCGCATCGTTGCGGGCCGGGCAGAGATGCAGATCGATGCTCCGACCGTGGCGCAGAACCCCCTTTATGCCCTCGTTGGACGTGAAGCCGGAAGCGCGTTGGCGCAGGGCCTCGGAACGGACCTCGCGGCGCTGAAAGCCGAAGCAGCAGCGATGAACTTCAAGCCGAGAACGCTCGGCTCCGGCGCCCTTTCCGCCGAAAACCGTGTCACGCGCTTTACCTCATACAATCTGGCCGGCGTGCTTCGCGGCCGCAAGCACCCGAATGAATACATCGTCTACCTCGCCCACTGGGATCACCTTGGCCACTGCGGAACCGGCGCTGACACGATCTGCAACGGCGCGGTCGATAACGCGAGCGGCGTCGGCGGTCTCATCGAACTTGCAGAAGCGTTTGCCAAGGGCAGGCGCCCCGAGCGCTCCGTGCTGTTCCTCGCCACGACGGCCGAGGAAAGCGGCCTGCTCGGCGGCAAGCACTTCGCCGCGTCAGGCCCCATAGACGCAGCGCATATGGTCGCCGCGTTCGGCCTCGATACCATCGCCGCGAACGGCCCTTCCGAGGATGTCATCGTGCTGGGGCAAGGGCTCACCAGCCTCGACGCGCGGCTGGCCGATACCGCGAAAGTGCAGGGCCGCCGGATCATGGCGATGCCCGATGTCCAGAGTTTCTATGCGCGCTCGGACCATTTCGCCTTCGCCGAAGTGGGCGTGCCTGCGGTTATCGCGACGGGCGTTTTCGCGGGCAAGGCGTTCGGCGACTACATGGGCAACCACTATCACCAGCCCACGGACGCGGTGACGCTGCCCATCGATTATCGCGGCGCGGCGGCCGACATGAACCTCCTGCTCGGCGTCGGTCAGGGACTTGCGAACAGCCGCGAATGGCCCACATGGACGAAATCGTCGCCATATCAGCGGCGACCGTAGCAATTCCCGGGAACCGGTGGCATAAGCCCGCCACCTCAAAATCGGCAACAAGGAAAACGGCATGGACATCCGGCTCGGACTCACTTTCGATGATGTCCTGCTGGTGCCCGGCGAGTCCGAAGTGCTGCCGAGCGAAACCGATCTCTCGACGCGCGTGACGCGCGAAATATCCCTGAATATTCCGATACTTTCCTCGGCCATGGACACGGTGACCGAGGCCGACATGGCAATCGTCATGGCGCAGGTCGGCGGGCTTGGCGTGCTTCATCGCAACCTCACGATCGAGGAGCAGGCGCAGGCCGTGCGTCAGGTGAAGCGCTTCGAATCGGGCATGGTGGTGAACCCGGTCACGATGCACGCGGACGAGACGCTCGGCGAGGCGCTCGACCTCATGAAGCGCCACCGCATCAGCGGCATCCCGGTTGTCGAGCGCAGCCCGAGCGGCCAGCCCGGCAAGCTCATCGGTATCGTCACCAACCGCGACGTGCGCTTCGCCGAGCATCCCGAGCAGCCGATCAGCGAACTGATGACGAAGGACAACCTCGCCACGGTGCGCCCCGGCGTGACGCATGAAGAGGCGCGGAGGCTGCTTCACCAGCGCCGCATCGAGAAGCTGCTCGTGGTGGACGACGCCTATCGCTGCATCGGCCTCATCACCGTGAAGGACATCGAGAAGGCCGTGACCTTCCCGACAGCCACCAAGGATGCCGCGGGCCGCCTTCGTGTCGCGGCTGCGACAACCACAGGCGACGCCGGTTTCGAGCGCACCGAGGCGCTGATCGACGCCGAATGCGATCTCATCGTGGTCGATACGGCGCACGGCCACTCGGTGCGCGTCGCCGAGGCGGTGAGCCGTATCCGCAAGCTTTCGAACACCGTCCAGATCATCGCGGGCAACGTCGCGACGGCGGAAGCCACACGCGCGCTCATCGATGCGGGCGCGGACGGCATCAAGGTCGGCATCGGGCCGGGCTCGATCTGCACCACGCGCGTCGTCGCGGGCGTCGGCGTGCCGCAGTTCACCGCGATTCAGGATGCCGCCGAGGAAGCCATGAAGTCGGGCGTTCCGGTGATCGCGGACGGCGGCCTGCGCACGTCGGGCGACATCGCCAAGGCGATCGCGGGCGGCGCGTCTGCCGTCATGGTCGGCTCGCTGCTGGCAGGCACGCAGGAAGCGCCGGGCGAGACGTTCCTCTACCAGGGCCGCAGCTACAAGGCGTACCGTGGCATGGGCTCGGTCGCCGCGATGGCGCGCGGCTCGGCTGACCGCTATTTCCAGCAGGACATCAAGGACCAGATGAAGCTGGTGCCCGAGGGCATCGAGGGGCAGGTGCCCTACAAGGGCCCGGCGAAGGACATCATCCACCAGCTCGCGGGCGGCCTCAAGGCGGCGATGGGCTACACGGGCGCGCGCACGATCGCGGATCTGCAGAAGCGTGCGCGGTTCGTGCGGATCACCAACGCGGGCCTGCGTGAAAGCCACGTCCACGACGTCACGATCACGCGCGAGGCGCCCAATTATCCGACGCGCTAGGGCACGCCGGTGACGCCCGCCGCGCGCGTCGAGGCGGCGATCGTGCTGCTCGATGAGATCATCGACGCCGCTGCGGGCGGCGGCGCTGCGGCGGACACGCTCATCCAGCGCTATTTCAAGACGCGGCGCTACGCGGGCTCGAAAGACCGCCGCGCCGTCCGCGATCTCGTCTATCGCGTCATCCGCGCGCTCGGCGAACGCCCGGAAAGCGGCCGCGCCGCGATGGTCGGTTATGCGCGCGCCGAAGACCCGGAGCTGCTTTCGCATTTCGGCACCGACCCGCACGGTCCCGCGGCTCTCGCCCAGGATGATTCCACCGCCGCGCCGGGTTTGGCGCCCGAATGGCTCACCGCGAAGTTCGCCGCGGAATATGCCGATGCCGAAAGTCTGCTCGCGGCGCTCGCCGAGCGCGCGACGCTCGACCTGCGCGTCAACCGTCTGAAAACAACGCGCGACGCCGTGTTGCCGCTCATTCCGGGCGCCGTGCCGACCGCGCGTGCGCAAGACGGCCTTCGCCTCGTGGATGCGCCCAATGTCGAAGATCTGCCCGCCTACAACGACGGCCGCGTCGAGGTGCAGGACGAAGGCAGCCAGCTCATCGCCGCCGCCTGCCGCGCGCAGCCGGGCATGACAGTCGTCGATCTCTGCGCGGGCGCAGGCGGCAAGACGCTCGCGCTGGCGGCGGACATGGAAAACCGTGGGCGCCTTATCGCCTGCGACACCGATCGTTCACGGCTTTCGCGCCTTGCCCCCCGCGCGGCGCGCGCAGGCGCCGCGAACATTGAAACGCGACTTCTCGATCCGGGCCGCGAGGCCGAAACGCTCGGCGATCTCCTGGGCGCCGCCGACGTGGTGCTGATCGATGCGCCATGCAGCGGCACGGGCACGTGGCGGCGCAATCCGGAGGCGCGCTGGCGTCTCACCCCGCAACGGCTTGCGCGGCTCACGGCGCTGCAGGCCCATCTCGCCGATCTTGGCGCGCGCCTGCTGAAGCCGGGCGGCAGGCTGGTCTATGCCGTGTGTTCGCTGCTTCCCGAGGAAGGGCGGCTTCAGGCAGAGGCCCTGGGCAAGAGGCATCCGGATATCGTTCTCGATGTCGGCGGCGCGCAAATTCTGCGCCCGGATCGCGACGAAACCGATGGTTTCTTCATCGCAGGTTATGAAAAGTCGTGCTAAAGCGAGCCTCTGGGGGAGTGACGTTGAGGGAAGTGTTCATGCAGTCCAGGATCATGCTCGCCGGAATCGCTGTCGCCATCGCCACGGCGTCGAGCGTTGCCTATTGCAAGACGGCGGAGCCGAGTATCGCGCCGCTTTCGATGCAGCTGACACGCAGCGGTGAAACGCTCCTCAATGGGCACAAGGCGCAGGCCGCGATCGATCAGTTCGAAACCGCGCTCGCCGTCGATCCCCGCAACACACGCGCCTACATCGGTATCGCGCGCTCTTACGAGATGCTCGGACTTCCTGGCCGCGCCGTGAAATTCTACCGCGAAGCGCTCGCCATCGATCCCAACGACCTCACCGCGCTCTCGGAGCAGGGCGAGGCGTATATGGCGCGCGGTGCGGTTGCGCTCGCGAAGGACAATCTGGCGCGCATCCGCAAGCTCTGCCAAAGCGAATGCCAGAATGCGGTGACACTCGCGGCGGCCATCGAAAAGGGGCCTCCGGCGACGGTAACGGCCGCCGCCGAGAAGCCTGCGCCGAAGATCAATTAAGCGTAGCCCAGCAGCGCGCCAGCGCGACGAATTCACCGACAGTCAGGGTTTCCGCGCGCCGCGCGCCGTCGATGCCGCTTGCGGCAAGCGCATCGAGCCCGCCCGGTAGCGCCTTGAGGCTTGCGCGCAGCATCTTGCGACGCTGACCGAACGCCGCCGCCGTCACGCGCTCCACGGCCTTCACCGGCACGCCCTCCGGCGCCTCGGACGGCACGATGTGCACCACCGCCGAATCCACTTTCGGCGGCGGGATGAACGCGCGCGGCGGCAGCGACAGCGCGATGCGTGGCCGCGAACGCCACTGCGCGAGGACCGAAAGGCGCCCGTAGGCGTCCGTGTCCGGCGCCGCCACAATCCGTTCGGCGACCTCCTTCTGGAACATCAGGCTGAGGCTCAGCCACCACGGCGGCCACGGATCGGCGGTAAGCCAGCGGATGAGAAGTGCGGTGCCGACGTTGTAGGGTAGGTTCGCGACGATATGCGCCGGGCCGCCGAGCACGTCCGGCTCGTCGATCCGCATGGCGTCGTTTTCGATAACGGTGAGACGCCCCGCTGCGGCCTCGCCGAGTTCGGCAAGCGCGGGAAGGCAGCGGCGGTCCATCTCCACGGCGGTCACCTCGGCGCCCGCGCGGAGCAGCGCTCGTGTCAGACCGCCTGGTCCGGGCCCAACCTCGTAAACGCGCGCGCCCGAAAGCGGCCCCGGAACCCGCGCGATCTTGTCAAGGAGGTTGGAATCGAACAGAAAATTTTGTCCGAACGCCTTTTTCGCCGAGAGGCCGTGCCGCGCGATGACCTCGCGCAGCGGCGGCAGCGCGGCAAGGCCGGGCGGCAGCGTGTCAGTCAATCGCGCGGTGCACCGCGCACGCGTGCGCGGTTTTGATGGCAGCCGCCATCGCGCGGTGGCTCGCGATCCCCTTGCCGGCAATGTCGAACGCTGTGCCGTGGTCGGGCGCGGTGCGGACGATCGGCAGGCCGAGCGTCAGGTTCACACCCTCGTCGAAATGGAGCGTCTTGAGCGGCACGAGCGCCTGGTCGTGATACATGCAGAGTGCGGCGTCGTAGGTCTTGCGGGCGTGCTCATGAAACATCGCGTCGGCCGAAAGCGGCCCGAACGCGTCGATGCCCTCCGCCTGCAATTCCGCGATCGCGGGGGCGATCACGTCGATCTCCTCGCGTCCTAGAAGCCCGCTTTCGCCAGCATGAGGATTGAGGCCGGCAACCGCGATACGCGGGTTCTGAATGCCGAAATTCCGGGTCAATCCTTTCGCGGCTGCACGTCCGCGGCTGACGATAAGGTCGGTAGTCAGCCGCTGTGGCACGTCGGCGAGCGCCACGTGGATCGTGACAGGCACGGTGCGCAGCGTCGGGCCCACGAGCATCATCGCAAGATTAGCTGCGAACACGCCGCAGCGCTCACCCACGAATTCCGTTTGCCCCGGATGCGTAAAGCCGATCGCCTGAAGCTGCGCCTTCGAAACCGGCCCCGTCGCCAGCGCGCCCGCTGCGCCGCTGCGGGTGAGGCCGGTGGCGATCTCGAGCGCATCAAGCGCGCAGCGCGCACCGATCAGCGTCGGCTTGCCGGGTTCCACCACCTCGCTGTCGGCCACCTCGATGAGCGGCAGCGCGTCGCAGCAGGTGCCGACGTCGTCGGGGTGCTCGATCTGGCAGACCGGGCCTTTCCACACGCCGGCCAGCGAATCGCGGTTGCCCACGCCGAAAAAGGGCGGAAGCCCGAGCGCTTCGCGTTGTTCCCAGCACCGCCCGATGATTTCCGGGCCGATCCCCGCGGGGTCGCCGAGCGTAACGGCAATCGGTGGAATCATCGCGCCCTGATCACCGGTAGTCGATAACGGCGTCGCGGCGAAGGTCGCGCAGGTAGCGGCGTGCCGCCATGGCGACCTTGCTCTCTTCCATCTGCGCATAGAGCTGATCGAAAGAGGGCGCGCCCGCGGCGGGCGGCTCTTCGCGGCCGCAGAGCACGAGCACGCGGATACCGTCCTCGCGGGTGCCGAAGGGCGGCGTGCTTTGGCCGATCTGCATCGGCTCCATGATCTGCTGAAGCTGTGGCGGCAGATCACCCAGACGGACCTGGTCGTTGGCGACGACGTTGCCGCCGAAGCTCTCGGCCAGCGCTTCGGCGCCGCCGCAGCCGCCCATGCCTTGCGTGCCTGCCTGCAGCCGCTGCACGATTCCGGCCGCCTGCTGCTGCGTCGCATCGGCCGCCAGCGGCACCGTGATCTGCTTGACCGCGAGCACAGCATCCTTGGGATCGGCCGCGAGCACCTGCCGCTTGTCGACAAGCGCAATGATCGCGAAGCCGCCAGGAATCTGGATTGGGTTGGAGACGTCGCCGCGCGGCAGGCTCTCGACCACCGGTGCGAGTTCGGGCGAAAGCTGCGCCGGACGCACCCAGCCGAGATCGCCGCCGACGGCCGCGGTCGAGGCCTCGGAGAACTGCCGGGCATACGCGATGAACGAACCGCCCTGCCGCACCTGATCGACGATCCGCTGCGCGTTCTCGCGCACCTGTTCTGCGTTTTCGGTGGTGGCGGTCAGGAAGATTTCGGCGATGCGAAATTCCTCGGTACCTTTGGCGGCGTTCAGCCGGTCGATCAGCGCCTGCACCTCGTCGTCGCCGACATTCACGAACGGTTCGACTTTGCGCCGCAGCAGGCGGCTCCACGCGAGTTCGGCGTGAATTTGCTGCTTGAGCGAACTCTGCGAGGTGCCGCGCGTCTTCAGGAACGCGTCGAACTGGTCGCTGCTCATGCGGAAGTTGGAGGCGACGCGCGTGAAGGCCTGACTGATTTCTTCCTGCGCGATCGTGACTTCCTGTGCCGTCGCTTCCTGAATCTGGAGCTTTTCATCGATCAGGTTGCGCACGACCTGAAGCCGCAGGCGCGTGCGCTCATCTTCGGAAATCTGACCCTGGTTCGCGGCAAGCACCAGATTGAGCCGCTGGTCGATGTCGGTATCGGTGATGACGTCGCCGTTGACGATTGCGGTCGCCTTTCGGATCGTCGGATCGACAGGCTGGCCAAGGATCTCGATATCGGGATCGGAGAGGCCGGCGAGCGGGGAATTCTGGGCCAACGTTGACCCTGCAGCAAGAACTGCGACACTGGCAGCAAGCCAGCGCAGCGTCGAAAACCTCATCAATCTCTCCCCCGTCCCGGCGGCGCCGAAGCGGTCTTGTAGCCTCTCAGGTCATGCCGCCTAGCACGCGCGAACATGAATGTCAGCGTATCGTTTACGCTTGGCCGCTGGGCTAGCCCCTCGCGGCTGAACCGCCGATTAGCGGCCAAGGTTCTTGAGACTGATCGAGAACAGGAAGGCGTTGCCGCGCCGGAAGTCGCGATCTTCCACATAGTCGCGCCGCCACGTGACGCCGAACTCGAAGCACTCGTCCTGATAGGCGATACCGAGCCGGTGACGCACCATCTCGAAACCATCGGACGCGTTGAGCGGGTCCTCCGCGCGCGAAGTCAGGTCGACGATCACCGAACCGATCACCGACCAGTAGCGTGCGAAGCTGATACGGCCGCCCGCGCGAACTTCCTCGCGGTCCTCAAGGTCCTCGATATTGATGTCGCGGTCCAGCTTCACATAGCCCACGGTCGCATAGGTGCGCTTGTTGCCAACCGTCACGTCGATCTCGTTGCGGCGCAGCTTCAGGCTGGTCTTGTCGAGGCGGAAGCGATGCGTGATGTCGAAGCCGCTGCCGATGCGCACCGTGTTTCTGCCGACAAAGTCGGAAAAATGGCCGGAAAGGCCTGTGCCCTGCGGAAATGCGCCGGGCGCGTTGTCGAAGCGGTAGCTCTGGCCGAATTCGCTTTCGATCTGCCAGCGCGGGCGATCGAGCCGCCACGTCGCTCCGTACGTCACGCGCTGGCCGCCTTCCCAGCGGTCCGCGCCGGGGAAGCGGTTCAGATCGAAAAGGTTGGTGTCATCGAGGTCGACTGCGCGCGAATCCTCGTTCGGGATGTGGTCGTTCACGTCGCTCGGCGAGATCGAAAACTGCACGCGCGGTGTCAGCGTCTGCGTGCCGCCGAAGGCGGGGCCGGCGAGGGGCCATTCGATGTCGAGCGCGGCGGCGGGCAGGATGCGTCCTTCCCAGCCGTCGCGCCCGGCGTAGATCGGAAGCTCGGCGAAGGCGCTGTCGGTGACGTGGTAGATATCGCCGCGCACGAGAGCCGTCGCCGTCACGCGCTGCCCCCACGGCGTAATCGCACTGCGCTTCCACTCGGCGGAGGCCGACGCACGCTGGGTGTCCATGCCGTCGGTGCGCGTGATCGCCGCCGTGTCGGCCGCCAGCTTCAGCCGGCCGCCGCCGATCGTCTCGCTCGGCGACCACATGTAGTTCATCAGCGGCAGCGCGATCGGGGTCAGCCCCGCGACGTCCGCCTGCCGCAGGCCCTGGAAGGCCCAGCCTTCGATCGCGAAGTAGCTCTCCACGCCGAAGCGCTCGAGCTGGTAGAAATTCCGCAGCGTGTCGTCGCGCGAGATGTCGTAGCGGCGCAGGAACGTGTCGTCGGTGGCGAGGCGAAGGCCGAACGTCGAACGCCAGTTGCGGCCGTGCTGGAGGCGGCCGTTGCCGTAAACATAGCCCCGGAACTGTTTGTTCGAGATGCCGGTGCCCGCGGGGTCGGGGAAGTCCAGCTCCGACGAGTATGTGCCGATGCCGCCGAACCGCAGCGGACCCGACGCGGTCTGATGCCGGTACTCGACCGAAAGCGCCGGATTGACCTCCGTGTAGACGATCGGCGCGATGGTGAGGTCGTTATGGTCGGAAAAGCTCAGAAAATAGGGCAGTTCGAGCGAGACGCCCAGCGACCGGTCGATGGTGACGGACGGGACGAGGATGCCCGTCGCGTTGCGGCCCGGCCCGTCCGGGTGCGACAGGCTGGGCGTGTAGAAGATGGGGATGCCGAGGAATTCGAGGCTCGCATCCTTGTAGTAGACACGTTCGCGATCGGGGTCGTGGCGCACGCGCAGCGCCTTCACCTGCCACAGCGGCTCCTTGGGGCAGCCGTCCACGCCGATGATGTCGCAAGGTGAATACACCGCGCGGTTTACCGTGGTACGGCCCGCCTCGCGCCTGCCATCGCGGGCGGCAAGCCGTCCCCCATCACGAAGCACGAGCAGGATGTTCTCAACCGCACCGTCGCGGAGTGTTTCGTCTAGTTCGACCCGCTCGCCGAAGGCCTCGTTGCCCTCGGGATCGATCACCTTCACCGCGCCGCGCGCCTCGACCTTGCCGGTCTTGCGGTCGTATTCCACCTCGTTCGCGGTAAGGCGGTAGCCGTCGCGCGTCACGACGACGTTGCCGCGCGCCGTCACCAGCTGCGTGTCGTCGTCATATTGCATCGTGTCCGCGGCGAACTCGATCGCATCGCCAGGTTTCAGCACCGGACCGGCATCCACGGCGGCGGCAGCTTCCGTCTGCGCCAACGCAGGCGCGGCGAATCCCGCGAGCGCGGTGGAGAGCAGAAAGGCGGCAAGGCAACGGGACAAGAAAGCGCTCCCCGGACAGGCGGATAGCGCCTCTTACCCGCGGCGTACCCGCGGCGGCAAGGCGCGCGCTTCGATACGCCGTGAATTGCGGTCTGCCTGCCAGGCGGCTAGAACGCCCCCCGATCGTTTTTTCTTCCAGGAGAGTTCGTCCGATGCGCATCGAGTTCGGGGTTACGTCGCACACGCCGGGCACTGCCCTTGTGGTTTTCGCGGCGAAGGACGCGGTGCTTTCGGGGGCGGCGCAGGCGCTGGACGCGGCGCTTGGCGGCGCGGTCGCCAATGCCGTGAAGACGGCGCGGTTCGAAGGCGACGTCGCGCAGATCGTGGAGTTGCTGGCCCCCTCGGGTACGGACGCCTCGCGCGTCCTCTTGGTCGGCACCGGCAAACCCGGCCATGCCGACGCCGCCGTGTTCGAGCGGATCGGCGGCGCGCTCGCCGCGCGGCTGCTGACCTCGGGCGAAACGAAGGCCACCGTCGACTTCGGCGGACTCAGCGATCTCGCGCTCGATACGCCCAAGGCCGCCGCGCATCTGGCGCTCGGCGCGTCGCTCCGCGCGTGGCGGTTCGATAAGTACCGCACCAAGCTGCCCGAAAAGCAGAAGCCGACGCTCACCGAAATCGCCATCGCCAACGCCGGCAGTGCAGGGCAGGAGTGGGCCCGGCTCGAACCCCTCGTCGAGGCTGTGGGCTTCACGCGCAGCCTCGTCGCCGAGCCCGGAAACGTCATCTATCCTGAAAGCTTCGTCGAACGCTGCCGGCCGC
>ERZ1645185.260-NODE-260-length-22259-cov-7.930913_pt1 | contig 22259 bp, 20 predicted proteins | sample MGYA00575351_ERZ1645185 | MGnify/ENA primary metagenome ERZ1645185 (study PRJEB40838, sample SAMN11284767) | freshwater sediment metagenome | isolation source: river sediment | host: Sediment | place: India: Jana village, Kanpur | collected 2015-12-17 ...
CTTCCGATCTACATCACGCCGGAACTGAAAGCCTTCGAAGACAAGGCGCTTTCTGCCCAGGAACGCGCGCTGGCCAGAGAAAAATTCCTGTACGAGACCATTCTGGAATCCCTTCTGCCGCATGTGCCCGGCTTGCTGATAACCGCCGCCTCACTGGCGGAGCTGGACGTACTGACCTCGCAATCCATCCGTTTCAGGGAACAGAACTGGGTGCTGCCGGAATATGTTGACACCATCGGCATCGACATCCGCTCCGGCCGCCATCCTGTGGTGGAAGCGCAGACCGCGCAGTTCATTCCCAACGACACCCAACTCTCGCCTGCCCGGCAGATGCTGTTGATTACCGGTCCCAACATGGGCGGCAAGTCTACCTACATGCGCCAGACTGCGTTGATCACCTTATTGGCATGTTGCGGGCTGCCCGTTCCAGCGGATGCCGCCAGAATCGGTCCGGTCGATCAGATTTTCACCCGCATCGGCGCATCTGATGATCTCGCAGGTGGACGCTCTACTTTCATGGTCGAAATGACCGAAACCGCGCACATCCTCCACCACGCCACACGTGAAAGCTTGGTGCTGCTGGACGAAATCGGCCGTGGCACTTCCACCTTCGATGGTCTCGCGCTGGCGTGGGCCGTTGCCAAACACATCCTTAGCGACACCGGTGCACTCACCCTTTTCGCCACGCATTACTTCGAACTGACCCAACTCGCCCAGCAACACAAACAGCTCGCCAACGTGCATCTCGACGCCAAGGAACATGGCGACGATCTGGTGTTTCTGCACGCTGTCGAGGACGGCCCCGCTTCGCAAAGCTATGGCATCCAGGTTGCCCGGCTGGCCGGCGTACCCAGCAAGGTCATCGCCGCCGCCAAACGGCGGCTAAAAGAACTGGAAGACGCACAGATTCAACGAGGTCCACAGGCCGATCTGTTTGTGGAGCAGGAAGAAGTCTTGCCTGAAAACAAACGTGACGAACTGCTGGAAGTGCTGGCCGCTATCAATCCGGATGAACTCAGTCCGAAAGAGGCTTTGGAAGAAATTTACAGGCTGGTGCAGTTGATCAAGTCGGAATTTTAATCAATCAGAGGGGCTTTTGATCCGTTTCACGGACCTGCTCGTTTCAAGCTGTTACGCAAACGCGTAACAATGCTCACCACGACCAGCACGATGCCGCCTGCAACCAGACCGGCCAGTGCATTCAGCACCGCAGCGGCAATCGTTTGCCCCCAGCCCAGTTGGCCCGCCAGATGCTCGATTACATGATGCAGGAATGGCAGGCCATGAACGAAGATGCCGCCACCCACGAGAAACATGGCCAGCGTGCCCAGCACGGACAGCGTTTTCATCAGCCAGGGCGCGGCGGCGAGGAGGACTCTGCCAAGGGCCTGCTTGAGTTTTGATGCCGTGTTGCTGAGATAAAGCCCCAGGTCATCCAGCTTGACGATGCCCGCAACGAGACCGTACACACCCGCAGTCATGAGGAGAGAAATGCCGACCAGTACGGCGACCTGCTTGCCAAAACTGGCGGCGGCCACCGTGCCCAGAGTGATGACGATGATCTCGGCGGACAGAATGAAGTCCGTGCGCACTGCACCTTTGATCTTTTCCTTCTCGTAGGCCACGATATCGACGTGCTCGTCCTTGACCGCTTCGATCAGGCTCGCATGGTGTTTGTCGTCTTCGGCCTTGCGATGGAACAAGGAATGCGCCAGTTTCTCCGCGCCTTCAAAGCACAAATACAGGCCGCCCAGCATGAGCAGCGGCATGATGGCCCAGTTTGCCACCGCGCTGATGAGAAGCGCGGCCGGCACCAGAATCGCCTTGTTGAGCAGAGAACCCTTGGCGACAGCCCAAACCACTGGCAATTCGCGGTCCGCCTTGATGCCGCTGACCTGCTGCGCATTGAGTGCCAGGTCGTCGCCCAGCACGCCTGCGGTTTTCTTGGCCGCCACCTTGGTCATGACCGAGACGTCGTCCAGCAGCGTGGCGATGTCGTCGATTAAAAGCAGCAAGCTGGAACCGGCCATGGTGACTTTCTGTATCGTTGTACCTGGCAAGCGGAAGTATTTTCCTGTATCCGCTCTGGAATGATTGATGGTGCCGCTTGTCGGATTCGAACTGACGACCTACCGCTTACAAGGCGGTTGCTCTACCCCTGAGCTAAAGCGGCACGTTGGGTGCGCATTTTAATTGATCTGGCGATCAGATGCGCGTTACTTGATGACCTTGAGTTGCGGGCGTCCCTTTGGTGGTTCGGGCGGCGATTCCCCGCCGGTTTCGACTACGGTGTTGGCGGCATGCTCGCCGGCAGTTTCCTGAACATCGAAATGCATGCCCTGACCGTTTTCGCGTGCAAAGATGGCAGCCACTCGATTGATGGGTACGGCGATCTCGTGCGAGGAGCCGGAAAATCGTGCCGAAAACAACACCCAGTCGTTGTCGATGGCCAGATCGCGGACAGCGCCCGCTCCAACGTTCAGCACAATCTGGCCGTCCTTGACATACCCTCTTGGCACCCGCGTATGTTCGTCCACATGAACCAGCAGATGCGGCGTGAAGCCGGCATCCGTGCACCACTCGTAAATGGCGCGAATCAGGTAGGGGCGCGTTGAAAGCATGGCCGACGCCTTACTTACGCATGGCCTTTTCAGTCGGCGTCATCGCATCATAGAAAGCAGGGCGCGAGAACAAGCGTTCGCGGTATTTCAATACCGGCGCTGCCTGCTTGGGTAGCTGGATGTCGTAATGCTCAAGGCGCCACAGCAGCGGTGCCAGCGCGACATCAAGCATGGAGAATTCGTCGTTCATCAGGAATTTCTGCTTTTCCAGAATGGGCGCAAGCTGGGTCAGGCTATCGCGGATGGCAATACGCGAACCTTCCGCTGCCTTCTGGCCGCCATGCTCGATGGCATTGACGTGCGTGAACAGGTCATTCTCGAAATTGTGAAGCACAAGACGTGCGCGGGCGCGCATCACCGGGTCTGGGGGCATCAATTGCGGATGAGGAAACCGCTCATCGATGTACTCGTTGATGATGTTGGCCTCGTACAGCACGAGGTCGCGTTCGACCAGTACGGGCGTCTTGTTGCCGGGACTGATGACTGCAAGGTCCTCCGATTTGTTTTGCAAATCCACATCGATGACCTCGAAATCCATACCTTTCTCGAAAAGCACAATGCGGCAGCGATGGCTGTATGGACATATCGTCCCGGAATAAAGCCTCATCATGATGTGTTGGGTTCCTGTTTAGTGATGCTTCACAAAATCGATAGCCGGAACGGGGTCCGGCTATGCTTTATTACAAAAACTGCTGGAAATCAGTGAATGTCTTTCCAGAATTCCTTTTTCAGATAATAAGCCACGATGAAAAAGACTCCCAGAAAAGCCAGCACCAGTAGGCCGGTGCTTAAACGCTTTTGCTTTACCGGCTCGGCCATCCAGGCAAGATAGTTCACCAGGTCACCGGCCATTGAATCGTACTCGGCCAGCGATACACTGCCCCGCTTGACCAGTTCGAAGCGCTCGAATACGTTTACCTGATTGCCGTCATGATCGGTTTCCTTCTTGAAGTGGGCGATCTGCTCACCCTGCAGCGATGCCATCACATGCGGCATGCCGACCTTGTCAAAGGCAATATTGTTCCAGCCTGTGGGACGGGAATCATCACGATAGAAACTGCGCAGATAGGTATAGAGCCAGTCCGCGCCGCGCGAACGTGCAATCACCGACAGGTCGGGTGGCGCCGCGCCAAACCACACCTTGGCATCGGCGTATTTCATCGCCACGGTCATGGTATCGCCCGGCTTTTCCGTGGTGAACAGCAGGTTGTTCTTGATCTGGTCTTCGGTCAGGCCTATATCCTGCAGACGCGAGTAGCGCATGTAGCTGGCCGAATGGCAGTTTAGGCAGTAATTGACGAACATTTTCGCGCCACGCTGTAGCGACGCGTTGTCCGACAGGTTAACCGGCGCCTTGTCCAGATGAACGCTAGGGCCCGATGCAGCGGCGGCCAGTGGAGCAAAAGCCAGAACGGCAAATAGTTGTTTGATGAGTTTCATTAGCCAGTCACCCTTTCCGGTTCGGGTTTGGTTTTATCGATCTTGGTGTACCAGGGCATGAGGAAGAAGAACGCAAAATACACCACGGAGAGACCGCGGGCGATCCAGGTATACAACGGCGTGGCCGGCAGGATGCCCAGAATCCCCAATCCGATGAAAGACACAACGAACGCAGCAAGGAACCATTTGTAAATGGGACCGCGATACCGAATCGATTTCACCGGGCTCTTGTCCAGCCAGGGAAGCGCGAAAAAGATCATGACCGAGACCCCCATCAGCAGCACGCCCGGGAACTGCGAACCGAACAGTGGCGGCACCGCGCGCAAGATGGCGTAGTAAGGCGTGAAGTACCAGACAGGCGCGATGTGTTCCGGCGTCTTCAGCGGATCGGCCGGGATGAAATTGTTGGCTTCAAGGAAATAGCCGCCCATTTCCGGAGCAAAAAACACCACGGCGGAAAACACCATCAGGAACACCACCACACCCAGAATATCCTTCACGGTGTAGTAGGGATGGAAGGGAATTCCGTCGAGCGGAATGTGAGTAACTGGATCCTTTTTCTTCTTGATTTCGACGCCGTCGGGGTTGTTGGAGCCGACTTCGTGCAGCGCTACCAGATGCGCCACCACCAGACCCAGCAGCACCAGCGGCACGGCAATGACGTGGAAAGAGAAGAAGCGGTTGAGCGTTGCATCGCCCACCACGTAGTCACCACGAATCCACAGCGACAGGTCTTCGCCGATGAAGGGCACGGCGGCGAACAGGTTGATGATCACCTGCGCGCCCCAGTAGGACATTTGCCCCCACGGCAGCAGATAACCCATGAAGGCCTCGGCCATCAACGCCAGGAAGATGATGACGCCGAAAATCCAGATCAGCTCGCGTGGTTTGCGATAGGAACCGTACATCATCCCGCGGAACATGTGCAGGTACACCACCACGAAAAATGCCGAGGCGCCGGTCGAATGCAGATAGCGGATCAGCCAGCCCCAGTCGACATCGCGCATGATGTATTCGACGGATGCAAAAGCCACGGGCACGCCGGCAGCATTGAGGGAACCATCCGGTTTGTAGTGCATGACGAGGAAAATGCCGGTGACAATCTGCAGCACCAGCACCAGCAACGCCAGCGAGCCGAAGAAGTACCAGAAGTTGAAGTTTCTGGGCGCGTAATACTCGGACAGGTGCGCCTTCCAGGTCGCGGTCAGCGGAAAACGGTCATCGACCCAGCCAAGGAGTTTTTGCAAGGCATTCATTTATCAGGCTCCTACGCTATCGACGCCACTGTCAATGCCAACCAGCAGCAGGCTGTCGCTGACATATTTGTGCGGGGGAACTTCCAGATTGACCGGAGCGGGCGCGCCACTATAAACGCGGGCAGCCAGATCAAAGCGCGAACCATGACACGGGCAGAAGAAGCCACCATGCCAGTCCGCACCGCCCAATTCAGCGGCGCCGATATCCTTGCGGTAGGTCGGTGAGCAGCCCAGGTGGGTACATATGCCGACCGCAATCATGTACTCGGGTTTGATCGAGCGAGTCCGGTTTTTACAGTAAGTTGGCTGCATCGGTGTTTCTGAAAGCGGGTCGGCCAATTGGTTGTCATGCTTGGCCAGCAAATCCAGCATTTCCTTGGTGCGGTGCACCACCCAAACCGGCTTGCCGCGCCATTCAACGGCGACGATGGCGCCCGGCTCGATCTTGCTGATATCCACCTCAATCGGCGCACCCGCCGCCTTGGCACGCGCGCTGGGCAGCATGCTGGCGACAAAAGGCCAAACCACGGCCGCTCCGCCCGCCACGCTGACACCGGCAGTGGCCGCTACCAGAAACTTACGTCTTCCCCGATCCACTTCTTGCTGGCTCATCACTTCGACCCGATTGGTTAGGTTTAAAAAGCAGCGATTTTACCCAATTTAGCCATGGCTCCGGAAGACGTTGTTTACAAATGCCACTAAAAAGACTTTATCGAGCGCGTATAATTCTGAATAACCGATTGATTGTTTAACCGTTTGTTTATTAAAACATGATGCGCAAATACTGGCTGCTTTTCGCCCAGGCTGTGACCATAGCCTTGGGCGTGCTGTTTGTCGTTTCACTGATCCGGCCAGATTTGCTGCGCTGGCAGGCCGCCAAGCCCGCCGACAAACTGACCATCCAGCAGGTTAACGGTAGTACGCTGGCAGGAACGAACAACTCATTCGCCGATGCAGCAAAACAGGCCATCCCCGCCGTGGTCAACATTTTTACCCAGAAGCAGGTACGTGGTCCGCGCAACCCTTTTACTGACGATCCGGTGTTCCGCCATTTCTTTGGCGACCGTTTCGATCCCCGCCCGCGCGAGGTTTCAAATCTTGGCTCGGGCGTGATCGCCAGCAGCAACGGCTATATCCTGACCAATCATCACGTGGTGGATGGCGCCGAGGAAATCCAGGTAGCGCTGGCTGATGGCCGCACCGTGCCTGCCCAGGTGGTGGGCGCCGATCCGGAAACCGATTTGGCGGTTCTCAAAATCAGCGCCGACAAACTTCCGGCTATCACCTTCGGACAATCCGACGGCCTGCGCGTAGGCGACTGGGTGCTGGCCATCGGCAACCCGTTCGGCGTGGGTCAGACTGTCACGCTAGGGATTGTCAGCGCGCTGGGACGCACACATCTGGGCATCAACACCTTCGAGAATTTCATCCAGACCGATGCCGCCATCAATCCCGGCAATTCGGGCGGCGCCCTGGTGGATGGCGCCGGCAATCTGGTGGGCATCAACAGCGCGATATACTCGCGCACCGGCGGTTCGCAGGGCATCGGTTTCGCCATCCCGGTCAGCCTGGCCAAGCAGGTCATGGAACAGATCATCCGCGATGGCGGTGTCACCCGCGGCTGGGTAGGCATCGAGGTTCAGGATCTGTCGCCTGAACTTGCCGAATCGTTTGATCTGAGCGCCACCGAAGGCGCGCTGATTGCCGGCGTGCTCAAGGGCGGCCCGGCCGACCGCGGTGGTGTAAAGCCGGGGGACGTGCTGCTGAACGTCAACGGCAAAGCCGTGGAAGATTCTTCGTCCCTGCTCAACCTGATTGCCGCGCTCAAACCCGGTGAACAGGCGATGCTTGCCGTATCCCGCAAGAAGCAAACCATGGAGTTCAGCGTAAAGGTTGAGAAGCGCCCGCCCCAGCCAAGGCAGGCTGAAGAAGAGGCTAATTGATCAGGCTGTGATACGCCTGTATTTGAGTCGCAAATACAAACGGATCCCGTGCCATGTCGGCAGACTGCCATAGCAGCGCTTCACGGGCTTTGGCTTTCAGCAAGGCGTCTCCCAACCTCAGGCTCGCTGCGATCAGCATAGCCGATGGCGATGGTGTCGCACCATCGGACAAAATCGCTTCCGGCTGGGTTGTCATGAGCAAGGGGCGGGCTTCGCGCCGCCAGCCCTTGTCGCTGAAAAACTGTTTCCATGCTTGCCGCGCCAGCCTCAAGGCAAGCTGCCTTGCCGCACGGTCATTTGCCGCCTCGGCGTAATCCATCAGCCCTGTGACGATATAGGCGTAATCTTCCAGCTCCGCGCCCTCGATTTTTCTGCCTTTCGCGACGGACTTGAAAAGACCTTCACCGCCAGTCAGCTGTTTTGAAATAAATCCAACCAAAGACGCAGCGTGCATGGAATATCGCGGTTCCTGTTTCATGCCTGCGCTGAGCGCGATCAATACAAGCCCGTTCAGCCCTGCATTGCGCTTGTCGTCCTTGGGCAGGATGCGTTCTGAACGGGCTTTCTTCAATTTCTTCATCGCGCCAGAGAGAACTTTCCGCTCGGCCTGCGTTGGTGCGGTCCATTCGGCGGGCAGGTAACCAAACTCGAATGGGCGTGATGCATCCAGCCGCCAGATCCGGCTTGCCATTTCGAATTCCGCCGGGGTAAGCATGCCTTTCAGCACGTCCCTTTCCCAGAGATAAAATGCCCCCTCCTTGCCCTGGTTGTCGACCGCCGAGGTGCTGGCATAAAAGCCGCCCTTTGGATCCAGCATTTCCTCAATCATGAAATCGAGCGTGCCGAATGCGATTTCCCGATACCGCGCGGATCTGAAAGTCTCCGCCGCCCGGAAATAGATCACGGCAAGCTGGGCATTGTCATAAAGCATTTTTTCGAAGTGCGGCGTCTCCCAGCCTGGATCGACCGTATAACGGAAAAACCCGCCACCCACATGATCTTGCAAGCCTTTCGCGCTCATCTGATCGAGTGTCAGTTTCAGAAATGTCTCAAGTTCGGTGTCGGGAGTTTTCCGCATACGGTTTAACAGTAAGGTTAGCTGCGGGCTCATCGGAAATTTGCTGACTTGCCCGAATCCGCCGCGAAACTCATCCCGCTCCGCACGGGCCTGTTTCAGGAATCGCTCTTCCCATTGCTGAACCGCGACGCGATCCAATTGCTGAACGCTCGGCGCGCGCGGCGCCTCAGCCGCCTGACGCGCAAGTTTCGACATTCCAGCGCGATCCGCCTTCCAGCGATCGGACAGTTTTTCCAGTACGCCCCTGAATTCTTCGGGCGGCGAATATAGAACCACGTACACCGGGTAGCCTTCAGGCGTCACGAATGCATTGAGCGGCCAGCCGGCGATGCGCAGCAGACGTTCTGAAAAAGTCTGGAGCGCATCATCAAGACCTGTATTCAATTCACGATCCACTTTCACCGGGATGAAGTCGCGGTTCAACATTGCCGCGATTTCCCTGTTCTTGTAGGACTCGCGCTGCATGACATGGCACCAGTGGCAGGCGAAATAGCCAACGGATACGAACAGCAGCTTGTTTTCCCGCTTCGCCCGCGCGACGGTTTCGGCGTTCCATTCCTGCCAGGCAACCGGATCAGCGCCATGCAACGCGAGATAGGGAGAGGGATGCTGCATGAGCTGGTTGCGCAAGCCCTGTGCCGGCGCCGCGAAGCACAGCGAGGGCAGCAACAGCAGAAAAGCTACAAGCCGTTTCGCCATGTCTGATCTTCCGAGTCGAACAGGCGGTTGGCTTCTTCCGGCCCCCATGTGCCCGAGGGATAGGTATGAATGAAATCCCGTTCCTGCGCCCAATATTTGAGTATGGGGTCCACCACGCGCCAGGCCCATTCGACTTCATCAAATCGTATGAACAGCGTGCGGTCACCTTCGATCAAATCCAGCAGCAGCGCTTCATAGGCATCCAGCGCCCGCTCGAGCCCGGTACGAAAGCTCGCATTCAGTTGCAGCAGCCGTGTGCTCAAGTCCAGCCCGGGTTGCTTGACATGAATTTCCATGTGCATCGATTCCTTGGGCTGGATCGACAGCAGAATCCAGTTGGGCGCCAGTGTCTCAATCGGCGTTTCGCGGAACAGTTGCTGAGGCGGATGACGCAGCCGCAATGCAATCAGGGACTGCTGTTCCTTCAGGCGCTTGCCGGTACGTAAATAAAAAGGCACGCCCCGCCAGCGCCAGTTGTCGATATAAAACTTGGCCGCGATGAATGTCTCCGTGACCGAGCCTTTCTCCACACCCGCTTCCTGAGCGTAGCCGATGGCCTGCTGGCCGTGCACGCTACCCGGCGCGTACTGTGCCCTGAATGCGTGCGCATGCACCGCGCGTTTTGATATGGGGCGGATCGAACGCAGCACCTTCACTTTCTCGTCGCGCAGGGCATCCGCTTCCAGCGCTGGCGGCGGTTCCATCGCCACCAGTGTCAGCAACTGCATCATGTGGTTTTGCAGCATGTCCCGCAGCGCGCCGGCCTTGTCGTAATAATCGGCGCGGCTGCCAATGCCGATGGATTCCGCGACGGTGATCTGTACGTGATCAATGAAATTTCGGTTCCACAGCGGTTCGATCAGGGTATTGGCAAAGCGAAACACCAGCAGGTTCTGCACCGTTTCCTTGCCCTGGTAATGATCGATACGGAAGATCTGCTCCTCGTTGAAACTGCGATGCAGGAACTGGTTGAGTACCTGCGCCGATTCCAGGTCTTCGCCAAAGGGTTTCTCGACCACGATGCGGTGAAACCCTCTCGGTTTATTAAGGCCCGCATCTTCCAGGTTCCTGATGACTGACGGGTAGTCGGTCGGCTTGATGGCCAGGTAGAACACCACATGCGAACAGGTTCCCATTCGAGGCTTCGCCAGGGCTTCCTTGATTCTTGAATAGGCTGCCGGCTCCTCAAATTCGCCCTGTACATAACTGAAGCGGGAAATGAAATGTTCGCAGGCCGCTTCAGGACATTCCTCGCCTACCCGGTCCCTCAGCACTTGGCGCAAGTGCGCACGCCATTCCGCATCGCCCCACTCACGGCGGGAAAATGCAATCAAGGAGAGATGTTCCGGCAACCGCCCGGCCCGCTCCAGATGAAATAGAGCGGGGATGAGTTTCAGCGTTGAGAGATTTCCGGTCGCGCCAAAAATAACCAGCGCGCAGGGAGTGTCATCACTCATTTTTCACCTATTTGATGACCGCCAAAGGCATTGCGCATCATGGCCAGCAGTTTGGCCGGATAGTCGTTGCTGCCCTGGGTGGCGTAACGCATCATCAGAGCCAGCGACATGACCGGCGCGGGCACGCCCTGGTTGATGGCTTCCAGCGCGGTCCAGCGGCCTTCGCCGGAATCCGCCACATAAGGCTCGATCTGGTCGAGGTTCTGATCGCGTTTCAGCACCTCGGCGGTCAAGTCGAGCAGCCACGAACGCACCACGCTGCCATGACGCCATGACTCCGTCACCGCCGCCAGGTCGTAATTGAATTCGGTTTTTGATTTCATCAGCGCCAGGCCTTCGGCCAGCGCCTGCATCATGCCGTACTCGATGCCGTTGTGAACCATCTTGGCGAAATGTCCCGCCCCTGCCGGGCCGCAATGTACCCAGCCCCGGTCTGGCGCGGGTGCCAGCGCTTCGATGTAAGGCTTCAACCTCGCAATGGAATGCGGCATGCCGCCCAGCATGAGCGCATAGCCATTCTCCAGGCCCCAGATGCCGCCCGACACGCCGGCATCGACATAACGGATGTTTCTCTCCGCCAGCTCTTCCGCATGGCGCATGCTGTCCTGGTAATACGCATTGGCGCCATTGACCAGCAGATCGCCCGGCGCAAGCAGGCCGGAAAGCTGCTGGATGGCCTGCTCCGTCGCCTCGCCAGCCGGCAGCATGAGCCAGACAATGCGCGGCGCAGCGAGCGTGCCAACCAGTTCATCCAGGCTGGGCACCGCGAGCATGTTCGCCTCTTCCGCCGCCAGTTCCTGCGCAACCGGATGAGTCCGGTTGTGGACAACCAGCGCAAATCCCTTGCGTGAAAGTCTGCGCGCCATATTGGCGCCCATGCGCCCCAGTCCGATCAGTCCCATTTCGTGCATGGTCAATCCCCTTCAAGTCTTCAGGATAGATTATGCACGTGCCCGCTATACTGTTGGCTGGAAATGCCATATGAAAATTCTGTTTGCCACTTCAGAAGCTCATCCGCTCGCCAAAACCGGAGGGCTGGCGGATGTCAGCGGCGCGCTGCCGGCGGCGCTGCGCCAGATCGGCGCGGATGTGCGCTTGCTGCTGCCGGGCTACCCTTCCGTTCTGGTCAGGACGAAAAGACTGACGCGCATTTTTCACATCGATCTGCCTGTTCACGGCGAGACCGCTTTGCTCAGCGGAGTCATGCCTGATTCGGAAGTGCCGCTCTATATCATCGAGCATGCGGGTTACTACGACCGCGAGGGGCTTTATCAGGACAAGGCCGGCAAGGACTGGCCGGATAATGCCCAGCGCTTCGGCCTGCTGTCGCAATTCGCGGCCTGGCTGGCTGGGCCGCAAACGCCGCTGGATTTTCACCCGGATGTTTTGCATTGCAATGACTGGCAGACTGGCCTGGCACCCGCCTATCTGCACTTTGGCAAACCGCCACGCACGCCTTCCATTTTCACTGTGCATAATCTCGCTTACCAGGGTATTTTCCCGCCAGACACACTCGACGTGCTTGGCCTGCCCCCCGAGAGCTTTTCCATGCATGGCGTGGAATATTTCGGGAAACTGTCTTTTCTGAAGGCTGGATTGTTCTACGCAACCCGCCTCACCACGGTCAGCCCGACTTACGCCCGCGAAATTCAGACCGAGGCCTTTGGCATGGGCATGCAGGGCTTGCTGACTGCACGCAAGGACGTTTTACACGGCATCCTGAACGGGATCGATACCGTGGAGTGGAACCCATCCAGAGACAAGTATCTGGATGCCACTTACAGCGCGGATAACCTTGCGGGCAAGGCGCTCGACAAACTGGCCATACAGGATGAACTTGGATTGGACCGCAATCCCAACGCGCCCTTGTTGGGCATGGTGTCAAGGCTAACCCTGCAAAAGGGCTCGGACGTGGTGATTGAAACCGCGCCCCGGCTTGTGGAACTGGGTGCGCAAATCGTGGTGCTGGGAAACGGCGATGCGGCGCTGGAAACGGCCTGGCAAAACCTGGCGGCGGCCCATCCAGGCAAGATAGCTGTCCATATTGGCTATAACGAAGGCCTCAGCCACCGCATCGAGGCCGGGTCAGACCTGTTCCTGATGCCGTCGCGTTTCGAGCCCTGCGGGCTCAACCAGATGTACAGCCTGCGCTATGGCACGCCGCCGGTGGTGCACAATGTGGGCGGCCTGGCCGATACCGTCGTGCATGCGAGCCTCGGCAACCTCTCGCAAGGTACCGCGACCGGGTTTGTCGTCGACGTGCTTGATGCCCCCACCCTGTTCGAAACAATTCGCCGGGCATTCGTGCTGTATAAGCACAAGCTGGCCTGGCGCCAGCTTGTCCGTACCGGAATGGCTCAGGACTTCAGCTGGGAAAACAGCGCGCGGGAATATCTCGGCGTCTATCAGGATACGATCAAAGCCTGATTATTGATGGGAAATTCAAGTTCTTGAATTTCCCATGAATAACACGACGAGGTTTTATTGTTATTGATCCGAAACCTAGCGCGGCGTTCCTGCCCATCAGTTTCATTGGCGGGGCGCTGTTTTGTTCAAGATCATAGGTTTCGTATCAATAAGGCGTCACAACCAGACCATCAACCCCGTTTCAAACGGATGTGTCAGCAACTCATGCCAGGGATAGATGCGGATGCGGTAATCCAGCTTGCCGCACAGCTCTGGCGCGATCTCCAGCTCGTATAACGTGCTTCCATCATCAAGCTTTCCTGCGCTGTTCATGCACAGGCAATTCAGCATCTTGTTGGGTTTGCCCGGCCGTTCGATCAGCACTTCGACCCGCACATCGGCTGGATCCAGTCCATCAAGCAAGGCGGAAACACGCAGCTTGAAACTGTCACCATAGGCGATACGTTTCCTGGCGTCATCGAGCCGCCTCAGCGTAATGCCCGACCAGTGACTGCGAACACGGGTTTTCCAGGCCGACAGGGTTTTCGCCGCCGCATAATGATTTTCCCGGAATCTGCGGCCCTGCTCGCTGGCCGGCAGATAGAACTGATCGACATATTCCGACACCATGCGCGCCGAGTTGAAACGCGGCAGCAAGGTAGCAATCGAGCGCTTGGCCATTTTCACCCAGCCATCGGAAAAACCCATTTCGTTACGCTGGTAATAGAGCGGAACGATCTTGTCCTGCAGCAATTCATACAGGGTCAGACTGTCTTCAACATTGCGCCGGGCATCATCATAATGCGTCGGCGAGGGCTTGATGGCCCAGCCATTGGTTCCATCCCAGCCTTCATCCCACCAGCCATCCAGCACGGACAGATTGAGCGTGCCATTCATGGCGGCCTTCATGCCGGACGTGCCGGAAGCCTCCAGAGGATAAATCGGATTATTCAGCCAGACATCCACGCCGGCCACCAGGCGCCGGGCAAGGCCCAGATCATAGCCCTCGACCAGCAGCAATCTGCCCTCGAACTCGGGCATTCGGGACAATTGGTGAATACGCTGGATCAGCGCCTGCCCCGGCTGATCCGCCGGATGAGCCTTGCCTGCGAAAATGAATAGCACCGGACGATTTTCATCCGAGATGATGCGCTTGAGCCAGTCAATGTTCTCGAACAGCAGGGCTGCACGCTTGTACGTGGCAAAACGACGTGCAAAACCGATTGTCAGCACTTTCGGATCGAGCGGATTGGCCAGCTTAAGCAGGCGGTCAAGGTGGGCTTGCGAACCGTGGTTGCGCTTGTGTTGTTGCGAGTAGCGCTTGTTAAGCGTGTGGAGCAGTTGTGACTTGAGCGTTTGCCGCACGCTCCAGAACAGATGGTCCGGAATGCTGTCGATCCGTTCTTCCCAGAAAGCTGCATCACTGACGCGATGGCGCCAGTCATAACCCAGCCGGTTGTCAAACAGTTCAATCCATTCATCCGCGAGAAAGGTACTGACATGCACCCCATTGGTGACATGGCTCATAGGGTTTTCATCCGGCTCGATCTGCGGCCAGTGTTCGCCGCAAATGTTCGCCGACACCCCCCCATGAATGCGCGAAACGCCGTTGTGATGCCGCGAGCCATGCAGGGCAAGCGCCGTCATGTTGAAATCCGGACCGAGGTTACTATGGCCCAGCGCATGCAACTGCGACATCGGAATATCAAGCTGCTGGCAGCATTCGCGGAAATAACGTTCAATCATTTCGCCGGCAAAATGATCGTGCCCGGCCGGCACGGGCGTGTGGGTCGTGAAAACGGTGTCGGCCGCGACTGCTTCCAGCGCGCTCGGGAAATCCAGCTTTTGCAACTTCATGAGCGAACGTGCACGCTCCAGCACCAGGAAAGCCGCATGGCCTTCATTCATGTGCCATACCGTCGGCTTGACGCCCATTGCCTCCAGCGCGCGAAATCCCCCAACGCCAAGAATGATTTCCTGTTTGATGCGCATCTCGCGGTCGCCACCATACAACTGGTGAGTGATGTAACGGTCTTCGGGTGAATTTTCTTCCAGGTCCGTATCCAGCAGGTTAAGCCAGACATGCCCCACGCGAGCGATCCAGACCTTGACTGTGACCATGCGGCCGGGGAATTCCACCTGCACTTTTAACTCCTGGCCATCGTCTCCGTACGCTGGGGTGATGGGCAGGTCATCAAAATCGGAATCGTGGTAATGCGCCACCTGGCGGCCATCCCCGTCAATGGTCTGGGAAAAATATCCCTGCCGGTACAACAGGCCTACGCCAACAAAGGGCAGCCGCATGTCCGATGCGGCCTTGCAGTGATCACCCGCAAGAATTCCCAATCCGCCGGAGTAGATGGGAAAACTTTCATGAAAACCAAACTCGGCGCAGAAATACGCCACCATGTCGCTGTGTTTCAGCCGTTCGGGCTGGTTACGCTTGAGTGGTTCGTTATGGTAAGTGTCATAAGCCGACAACACGCGGTTGTAGCTGGCAAGGAAGACATGATCTTCGGCCGCTTCCACCAGCCGCTGCTCGTCCACGCGTTTCAGGAAAGCCTTGGGGTTATGGCCCGCGGCCTCCCACAGCCCTGGATGCAAACGGGAGAACAGGGTACGGGTGGGCTTGTCCCAGCCGTACCAAAGGTTGTTGGCCAATTCCTCCAGTCGGATCAGCCGTCTGGGAATCTTGGGGTTGACCTCTATCGTGTATGTAGTTCCCTTAGCCATGTTTTTATGCCTTTGCGTTCAATTTTGTAATTCTAGCCATTTTTAAAATAAGCAAAATTCATGCACTTTGCGGGCACTGGATGAAATTAGCCCGGTAGTACTTCATCTCTTCGATTGATTCATAGATATCCGCCAGAGCCTCGTGCTTGCTGGACTTCTTGAATCCTTCAGCCAGGCCGGGTCGCCAGCGTTTGGCAAGTTCCTTCAACGTGCTGACATCCAGGTTTCGATAATGAAAAAATGCCTCAAGTTTGGGCATGTGGCGCGCCAAAAAGCGGCGATCCTGACAGATCGAATTGCCGCACATTGGCGAAGTGCGCTCGGGCACATATTGTTTGATGAAGGCCAGCATCTGCGTTTCCACCGCAGCTTCGTCCAGTGTTGATGCCTTGACCCGGTCAATCAGCCCTGATTTTCCGTGTGTTCCCTTGTTCCAGTTGTCCATGGCATCCAGCACGGTATCCGGTTGATGCACCACCAGCACTGGCGCTTCCGCCACCGTGTTGAGTTCTGCATCCGTCACCACGATCGCCACTTCCAGCACCCGGTCGTTTTCCGGCGACAAACCGGACATCTCCATGTCAATCCACAATAAATTCAGGGCGTTTTGCGCCATGCTTCATTCCTGTCTGCAAAACCCATATTGTCGCAGTGGTGGAGGAATTAAGAAACAATAGCCATAATGTGATGGTCTTAGCCCTACCTTGATTATTGATGGGAGAACACCATGAAACGTGTTTCGATTGCATTGATGGCCCTGTTTGTTGCCCCCCTCCACGCCGCGCCGTTTGACAAGGGCGATCCCGCCAAGGGTCAAGCCCTGCATGCGAAAAACTGTACGGCCTGCCACGGCTCCGAGGTTTATTCGCGCGCGGACAGAAAAATCAAATCCCCCGCGCAACTTGCCGGACGGATTTCAGGCTGCAATGCCAATACTGGCGCCGGCTGGTTTCCCGAAGAAGAACAGCATGTCGGCGCATACCTCAACCAGACCTTTTACAAATTTAAATAAGGACAGTCATGTCTGACGTTTCTGAAAGCCTGACCCGGAAAAAGTGCGCACCCTGCGAAGGCGGCGTTGCCCCGCTGACCGATGCCCAGATCACTCCTCTGCTGAAAGGCCTTTCCGGCTGGACGCGCGACGGTGTCAAAATTGCCAAGGAGTTCAAGTTCAAGGATCACTACCAGGCTCAGGCTTTCAGTAATGCGGTCATGTGGGTATCACACCGGGAAGACCACCATCCCTATCTTGTTGTGGGCTACAACACGGTGCGCGTCGAATACTGGACCCATGCCATCGGCGGGCTGTCCGAGAATGACTTCATTTGCGCTGCCAAGGTGGATGCACTTTTCGATATTTAACATAAAGTCAAGAAACTCGGCCTTGCCCCCTGAAAACGGGCAAGGTCGATGAAGAAAGAGAACTGCTGAGTAACAGCCATGCCAAGCCTTCCAAACGCCAGAAAGCCCCGCATCCTTGGACTCTCGCAGCAAGTCAAAAGCTGAAGTTTCTGCGATTTCTGGCCAGGTATTCGCGGCACATGGCCGCCATTATCTGGTTCACACCGCGACGCGGGGTGATCTGGAATGCGTCACACGCGGCAGGAAATCAGATGTCGTTTGCGGCGATCAGGTTGCACTGACACCGACCACGCCAGGCCAGGGCGTCATCGATTCAATACTGCCCCGCACCAGCCTGTTCAAGCGTGTCGACACGTATCGCACCAAGGCGATTGCCGCCAATGTCACCCAGGTTGCCATTGTCGTCGCCCCCCGCCCAAGCTGGTCGGAAGAGCTGCTGCAACGCTGTCTGCTGGCAGCGGAAAACCAGCATTTGCCCGCCCTGATCATCGCCAACAAGTCGGACCTCCAGGAGCATCCTCGCATGCTGGATGAACTGGCAATTTACCCACCCCTGGGCTACCCGGTCATTTCGCTGTGCGCCAAGAATGATATTCAAGCGCTGCTTCCTCATCTGAAGAACAAACTCACCTTGCTGGTTGGCCAATCAGGCATGGGCAAATCCACACTCATCAATTCGCTGTTTCCGGATGCGAATGCCAGCGTCAATGTGATTTCCGAGGCATTGGACAGCGGCCGCCACACCACCACTCACAGCCGCTTGTATCCACTTGAGGAAGGTGGCGCCGTCATTGATTCCCCTGGATTGCAGGAGTTTGCCTTGTCCCACCTGACACGCGATGACATTGAATCGGCCATGCCGGATTTCCGGCCCTATCTGGGCCTGTGCCGGTTCCGTGATTGCCGGCACCAGCATGAACCGGATTGCGCCATCCGGAAGGCTGTCGATTTGGGCAGTATTGCATCAAAACGCCTGGGGTTTTTTCAGCGATTGTTATCGGAAAACGCCGCCAGATCGGCTATATAGAAACCATCATGGCATTTGGCGATACGAAATGAAAAAATTGCTTGCCACTGCGGCCGCCTTGCTGGCCCTGCTGATCAGCCTACCCGCAAGCGGTGAGGGCAAGTGGGTACAGACGCCCTACGCACCACCCAAGGTCATGTTCGAGTTCTATCTCGACGATCCTCAGAAAATCGGCAGCGCGCTTTACTGGGTGCGCGCACTCGTCAACACCTTGACAGTCGCGCCTTACGGGTACGCACCCGAAGACATGGGAATCGTGGTGGTTATCCATGGCACTGAGATCGTCACCGTGGCCAAAAAAAACGAAGGCAAATATCAGGAAGCGGTTGACAGGATGCGCTATTACGCCGATCTGGGCGTGAAGTTCAAGGTCTGCGGACAAGCCGCCGAAGATTTCGGGTATTCAGTCAAGGATTTCCAGGAATTCATCGACGTCGTGCCCAACGCCATGACTGAACTCGCTCACTGGCAGCAACAGGGCTACGCGCTCATCATTCCGCAGATTTTCGAGAAAAAGCTGGATATCGATAAAATCCGGTAGGGATTGCTGCGCGAAATCAGACGTGCAGAAGATCAGCGTGTTCCGCGAATGGTACTCGCCTTGAGTTCACCGTCCTTGAATGACTTGAAGGCAGTCTGATAGTAAGCCACTGCCTCATCGCTTAGCCGTGGGACCATCCTGGTGGGCGTCGCCTCTCCTTTGCCGTCGACAAGGAAAATGTCGGCGCGTTGCTTGGGACCCAGCACCACAAGCTTGCCTTCTTTCAAGTACCCCAACTCCTGATAATTGCTAATGAAGGCACGCCGGTCTTCCGAACCTTGCTCAAAAACAGACTTGCCAAAGAAATGATCATCTCCGGGCAATCCCATCACATCCAGCAAGGTGGGTGGAATATCTATCTGGCTTGCCACAAGTTCGTCACGTCCCGGTTTCAGCAAGGCAGGTGCATAGAAAATCAGCGGGATATGGTAGCCGGCTATTGGAAGACTGGTATTGCCGGCCACCGATGCACAATGGTCGGCGACAACAACGAATAGAGTTTCGTTAAACCAGGGTTTGCCTCGTGCCTGGTCGATGAAACGGCCGATTGCATAATCGGTGTATTTCACCGCACCAGCGCGCTTGCCGGGTGAAGGGATGTCAATGCGACCGTCAGGATAAGTGTAGGGACGGTGATTGGAAGTGGTCATGATGTGCGCAAGGAAGGGCTTGCCTGTGGCATGAGTCCTGTCCAGTTCGACAAGGCTGTTGTCAAACAGGAACTCGTCCGCCACACCCCAGATATTCTCGAAACCGATGGAGGCCTTCGGGAACATGGTCCGGTCAATCACACGATAATCGTTGCCGGCAAAGTAGGCATTCATGTTGTCGAAGTAGCCGTAGCCGCCATACAGAAACAGGGTTTCATAACCCAGCCTGCGCAGGATTTCGCCAATGGTGGCCAAATGCTCGTTACCCGGACGGCGGACGATGGCCTGCCCCGGGATGGGTGGTGTGCCAAGTGACAAGGCTTCAAGTCCGCGTACCGTCCGAGTGCCGGTGGCATACATCCTCGTGAACAGCAGGCCGTCCCTGGCCAAAGCATCCAGACGTGGTGTCAGCCCGGCCGGATTGCCAAAGCTGCCAAGGAATTTGGCCGACAGGCTTTCCACCGAAATCAACACCACATTACGCGGCGGACGCGTGAATGGCACACGAAGTGGATCGAAACGTTCGTCTTCATCAAACGCGGCGGTAACCGGCATGCGCTCAACCTCGAGTCCTTCCAGAATTTTCTGTGCCTGAGCCTGTGGCAAGGTTTTGTAAAAGCGCGGGTAATCCAGTTCGTTTCGGCGAAAGGCGGAGACAAACGTCATCAAGCCATTGCCTGACAGTTCGTTGGCGTAAGCATTGGAAGAAAACTGCATCTGATCGATATCCGCCAGATGCCAGGCGCTCCAGGGCAAGGCAAAGGCCAGAATGGCATAGGACAAGCGCCAGCCAGATTGCGGTCTGGGGCGGCCAGCATTTCGAAGGGACTGCCGAAACAGCCATGTGACAACGACCGCCACCACGGCAACTCCCGTGAGCAACGCCGCCACCGGATAAGACTCGATAATGTTGCCGATCACTTCATGGGTGTAGACCAGATAATCAACCGCGATGAAATTGAAGCGGGTCTCGAATTCTTCCCAGAAGGTCCATTCAGACAGCGCCACAAAAAGCAACAATGCTGCCAGCATGAAAAATACCGTGAGGCGCAGGCCGCCCTGCAGAAAGGTATTGCGCCAGCGTTCCGGCCATATTGCAGCCCAGATCAGCATGGGTGCCAGCAACCAGGCGAGAACAACAAGATCGAACCCCAAACCGCGTACAAACAAGCCCGGCCAGAGCGAAACCGGGACCTTGTCGACACCTGCATACAATGCGAGGCCCAGTCGCGTCATACTGGCGATTGCTAGAAACAACAGGATGTGGGGCAGGAAAAGCGGGGCGAACTTATATGGCAGCCGGTGGCGATTGTTCATTCGGGTTTCGGAGCCGGACAGGGCGTAACTGCATCCGTGAAAAGACTCGATTTATCCTGAGAAGTCTTAAATCAGCCTTAAATCAGAAATCCCGATACCTTGGGAGCGCATGCGCTTTGGCAGCAGCACGTGCTCAAGTTGCCTGCCCAAAGAATGTTCAGTGAAAATAAAGCGTTCAAATATTGAAAAAATTTTCCGTGGCTCAGGCCGTTCACCTCACCCCTGTTCAGGCCAGTTCTTGATATACCGTTTGAGCAGGCTGTTTTCGAAATTAGCTTCGCGCAGGCAGGCTTTGGCTACATCGTAGAAGGAAATGACGCCGACCAGCTTGTTGCCTTCCAGCACCGGCAGGTGGCTGATGCGCGCCTTGGTCATGGCATCGCGGGCATAGTCGATGGAATCTTCGGGCGTCGCCACCACCGGTTCGGTGATCATGATGTCCGCCACCTTGGCATCCTTGAGCGAACAGCCCTGGCGGCGCATGCCTTTCATGATGTCGCGCTCGGTGAGAAAACCCACCATTTCGCCCTTGGGATTCTTGACCACCAGCGAGCCGACATCGTTGGCCACCATACGCTCGACGGCCAAGGCCACATCGTCGTCTGGCGTGATGCTGAATACTTCGTCTCCACCCTTGAAAGACAGGATTTCCCGGATAAACATGCGTCTTCCTCCTTTAGTTATGCAACCAGCATACCAAACCCGGAGAAAGTCAGGAAGACGGAGTCTTTTCAGCCCCTGACCAGCCCGGCCTCGACCTGATCGCGAGTTTCGCGCCCCGACAGCACTTCGACCAAGGCCAGAGCAAAATCCATGGCCGTGCCGGGTCCGCGCGATGTCAGCACCTTGCCATCCCTGACCACGGCATCGGTCAGGTAATGCGTGTCCGGCAAGGCCATCTTGTCGAGAAATCCCGGATAACTGGTGGCCTTTTTGCCCTTGAGCAGACCGGCCTCCGCCAATACCGTTGGCGCGGCGCAAATGGCGGCGGTGTACTTGTTCTCGCCCGCCATTTTCTTAAGCAGCGACAGAATGCGCGGGTCTTCCTTGAGATGTTTGGCTCCAGGCATGCCGCCGGGCAGAACAATCATGTCAAATTCACTTTGAAGCGCCGCATCCAGCGTCATGTCAGGCATGAGTTGGGTACCGCGGCTGGCTTTGACAATGCCTGGCTGCAATCCCGCCGCAATCACCTTGATGCCAGCCCGGCGCAGAATATCGATAATCGTGACGGCTTCGAGTTCTTCGCAGCCTTCCGCCAGGGGAACAAGAATCTTGGCCATGACACATTCTCCTAGTCGCGGAAATTCTGGAACTGCAAGGGAAAGTCAGTAATGGATTTCCTCACCAGCGCGATCGTTTCCTGAAGCACATCACGCTTGGCGCCGGACACTCTGACGGTTTCACCCTGAATGCTGGCCTGGACTTTCAGCTTGCTGTCCTTGACGAGCATGACGATTTTTTTTGCCAGTTCGGTTTCAACACCGGTTTTGACAGTCACCGAACGTTTGACCTTGTTGCCGGAAACGCCTTCCGGCTTGCCAATGTCCAGGCATTTCACATCAACACCCCGTTTGGAAAGCTTATGGCTGAGAATATCCTGCACCTGATCAAGCTGGAAGTCGGTATCGGCAAATACTGTCAACACATAATCCGCCTGTTCGACCCGCGCATCGGAGCCTTTGAAATCAAACCGGTTGGTTACTTCCTTGTTGGTCTGATCCACCGC
>ERZ1645185.261-NODE-261-length-22255-cov-6.301396_pt1 | contig 22255 bp, 20 predicted proteins | sample MGYA00575351_ERZ1645185 | MGnify/ENA primary metagenome ERZ1645185 (study PRJEB40838, sample SAMN11284767) | freshwater sediment metagenome | isolation source: river sediment | host: Sediment | place: India: Jana village, Kanpur | collected 2015-12-17 ...
AGATCATCACGCCGGCGGCGGACTGCACGAGATGCGCGCAGGTGCGCGAGCCGACGACGAGGAAGAACGCGTCCTGCATCTTGCGATGCAGCCAGACGATGCCGGTGAGGCCGCAGAAGACCTCGCGCTGGCCGCGCTCGCGCAGCACGGGCGCGTCGGCGCAGCCGGGGGTCGAGACCACGGGGAGGGCGGTGCCCGTCACGCAGCGTGCCCCACGACCACCGGTGCGGCGGCGCGCTCGCCGCGGCGGGCCGCGCGCAGCTTGAGCACGAACTGCGTGGCGTTGACGATGTAGGCGGCGTACGCGACCAGCGCGAGCGTCATCAGGCCGCGCGGCGCGAGCGCGCCCGTGAAGAGCGCCGCGACGTAGCCGAGATGCAGCGCGATCACGCCCATCGACACCACGTCCTCCCAGAAGAAGGGGGCGGCGAAGAGCCATTCATCGAAGACGACCTTCTCCCAGATCGAGCCCGTGACCATGATGACGAGCAGGAGCACGGTCTTCACGAGCACCGAGAGATTCGCGATCGCGAGGCCGTCCCCGGTCACGAGATACCGGATGACGAGCGCGGCCGAGGCGATGCACACCAGGAACTGCAGGGGGGCGAGGATCCCCTGCACGAGCGTCCACCGCGTCGCGTCCCGCCTTGCGCGTTGGGCCGGAGTGTAAAGATTGATTGACATCGGCTGACCTGACACCGGACCTCGAGGGTGGAGTCCTGGCGGACAGCACCCGCCCGCGTGAACGGACGTGGGCGAGTCTCGCAGACAGATATTGGGCCTGCGAGCCGAGGTTGTCAATACAAGTTTACGTCAGCCTATCTTGACAGCTCAGGGGTCCGGTGCAACCTTGGGGGCAGCAGTCATCCGGGGTTCCCCCCACCCGCAGGTTCAGTCCGGAGGCCGAATGTCAGGTCCTCGCCCCGTCTCGCCGCCCTCGGCGGCGCCGGCGCATCCGTCGGTGCCATCGACGCGTCCCCATCGGGCGCGCCCGGCGCCGGGGCTGGTCAGCGGGTTGGTCTTTCCGCCCGTCCCCACCCGCCTTGACGAACCCGGCGAGGAGGCGGCGACGCTGGTCGCCGACTTCGTGCACGCGCTGCTCGCCGCCGAGGACGACGTCTCATGCCAGTTCGTCCAGCGCCTCCTCGATGGAGGGATGGCGCCTCAGGCGCTCTACGAGGAGTGCTTCGCGCCGGCCGCGAGGGTGCTCGGGCGCATGTGGGAGACCGACGACTGTTCCTTCTATGAAGTGACGGTCGGGACCGGTCGGATCCAGCGGATGGTCCGGGACCTGAGCAACCGCTTCCTGGCCGAACAGGCCTTCCCGGGATCGGCTGGCCGCATCCTTTTGGGATGCGCCTCAGGCGAGCAGCACTCCTTGGGTGTCGCGATTCTAGCCGAGTACTTCGTCCGGGACGGATGGGATGTCCATCTGGCCTCCGGGGTCGGGTCCGATGGATTGTTGGACAAAGTCCGAGAATCCGAGTACAATTTGCTTGGATTCTCAGTGTCCGGTTCCGAGCGTACCACATCGCTTCGGCGCGAGATACAATTGGTTCGACAAGTGTCTCGGAACCGTGACATCAGAATCCTGGTCGGGGGCCACATCATCTCGGCGGACCCCGCATTGGTTCGGCGACTCGGCGCGGATGGTTCCGCCGCGGATGCGACGTCGGCCGTGCGAGAGGCACGCCGCTTGATGGGCCATTCTTGAGGGTATGCAGGTAGAAGCACTTTCCCCTTCGGGGTCTTCACCGATGGACACCGGCGACAACGCCAACGAAGGTCAGCGTCCTGCTCTTTCCGATCTGGCTCCGGATTGGGCGGCGCGCCTCATCACGGCCACGAGCGAAGTCGCGCTCGTCGTCGATCGGCAGGGTGTCATCCGCCATGTGTCGTTCAGCGGCGCGGAGGCCCCGATCGATGGCGCGGAGAGCTGGGTCGGCAAGCCTTGGGCCGAGACCGTCACCATCGAGTCACGTCCCAAGATCGAGCTGCTGCTGCGCGAAGCCGGCAACGCCGCCTCGGGCCGCCGCCGCCAGGTGAACCATCCCTCGCGCACCGGGGCCGACATTCCGGTCGCCTACAACGCGGTCCGCGCCGAAGACGGCTCCGTCATCGCCGTCGGGCGCGACCTGCGCACCATCTCCACACTGCAGCAGCGCCTCGTCGACACGCAGCAGGCAATGGAGCGCGACTACTGGCGCCTCCGCCACGTCGAGACGCGCTACCGCCTGCTCTTCCAGCTCTCCACCGACGCGATCATCGTCGTCGATGCCGACACGATGCGCATCGTCGACGCCTCGGGCGCGGCGGCGCGCGTCTTCGACCTCGCGACCGAGAAGCTGATCGGCAAGCAGTTCCCGCTCGGCATCGCCGCCGACAGCCTGCGCGCGATGGAGGACCTGCTCGCCGCGGCGCGCACCACCGGGCACGCGGGCGACATCAAGGTCCAGCTGAGCGCCGGCCGCGGCGAGACGCTCGCGTCGGCCTCCTGCTTCCGGCAGGAGAACCTCACGCTGCTGCTCGTGCGGCTCTCGCGCTTCACGGCGCACGCCGAGCTGCCGGCGAGCAATCGCGCGAAGCTCATCGAGATGGTGGACCGCGCGCCCGACGCCTTCGTCGTCACCGACCTCGAGGGCGACGTCATCGTCGCCAACCGCGCCTTCCTCGACCTCGCGCAGCTCGCGAGCGAGGAGCAGGCGAAGGGCCGCTCGCTCGGCAACTGGGTCGGCCGGCCCGGCGCGGACCTGCAGGTGTTCCTCGCGACGCTCAAGAAGCACGGCGTCGTGCGGCTCGCGGCGAGCAGCATGCGCGGCGAGCACGGCCTGGGCACCGAGGTGGAGCTCTCCGCGGTCTCGCTGCCCGGCGATGACGCGCCGAGCATCGGCTTCGTCCTGCGCGACGTCGGTCGTCGCGTGGCCACGGTGCCGCACGGCGCGCGCGACCTCACGAAGGCGGTCGAGGAGCTCACCTCGCTCGTCGGCCGCGTCTCGCTGCCCACGCTCGTGCGCGACACCACGGACCTCGTCGAGCGGCACTTCATCGAGGCCGCCCTCGAGCTCACCGGTGACAACCGGACGACGGCCGCCGAGGTGCTCGGCCTGTCGCGCCAGACCCTCTACGTGAAGCTCCGCCGCCACGGCCTCTCGGCCAGCGCCGAGAGCGACGCGGCCGAAGCGGGCTGATCCGGATGCGAACGGACTCTTGCGCTTCGCGCCCCCTGACTGTCAACTTTTCCTGACAGTGACTAGCGTCAGCGTTCCGGTACGGCACCACGGCACCCTCCCCACTCCGGGAGCGGTGCTCGAGCTGCTCAAGCCGATCACCTGGTTCCCGCCGATGTGGGCCTTCGCCTGCGGCGCGATCTCGTCCGGCCTCCCGCTCGCAAGCCGGCCGGGCACGCTCGCACTCGGGCTCGCCATCACCGGGCCGCTGGTGTGCGCGACCAGCCAGGCCGCGAACGACTGGTTCGACCGCGAGGTGGACGCGATCAACGAACCGCATCGGCCCATCCCGTCGGGTCGCATGCCGGGGCGCTGGGGCCTGTGGATCGCGGTGCTCTGGACGCTGCTCTCGCTCGCGGTCGCGCTCCCGCTCGGTCCGGCGGGCGTCGTCGCCGTGGCGATCGCGCTCGCCTTCGCCTGGGCCTACTCGGCGCCGCCGTTCCGCTTCAAGCAGAACGGCTGGGTCGGCAACGCGGCCGTGGGCGTCACCTATGAAGGGCTCGCCTGGGTCACCGGCGCGGTGGTGATGCTCGGCGGCGCCGTGCCCTCGGGCCGCGTGCTCCTCATCGCCGCGCTCTACTCGCTCGGCGCGCACGGCATCATGACGCTCAACGACTACAAGTCGATCGCGGGCGACCGCGCGATGGGGATCCGCTCGCTGCCGGCGACGCTCGGCCCCGAGCGCGCGGGGCGCGTGCTCTGCGCGGTGATGATCGTGCCGCAGCTCGTGGTGATCGCGCTGCTCGTGGGTTGGGGCGTCACCTGGCATCCCTGGGCGATCGGCGGACTGGTGCTTGCGCAGCTCGGCCTGATGTGGCGGTTCCTGCGTGCGCCGGTGGCGCGCGCGCTCTTCCTCTCGGCCGTCGGCGTCCCCTTCTATGTGTGGGGGATGATGGTGGCGGCCTTCGCCCTGCGGAGCGTGACCGGATGACGGCCTCCCCCCTCCCCCGCACCTACCTCGGCTGGGGCGCGATCGCGCGGCTCGGCCTCGCGCAGATCGCGATCGGTGCGGTCGCGGCGATCATGACGAGCACGCTCAATCGCGTGATGGTCGTGGAGCTCGCGCTGCCGGCGACGATCCCGAGCGTGCTGGTGGCGCTGCACTTCGCGATCCAGATGTCGCGCGCGCGGTTCGGGTTCGACAGCGACCGCAGCGGGCGGCGCGCGCCGTGGATCCTCGGCGGCGCGGTCGTGCTGGCGCTCGGCGGCTTCCTCGCGGCGGTGGCGGTGGCGCTGGCCTCGGCACAGCTGTGGTGGGGGCTCGCGCTCGCGTTCGTGGCGTACGCGCTGATCGGCGTGGGGATGAGCGCGGCGGGGACGGCGCTGCTCGCGCACGTGGCGGAGCAGATCGAGCCGCGGCGCCTCGGCGGCGCGGCGGCGCTGCTGTGGATCATGATGATCTTCGGGATCGCGGTGACGGCGGGCGTGTCGGGGCAGCTGCTCGACCCGTTCTCGTTCGAGCGGCTGATCGCGGTGACGGCGGGCGTGTGCCTGATCGCGGCGGGGCTCGCGGCGATCGCGGCGCGGGGCGCGTGGGGCCTCGCGCGGCCGGCGCTGACGCAGCCGGCGGTGCCGGAGACCGCGGGATTCGCCGCGGCGCTGCGGGACGCGCTGCACGACCGCACGACGCGGCGCTTCGCGCTGTTCGTCTTCGCGGCGATGCTCGCCTACAGCGCGCAGGACCTGATCCTCGAGCCGTTCGCAGGGCGCGTGTTCGGGCTCACGCCGGGCGAGAGCACCAAGCTGGGCGGCACGCAGCACGGCGGCGTGATGCTGGGGATGCTGGGCGCGGCGCTGCTGAGCGCGCGGTTCGGCTCGCTGCGCGGCTGGGCGGCCGGCGGCTGCCTCGCGAGCGCGCTCACGCTCATCGCGCTCGCGCGCTCGCCGGTGATCGGCGGCGCGGGCTTCCTGAGCGCGACGGTGTTCATGCTCGGCGTGGCGAACGGCGTGTTCGCGGTGGGCGCGATCGGCTCGATGATGGCGATGACCGCGGCCGACACGACGCGCGGCACGGGGATCCGGCTGGGCGTGTACGGCGCGGCGCAGGCGATCGCGTACGGCGTGGGCTCGCTCGGCGGCGGCGTGGCGAGCGACCTGACGATCCGCGCCTTCGGCGAGCCGGTGCGCGGCTACACCGCGGTCTTCGCGGGCGAGGCGGTGCTGTTCGTGATCGCGGCCGGGATGGCGCTGGCGAGCACGCCCGCGGCGCGCGGCGACGTGCTGCGGCGCGAGCAGGCGGGCGAGGCGATCCTGGGGGCGATGCGCTGATGACCGCCCTCGCCGTGCTCCCGCTCCTGGAGACGACGCCGGCGCTCGCGCCGGCGCCGCACCGGGACCTGTGCACGGACTGCGGCGTGTCGCGCTCGTCGCACGCGTCGTCGTGCGGCAAGGCGTGCCAGTTCATCCACCCGCGCCACGACGCGCTCGAGCGGCAGGTGTTCGGCCGCACGCGCGACGCGGCGACGGACGAGGCGTTCTTCGGCCCGTTCCGCGCGATGCACCGCGCGCGGCTGCGCGCGCCGCTCGCCGGCGCGCAGTGGACCGGCATCACCACGCGCATCGCCGAGCGGCTGCTCGAGACGGGGATGGTCGACGCGGTGCTCGCCACGGCGAGCGACCCGGACGACCGCTGGCGGCCGCGGCCCGCGATCATCACGCGCGCGGCGGACATGGCGCAGTGCCGCGGGATGAAGATGGGCTACTCGCCGGTGCTCGCGCTGCTCGACGAGTGCGCGGCGCGCGGCTACACGCGGATCGCGGTGGTGGGCGTCGCCTGCCAGGTGCACGCGCTGCGCGCGCTCGAGGCGCAGCTGGGGCTCGAGGCGCTGTACGTGCTCGGCACGCCGTGCAGCGACAACACGACGACCGAGCGCTTCCACGAGTTCCTCGCGCTGCTCACCGACCGGCCGGAGCAGGTGACCTACCTCGAGTTCCTCGCGGACTTCCGCGTGGAGCTGCGCTTCGCCGACGGCACCGAGCGGTTCATCCCGTTCATGCAGCTGCCGATCAGCAAGCTGCCGCGGGACTTCTTCCCGCTCACCTGCCGCGCCTGCTTCGACTACACCAACAGCCTGAGCGACCTCACCGTGGGCTACATGGGCGGCGAGGGGGCGCAGTGGCTGCTCGTGCGGACGGCGCGCGGCGAGGCCATGCTCGACCTGGTGCGCGACGAGCTCGCGCTGTCGGCGGTCGGCTCGCGCGGCGACCGGACGGCGCCGGTGCGGACCTTCGTGAGGATGCTCGAACGCAGCGCGGGCGGCCTGCCCGTGCGCGGCGCGCCGCAGTGGGCGCGGCCGCTGATCGGCTGGCTGCAGCGGCGGTTCGGCCCCAAGGGGCTCGAGTTCGCGCGCACGCGAGTGGAGATGAAGATGGCCGAAGGGATCCTGAACCTCCGGCACGAGCGTCCGCATCGGATGAAGCGGATGATCCCGGACATCGCCTGGCAGCTCGTGGCGCGCTACGGCCTGGCGCCGCGGGCGGGCGAGCGCGTGGAGACGACGACATGAGCGAGCGGACGTACGACGTGGTGGTGGTGGGCGGCGGGCCGGCGGGCGCGACGGCGGCGCACGAGCTGGCGCGGCGCGGCCGCTCGGTGCTGCTGCTCGACCGCGCCTGGCGCGTGAAGCCGTGCGGCGGCGCCGTGCCGCCGCAGCTGCTCCAGGACTTCGACGTCCCCGAGTCGCTGCTGGTCGCGCGCATCAACGAGGCGCGGATGATCTCGCCCAAGGGCCGCAACGTCGACATCCCCGTCGGCAACGGCTTCGTGGGGATGGTGGACCGCGACGTGTTCGACGAGTGGCTGCGCGAGCGTGCCGCGGCCGCGGGGGCGGCGCGGACGACCGGCGCGTTCGTCCGGCGCGAGCGCGACGCGGACGGCGTGGCGCGCGTGGTATACACCGACGGGCGCTCGCGCCACGGCGCGGAGCGGTCGGTGCGCGCACGGTACATCATCGGCGCCGACGGCGCGCTCTCGCAGGTGGCGAGGCAGTGCGTGCCGCGCGCCGACGAGGGGAAGTTCGTCTTCGCGTACCACGAGATCGTGAAGTCGCCGGAGACGGAGAGCGAGGTGTTCGCGCACGACCGCTGCGACGTCTACTACCAGGGGCCGCTCTCGCCCGACTTCTACGCCTGGGTCTTCCCGCACGGCAAGACGACGAGCATCGGGACGGGCTCGCTGCAGAAGGGGTTCGGCCTGAAGGAGTCGGTGGCGCAGCTGCGCGCGTCGACGGGGCTCGACCGGGTGGAGACGATCCGGCGCGAGGGCGCGCCGATCCCGCTGCACCCGCTGCCGGTGTGGGACGACGGGCGCGAGGTGGTGCTGGCGGGGGACGCCGCGGGCGTCGTCGCGCCGGCGAGCGGCGAGGGGATCTTCTACGCGATGACCGGCGGGCGGCTGGCCGGCGACGCGGTGGAGGAGGCGCTCGCCACCGGCTCCGCGCGCGCGCTGGCGCAGGCGCGGCGCCGCTTCATGCGGGCGCACGGCCAGGTGTTCTGGGTGCTCGACATCATGCAGCGCTTCTGGTACACCAACGACGACCGGCGCGAGCGCTTCGTGGCGATCTGCCGCGACGAGGACGTGCAGCGCCTCACGTTCGACGCCTACATGCGCAAGAAGCTCGTGCGGGGGAAACCGCTCTCGCACGCGCGGATCTTCGTGAAGAACCTCCTGCACCTCACCGGCCTTGCGCCCGCCTGACGATGGACGCCTCGTGGATCCCGATCACCGGCGCGGTGGCCTTCTGGGCCGCCGTGGCGACGGTGGGCGCGCTCGTCACGGACATCGGGCCGTGGTACCGGTCGCTGCGGCAGCCGGCATGGAAGCCGCGCGACGCGCTGTTCGGCCCGATCTGGACGACGGTGTTCCTCTCGACGGGCTACGGCTGCGTGATCGCGTGGCGGGGCGGCGGCACGGAGGCGCAGCGGCTGCTGTTCCTCGCCGCCTGCGCGCTCAACGGCGCGGGGAACGTCTGGTGGAGCTGGCTCTTCTTCCGGCGGCAGCGCCCCGACTGGGCGATGCGGCAGGTGGTCCCGTTCTGGTTCTCGATCCTCTTCATGCTGGTGGCCTCGTGGCCGCTCGCGCCCGAGGCGGCGGTCTGGTTCGCCCCGTACCTCGCGTGGGTGGCGGCCGCGATCTACCTGAACTGGTGCGTGGTCCGGCTGAACGCACCCTTCCGCGGCAGGTGATCGGATGCTGATCTCGATCGCGGTGGACTATCGGCACGCCAACGTGGCGACGCGCGAGCGGTTCCATCTCTCGGAGGCGCGCATCGCGCGGCTCTACTCGCGCGAGGTGCACGCCGAGGTGCGGGAGCTCGTCTGCGTCGCGACGTGCAACCGCAGCGAGGTATACGCCTGGACGACGAGCAACGACCCGGCGACGCCGGCGGCGTTCGACCATGCGGTGCGGGCGATCGCGCGGGCGTGGATGGGGAGCAAGCCCGAGGCGCAGGCGCTGCTGGCCGCGGCCAAGGTCCGCGGCGGGCTCGACGTCGCGCGGCGCGCGCTGCGGATCGCGGCGGGGCTCGACTCGCAGGTGATGGGCGACGGCCAGATCCTCGGGCAGCTGCGCGAGTCGTACCGCGCGGCGGACCGCGAGGGGGCCGCGGGCTCGGTGCTGCACCGGCTCTTCGACACCGCGCTGCGCACGGGCAAGCGCGTGCAGCACGAGACGGCCCTCACGGCGGGGCGGCGCTCGGTGGGCGCCGAGGCGGCCTCGGTGGCGCACGACCGGTTCGGCAACCTCGCGCACGCGCGCGTGGTGGTGATCGGCTGCGGCAAGACGGGCCAGTCCACCGCGCGGCAGCTGATGAAGCTCGGCGCGCGCGACCTCGTGGTGATCAACCGGTCGCCCAAGCGCGCCGACGCGCTCGCGGCGGAGGTGGGCGGGCGCGCGGCGCCGTACGAGGCGATGCACGTCGAGGTGGCGATGGCCGACGTGGCGATCGCGGCGACCGCCGCGACGGAGCCGGTGCTGATGTACCAGCAGCTGCGCGCGGCGCGCGAGAACTGCGGCACCTCCACCTACCCGCTGCTGCTGCTCGACCTCTCGATGCCACGCAACATCGACCCCGCGGTGGCGGGGATGCCGGGCGTGACGCTCGCCGACCTCGACGCGCTGCACCTGCCGGTGCAGGCGGCGGAGGAGATGCGGCGCGCCGCCGCGCCGGCGGCGGAGACGATCGTCGAGGCGGAGCTCGAGAGCTTCGTCGAATGGGTGTCGGCGGCGGCGGCGCGCGAGGCGATCCGCCCGCTCGCCGAGGCCCTCACCGAGATCTGCCGCCGCGAGCTGACGTTCGCCGCGGGCGACGCCGTGGCGGCGCACGCGACCGACCGCATCGTCGCCAAGCTGCTCGCGCGCCCGATGACCAAGCTGCGCACCGCCATCGCGCACGGCGAGGCGCTGCACGCCTTCACGATGACGCTCGACTCGCTGTTCGCGGGACCGCCGCAGGACGCGGCGACCCCCGCCAAGCCGGCCGCCAAGGCCGCGAAGGCGGTGGCCGCCGCGAGCCCCAAGGCCGCGGCGCGCGCGCCGCGCCTGCCCGTGCTGCACCCCTCTCCCCGGAGCACCTGATGTCCCCCGTGAACGATCGCTTCCTGCGCGCCTGCCGGCGCGAGCCGGTGGACCGGCCCCCCGTCTGGATGATGCGCCAGGCGGGCCGGTACCTGCCCGAGTACCGCGCCGTGCGCCAGAAGGCGGACTTCCTCACGATGTGCCGCACGCCGGAGCTCGCCACCGAGGTGACGCTGCAGCCGGTCGACCTGCTCGGCGTGGACGCGGCGATCATCTTCTCCGACATCCTCGTGATCCCCGACGCGATGGGGATGGACCTCTCGGTCGACGAGGGCGTGGGGCCGCAGTTCAGCGACCCGGTGCGCACGATGGCCGACCTCGCGCGCCTGCGCGACGTGGAGCCGGAGGAGGGCCTCAAGTACCACCTCGACGCGCTGCGGATGACGCGGCGCGCGCTCGACGGCCGCGTGCCGCTCATCGGCTTCGCGGGCTCGCCGTGGACCCTCTTCGCGTACATGACCGAGGGCAAGGGCACCAAGTCGTTCAGCATCGCGAAGAAGCTGCTCTTCGCCGACCCGCAGTTCGCGCACGCGCTGCTCGGGCGCATCGCCGACAACGTGGGGCGCTTCCTCGTGGCGCAGGCCGAGGCCGGCGCGCAGGCGCTGCAGCTGTTCGACTCGTGGGCCGGCTCGCTCGGGCCGCGCGAGTACCGCGAGTTCGCGCTGCCGTACATGGCGCGCGCCGCGCAGGTGGCGAAGACCGCCGACGTGCCGGTGATCTGCTTCGCGCCCGGCGCGGGGTGGGCGCTCGGCGAGATCGCCGAGGCGACGGGCTGCGACGTGCTCGGCGTGGACGGGCACACCGACCCGGCCTGGGCGCGCGGCGTGGCCGACGCGACGGGCCGCGGGCTGCAGGGCAACCTCGACCCGTGCACGCTCTACGCCGACCCGGCGACGATCCGCGAGCGCACGCGCGCGATGCTCGCGGCCATCGACGGCCCCGGCTACATCGCGAACCTCGGCCACGGGATCCTGCCCGACGTGCCGGTGGCGCACGCGCGGGCGTTCATCGAGACGGTGCAGTCGTGGGACTCGCGCGCGACGGCGCTCGCCGGCGCGGCGGCCGAGGGGACGCGATGACCGCCGTGGGCGCGCTCACGCGCACCGCGCGCCGCGAGGCGATGGCGGACTGGACCGCGCGCCTCCAGGACGAGGTCACCGCGCTCTTCGAGTCGCTCGACGGCGGGCGGTTCGTCGAGCAGCAGTGGGAGCGCACGGGCGGCGGCGGCGGGCGCGCGCGCCTGCTCGCCGACGGGGCCGTGTTCGAGAAGGCGGGCGTGAACCGCGCGCTCGTGGAGGGGATCCTGCCGCCGGCCGCCGCGGCGCGCCTGGGCGGGCGCGTGCCCGAGGGCGTGACGCCGCACTTCTTCGCGACCGGCGTGAGCGTGGTGGTGCATCCGCGCTCGCCGATGGTGCCGACGACGCACCTCAACGTCCGCTACTTCGAGCTCACCGATGCGGACGGCGCGCTGCTCGACGCCTGGTTCGGCGGCGGCACCGACCTGACGCCGACGCATCCGTTCCCCGAGGACGCGCGCGCGTTCCACCGCGCGCTCAAGCGCACCTGCGACGCGCACGGCGCGCACCTGTACGGGCTGCACAAGCCGTGGTGCGACGAGTACTTCCGCAACACGCACCGCGAGCAGGAGGCGCGCGGCGTGGGCGGCGTGTTCTTCGACCACCTGCGGCCCGACGAGGCGCCGCATGGGCTGGGCGCGGAGGCGCTGCACGCCTACGTGACCGCGGTGGGCCTGGCGCTCGCCGACGCATACGCGCCGATCGTGCGCGCGCGCGCCCACATGGCCTACGGCCCGCGCGACCTGCGGCTGCAGCGGCACCGGCGCGCGCGCTACGTGGAGTTCAACCTGCTGCACGACCGCGGGACGCTCTTCGGCCTGCAGACCGGGGCGCGCACCGAGAGCGTGCTGATGTCGATGCCGCCGGTGGCGGAGTGGCCGGCGCCGTTCGAGCCCGAGCCGGGGTCGATCGAGGCCCGGCTCGCGGCGATGCTCGTGCCGCAGGACTGGGCCGGGGAGGACTGAGCGATGCAGGTGGGCGTGATCGGGGGCGGGATCACCGGCTTGAGCGCGGCGCTGGAGCTGCGGTCGCGCGGGGCGCAGGTGACGCTGTTCGAGGCGTCGGAGCGGGTGGGCGGCGTGATCACGACGATCCGCCGTGACGGGTTCCTCGTCGAGGCGGGCCCCACCTCGCTGACGACGACGCCGGCCCTCGAGGGGCTGATCGACCGGCTGGGGCTCGAATCGCGGCGGCTCGCGCCGACCGCGGCCGCCAAGCGCCGGTACATCGTGCGCGGCGGCGCGCCGGTGCCGCTGCCCGACGGACCGGGCTCGCTGCTCTCCACCAAGGCGCTGTCGGCCTCGGCCAAGCTGCGGCTGCTGCGCGAGCCGTTCGTGACCGCCGTGCGCGGCGGCGACGACGAGTCGGTGGCCTCGCTCGTGCGGCGGCGGATGGGCGACGAGGTGCTCACGTACCTCGTGAACCCGTTCGTCGCCGGCATCTACGCCGGCGACCCCGAGCGGCTCTCGGCGCGGCACGCGATGCCGCTGCTCTGGCACGCCGAGCGCCGGCACGGCTCGCTGATCTTCGGCGGGATGAAGGAGGCGCGCGCGCGCGCCGGCGTGGTGCGCCGCAAGGGCATCACCTCGTTCACCGACGGCCTCGCCACGCTGCCGGAGGCGATGGCCGCGGCGCTCGGCGACCGCGTGAAGCTGCGGACGCGCGTGCGCAGCGTGGCGCGCGAGGGGGACGGCTGGCGCATCCACGCGGAGCAGGGCGGCCTCGCGGCGGACCAGTACGTGGACGCCGTGGTGTACTCCGGCCCCGCGCACGCGATCGAGTCGCTCGGCTTCCCCGCCGAGGCGCGCGCCGCGCTCGCGCCGGCGAGCCGGCTGCGGCATCCGCCGATCTCGACGCTGGCGCTCGGCTTCGCCCGCGAGGCCGTGGCGCATCCGCTCGACGGCTTCGGCGTGCTCTGCCCCGAGGTCGAGCAGCGCACCGTGCTCGGCGTCCTGTTCTCCTCGAGCGTCTTCGCGGGCCGCGCCCCGTCCGGGCAGGTGCTGGTCACCTGCTTCATCGGCGGCGAGCGCAGTCCCGACCTGGGGCGCGCGCCGCTCGACCAGCTGCTGCCGGCCGTGCTGCGCGACCTCGAGGGGCTGCTCGGCGTGAGCGCGCCGCCGACGTTCGTGCACCACCAGCAGTGGCCGATGGCGATCCCGCAGTACGAGCTCGGCCACGAAGCGGTGGAGCAGGCCGCGTCCCGCGTGGAATCCACCTTCCCGGGCCTCTACCTTACGGGTCAGTGGCGGGCCGGCGTGGCCCTGGGCGAGTGCATCGCCCAGGGCCAGGCGACGGCCGCGAGGGTGATCGCGGAACGGTGAGGGAGTCCGTGGGGCTGGCCGAGGCGCTGCACGACGGGACGAAGGCACTGCACACGGAGGCGGAGCGCAGCGGCGTGATGGGCGCGCTGCTGCACGGCCGCGCGAGCGTGGACGCGTACGGGCGCCTGCTCGCCGCACTGCACGCGATCTACGGCGCGCTCGAGCATGGCCTCGCGCGCCACGCCGCGCACCCGGTGCTGGGCGCCATGTCCGTCGCGGACTTCTCGCGCGGCGACGCCCTCGACCACGACCTGCGCGCGCTGCACGGCGCCCCCTGGCGCGAGACGGCCCCCACCCATCCGCTCGCGTACGAGTACGCCGAGCACCTGCACCGGCTCGCGGACGATGCGCCGGAGCGCCTGCTCGCGCACGCGTGGCTGCGGTACCTCGGCGACCTCAACGGCGGGCAGGTCGTCGCGCGGCTCGTGCGGCGCGCCCCGGCGCTCGCGCGCGTCGCCACGGCGTTCTACGAGTTCCCCGGCCTCGCCGAGCCGCGGTTCGCCGCCGCCGCGTGGCGCGCGCGGCTCGACGCGCTGCCGCTCGACGGCACGGCGCAGGCGGCGATCGTCGAGGAGGCGCGCGCCGGCTTCCGCCGGCACATCGCGCTCTTCACCGGCCTCGCGGGTCAGGACGCGGCGGAGCCGTCGCGCTCGGAGGCGTAGCGGCCGAGCAGGGCCGAGAGCCGCGCGGCGTGGCGCGTCGCGGTCTCGACCTCCTGCAGGCGCGGCGCGATGTCGGCCGTCTCGGCGCTGTCGGCGATCTCGCTCACCGCGACGCCGGCGTTGGCCCAGATGGCGGAGACGAGGGCCTGCACCGCCGGGGAGAGCGTGACGGCGGCCTCCGCGCCGACGAGGGCCGGCGGCCGCTGGGCGCTGAAGATCGCGTGCTGCAGCCGCGCGCGGGCCGCCTCGGCGTCGTGGCGCGCCGAGAGGTCGGTCATGACCACGATCACGCCGAAGAGGCCGCCGGTCACCGTGGGGACGGGGTCGATGCGCACGGCCACGGGCACGCCCGGCGCCGCGCCGCGGCGCGCGAGGCGCAGCTCGCCGCGCCAGGGGCGGCGGTCGCGCCGCGCGCCGGCGAACAGCGCGGCCGCGCGCGCGGGCTCCTCGAAGCGCGCGGCGAGGTGGTCGAGCGTCTCGGCGGCGCGCTGCGGCCCGGTGACGAGGCGCTCGAGGGCCGCATTGGCCAGCAGCACGCGCCCCTCGTCGTCGGCGATGATCACCGGCTCCGGCGCCGAGAGGACCGCGGCGCGCATCGTCGCGAGCTGGCTCTCCGCGAGGAGCACGCGGACCGCGCGCAGCTGCAGGATGATGTCGGCGAGCGAGGCGCCGATCGCCTTGGCGATGGCGGCGTCGCGGAGCGACCAGGCCAGCGCCGTCTCGCGCACGAGCTCGTGCCAGGCGGCGAAGGAGCGGCGCGGCGAGAGCTCCATCGTGTCGCTCACCATCACCGGCTTGGTCGGGTCGCCGCCCCACGTCACGTCCTGCAGCTGTTCGTGCCGGAACCAGGCGAGGTACTCGCCGCGCGACGCGCCGAGGCGCACGGCGAGCACGCCCGCGGCGACCTTGGAGAGGTGCGCCAGGGGCGGATGCGCCCGCGCGATGGAGGCGGTGGAGAAGACGGGGTCCGCGCCCTGCGTGTCGAGCCAGTCGAAGAGCGCGCGCAGGTCGGGCGTGCTCGGCACCTCGCCGATGCTGCGCACCTCGCCGTCGAAGAGCAGCGCGGCGCCGGTGGCGTTGACGGGCGCGAGCAGCTGCCGCGGCGCGTCGAAGAGGGCGCGGCGCCAGTCGCCGTCGGCCGCGGTCTCCTCGAGCAGGCGATGCTCGAGCCGGCGCACGAGCACCTCGGCCTGCGCCTCCGCGAAGTGCTCGAGCGCGGAGATGCGCGTGGAGACCACCTCCGAGAGGAGCTCGCACGCGGCGCGCAGGTCGTACGGCACGTAGCGCGGCACGCGATGGTGGCAGGCGATGAGCCCCCACAGGCGTCCCTCGTGCACGAGCGAGGAGACGAGCGTGGCCGCGACGCCCATGTTGCGCAGGTACTGGATGTGCATCGGCGAGATGCTGCGCAGCCCGGCCATCGAGAGGTCGAGCTCGTCGCCCGTGACGGGGCTGACGCGCGGCTCGATCGGGACCGGCTCGTACTGCACGTCGACGAGGAGCCGCACCTTGTTGCGCAGGTAGAGCTCGCGCGCGCGCTGCGGGATGTCGCTCGCCGGGTAGTGCCGGTGCAGGTACGCCTCCATGCCGCCGCGCTTGGCCTCGGCGATCACCTCGCCGTGCCCCTGGTCATCGAAGCGATAGACCATCACGCGGTCGTAGCCGAGCAGTTCCTGCATCTCCTCGACGACCAGGTCGGCGAGCACGGGGATCGAGTGCGCGGCGCTGAAGCGCGAGACGATGCCCGCGAGGCGCGCGGGGAGGCCGGGATTGGTGCGCCGCGGCCCGTGCGGGCGGATGTCCTCGAACTCGAGGATGACGCCGCCGGACGGCGGGCGATGCAGCAGCAGCGTGGCCGACTTGGCGACGGCGCCGTCGTGCAGCGTCACCTGCACCGGGACGGGCACGTGCAGCTGCGGCAGCTCGAGCAGCTCGCGGACCGCCGCGGCGCAGTCCCCGCCGAACGCGTCGATCGGGCGGCCGAGGAGCTCGTGGATCGGGATGCCCGCGAGCTCGTGAACGTTGGCGCTCGCCTGGACGACGACCAGACGGGGCTCGGACAGCACGACGAGCACACCATGCGGCTGGACCGACCCAGCCAGATGGATCAGTTCACGCTCGCAATTGGTGAGGTCTGCCTGACCGAATGGGGGGTGCTCGGTTCCCGGCATCGGAGTGGTACTTGAGGGCGGGACGGCTTCAGTCGACCAGCAATGGTACGGCGGGGCGGGACGCCGCGCAGGACAGGAAATCCCTTACTTTGTGTGTCATCCTAAATTGACGACAATTGGGCGTGACAGATTGAGTTCCTGAACGTATCTTGGCGCGAGAGGGGGACCTCAGGGTCCCCCCGTTTGGGGAGGCCGGCGCGGGGGACCGCCCGGCAACTCCAATCCCCCCAAGGAGGTGCGCGTTGGCCGGACGAACGTCAGTCGTGATCGGTACGCGGGCGAGCAAGCTCGCGTTGTGGCAATCGAACCACGTGCGGGACGCGTTGCTGGCGGCGCATCCGGGCCTCGACGTGAGCCTCGAGCGGATCAGCACCCGCGGCGACGAGATCCAGGACCGCCCGCTCGCGGCGATCGGCCGCAACTCGCTCTTCGTGGCCGAGATCGAGGAGGCGCTGCGGAGCGGCCGGATCCGGCTCGCGGTGCACAGCGCGAAGGACCTCCCGTCCACGCTCGCCGACGACATGACGGTGGTGGCGTTCAGCGAGCGGGCCGACCCGCGCGACGCGCTCGTCTCGCGCGCGGGCACGTTCGCCGAGCTGCCGCGCGGCGCGCGCGTGGGCACGAGCAGCCCGCGACGTGCCTGCCAGCTCAAGGCGCTGCGTCCCGACCTGACGTTCCTCGACATCCGCGGCAACGTGGACACGCGGCTCGCCAAGCTCGACCGCGGCGACTACGACGCGATCGTGCTCGCGGCGGCCGGCCTCGCGCGCCTCGGCTGGTCGCACGTCGTCACGGAGTTCCTCGACGCCGACCGCGTGGTGCCGGCAGTCTCGCAGGGGATCCTCGCGATCGAGGCGCGCGCCGACGACGCGGAGGCGCGCGCCCTCTGCGCGCACCTCGACCACGCGCCGAGCCGGCAGTGCGCGGAGGCGGAGCGCGCCTTCCTCGCGGCGATGGGGGCGGGATGCAACGCGCCGCTCGCGGGCTTCTCGACCATCAGCGGCGACCAGCTCACGATCACGGCGGTGGTGGGCGCGCCCGACGGCCGCCTGGTGCGCGTCTCGCGCACCGGCGCGGCGCGCGAGGCCGTGACGCTCGGGCAAGCGGCGGCGACGGCCCTCTCGCAGGGAGGCGGCGCGGCGCTGCTCGAGGAAGCGATCGCCGCGGCAGCCGTGACCGGTGACGCCGGCGATGCCTGACCGGTCGCCCCTCGCGGGCCGCCGGGTGGTCGTGACGCGCCCCGCCGACCAGGCGGCGGCGCTGCTCGACGCGCTGCGCGCCGAAGGGGCGATGCCGATCGCGGCGCCGGCGATCGCGACGCTGCCGCCGGAGGACCCGGACGCGTTGCGAGCGGCGGCCCGCGCGCTGGAGCATTTCGATTGGGTGACGTGCACCAGCGCGAACGGCGCGCGCGCGCTGCTCGCGGCGCGTGACGGTGCCTCCTGGCCCGCGAGCACGCGGATCGCCGCGGTGGGTGCCGCGACCGCGCTCGTGCTGCGCGAGGCGGGGCTCGACGTGGCATTCACGCCCTCGAGCGCGGTGGGCGAGGCGCTCGCGCGCGAGCTGCCGCTGGCACCGGACGCGCGCATCCTGTGGCCGCGCGGCGACCTGGCGGACCTCGCCTTCGCGGACCGGCTGCGCGCGCGCGGCGCGCAGGTGGACGCCCCGATCGCGTACCGCACCGTGGCCGACGTGGGCCTGCTGGGGCTCGTCGACGCGCTGCGCGACGGACGCGTGGACGCCATCACCTTCACGAGCCCCTCCACCGTGCGCCACGTGACGGAAGGGCTCGGCGCGGCGGGCGTGGCGCTCGACCGCCTGCAGCCGCGCCCGCTCATCGCGTGCATCGGGCCGGTGACGGCCGCCGCCGCGCGCGAATGCGGACTGGCCGTGGATGCCGTCGCCACGCCGCACGACGACCACGGCCTGCTGCTCGCCCTCGTTCAGGCCTTCGGCGCCCGCACGGCGCCGGCCTAGGAGATCCCCCCATGTTCGAGTCCGATGTCGCCGCCGCGGCGGCCCCCATCCCCGCCCTGCGCCCGCGCCGACTGCGGCGCACGGGCGCGCTGCGCGACTTCGTGCGCGAGACGGCGGTCACGCCGGGCCAGCTGATCCATCCGTTCTTCGTGGTGGAGGGCACGGGCGTGGAGCGGCCGATCGCGACGATGCCCGGCCAGTCGCAGCGCTCGGTGGACCGCCTCGCCCCCGAGCTCGACGAGCTGCAGGCGCTCGGCATCCGCAGCGTGCTGCTGTTCGGCATCCCCGCGGCGAAGGACGAGCGCGGCACGGGCGCGTGGGACGCGGAGGGGCCGGTGGCGCGCGCGATCCGCGAGATCCGCGCGCGCGCGCCCGAGCTGCTCATCATCGCCGACGTCTGCCTGTGCGAGTACACCTCGCACGGGCACTGCGGCGTGATCCACGACCGCTCGGGGCACGTCGACAACGACGAGACGCTGCCGCTGCTCGCGCGCGCGGCGGTGTGCTACGCCGAGGCCGGGGCCGACATCGTGGCGCCGAGCGCGATGATGGACGGCCAGGTCGCGGCGATCCGCCGCGGGCTCGACGACGACGGGCTGCGCGACGTGCCGATCCTCAGCTACGCGGCCAAGCACGCCTCGGCGTTCTACGGCCCGTTCCGCGACGCGGCGCAGAGCCCGCCCGCCTTCGGCGACCGCCGCGCGTACCAGATGGACCCCGCGAACGCGCGCGAGGCGCTGGTGGAGGTGCAGCGCGACGTGGACGAGGGGGCGGACCTGCTGATGGTGAAGCCCGCCGGCAGCGCGCTCGACATCATCCGGCAGGTGCGCGACCGGTTCCCGCACCCGCTCGTCGCGTACCAGGTGAGCGGCGAGTACGCGATGCTGAAGGCGGCGGCCGAGCGCGGCTGGCTCGACGAGCGGCGCGCGGCGCTGGAATCGCTGCTGGCGATCCGGCGCGCGGGCGCGGACCAGGTGATCACCTACTATGCGAAGGAGGCGGCGCGATGGCTGTCCACCCCGGCGTGATGGCGCCCCGCTCCCCGGCGACGGCGCAGAGCGAGGCGCTGTTCGCGCGCGCGAAGGCCGTGATGCCCGGCGGCGTGAGCAGCCCGGTGCGCGCCTTCCGCTCCGTGGGCGGCACGCCGCGCTTCATCGACCGTGCGCAGGGCCCGTACATGTGGGACGCCGACGGGACGCGCTACGTCGACTTCGTGCTCTCGTGGGGCCCGATGATCCTGGGGCACGCGCACCCCGAGGTGGTGGAGGCGGTGCAGCGGCAGGTGGCGCGCGGGATGAGCTTCGGCGCGCCGTGCGCGCTCGAGGCGGAGCTCGCCGAGCGGATCATCGCGCTGGTGCCGGGGATCGAGATGGTGCGCTTCGTCTCGAGCGGCACCGAGGCGACGATGAGCGCGGTGCGGCTGGCGCGCGCGGCGACCGGGCGCGCGAAGATCATCAAGTACGCGGGCTGCTATCACGGGCATGCGGACCCGTTCCTCGTCTCCGCCGGCTCGGGCGTCGCGACGCTCGGCCTGCCCGACTCGCCCGGCGTGACGCCGGGCACGATCGCCGACACCGTGACGGTCCCGTACAACGACCTCGAGGCGACGCGGCAGGCGTTCGACGCGCACGCGGGTGCGGTGGCAGCGGTGATCGTGGAGCCGGTGGTGGGCAATGCCGGCTTCATCCTGCCCGCGCCGGGCTTCCTCGAGGGCCTGCGCGCACTGTGCACGGCGCAGGGGGCGGTGCTGATCTTCGACGAGGTGATGACGGGCTTCCGCGTGGCGATCGGCGGCGCGCAACAGCGGTTCGGCGTGACGCCGGACCTGACGACGCTGGGCAAGGTGATCGGCGGCGGGATGCCGGTGGCCGCCTACGGCGGCCGCGCGGACCTGATGCAGCACGTCGCGCCGGCGGGGACGATGTACCAGGCGGGCACGCTGAGCGGCAACCCGGTGGCGATGGCGAGCGGGCTCGCGACGCTCGACGTGCTCACGCGGCCCGGGATGTTCGCGAAGGCCGAGAAGGCCGCGTCGCAGATGGTGAAGATGCTGACCGCGTGGGCGCGGTCGCGCGGCATCCCGTTCCAGGCGGCGAGCGTGGGGACGATGTGGGGGACGTTCTTCACCGACACGCCGGTGACGGACTACGCGACGGCGAAGACGGCGGACACCAAGCGCTACGCCGCGTTCTTCCACGGGATGCTCGCCAATGGCGTCTACCTCGCGCCGAGCCAGTTCGAGGCGGGGTTCACGAGCATCGCGCACGACGATGCGGTGATGGGCGAGGTGACGGCAGCGCTGGGGCGAATGGCAGAGGTGTGATGGGAGATGGAAGACGTGAGAGAGGGCGACCCCGGACTCCGGGGTCGCCCTCTCTCTACCTTCTCAGTGGCAATCACTGCCCACTGGTGACTTCAACGAGGCGCCGGCCGGAATCGAACCGGCGAATAGCAGATTTGCAGTCTGCCGCCTTACCACTTGGCCACGGCGCCGTGGGGAGGAATGTAGTCGCTGGACAGTGGGCACTCAATGAGGGGCGGGCACGGGGGTCGGGGGCCCGGGCGTTGAGGGGAGGTGCCGCCCGTCCGGGCGAGCAACGATCACGTCCACGGTGTGACGCGTGTTACCACGGGTCGCGGGGGACTCCCGGTAGGTTCCGGGCTCACCCCGATCGATCCCCATCCGGAGTCCTGCATCCATGCCTCGTGTCCTGCGTCCCGTCGCCCTCGCCCTCACGCTCACCACGCTCACGGGAGCGTGCAGCCTCTTCGGGCGCTCCGGCGCCTCCACCACCCCGGCGCCCGCGGCGAGCGCGGCCGCGCCGGCGCTGAGCGACGCGAACATCGCGGCGATCGTGGTGGCGGCCAACAACGCCGACATCCTGTACGCCGACCTCGCGCTGGCGAAGAGCCAGGACGCCGAGGTGCGGGGCTTCGCGACGATGACGAAGAAGGACCACCAGTCGGTGAACGAGGCGGCGGTGGCGCTGGTGACGCGGCTCAAGGTGACGCCGGTCGACAACCAGGTCTCGTTCGACCTGCGCGAGGACGCCGAGACGAAGCGGCTGGTGATGCGCGACCTCGAGGGCTTCGCGTTCGACAGCGCGTACGCGGCGAACGAGGTCACGTACCACACCACCGTGCTGGGCGCGATCGATGCGGCGCTGATCCCGTCGGCGCAGAACGCCGAGCTGAAGGCGCTGCTGGTGTCGGTGCGTCCGGCGGTGGCGGCGCACCTCGAGCACGCGCAGGGCCTGGCCGCCAAGAAGACCGTGCGCGGCCGATGACCCGTGCCCGCGCCCTGCTGCTCGTGGCCGTGCTGGGCGTGAGCCTGGTGGCGGCGCGCGCGGCCGTGCCGTCGGCGGGTCCGCGGCGGCACGAGGTGCGGATGCGGTCGGTGTCGTTCTCGCCCGCGGAGCTGCGCGTGGCGCCGGGCGACACCGTGGTCTGGCGGAACACGGACATCGTTCGGCACGACGCGGTGCGGCCGGGGCTGTTCGACACCGGCGAGCTGCAGTCCGGCGACTCGGCGCGGTGGGTGGCGGCCGACACCGGGACGTTCACGTACCGGTGCACGATCCACGCGCGGATGCGGGGACGACTGGTGGTGGCTCGCGAGTAGCCGGCGGCCAAGTCGTTGCCAGTTGGGGACTTGGGGCACTGACGCCCCCCGGACTGCAGGTCCGGGGGGCGTCCTGTCTTCGGGGATCTTCGGGTGCAGAAAGCTGTGGTGTCCTTGGAAATTCGTCGAATCTGCAAATTTCCAGCGACAGTCAGGCGCTTTGCCGCTTGTATTTGTACAAATGCACCGCTAAACTTGCTCACTTCGCAATCCACCGCGAACACCACCAACCCGCCGCCACCCGCCTTCCATATGACCGCCTCGTCCACTCCCCGCAGCGACGCGCTCCGCGCGATCGCCAACCGAGCGCCCATCATCCCGGATGTCCCGGCGATGGCGCCGAACCCGAAGCCGACCTCGTCGTACTTCGGCAGCCACACCTTCGGCGCCAAGCAGATGCGCGACAAGCTGCCGAAGGACGTCGTCGAGAAGCTCACGGAGTCGGTGCGACTGGGGAAGAAGCTCGACCCGGCGATCGCGCCGGCGGTGGCGAAGGCGGTGAAGGAGTGGGCGATCCACCATGGCGTGACGCACTTCTGCCACTGGTTCCAGCCGCAGACGGGCCTCACGGCCGAGAAGCACGACGCGTTCCTCACGCTCGACGCCAACGGCAACGCGATCGAGA
>ERZ1645185.262-NODE-262-length-21971-cov-5.214136_pt1 | contig 21971 bp, 17 predicted proteins | sample MGYA00575351_ERZ1645185 | MGnify/ENA primary metagenome ERZ1645185 (study PRJEB40838, sample SAMN11284767) | freshwater sediment metagenome | isolation source: river sediment | host: Sediment | place: India: Jana village, Kanpur | collected 2015-12-17 ...
CGTGGAAAACGCACCGCCGCCAAGGCCACGCGCAAGCACGGTGCGCGAGGTGTCCCCGCTGGAGGAAACCTTCTCCGGCTTCGTGTTCAAGATCCAGGCCAACATGGACCCGCAGCACCGTGACCGGGTGGCGTTCTTCCGGGTCTGCTCGGGCCGCTTCGATGCCGGCATGAAGGCGTTCCACGTACGCACCGGCAAGGAAACCAAGCTAGCCAACGCACTGACCTTCATGGCCTCCGACCGCGAACACGTGGAAACCGCGTACCCGGGCGACGTCATCGGCCTGCATAACCACGGCACCATCTCGATCGGCGACACCTTCACCCAGGGCGAGGTGCTGAGCTTCACCGGCATCCCGAACTTCGCGCCGGAGCTGTTCCGCCGCGCCCGGCTGCGCGACCCGCTGAAGCTCAAGCAGCTGCAGAAGGGCCTGGCGCAGCTTTCCGAGGAAGGCGCCACGCAGTTCTTCCGGCCGCTGATGTCGAACGACCTGATCCTCGGCGCGGTCGGCACGCTGCAGTTCGATGTGGTCGCGTACCGCCTGAAGGACGAATACGGCGTGGATGCCAGCTTCGAGCCGATCACGATCAGCACCGCCCGCTGGGTGCGCTGCGGCAACGCCAGGAAGCTGGAGGAGTTCCGCGAGAAAGCCGCGCAGAACCTGGCGGTCGACGCCGCCGGCGAACTGGTGTACATCGCGCCGACCCGCGTCAACCTGCAGTTGACCATCGAACGCTGGCCGGACGTGCAGTTCCTGGCCACCCGCGAACACGCCCACACACTGGCGATGGACTGAGCAAATGCTCCAGGGTATCGGCGCTAGGATGGACCATGCACACTGAACACCACCTGCGGGCCGAGTTCTACAACGCCGTCACCCATGGCCTGGGGGCATTCCTGAGCGTGGTCGGCGGCATCGTGCTGGTGCTGCTCGGCGCCCTGTACGGCGATGCATGGCAGCTGGCGAGCGCCATCGTGTTCAGCGTTTCGCTGATCGGCCTGTACGGCGCCTCGACGCTTTACCACTCCACGCACGAACCGAAGGCGAAGCTGCGCTACAAGATCCTCGACCACTGCATGATCTATGTGCTGATCGCCGGCAGCTATACGCCGTTCACCCTGATCGCGATGCGCGATGACGGCGGCTGGTGGATCTTCGGCATCAGCTGGGCGATCGCCTTGGCCGGCATCGTCTTCAAACTGTTCTTCACCGGCCGCTTCGAGCTGCTGTCGACCCTGATGTACCTTGCCATGGGCTGGATGGTGGTGTTCGCCATCGGCCCGATGCTGCGCACGGTCGGAACCGCGGAACTGGTCTGGCTGGGCATCGGCGGGCTGTTCTACAGCTTCGGCACCATCTTCTACCTGATGGACCGCATCCGGCACAACCACGCCATCTGGCATGTGTTCGTGCTGGCCGGCAGCGCCAGCCATTTCGTGGCGATCACGTATTTAGTGCTGCGCTGACGGCGTCTCAGCCGGCGATATAACTCTGCAGCTGGCTGATCTCTTCCTGCTGCTGCTCGATCACCGCTTTCACCAGGTCGCCGATCGAAATCAGGCCCAGCAGGTCATCGCCGTCCAGCACGGGCAGATGGCGGATCTTCCGGTCGGTCATCAGGGTCATGCAGTAAGTGACGGTATCGGTGGGTTTCACGGTCAGCACCGGGCTGCTCATGATGTCGCTGAGCGGCGTTTCGCCGGAGGAGCGCCCGAGCAGGATGACCTTGCGGGCGTAATCGCGCTCGGTGACGATGCCCTGCAGCCGGCCGTTTTCCATCACCATCACCGAGCCGATATGGTGCTCGGCCATCATCCGGATGGCATCCAGCACCGATGCCCCGGCGTTCAAGGAATAAACCGGGGCGGATTTGCCCTGCAACACCGCATTCACGTTTTTCATGGCTGCTCTCCTCGCTGGCGGATATCAGTGTAGCGCCGTTCGACGGGAAAGCAAAATCAGCGCGCGCAGCAGGCATCCAGATAGCCGGGGCCGCCCAGCCGCCGGATCTGCCGTTCGATGGCGCGGGTCCGGCGCTGCACGTAAGGCCCGGGATCGGCGGCGCTGTAGCGCTTGGGGTTCGGCAGGACCGCGGCCAGCCGCGCGGCCTGCGTCCTGTTCAGCGACTTCGCCGGCTTGCCGAAAAAGCGCCGGGACGCCGCCTCTGCGCCGTACACGCCGTCGCCGAATTCCACCACATTGACGTACACCTCAAGAATTCGCCGTTTCGGCCACAGCATTTCGATCCACACGGTATACCAGGCTTCCAGCGCCTTGCGCACATAGCTGCGGCCGCTCCACAGGAACAGGTTCTTGGCCAGTTGCTGGCTGATGGTGCTGCCGCCGCGGACCTTCCGGCCGTTCCGGTTGCTTTGGAAAGCTTTCTGCATGGATTCGAAATCAAAGCCGTGATGATGGGGAAAGCGTTGGTCCTCGGAGGCCACCACCGCAATCGGCAGTTGCGCGGAAACCGCGGTCAGGTCACGCCAGCGGTAGTCGATGCGGTAATCGATGCCGTCGTCCAGCCAGCCGGACACCTGGCGGATGGCCATGAAGCTGCTGGCCGGCGGATCGACCCATCGCAGCAGCAGCACCTGTCCGATGCTGATAAGGCAGAACCCCAGGGGAAGCCAGACAAACAGGCGCTTCAGCCACTTTTTCGCCCGCGTCGATTTCGCCAAAAGCCACACCCCTGAAAGTCGCGTAAAATACGCATCAGTGTAACCAAATGTTCCGGGTTTGTGAGGATGCGATGAGCCAGAATGACGACAGTTTGACCCGCTTCATGCTGGACGGCGCCAATGTCCGCGGCGCGTTGGTGAAACTCACCCGGACCTGGCAGGCCATCGAAAGCCGCGCCGACTACCCTGCGGCGGTCGCCGATTACCTGGCGCAGTGCACGGCGGCTTCCGCGCTGTTCATCGCATCGATCAAGATCGACGGCCGGCTGTCGATCCAGATGCGCGGTGACGGCCCAATCCGCACCCTTTTCACCGAATGCACCACCAAGGGCACATTGCGCGGCCTGGCGCATTTCGACACGCCGGTTCCGGACGGCCTCGCGCTGGGCGATTTCGGCAGTGACGCCATCATGGCCATCACCATCGAACGCGACACCGCGCCGGAACGCGAGCCGCAGCGTTATCAAGGACTGGTGGACTTCCAGGCGGACACCCTGGCCGAGGCGTTCGAACAGTACTTCGAACAATCCGAGCAGCTGCCGACCCGCATCGTGCTGTTCGCCAACGGCCGGCAGGCCGTCGGTCTGCTGATCCAGCAGCTTCCGGAAGCACACGGCGATCCGGATGACTGGCAGCGCGCGCAGATGCTGTTCGACACGGTCAGCGCCGAGGAGCTCTTCGGACTGGAACCGAACGACCTGCTGTTCCGACTGTTCCATGAAGAATCGCCACGCGTGCTGGACAGCCTGGCGCTCAGCTTCGCCTGCTCGTGTTCGCGCGAGCGCGTGGAAAACGCGCTGGTTTCGCTGGGCGAGCAGGAGATGGTCGAGTCCCTCGAGGAAAACGGCGATATCACCGTGCATTGCGACTTCTGCGGCCAGGCCTATCACTTCAGCAAAGACCAGGGGCTGTCTCTGTTCTGGCCTGAAACCTCGGTGCCCGGCAGCCCGAGCCTGCACTGACCGGGCCGGTTCACATAATAGATTGAACCAACCGCCGGTTTTGCCGTCCAAGATCAACATGACTACAATGGACGCCATGAATCGCAAAATGCCCGTGTTGCTGCTCTTTGCCCTGCTGTACGGGACGCTGGCACATGCCCAGAACTCCACCCGGCAGATGCTGAAGCCGAACACCACCCCGACCGTGATACCGGTCTGGAACGTGCACAGCGGCCAGATTGAAGCGTTGCTGGTGCTGGAGGCCGGTCCGCAGTCGGACAACCGGGCCTGGGTGAAAGCGGCCAAAGACCCGAACGTGATCTGGCCCAACCAGAAGCCGCAGGGCGTCAATCTCGACAGCGGCCTGGCGATTTTCTGCTCCGGGCAGGCCAACAGCTTCGACCAGCTGTCTTTGCTGGGCGACTGCGCCCTCGGCAAGAAGTCGTCGCAGTACCCGGCCATCAACAGCCCTAGCCTGGAAACCAAGGCCCTGCTGCAGCGCAAGGCGAATCCCGTCGACCGCGCCCTTCTGTCGGGCCTGTCCAGCAAAGAACGGCAGTTGCTGTCCACCGAATTCGATGCGCCGCAGGCGACCCCCGGGAAATCACTGAACCTTTCACCCGGCAAGGCCACGGAAGGCTGGGTATCCATCAACGGCAACCTGACCCGCGGCAAGCTGATCCCCTCTTCACAGTTCCCGAAAGGCGTGCCGACCGAGTGGGACAAGAAAACCTTTGAACTGCCCGAGCGGCAGAAATCCCTGTCCGGCGAGGTGGTCGGCAATGTCGTGCAGATACCCGGCCAGGATTCCAACATCCAATCGATCGGCGCCGGGCTGAGCTGGAAGACGCCGTGGAAGGGCAAAGTTTCGGTCGGCGCCGAAAGCATCCTGAGCCAAGGCCGTTCCACCAACTCGACCAGCACCCAGGCGCCCATCATTGACCAACGCATTGACGGTGTGACGCCGTATGTCCGCGTGGAAATCGATCTGTAACGCCTTGGCCGGCGGCATCCTGCGGATATCCGGCCCAAACTGCGCCAAGCTGAACAGCGCTGGCTTCCCGATAAAATTTATAAATTCATAAAAAACAGGGGTATGAGGGATTTTTTGGCGCTGAAATCAGCTTTAGCGCATCCCGTCCCGTTCAGTTTCAGGGAGTAATTTGCCGGAAACCGAGTGTTAAATTGATATTTTTTACCCTGTAAAGCATCAGAAAGACAGGGAAATCCCGCAACGGAATCCATATATTATTGTTTTAATTCAATTGCTTGAAATATATGCGTGGTTGTAATTGCGCACTCAGGCATCAACTTTCGGCAGACGTTAAGGCGATTCCATATTATGTATACCAGAACCAATATATTAATTTTTTGTTAATAAATATGGCGCTTATAGCTGTTTCACACGAATTCAAGACAATATTAACGGTAGTTTAATATTTCCGAAAGTTCTGATAGTATTGGGCTACCAAACGGCAAATCCCTTTCGAGGGGCACCTTGTTGAGTGGTTATTTTTTTTTAGAATCTGTTAGTAACGATTCTTTAACCAATCAGGAGAGAGTTACATGAAATCCATCAAAAGAAACCGCCTGCGGGATGCAATTACCGTTGCGCTCGTTCTCGGCACCACAAGTTTCACCGGCGCAGCTTTTGCACAAGAAGCCGGCGCTGAAGCCCAAGACCTCGACACCATCGTCGTAACCGGTACCCGCATCAAGAGCCAGACCGTCACCGCTTCGAGCCCTGTCGCTGAAATCGGCAGAGAAGAATTCGACGTCACCGGCGCAACCCGCGTCGACGACCTGGTGAACCAGTTCCCGCAAATGGCACCGTATTTCGACTCCTTCTCCAACAACGGCGCCACCGGTTATGCCACCGCCAACCTGCGCAGCCTCGGTCCTAACCGCACCCTGACCCTGATCAACGGCCGTCGCGTGCAAGCTGGCGCCGGCATTGACGTCGACTTGAGCATCATTCCTGCTGCCATGGTGCAGCGCGTTGACCTGCTGACCGGCGGTGCTTCCGCTGTGTACGGCGCCGACGCCGTCGCCGGCGTGGTGAACTTCGTGCTCGATACCGAATTCGAAGGCATCAGCCTGAATGCCGGTTATTCCGCTTACCAGCACAACAACGACAATGATTTCATCCGTCCAAAACTGGATGCCCGCGGCTTTGATTATCCGGATGGCAACTCGGGTTTCGGCGGCGCGTCGCGCAACATCGACCTGGCCATCGGCAGCTCCTTCGCTGACGGCGCCGGCCATGCCACCGCCTGGCTGACCTGGCGTCAGAACGACGCCCTGTTCCAAGGCGAGCGCGACTATTCCTCGTGCGCACTGAGCGACAGCGGCGGCAGCTGCGGCGGCTCGGGCACCGCGATCAATCCGAACTTCTTCTTCTTCGACGCTGCCAACACCCTGGCCGGAAACGGCTACACCGCATCCATCAACCAGAACACCGGTGACTGGCAGAAAGGCTTCTTCGAACGCTACAACTTCGCGCCGGTCAACTATTACCAGCGTCCTGAAGACCGCATCAACTTCGGCGCTTCGGTGAAGTATGAGATCAACGAACACGCCCGTCCGTATGTGGAAATGCTGTACACCAACCGCGAAAACTCGGTCCAGATCGCCGAATCCGGCACCTTCTTCGGCCAGTACCTGACCCTGTCCTGCGATGACCCGCTGCTGAACCAGCAGGGCGGCATCTACAATCCCTGCAACAGCGTCGCCAACGGCGGCCTGGGCCTCAGCAGCGATTCGGACATCGGCATTTACGTCGGCAAGCGCAACATCGAAGGCGGCCCGCGCTTCTTCGACACCACCGACAACCAGTACCGCTTCGTCGCCGGTTTGGAAGGCGCCATCAACGACAACTGGTCGTACGATGTGTCCATCCTGCAAGGCGCCACCAGCACCAGCACCGTCGGCACCAATGACTTCGTCGGTTCACGCGTCACCGACGCACTGCTGGGTTGCCCGGCTGGCTCGTTCAGCGGTTGCATACCTTACAACGTCTGGGTTCCGGGTGGCGTAACCGCTGAAGCGGCCGCAGCACTTTCCGGCGCAGCGCTTGACCAGACCGAAACCAAACTGCAGTCGTTCAACGCCTATGTCACCGGCGATCTGGGCTTCGGCTTCGTCGACGGCTCCAACATCAACCTGGTCACCGGTTTCGAATGGCGTAAAGAGCGCTTCTCGTACATTGCCGACAGCGTTTCCCAAGCCGGCGATTTCACCGGTTCCGGCGGTCCGTCGTTGCCTTTGGACGGCGAGACCGAAGTCAGTGAATTGTTCTTCGAAGCCGGCGTGCCGGTCGCGAAAGGCGATAACTGGGATTTCAACCTGGATCTCGGCTACCGTTATTCCGATTACGACCTGTCTGGCGGCCAGAACACCTGGAAAGTCGGCTTCACCAGCATGCTCGGTGATTTCCGCCTCCGCGGCGGTTTCAACAGCGCGATCCGCGCCCCGAACATCGCTGAACTGTTCTCACTGCAGCAGGTTGCCCTGTTCGGCGGTTCTGACGGTTGCTCCGGCGCTGTTCCGGTTTACACCTTTGCCCAGTGCCAGAACAGCGGCGTGACCCTGGCGCAGTACGGCAGCATCCCAGCCAGCCCGGCAGCCCAGTACAACCAGTTCATCGGTGGTAATGAGTTCCTTTCCCCGGAAAAAGCGGATACCTTCACCTTCGGTTTCGCTTACAACCCGATCCAAGGCCTGGACATCGCCGTCGATTACTACGACATCCAGATCGATGACCGCATCGGCACCGTCGGCGCCTCTACGATCCTGACCGTTTGCGCGACCACCGGCGAGCTCTGCGACAACATCACACGTAACCCGCTCACCGGTGACCTGTGGCTTGGTGAAGTCGGTCAAGTCCGCAACCTGACGGACAACGTGGGCAAACTCAGCACCAGCGGCATCGATTTGAATGCTTCCTACCGCTGGGAAATGCTGGAAGGCAACTGGTTCACCTCCCTGGTCGGCACCTACACCATGGAATTCAACGTCGAACCGCTGGCCGGCATCAATGATGATGCAAGCTACGACTGCGCAGGCCTGATCAACGCTTCCTGCCAGAACCCGGAATGGCGTTCGATCTACACCCTGCGTTATTCGCGCGATCTGTTCAGCGTGAACTTCCGCTGGCGCTACACCGGCTCCATGGACTACATCAACACTGATGGCAGCACTGGATCCGTTGATGGCATCGTTGTCGCCAATGGCGGTAAAGTTGACGCCTGGAACGCCTACGACCTGTCGGGTACCTTCAACGTCACCGACGCTATTGACCTGACCATCGGCGTCAATAACTTCACCGACGAAGAACCACCGATGGCTGGTGCGACCTTGGTTGCGAACGGCAACGCCTTGGGCGGTTACGACCAAGCCGGTCGTTTCTTCTTCGCCAACCTGGGTGTCACGTTCTAATAACGTAAACTCTGCATTGATGTACTTCAGCGGCGGACTTCGGTCCGCCGCTTTTTTTTGCCCGCGATCCACAAAGGCGGCGGCTTGCGCCGGGCACGCCAAGGCGCGCCGCCGGAACTCAGGTGGCGATGAAAGACAAACGGAACGTTATGCCCGGGGCAGCATGTCGAAGGCGGCGGTGATGCGCGGCTCGCTGTCGACGAACGGTACCGTACCGTGCCACATATAAGACGGGAACAGGGCCAGCTTGCCGGGTTCCGGCCGGATGGTGCGGCGCGCCGGCAGATTCAGGCTCAGTATCTCGAGCGGTTGGCCGAACTGGATATGGCCGGCCGTGGCGCCGCCGTCGGAGGCGAGGACCGATGCCGGCAGCGCCACATAGAACGCCGAGCTCATCCAGCCTTCCGGATGGATGTGGTTGACGTGCCTGCCGGACGAGCGGAGCTTCACCGACCACGAGCCGCTGAAGTGTATGGCGCGGGTGTTGTGACGGAGAAACGGGTGCGTGGCGTCAGCCGGCAACGTGGCCAGCCAACCCTCCACGGTACGCTGAAGGGTTTTCCGGGCGGCCTGGATGGCGGGATCCCTGCGCCCGAACAGGTTGCCGGCGGTCTGCGAACCGCCGCGCAGGCTTTGCTGCACCGGTTCGCGCTTGGCCGTGTGCAGGGCATCCAGCGAGGCGCGCAAGGCGGCAAGGAAATCGGCCGTATCGGCATAGCCATCGGGTGTTTCGATATCGAGCAGCGCTATATGGCGTTGGTAATCGCACAGCCAGAACTCGCGCGGATCGTCGAGCAGACGCCAGGCCGTGCCCAGATTGGCCCACGCTTCCTGGTTGCGCGCGTCGCGCTGCGTCGCTTGGTGGGCGATGCGTGCCGCCAGATCCCACTGTCCGGCTTTCAGCAGATGGCGCGTGTAGGCATTCAGGAAGCCGGCCTCTTGGCCATCTTGGCCGCGGTACAGCCGTTCATACAGCACGGCGGCGCGCTCCCGTTGACCGAGCTGTTCAAGCGCATCCGCCTGCAGACGTATCAGCATGGGGTGGTCGGCGTGCTGCATGCCGCTTTCAATATGGTCAAGCGCCGTCTGCGCGCGTTGCGCCTTGAGCAGGAAGCCCAGATACTCCAGCTGTAAGGCTTGGTGCCGCGGCTGGGCCAGCGCGGCGGCACGGAAGGCCTCCAAGGGATCATCGCCAGGCGCCAGCTCCCAGAGCAGATGCGCCAGACTGACATGTCCCGGCGCGAAATCCGGATGGTCCTTGACCAGTCTGCGCGCCTGCTGCAGCGACTGTTCCGCCTGACCGGTATCCAACAGCGCCCCTACGGTGGCATCAGCCAGCGCCGGCCCCTCCAGACCGGACCGGCGGGCGTTTTCGAACGAGTGCAGGGATTCCTCGGGCCGGCCCAGCAGGCGCTGCACGGTACCCAGGTTCATCCACGCCGACCCGTAGCCCGGATTAACCGTCACGGCTTTACGGAACGCCGTTTCGGCCGCATCCAGATCGCCGACGCCGCGTTGGGCGTTGCCCAATGCGTGCCAGGCCAAAGCGGATTGGGGTTGCAGCCTGACAGCCTGCCGCAGTGCTGAAAGCGCCTGCTGAACCCGGCCCATGTCCAATTCGGTCAGCCCGAGATCGAGCCATGCCTGTGCGAAATCGGGAGCGGCGGCGACTGCGCGCCGCCATAAGGCCACGGCTTCATCCTGACGCTTCTGACGGCGCCACAGGGTGGCCAAGTTGGCGAGCACCTGGGGATGGCCGGGTGCCAGGCGCAGCGCCTGCAGGAAAGCGCCCTCCGCGGTCGCATCGTTGCCCAGCTGGGCATGGCAGATGCCGAGGAACTGCTGCACCTCGGCCACACCGGGGGCGGCGGCGGCAAGACGCTCGGCGTCGGCCAATGCCTCGGCGCCGCGCCCTGCACGAAGCAGCTGCAACGCGGCATTGAGATGTTGCTTGTGCTGTTCGGACAATCCGTGGCTGGACGGCATCCGTGCATAACCCCTTTGGCTGCGTTACTTGACCCGCTTCACGCGGATTGAAGCTCCGCCGGGAGTGATGAGCAGGAACGAACTGAGCGCGCCTTCGCGGATGGTGACCTTATCGCCTTTTTTGAGCATGCCCATGCGGTTCACCTCGGTTTCGCGCCAGACCTGGCCGTTATCGAATTCAAACAGGCGCAGGCCGCCGGACGCATAGGTGACCGACGCCAACGCAACATCAATCTGTTCCGCGCCTTTTACGGTTTCCTTCTTCTGGACCAACCCGAAGCTCTGCCGCGATGCTTCGGCCAAGGCGGCCGTCGCCTGCGGACCGGGTGGGAAGGACTTGTCGAAGCAGGCCAGGCGTTCGGACGAACCGGCGACCGCCGCGCACGGATGGCTTTCCTGGGCCTTCTCGGAACCGGACGCCACATCACTGCCGCCGGCCATCAACAAGCCGGTCAGGGTATAGCAAAAAAGAGCGCGGGCCATGCGTATTCCTTTCGGTTAGGTACACGTATAATAACGGAGAATCGCACGGGCCGGAACTTGACGGATATGCCGGCGCTTTTCAGTCCACCGAACCGTCAACAGGAGCGCGCATTTGAGTCAGCAGCATTGGGAAGAATATTACCGCCTCGGCTCGATTGCCGCATATCCGCCCAGCGCGGAGGAAAACTGCGATGCACGGGTACGCCAGGCATGGGTTGAGTTCTTCACCGGCTGCCCGGACGGCGCCCGGATCCTCGACATCGGCACCGGCAACGGCATTGTGACGCTGATCGCCCGGGAAACCGCCCTCGCCCTGGGCAGGGTCTGGGAAATCCACGCCATCGATCTGGCGATGATCGACCCGTTGCGGCATGTGCCCGACGCCGGAACGCGGCTGGCGGACATCCGTTTCCATGCCGGTGTGGCCGCAGAAAACCTGCCGTTCGAGGACAGTTCTTTCGACGCGGTCTGCGGGCAGTATGCTTTGGAGCACATGGACACGGCAGCGGCCCTTGCCCAGGTGCATCGGGTGCTGAAACCCGAAGGCCGCGCCCAGTTCCTCATCCAGCACACCGGTTCCTGGCTGGTACGCAACGCCCAGGTATCCTTGAAGGAGGCCGATTTCGTCCTGCAGGAGACCAAGATCTACCGCCGTCTGGCCAAGCTGGTGGCCAGTGAAAAGACAACCACCGCGCGCGCGGCGCGCAATGCCGGAGCGGACCTGCGCGTGGCCATCCAGATCCTCAAGCGCGAATACCCCAAAGCCCATGCGTTCGGCGGCGGCGTGGTATTCCATTACACCCTCGAGGCCGTGCAGAAGCTGCTGCAGCTCAGGACCAAATTCCCGCCGGGCGCCGTTGAAAAGGAAATCGAGCGGGCCGAAGGCAACCTGCGCTCCTGGGTGCGCCGCCTGAACGACCTTGTCAAAAGCGCACGCGATGAAAACGGCATGCAGGAAATCGAACGGGCCGCCGAGTCCGCATCCCTCAGCGTGGTCGAACGTGCTCCGCTGCAGCATACCCAAGAGAACCTGGTCGACTGGCTCCTGCTGCTGCGGCGCGGCTAAGGCCTGCAGACAGCGATGCAAGACCCTGCCGACAGCCTTCAGCGCCAAGCCAACCTGCTGCTTCAGCAGGGCCGGCGCAGGGAGGCCATCGATGCGCATCAACGTCTGTTGGCGCTTCGGCCGCGGCATGCCGGCAATTGGTACAACCTCGGTTATCTGCTCAAGGGCGAAGGCCTGTACGAGCAGGCGCTGCAGGCGTATGGCAAGGCGCTTGCACTTGGCATAGCGCAACCGGAAGAAATCCATCTAAACCGCGCGGTGATCTATTCCGACAATCTGCGCCGCGATTCGGACGCCGAACGGGAACTGATGGCGGCGCTGGCCATCGCGCCGGACTACGCACCCGCCCTGCTGAACCTCGGCAATCTGTTCGAGGAGCGCGGAGACCGTGAACAGGCTGCCCGTTTTTACCAGCGCCTGCTGACATCATCCGACGCTGCCGACGGGCGCACCCTATCCCTGCGGCAAAGCGCCTTGGCGCGGATGGCGCACCTGCAGCCGCCCCGAAGCGCGGACGATCCGCTGCTGGCGCGCCTGCGGCAGTCCGCCGCGGCAGGCGACCGGGGCGAACGGGCAAACCTGCTGTTCTCGCTGGGCCGCGCCTATGACGCCCTCGGTGAATACGACCCGGCCTTCGAGGCATTCCGTGACGCGAACGCATTGGTGCGCGCCTCCGGGCCGCGCTATGACCCGGGCCTGATGGAGCGCTCCGCGGATGCGTTGATCGCGGCCTTCCCGGCCCGCGCCGCCGAAGCATCCGCCACCATGCCGGGGAGCGCTGCACCCTTGTTCATCTGCGGCATGTTCCGTTCTGGTTCGACCCTGGTCGAACAGGTCCTGGCTGGTCACCCGCAGGTGATCGCGGGCGGTGAACTCGATTACCTGCCCAGACTGGCCGGCGGACCACTCGCTCCGTTCCCGCAGGCAATGGTAGGCTGGAACGGCGCGAACGCACAGGCCGCGGATTATCTCGCGCACCTCAAGCGCCTCTTTCCGCAGGCCGATTCAGCCACCTATGTCACCGACAAGCGGCCCGACAACTTCCTGCTGATCGGCCTGATAAAGCACCTGTTTCCCGGCGCCAAAATCATCCACACCACGCGCAACCCGCTCGACAACGGCCTCTCGCTGTTCATGCAGCATCTGGATCCGCGGGTGGCCGCTTACGCCGCCGACCTGTCCGACATCGGCCATTATTACGGCCAGTACCGGCGGCTGATGACGCATTGGGCCGGCGTCTGCGGCTCATCCCTGCTTCACTTCGATTACGACGCTTTCGTGACCGACCCCGAGCCGGCGCTGGCGCGCCTGCTCGACTTCCTTGGCCTTGACCGGGATGCGCGCTGCCTGCAGTTCCACCAGCTGGACAACACCGTCAAGACCGCCAGTTACTGGCAGGTCAGGCGGCCGCTGTACGGCGAGGCATCCGGGCGTTGGCGGCACTACCGCCGCCATCTGGCACCGCTTCAGCAGGCGCTGCGCAACGGCGGCGTCATGGACGTACAGGACCTCAGTGCACCTTGAACAGCCGCACTTCGAAGCCGCTCAGGAAACTCGACAGACCCTGCTCGCGCTGGTAGGCAATGAAGGCCCGCTCCGCCTCCCGGCTTTCCAGCCAGTCTTCGCGGCGGTAGCGGAATTCATGCAGGGGCTTGCCCTGCAGCTCCGCCTCGATCTTCCGCAACCGCCGGTAATCGCCGTAGTTTTCCAGTTCGGGCAACAGCGTTGCGGTCGATGCCTGCACCAGGATCGCGTCATCCAAGTGGCCGATATGCGGCGCGTCATGCGGAATGAGCTCTTCGTGCCGCTTCACATAGTCGAGCACGACCTCGACCCGGTAGGCGGAAACGTCCTCGATGGTCCAGTCGAAGTCCTTGACCATGGCATCCATCAGCGCCAAGGTCTTGAAGCGTTCGAAAATGCACAGCGGCAGCTTCAGGTCGGACGGCGTTTCGCTCAGCACCTGCCGGCCGCAGGACACGATCTGGTCGGCGGTCAGCGGCTTGGCGCCGGCATCGACTTTTTCGATGGTCCGGTTCAGCGTGTCCACGGCGCTGTCACTGACCAGGACGTTTCCGATGGCGTGGCGGCGCTTCAGTCCTTTTTCGGCTTCCTGCCAATCCAACGGCAGGCTGAATCTATAGCGGCCTATGTTCATGGCTGTCTCCTTCTGCTGCGAATGTGGCCCCATGCTATGGCCGGCCGGCGGCGATGTCATGATGGAAAGATAAATTTATGGTGATTTTTCTATGATGGTCCGACGCCGTTTTTCCCGACGTCGCCGGCGTCGGCAACATCCCGGCCTGCGCCGCTTTTGTGCCGCCACGGCAGATCCAGCTCCAGGCTGTTGAGTTTTTCCAGGCCGTAACCGAGCGCCAGTTCATACAGCACCATGCCGGACGGCTTGTCGCCGAACAAGGCGACCAGATCGCTGAAATGCCGCATCAGGGCCGGGTATTTCTCCTGATGGCCTTCCAAACCCAGCAGGCTCTGCATCTCCTCGAGCAGCACCATGCGCTGGTCCACGTCTGTGTGCAGGCGGTAGGTCGGGCAGTCCGCCGCCGCGCCGGGGCAGGCGACGCAGCGCAGCGGCGCGATGAACCGGTAGCCGTAGGTCGGGACGGTTTCGATGTAGCGCGACTGCCGGGCGGCGTCGCCCAAGGCATGGCGGATCTGCGCGATGGCTCGCGAAAGCACATTCGGGGTCACCGCGCGATGGCCCCAGACATTGTCCAGCAGGGCATCCTTGGTGACGGCCTCGCCGGGATGGCACAGCAGAAACAGCAGGACATGGAATGCCTTGGGTTCAAGCACGCAGGCATCCTTTCCGCGATGGACCGTATGCGCCTTGGCGTCGACCAGCACATCGCCGAACGCATAGGTGCCGGCCAGTGCAAGCTGGTGGTTCATGGCCGCAGCCAAGTGCTTCCGGGCTTGATCCGGACGGCTGAAAGCGGGATTTTCGGAAGAATACAAGGCATCGTTTCGCCTCGCTGTGTCTGCTGTCGTTCGCTGACAGGCCTGGCCTGCCCGATATCCGGATGAAAGATCATCCGCTCGCCGGCCGGGGACCGCAATGGCTTTCCGCGACCGGGCCATTAATCTATCACATGGCGGTCTTGAACGCGAATCGGCGCCGGCAAAAAAGGAAACGCGCCGGAGCTCGGTCCGTCAATCCACCCGGCCAGCTCGATCAGACCAGCTGGCGCGCGGTTTCGTTCAGTTCATCGACCAACGCCTGCGGCGTGCGATCGCCGAATTCCTCCAGATAGTCGGCGATGGCGCCCACCTCCGTGCGCCAGGCATGCACATCCACATGCAGAAGCGCCTGCAGCTCGGCCGCGTCCATCTGCAGGCCATCGGTATTGAGCTCATCGGCGCGCGGCAGGATGCCTATGGCCGAATTTTCACCCGGCACCTGGCCTTGAACACGCTTCAGCATCCACTCCAGCACACGCATGTTGTCGCCGAAACCGGGCCACATGAACTTGCCAGCCTCGTTCTTGCGGAACCAGTTGACGTGGAAAATCTTCGGCAGCTTGGCGCCGGCTTTGTTGAACGACAGCCAATGCGCGAAATAATCGCCGAAGTTATAGCCGGCGAACGGCTTCATCGCCATCGAATCGCGGCGCACCACACCGACCGCGCCGGTCGCGGCGGCGGTGGTTTCCGAGGCCATGCTGGCGCCGACCAGCACACCATGGTTCCAGCCGCGCGCCTCGAACACCAACGGCACCAGCGACTCGCGGCGGCCGCCGAACACGATGGCCGACAGGGGCACGCCCTGCGGATCTTCGGCTTTGTCGGTGTAGCTCGGGCACTGCCTGGCGGACACCGTAAAGCGCGAGTTCGGGTGCGCGGCCGGGCCGTTGGCCGGATCGAAGGCCCGGCCCTGCCAGTCTGTGACCGGCACGCCGTCCGGCAGGCCTTCCCACCACGGCTGGTTGTCGGCGGTGACCGCGACATTGGTGAAGATCGCGTCCTGCTCCAGCATGGCCAGCGCGTTCGGGTTGGTCTTGGCGCTGGTACCCGGCGCGACGCCGAAAAAACCCGATTCCGGATTGATGGCGTAAAGACGGCCGTCGGCGCCGGGGCGCATCCAGCAGATGTCGTCGCCCACCGTCCAGATTTTCCAGCCGGCGTCCCTGTAGCCCTGCGGCGGGATCAGCATGGCCAGGTTGGTCTTGCCGCAGGCGCTTGGAAACGCGGCCGCGATGTAATGCGTTTCGCCTTGCGGGTTCTCGACACCGAGAATGAGCATGTGTTCGGCCAGCCAACCTTCGTGGCGGGCCTGCCAGGACGCGATGCGCAGCGCGTGGCATTTCTTGCCAAGCAGGGCATTGCCGCCGTAACCGGAGCCGAAGCTCTGGATGGCGAGCTCTTCCGGGAAATGCATGATGAAGCGGCGGTCGGGGTTGAGGTCGCCGGTGGAATGCACGCCTTTGACGAACGACCCCTCACGCTCGATGCGCGCCAGCGCCGGGGCGCCCATGCGGGTCATGATGCGCATGTTGGCGACCACGTATGGGCTGTCGGTGATTTCGACGCCGCACCGGGCCAGTGGTGAATCGATCGGCCCCATGCAGTAAGGCACGACATATAAGGTGCGGCCTTTCATGCAGCCCTTGTACAGCGCATGCATTTTGGCTTTGCCTTCTTCCGGTGCCATCCAGTGGTTATTCGGGCCGGCATCCTCGCGGTTGGCCGTGCACACGAAGGTCAGGTGCTCGACGCGCGCCACATCGGAGGGGCTGGAGCGGTGCAGGAAGCAGTTAGGGTGTGTATGCGGATTCAAGGCCACCAGATCGCCGGTGTCCAGCATGAGCTTCACCAGCTCGGCGCTTTCCTGATCGGAGCCGTCGCACCAGTGCACCTGGTCGGCTTCGGTAAGGCTTGCATACGTATGTATCCAGGCGTTCAATTCAGGTAAGCTGCTTGCCATAGTCTCTCTCGGAAATGAAATGGGGAGGCGCGCCGTTTATTGATTTTTTAGCGCATGAAAACGTATTTTAACCGCTGGAGGGGATCAATGTCTCGGTTAAATGCGCCACGTATTGCTCGAATTCGGCGTGGCTGAGCTTCGGATAGCCCAGCTGCAGGTTCAACTGCAGGAAACCCACATACGAGGCGTAGACCAACAGGGCGCGGTTGAGCGCCTGCTTGCGCGGCAATCCGGCCATCCTGAAACTGGCGGTCAGGTAGTCGATGCGGCGCTTGGAAACCCGCTCCAGAACCGGCTTGACCAACGGATGGTCGATGGCTTTGAGCAATTCACTGTAGATTTTGTGGGCCTTAAGCTCGCTGGCCACCAGGGAAACCAAGGCGGTCAGGCGCGCCTGCGCGTCCGGCAAAGCGTCCAGACGGCCGAAAACCTGCTCCTGCTCCTGCGATTCCCAAAGCTCGAGGGCCGCTTGGATCAATGTGTCGCGGGAATCGAAATGCCAGTAAAAACTGCCTTTGGTCACACCCAGGCGTTTGGCGATCATTTCAATGGCGATATTCTGCAGGCCACCCTCGGAAAGGGCGTCCAAAGCCGCCTGCTGCCAATCCGAGGCGGACAAGCGGATTTTATCTACGGTGGCGGTCTGCGACAATTCCATATCAGGCTTTTTCAAGTTCCATACTCACGAGTATTGACAAATGCCAAGAAGCTGTCAATACTTTAGCGTATGGTGATAGTCATTGCAAGGCATCACCACGGTACATATCAACTTTCTGGAGAGTGTTATGAGTGTTATCGCCCCTTGGCTGGCCGTCCTGCTGGTTGTCGCCATCGTCAGTTACCACCGGTACTCGCTGGCCGTGTTCGCGGCCCTGGCCGGATCGACGCTGGTCGCCTGCGCCCTGTTGGGCGCCTCGATGCTGTCGGTATACGTGCTGGCCGCGCTGCTGGCGTTGGTGGTCCTGCCGCTGCTGATCACGCCGATCCGCCAGCGCTTCATCACCCTGCCCCTGCTCGGCTTCTACAGCAAAATCCTGCCGCCGCTTTCGGAAACCGAAAAAGTGGCGCTGGAAGCCGGCACGGTCGGATTCGAAGGCGAACTGTTTTCCGGCAAGCCGGACTGGCAGGTCCTGCTGAGCCAGCCGAAACCGGTGCTGACTGCCGAAGAACAGGCCTTCATCGACGGGCCGGTGGAAACCGTATGCGGTATGGTCAACGACTGGGAAACCACTCACGTGCACGCCGACCTGACGCCGGAAGTCTGGGAGTACCTCAAGGTCAACAAGTTCTTCGGCATGATCATTCCGAAGGAATACGGCGGCCTGGGCTTTTCCGCGTTCGCGCATTCGCGGGTGATCATGAAACTGGCCTCGGTTTCGGCCAGCTTGAGCTCCACGGTCGGCGTGCCCAACTCCCTGGGCCCGGGTGAGCTGCTGCTGCACTACGGCACCAAGGAACAGAAAGACCATTACCTGCCGCGCCTGGCCGATGGCCGTGAAATACCCTGCTTCGGCCTGACCGGTCCGACCGCCGGCTCGGACGCGACCTCCATCCCCGATTTCGGCATCGTCTGCAAAGGCGAATGGGAAGGCGCCAGTGTGCTGGGCGTGCGCCTGAACTTCGAGAAACGCTACATCACCCTGGCCCCGGTGGCCTCGATCATCGGCCTGGCGTTCCGCCTGTACGATCCGGACGGCCTGCTGTCCGACCAGAAGGACCGCGGCATCACCCTCGCGCTGATTCCGCGCGCCACCCGCGGCATGTCCATCGGCCGCCGCCACTTCCCGCTCAACTGCGTATTCCAGAACGGCCCGATTTACGGCAAGGACGTGTTCGTGCCGCTGTCGCAGCTGATCGGCGGCGAGGATTACGTCGGCCAAGGCTGGCGCATGCTGGTCGAATGCCTGTCCATCGGCCGTTCGATCACCCTGCCTTCGACGTCCAGCGGCGCGGCAAAACTGGCCGCCGTGGTGACCGGCGCCTACGCCCGCATCCGCAAGCAGTTCGGCCTGTCCATCGGCCGCTTCGAAGGCGTGGAAGAAGCCCTGGCGCGCATCGCCGGCAACGCCTACGCCTCCAGCGCGCTGTCGCAGTCCACCGCCGCCGCGGTCGACCGCGGTGAAAAGCCGGCGGTGCCCTCGGCCATCGCCAAGTACCACTGCACCGAAATGGCGCGTCAGGTCGCTTCCGACGCCATGGACGTCCACGGCGGGAAAGGGGTCATCCTCGGGCCCAGAAACTACCTCGGCCGCGGCTGGCAGGCGGCGCCGATCTCGATCACGGTCGAAGGCGCCAACATCATGACCCGCTCGCTGATGATCTTCGGCCAGGGCGCCATCCGCTGCCATCCGTGGGTACTGAAGGAAATGCAGGCCGCGCAGCTGGAAGATCCGGTGCAGCGTCTGCAGGAATTCGACGTCAACCTGTTCGGCCATATCGGCTTCGCGTTCTCCAATGCCGTGCGTTCGCTGTTCATGGGCGCCACCAACAGCCGTTTCGGCGCCGCGCCGACCCAGGGCATCACCCAACGCAGCTACCGCAAGCTCAACCGCTACTCGGCCAACCTGGCCTTGGTGGCCGACACCTCGATGCTGCTGCTCGGCGGCAAGCTCAAGTTCAAGGAAAGCCTGTCCGGCCGCCTGGGCGACGTGCTCAGCCAGCTGTACATCGCCAGCGCCATGCTGAAACGCTTCGAAGACGAGGGCCGTCCGGCGTCGGACGAGCCGCTGATGGCTTATGCCTTCAACGACTGCGTGTTCAAGATCGAACGCGCGCTGTCGGGCGCCCTGCGCAACTTCCCGATCCGTCCGGCCGCCTGGCTACTGTGGCTGCTGGTGTTCCCGTTCGGCCGCCGCGCCCAGGAACCTTCCGACCGCCTGTCGCACCGCGCCGCCGCCATGCTGATGTCGCCGTCGGATGCCCGTGACCGACTGGGTGACGGCGTGTTCCTGACCCCATGCGCCAACAACCCGGCCGGCCGCATCAACGCCGCGCTGGTCAAGGTCATCCTGGCCGAGCCGGTGGAACGCAAGTTCCTGAAGGCGCTGAAAAACGCCGACATCGAAGCACTGAGCTTTCCCGAGCAGCTGGACGAAGGTGTACGCGAAGGCTGGATCAGCGCCGATGAGCGCAAACAGCTGGAAGAGCTGCGCGAGCTGACCTGGGACGCCATCACCGTCGATGACTTCGACCATTCGGAACTGATCGCCGCCAGCGCCCTGAAAGGCAAGGCGTTCGAACAGGCCGCCTGATGTCGACGCCCCTGCTGAAGCTGTACGCGAAAATCACCCGGTGGCCGTTCGGCCACTGGGTCTTTTCCAGGGCCGTGTGTTTCAAGGCACCCTTCTTCGGCACCATCGCGCCCACCATCATCCGTCTGGAGGATGGCCGCTGCGAGGCCGTCTTCAAGGACCGCCGGGCCGTGCACAACCATATCGGCAGCGTGCATGCCATCGCCCTATGCAACCTGGCCGAACTGTGCGCCGGGGTGATGACCGACGCCAGCCTGCCGAAGGACATGCGCTGGATCCCGAAGGGCATGACCGTGTCCTACCTGAAACGCGCAAAGGGACGGATGCACGCCGTGGCCACGCCGATGATTCCCATTGTGAGCAGCGGCGCCGGCTACGACCTGCCGGTCAGGGTCGATGTGGCCGATGCCGCGGGCGATACCGTGTTCCATGCCGAAATCCGCATGTGGATGAGCCCTAAAAAATAATCCCGGGGTGCAGTGGCCGCCCCTTACTGGTCGCGCATCCGCTTTTCGGTCTGGATAACCCGCCAGGCATTCACCGTCATCAGCGCCGCCACCACAAACCCGGCCGCGAACACCGTGCTTGAACCGAACGCCGCCAGGCCCTTGTGAAGCCAGGCGAACACCAGGTCGGCACCGCGGTACACGGCGGTATCGATGACCGCTTTGCCTTTGTAACGGCTCTCGCGGTCGACCCGCGTGTACAGGGTTTCCCGCGCCGGCTTGGCCAGCGAAAATTCACCGGCACGGGTGGCGATCTGCACCGCGGCGACCAGCAACGGCAGCGGCGAAGCGGTCAGCGCGGCGAAACCGATCAGGATCGCGAAGGCCGGAATCAGCAGCAGGGGCGCCACGCCGAATCGGCCCAGCAGGGCGCGGGTCAGCAGCAGCTGGATGGTCAGGGTCAGCGCGTTGATCCAAAGATCGATGCGCGAAAAAAACTGCGTGCGCGCCTCATCGCTGCTGAAGAAGGCCTTGGCGATGGCCGCCTGCTCGTTGTACAGCAAGGTGCCGACGCCGACGCCGAACACCATCAGGCCCGCCAGGGCGCGCAGCATCGGCGTCTGCCAGACCAGCTTCAGACCGGCCCACATGCTGCCGCCGATGATATCGGTGTCCTTGATGCCTTTCTCGGTATGCGAGCTGGCCCATTTCGACAGGCTGGTCAGGCACAGCACGCACAGCCCCAGCAGACTGGCCGAGACCAGCAACAGAGGTGCCACACCGACGCTCTTGACCAAAACCTGTGCCAGGACCGGACCCAGGAAACCGCCCAGCGTGCCGCCGGCGGCGATATAGCCGTAAACCTGCCGGGCCTGTGCATCGGTGAAGATATCGGCCATAAAGCTCCAGAACACCGATACCGCAAACAGGTTGAACACCGCGACCCAGATGAAGAATACCGCGCCCCGGCCCGGCATCTGCCGGTCGAACGCCCAGTAGAAGCCCAGCATGCAGGCGATGAACAGGCCGTAGATCAGCGGCAGGAAGGTCTTGCGCGGGAATTTGGCCACCAGCGCGCCGTACAGCGGCTGCAGCATCAGCATGATGATGAACGTGCCGGTGAAAAGCATCTGCAGGGTGTATTCGCCCAACGCGATGCCCTTGCCGGCGAACCAGGCAATCATCGGTGCGGGGAAAACGTCCAGCACATTGCTGGAAGCTCCCATGGCGTCGCGCACCGGGCGCAGCAGGTAATAAGCGGTCAGCAGCAGGAAGAAATACGCGAAGGACCACAGCAACGCCGGCGTTTGTCGATTGAGATGGATGAACCGGTCAAGCGTGGCGCCGAATCGCATGGTCTTATCCTGAAACGTATCGCCCATTAAATCACAGCCTCCGCTATTAGCCCATACCCGCATTTAGAGCATCTGCTCTATGCACGGCGCATAGTCTGCTAATAGTCACAATTTAAAGCCCTTATATGTTCGATTACATCATCGTCGGCGCGGGATCGGCCGGCTGCGTATTAGCCAACCGGCTCAGTGAAAATCCGGAAACCCGCGTCCTGTTGCTGGAAGCCGGTTCAAGCGACTGGAATCCCTTGGTGCACATGCCGGCAGGCATCGCCCAGCTGGTGGGGCAGAAGGGCGTGAACTGGGATTACAGCACCGCGCCCGAACCGAAGCTCAACCAGCGCAGCCTGTGGTGGCCGCGCGGCAAGGTGCTCGGCGGCTCCAG
>ERZ1645185.264-NODE-264-length-21840-cov-4.711499_pt1 | contig 21840 bp, 8 predicted proteins | sample MGYA00575351_ERZ1645185 | MGnify/ENA primary metagenome ERZ1645185 (study PRJEB40838, sample SAMN11284767) | freshwater sediment metagenome | isolation source: river sediment | host: Sediment | place: India: Jana village, Kanpur | collected 2015-12-17 ...
ATAAGCTAGTGACTGGAGTTCAGACGTGTGCTCTTCCGATCTGTGCGTCCACAACACCGCGTAGGACTCCTGCGCGAGACGGATCAGCGCGAGACGCATCAGCGGCGGCCGTTCAAAGTCGAAATCGGTCCGCCGGTCTTCTTCTACCAAGCGATTGAACCGACGATCCTGTTCGTCCGGTGGACAGTCACGCCAATCCAACTCCGCCCAGGGCAACCGCACGGAGGGCAGCACGATCTGGATCGGCGACGAAACCTCACGCCACAACAACCTCGTCCGCAAGACCGGATGTCGATCGAGGATCCGCTGCCACGCCTCGCGAAACAGCAATGGGTCCAGGGTACCCTGCATGCGCCAACTCATCTGCTCGACGTAGACGCCGGATCCTGGGGCATAGAGGCTGTGAAAGAGCAGGCCCTGCTGCAGAGGGCTCAGCGGATACGCATCTTCGAGGGTCGGACAGGCTGCCTCCGCTGCGGCGTACGAGGCCTCGTCAAGCAGGCGGGCAGACAGATCGGTCGCACTGTGTTGCGGACTGCCTTCGTGGGGCTCGGCCGATGCCGCAGCCAATTCGGCGATGGTTTGATGCTGAAAGAGCTGCCTCGGGGTCAACGACAACCCCCGGTGCCTGGCACGGTTCACCACTTGCAAGCTGAGGATGGAATCCCCCCCGCATTCAAAGAAGTTGTCATGAATCCCGACCCGTTCGATCTGCAGGACGTCCGCCCAAATCTCTGCGAGCTGCGCTTCGACGGCATCGCGTGGAGGCACATACTCCTCGCTGCTCCCTTCCGGTGGCTTCGGCAAGGAGAATCGATCGACCTTGCCGTTTGCCGTGCGAGGGATGACTTCGACACACAGGAACTGTGATGGAATCATCGCCTCGGGGAGTTGCCGCCGCAGGGCGCCGCGCCACTCCTCGACAGATGGCGAAGGATCGCCTGACGTCACCACATAGGCCACCAGCCGTTTTTGGCCCGGACGGTCCTCTCGCAAGACCGTGACCGTGTCCCGAATGCCGGGCAACGATCGCAAACGAGCGTCGATCTCTTCCGGTTCGATCCGCACGCCACGTAGTTTGATTTGATGGTCGACTCGCCCGAGGAATTCCAGATTCCCGTCGCGCCGCACGCGCACCAGATCACCGGTGCGATACAGCCGCGCGCCGGGCTCCGGCCCGAACGGATCCGGAACGAACACCGCAGCCGTGCGTGACGCGTCGTTGATGTAGCCGCGCCCGACACCGACGCCGCCGATACACAATTCGCCCGGTACCCCGACCGGCACCGGCGCCAGCCAGCGATCCAGCACGACGAGTCGTATGCCGCGAATGGCGCGTCCGATCGGCATGCAGACATCGTCGGCCGTCGGCGGGGTGGCGATCGTCGCCGTGGCGACATCGTCCGCACATTCGGCCGGGCCATAGGCGTTCACCAACGGGATGCAGGGATAGCGCTCGAGCCATTCCCGGCAGAGCTGCGGCGGCAGGGTTTCGCCGGTGGGCAATAACCAGCGCAACGGTCGGAGGCTCGCCGTCTCCTGGCTGTCCAACATACCCTTGAGCAAGATCGGTACCGTCTCGGCCACGGTGACCTTGCCCTGGTCAAGGTAATGCAGCAGGCGCGATGGATCGCGCGCCACGTCCTCAGGGACGATCAGCGTTCGGCCCCCGCACAAGAGCGCGGCGAGATGTTGCCAGACGGAGATATCGAAACAGGGAGAGGCGGTCTGCGCCACCACATCCGACGAGCCAAGGCTTAACGATTCGCGTTTACTCCAGAGGTGGTTCATCAAGCCCCGTTGCGTGACCATGGCCCCCTTGGGACTGCCGGTCGAGCCTGAGGTATAGATGATGTAGGCCAACTGATCGGGCGAACAGCGGCGAGCCGCACACGAAGCGGTGCCCATGCTTCCAAGCCCGTCGATGCTGACCAGCGCGACGGCTCCCGACGACACCAGCGGACTGGCCTCCAGAAGCAAGGCGCGCGCGGACTCGCTCGTCACAACCACGCGAGCTCCGCTCGAAGCCATGACCTCGTTCCAGCGAGCCGCCGGATGTGTGAGGTCCAGCGGCAGATATGCGCCGCCCGCTTTCAGTACCCCCACGATGGCTGTCAGCAACATGATGCCGCGATCCAACACAAGCGCCACGACCGTATCCGGCCCCACGCCGACGGTCGAGAGTGCATGGGCAATCCGATCGGCCTCCCCTTTCAGCTCCGCATAGGTTCGCGTCACTCCCCGGCACTCGACGGCGACGGCGTCCGGGCTCCGCTCCACCTGTGCCTCAAAGGCCGCGGCAAAGTCGGAGAATCCCGCCGCATCGACGGAAGGCTCCGGCCCGACCAACAGCGCCTGCAGTTGCTCTTCCGGCGAAAGGAACGGGAGTTCGTTCAGCCTGCGATCCGGTTGCGCGCAGATGCCGGCCAACAGGGTCTGAAAGTGCTCGGCCATGCGGGCGATGGTCTGCTCATCGAACAGATCGGTGTTGTATTCGAAGACTCCTTCCAAGCCCGTCTCCGTTTCGGCCATGTCCAACGACAGATCGAATTTGGCGGCCGAGGTATCCACTTCCGTAATCTCGACCAGCAACCCGGGGAGCGACAGGGCTTCGTTCAGCGCGGTCTGGAGCACGAACAACACTTGGAACAAGGGAGAATGACTCAGGGCTCGCGCCGGTTTCAGCGTATCCACCAGTTCTTCGAACGGTAATTCCTGATGCTCCTGCCCGCCGATGACGACTTCCCGGACCCGTTCGAGCAGTTGGGGGAACGTGGGGTTGTGCGAGAGGTTCGTCCGCAGCACGAGAGTATTCGCAAAAAAACCGATAAGATCTTCCGTCTCGCGTTTCGTCCGGCAGGCGATGGGTGTCCCGACACAGATATCCTCGAGGCCCGTGTAGCGCATCAGCCAGGTCTGAAATGCGGCCAACAGGGTCATAAACAGGGTCACGTTGTGCCGGCGGCTGAGGTCCCGCAAGCCCGCTGCGATGGACGTCGGGATGGCGAAGTCATAACGGCTCCCCGACGAGGTTTGGACGGCTCCACGCGGGCGGTCGGTGGGCAACGCGATGACGGGCAGGTCCCCGGCCAACTGTTTCTTCCAATAGGCCAGCTGACGCTCCAGGACTTCCCCTTGCAGCCACCCGCGCTGCCATTCCGCATAATCGGCATATTGGATCGGCAGGTTCGGGAGGGGCGCCTCGATCCCGATCACCGCCGCGGCATAGAGTCGGGCGAATTCACGCGCCAGGATCTGCGCAGACCAGCCGTCGCACACAATATGGTGCAACGTGACCACCAGCAGATGGTCGTGTTCTGCGATATCGAACAGGCGCAGCCGCAGCAGAGGGCCACGCTCGAGATCGAACGGACGCTGCGCTTCCTCGCGCGCGGCCTGTCGTACGGCCTCCGGTCGATTCTCCACAACGTCGCATTCCAAGGTGACATGACCGGCCGCCGCCACGATCTGGACCGGTTCGCCCTCCTCCGACCCGAAGGTCGTGCGCAGGACCTCGTGCCGTGCCACGATGCGATTGAAACAGTCCAGGAGGATCTCCCGATCCACCCGCCCTTCCATCCGCACCGCGATGGCCGTGTTGTAGGAGGCGCTGTCCGGTTCCAACTGTGACAGGAACCACAACCGCCGTTGCCCGAAGCTCATCGGAAACAGATACTGTTCCGCTTCCGCCGCCGGCTCTTGTGCGCGATCCTGAGGCATCAGCATGGACCTTGGGCTCCCCTCGGTTCGGCCATGGCGACGAGGATCTGCCGGCGCCCGGTAAACGGCGTCCGGCCGTGGGCGGCCAGCATGTTGTCGAGCATCATCACGTCGCCTTGCTGCCAGGCGAATTGCACGGCAAGGCTCCGGTAGACGTCTCGAATTTCATCGAGAAGATCGGCTTCGATCGGGCTCCCGTCGCCGTAACAGGCGTTTCTGGGAAGGTCCTCTTCCGACACGACGGCCAAGAGGGCCTCGCGCACTGCCGGATCGAGATTCGAGACATGAAACAGGTGGGCCTGGTTGAACCACACCCGTTCGCCGGTGCGAGGATGGGTCGCGACCGCCTGCGCCACTTGCCTGGTTCGCAATTCACCGTCTTCCTTCCACTCGTAGTGAATGTTGTTGTCGCGGCAGAATTGTTCCACGACCGCTGGGTCTTGGGTGTTGAACACTTTTTGCCACGGCACGTCCAAGCCGTTTCCGTAGTTGCGGACGTACATGATCTGCTTTTCGGCGAACCGTTCGCGAATGCGGGCCGGTATGCATCGATAGACCTCGCGGCTATCCGCAATCGGGGTATACCCGCCTTCGACGGGCGCATGACCGCAGTAGAACCAAATCTTCATCGGCCATTCCCTGGTATAGGCCTGTTCGTTGTGCAGTGGAATGTGTTGGTGCGGCGGATATTCCGTCGAGGTATAGACGTGCCGTTGGACTTGCGATCTCGGCGTTGAACCGAATTCGTAAGACACGAGGGAGGTCGTGAAGGCACTCACGAAGGATTCAAAGTCGTGAACGGAGCGAACCGGCAGGCCGCGAAACAGCAACCCCCCGCAGGAGGGCAGCAAGGTGTTCGCATAGTAACGGGCAGCTTCGAAATACTCGTCCAATCGACGGTCTACCGTGGGAGTCACGACGCAGGGCAGACGGCCGTCGGCCGTGAGCGGCTCGGCCGTCAGTCCCCCTTGCTCCTGCAGACTGCCATTGACGCCGGCGAGCGGCGCACAGGACATTCCTCTTTCATGATTCATCGTGGTACCTCCGGCTTCAGGTTGACGGGGACAGGGTCGATCCGCCGCGTCACCGTCGCGTCTGCATGTAGGGTTGCAGAATGAACGTCACCGTCTCCGCCACGACCGATTGCGCGGTCCGGATGAAGAAGTGATCCCCTTGAAACAGCCACAATTGAAACCCGTCCGCGGTGTGCTCCCTCCACGGCTCTAGCTTGGCGGCTCCGACCGCGTCATCCGCCATGCCGCCAAAGGCGGTGATCGGACAGCTCAGGGGCGGGGCCTCGTGATGGACGTAGGTATCGCGCAACGAAAAATCGGCGCGCAGCGTCGGCAGCATCAATTCCATCAGTTCGGCATGCTCCAGGATTTCGCGCGGCGTCCCGTTGAACCGCCTCATCCGTTCCAGAAACTCCTCGTCGGGAAGATCGAAGAGCCGGTCGTGGTCGCGCAGCTGCGGAGCAGGACAGCCCGACACGAACAGATGGACGGGAGTGATGTCGAAGCGGCGGCGCAACTCGCGGGCGCATTCAAAGGCGAGTAATCCGCCGATACTGTGGCCGAACAGGGCCACGGGTCTGTGGCAGACCGGCTCGATCGCCTCGACCAACTCCCCGACCGCGCGATGCAGGTCCCCGATCGGCGCCTCCTTCATCCTGGCCTCCCGGCCCGGCAGGTGCACCGCGCATAGCTCGATGTCCTGCAACAGGTCGGACGGCCACGAACGGAACAGGGATGGGCCGCCTCCGGCATAGGGAAAGCCGATCAGGCGAAGACCGGTCCCCGGGCGGCACGTCACCAACCACGGGCGGCGATCGGTCGTGGTCAGCATGGCGCCGCCTGGTTTTCCGTCTGCTCAGTCTGCTCAGCCTGCTCCGCCATCCACTTGCGCAGACTCAGCGGCCGCATATCCGTCCAGACTTCCTTGATATAGGCCAGACATTCGTCTTTCAGGCCGGTCTTGCCCGCATCCTTCCAGCCCAGCGGGTTATCGCGATAGGAAGGCCAAATGGAGTATTGCTCCTCATGATTGACCACCACCTTGTAGATCGTTGTGTCTTCCTGTTCGTCCTGTCCCATGACGCCTCCTGTGTGTTGTGAGTGAGCTGCGACGTTACAATCGAGTGGCACGACTCTCCGGCGAAAACTTCAGTGTCTGAATCGGTTTTCCGGCCAGCAACGAGGTCGGGAGGCCCTGACTCCAGTTGCGTTGCTGATCGCGGTAGTGCGATGAGAGCGGATGCCCGGACTGGCCGCCCGGCATATGAAACAACGCGTCCGCATGGTGCGCCGGTGAGACCACCATCCGTTCACTGGCCGTCAAGCTCCCGCTCTGCACGCGCACACAGGGTCCGCAGCCGGAAGCGGCATCATCCCCCATGTCCAACCATCGTCCCACGATCGGAAGAGCCTCACTCAGCGGATGGGCCATGCGCACTCGATTCGCCGTGCCCCACGCCAGCTCGTCGATGCGCGAGATCCCGTAGTCGGTCTTGAGGGCCGCGACGGTCTCAGCCAATTGATGAAGGAGGAACGACGGCCAATCCGTGAACGTCACGGGGTCGGGCAACGTGGGGAGAGCCTGCTCGATCAGCAGACTCCTGAGCGGCGTATTGAGATCGCCGTCAAACACGAAACCGGCGTCTTTCTCTCGGCAGCCTTGGAGGAACGGAGCGAAGACGGAGGCACTTAGATTTCGGCGAAACAGGACCATCAACGCGAATCCTCGACTGTCCTTGTCGGCCCGTCCATCCCACGTCTCGACGGCCTGGCGTGCGTCCGCCAGCTCGGGGCGGCGGGCGATGACGTCATCGGTGAGCAGGCCTCGCAACAGGTCGCGATAGAAGTCGTAGACCTGGGTCGTCGTATCCAATTGGAGCGCCAGCAGGTCCTGCTCTCGAATCCGCTCCATGGAGCGCAGTCGTTCCGTAATTCGAAAGGCACGGTACCCGCTCGCATACGCGTGGCCGATGACGTAGGGATAGGTCTCGTCCGTCATACGGTGGTTGGCGCTTACGAGGTACCCGGAGGGAGGATCAACGATTCGGGGAAGTTCGTCCGGCGGAATGAACCCACTCCATCCAGTCCGTCCATCGGACCAGGACTGGCTGACCGACCCATCCAGACCACGCCGGATTGGAATTCTTCCCATATACGTCCAGGCAATGTGCCCGCCGGCATCTGCCAAGAGGATATTGTTCGGCGGCGTTCCCGCCCGCGTGGCGACGGCGATGCCATCCCAAACTGAACGGGCCTGGTCCATGTGAAGCAAGCCGAGATCCACCGCCTCCGGATCCAAGGCCGTCCAACGGAGTGCGACCGGTTGTCCCATCAACGGCTCCTCCGCCACAGGTCCCCAACGCGTCTCCTGAATGTCCACGATCCGATCAGGGCCGCCGCTGACGGCAATGCGCTCTTGGCGTTGAATGAACCGCTCCCACCCCTCGGGCGTGGCATACTCGTTCGGATTCTGCGGGTTGAGTTCGAGGCGTACGAGATCCAGAAAATCCCCTTCGACGTTCGTGAGGCCCCAGGACACCGACCCGTTGGAACCGGCAATGACAACCGGAATGCCGGGCACCACGACTCCGCTGAGTTCACTCCTCCCATAGCGCAACTGAACTCGATACCAGATGTTAGGCACTCCCACATCGAGATGCATGTCGTTCGCCAGGATGGCTCTGCCGTCCGCAGTTTTCGCCGGTCCCACGACCCACGCGTTCGACCCGATCTCCCGTTTCCGGCTCGGCACCATCGACATCTGCGACGAGCGGCTCTGCGCCCCTGTCCGACGAAGTGCGGCCAAGGCTTCCACCGGTACCGGAGCCGGCAGCTCATGACGATTCCCTCCCCTCAGCAGCTGTGCCGTATATGGGTCCAACGAAGGGAGCAGGAATCCCGCGACATCTTCCGGCAGCGAGGCTTTCATCACGGTTCGCATCCGTTCGTCATCCTCGGAACCATTCAGCATCTGGAACATCGCCAAAACGACCAGGAGACTGTCTGTCGGCTCCCAGCGGGTCGGACGATAGGCCAGCACGAGACATTCGAACGGCGGGATCCTCATCTCGTCCAGAAACGTATTCACGCCCTCGGCGTAGGCCGACAGCACGGCCGACTGATCCGCGGGGAGCCTCCGCAGCACCGCTTCCGCCACCCTCGACAAACCGAGCCGGCGCTGTTTGACATCGATCGGCACGGCCTGGTCGCCGAAGATCTCGGCCAACCGTCCCGCGCTTGTGCGACGCAGGAGATCCATCTGAAAGAGACGGTCCTGAGCCGTCACATAACCGAGCACCCGGAAGGCATCGACGCGGGATTCGGCGGTCACCGTCGGGATGCCATACCCGTCGAAGGCCACCGCCACCGGCGCCTGCAGTCCCGGAAGCGTCAAGGCGCCGTCGCGAACCGGCAGCGAGGCGGAGCAGACCAGCCAGAGAACGGCGGCTCCGGCGACCATGCTCCCAATGACAATGGCGAAGAGACGGCGCCCGGTCATCATGCCTCGTGTTGTTGTTCAGCTGCCCTCACGGCATCTGCGAAGATGGTGGCGATCGTATCGATTTGCTCCGCCGTCACGATGAGAGGCGGCAGAAAACGGACCACGCTGTTATGGCGCCCGCCTAACTCGAGGATCAGCCCTCGACGCAGGGCTTCGTGCTGGATCGCCGATGCGAGTCCCGGAGCACAGGGGTGACAACCCGGGAAGTCGGTCGGCTCATCCCGGTCCACAATTTCCACGCCCAGCATAAGCCCGCGCCCCCGTACATCGCCGATGCTCCGGGACTCGGCCTGAATCCGTCGGAGCAATCCGAAGAGACGCTCCCCCATGCGGGCCGCATGTTCGTCGATCCGTTCGGCCACGATGAATTCCATGGTGGCCTGGCCCGTCGCCATGGCAAGTTGATTGCCCCTGAACGTGCCGGCATGGGCCCCGGCGGTCCATCGATCCCATTCGGGTCGATAGACGACCACGCTGAGCGGCAACCCTCCACCGACGGCCTTCGACAACACCACGACATCAGGCACGATGCCGGCATGTTCGAACGCAAACAGACGGCCGGTTCGCCCGAGTCCCGTCTGTACCTCGTCGATAATCAGGGGAATTCCCCGTTGCGCGGTGATGCGGCGGATCTCTTGAAGCCACGAGACGGCCGCCGGGATGACCCCACCTTCCCCCTGCACGACTTCCAAGATCATGGCCGCCGGCTCCACGACACCGCTGTTGGGGTCGTCTAGCATCCGTTCGATGTAAGCCGAGGAGAGTCGCACGCCCTTTTCCCCGCCGACACCGAAAGGACAACGGTAATCGTAGGGAAACGGCAGAAAATGTACGTCGGCCATTAGCCCGCTCACGGCTTCCTTCGGCGCCAGATGCCCCGTCAGTCCCAGGGTGCCGTGCGTCATCCCGTGATAGGCCCCGTGAAACGCCAACACCGTCCGGCGCCCGCGCGCGATCTTGACGAGCTTGATGGCGGCTTCCACCGCATCCGCGCCAGAGGGTCCGCAAAACTGGATTTTCGCGCCTTCGGCAAATGCAGCCGGCAGACAGTCGAAGAGCGTACTCACGAACCGGTCTTTCACGGGTGTCGTCAGGTCCAGTGTTTGGAACGGCAGGCCATCCCGCAACATGCGGTTGATCGCATCGACGACGACCGGATGGTTATGTCCGAGGGCCAGCGCCCCGGCGCAGGCCAGACAATCGATATAGCTACGGCCGTCGGTATCCTGTACATACAGGCCCTTTCCCTTGCTCAGGGCCAACGGCAGCCGTCGGGGATAACTGCGCGCATTCGATTCCCGCGCGGCCTGGCGCTCCAGGTAAGGATTGTCCCGCGACAGCTCCCTGGGGGAGACGCAACCGGTCGGGAGGGCTTCCCACATTTCATCCACGTGAACCGACATCACCACACCTCCTCGCGACAAAGACCCATCACGTTATGAAGCCGTGCCGGCCCCGTGCGAACGGGACGGCGACGACCATGTCTGCTCCCCGGCCAGGTCGGCCGCCTCGGGAGACTCGACCAATCGACCGAGATCCAGTCGGATACACCGGTCGGCCCAAGAGAAATAGCGGTCGTCATGCGTGATCACCAGGACCGCCTTTCCCCGAGCCTTCAGATCGGGCAGCAATTCCGTATAAAACACCTTGCGGAACAACGGATCCTGATCCGCGGCCCACTCGTCGAACAGATAAAAGGGCCGGTCCTCGACGTAGGCCGTCAGCAGGGCGAGTCGTTTGCGTTGGCCCTGCGACAACGCGTGGGTGGAGAAGGTCCCCCCTTCGATACGGACCTTCGATTCCAGCCGCAGTCGCTCAAGGTACACGCGCGCCACCCCATCCAGATTGTCCTGCTCCAGTCCGAGCAGCGAGTCGAACAAATGAAAATCGGAAAATACGGTTGAGAACAGCTGCCGGTAGGCTTCGCGATTGCTGTCGCCGATCGGCACACCGTCCAACGCAATATGCCCGCCGTCCGGCGGATAGAGTCCGAGGAGCAAGAGCGCCAGCGTCGTCTTGCCGCTGCCGTTGCCGCCGATCAGGAACGTCACCTCGCCGGGCCGGAACGTCAAATCGATGGGCCCGAGCAGAAAGGGGCGTTCATCGCCTTCCCGGGCATACTGGTGTGTGACGTTGACCAAATCGAGCCGGGTCCACCCGCGAACGTTCAAGTCGACGCCGATCCCTTCCGCTTGCCGATCTGGTTCGCGCCGGTCGCCGTCCGTGGCAGCAGCGAGCGACAACCCCAGGGTGTCGATCTTGTTCAACGCCACGTTGGCGCGCCCCACGCCCGGCAGCAATTCGACGATTTGGGAAAACGGCCCCATCAGGTACAGCAACACCAGCGTCGTCCCGACGATGGTGTCCGTCGAGTCGGCGTGCCATGACGGCCAGACGAACAAGACCGTGCCGATGGCGACGTAGAACAACAGCAGCCCCCAGCTGGACGCGATGGAATAGACCGTCATGCCACCGACGAAGTCCCGCTCATAGGTCTTCACCGTGTGCCTGAGTTGATCGTCGAGAAACGCTTGTCTCCTCCCGCGATGCAGCTTGAGTTCCTTGATCCCCGCCATGATCGAGCGGAAGTGGCCAAACAGACGATCGCTGGTCTCGCGGGATCGCGTGAAAAACGCGATGGCCTTGCGTTCCTGCCACTGAAAGGTCAGGGCGCCGAGGGTCATCACGCTCAACACGAGCAAGAGGATCGGCCACGACAACCAGCCGAGGTAGGCCAGACAACCCAGCGTCGTCGCCACGTTGATGCCGATCAGGGGCAATTGCACATAGGCCTGCGCGATCACGTCGGTATCCTCGCTCAAGGCGGCCAACAGCCGGTGATGGCCCAGTCGATCGAGTTGCCCGAGGGGCGCATCGAGGATGCGGCGGCTCAATTGATACCGAAGTTCCGAGATCGTCGATTGTCCCAGCCGGGTGAGCAGAATTTCCGAGAGGGCCTTGCAGACGGCCACCGCGACTACCAGTCCAAGAAAACTCCAGGCCAGGGACGCCGAGACCGGCGATTCGTTCATGCCTCGATGGATCACCGCGATCAATCCCGCTCCCGCAAGCCCACTGATCAGGCCGGCCGCGATCGAGCAGCACATCAGCCCCCAGGATTTCTTGAGCAAGAATCGAATCAAATCCATCCGCTTAGCCCTACGCCGTGACACTCCGCAACCGTCGTGATGCGCGCGGCACGGGCACGATCCCCGCTTCCTCGCGCGCCCCCGACGCCTGCGCGGCACGAATGGTTGCAGCCAAACCCGAGACCGTCGGAGCAGAGAAGAAGTCCCGCAACGACACCTCCAGTCGGTACAGCTCCTGCACACGATTCAGAAGCTGCAGCGCAGCCAGAGATTCTCCCCCTGCCTGGAAAAAATCCTGCTCGCGACTGATCTGTTCCACCCCCAGCACGTGGCGCCAGAGTCCTTCAAGTTGTCGTTCCAGTTCCTCGCGATCCTCAGGAACAGGTCTGGAAGACGATGCGTTTGCCGTGATCATGCCGGAATGCGACCGGAGCGCTCCGTTCAATGCGAGCGGTTGTCCATCTGTGGCGATCAAGGCCGGCAGGTCGCGAATGGATTGCACCAGCTGCGCCAGGTCCGGTCCCTGGAGTATGCGTCGAACGACCTCTAGGCTTTCCTGCTCAGTCATGCCGTCCAATTCGGCGTCGCCGACGCCCAGGGTGCGCATGACGGCTTCGGCCTTGATCGCCATGCCGACATGGCGCCAACGGTCGAAGTTGACGGAGAGCATGCGCCGCCCCGCGCTTCGACCAGCCTGCGCCAAGGCATCGAGATAGGCATTCGCCGCGCAATAGGCGCTTTGCCCGATCCCGCCGACCACGGCCGTCAAAGACGAACAGAACAACAGCAGGTCCAGTGGCTCCTCCCGAAACAACTCGTCCAGCACTGCGGCACCCAGAACCTTCGCCCGGAACTCCTCCCAGACGGACTGAGTCGTTTTGAATGCCAGTAATCCGCCGCCCGCGACGCCTGCCGCATGAATGACGGCATGGATGGGGCCAAACCGTGCATGCACCTGCTCGATGACCTCCCGCATCTGCGCGAGGTCGGCCACGTCGGCCCGGCACAGCAAGACCTCGGCCCCGAGCCGTTCCAAACTCGCCACCGTCTCTCGTTGTTCAGTCGACGGTTGGGAGCGGCCCACGAGCGCCACTCGCACATGTCTGCTGCGGATAAGCTGTTCCGCCATGCGCAGGCCTACTCCACCCAATCCGCCGGTAATCAGACAGACCGCTCGATCACGCAGCATGCATCGTCCATCCGCGGTTGCTTCAGGCGGCAGCGGCTCGAAGCTTCGCACCCATCGATGCGGACCGCGGTAGACGACGATGGGATCGAGATCGGCCGCGGACGCTTCCGAGACCAACCGCTCTCCCCACCGGTTCGGCGCGGGAGCGTCGAACAGTCGGTGGTCCAGATCGAGCACCCGGCACGAGAGGCCGGGGTATTCCTGCGGCATGACCAACGCGGCACCCAGGAGCGTGGCCCGTTCCGGGGAGATGCGCTCTTCGCCGGTGACGTGATGGAGCCCCTGGGTGAGGATGAGAAAAGAGGGACGGGTCTCAGAGGGTTCGCCGAAGACTTGCGCCAACAACATCAGGTGGAGAAACCCTCGCGTCTGCGCCGCGCGAAGTCGATCCTCGTCAGGTCCCTGCCCCCACAGGCCGTCCAACGTCCAGGCCTGAACCAGACAAGATGGGTCGGCGCCGCCGGCAGCCAATTCCCGGCGCAACGTCTCATGATCGTCGTGTGAATCGAGACGAAGCCGATAGCGACCGTCGGACTCGCGGACAAATCCGGCCCCAGGACGCACCGTGGTGACCGAGCCGACCAGCGGCGTCAACTGTGCGCGCAACCAGCCCTCGGCTCGATCATCATCGACGAAGATCAGCCAGTGGCCGTCGGTGCGCAGTTCCCTTTTGGAGACAAGCACCGACCGCTTCCAGGATGGTTGATAGAACCACTGCGAGGGATCTCTGCGGCTGTTGAGAGAAGCCGACTGCGGCGCGTCCTGCCGAGTCTCGAGCCAATAACGTTGCCGTTCGAACGGATAGGCGGGCAAGGGCACTCGCCTGCCGCGTCGCCCACTCCGCACTCCGTTCCAATCAACCGATGCCCCGGCGCCCCACAAGGACCCCAGCGTCATCAACAGACCTGCCACCTCCTGTTGCTCTCGTCCCGTGATGGACGCCAGGATAGGAACGGCCGAGGCTTCGGCATGGCGTTGCGCGAGCGTCTGCAGGGTGCGACCTGGTCCGACTTCCAACAGGATCGGCGGCGGCCCCTCGCACAACGTACGAACGCCGTCGGAGAAGCGGACGGTCCCGCGAAGATGACAGACCCAGTAGGCCGGATCGGCGGCCTCGTCGCGACGGATCCACCCCCCGGTCACGTTCGAGACCCAGGGGATTCGCACCTCATGAAACGTCACGGTCGAAAGGAAGGAGGAGAAGCGCCCGAGCATCGGCTCCATCATGGCCGAGTGAAACGCGTGAGAGGTCGAAAGCCGGCGCAGCGTGATGCCGCGGGCCGCCAGGTCGTCTTCGAATCTCGTGAGCGACTCCTGCGGACCGGAGACGACGCATTGTGTCGGAGCGTTCACCGCCGCGAGGTCCAGTCCCGGGCCGAGCAGAGGGCGTAGCTCCGCTTCCGTCAAGGAAACGGCGGCCATCCCTCCCGTCGCCAACTCCTGCATGAGCCACCCTCGCATCGCAACCACCGCGAGCGCATCCTCCAAGGAGAACAACCCGGACAGGCACGCGGCGACGTATTCACCGATACTGTGGCCGATCATGGCGACGGGCGAGACGCCCCAGGCCATCCAGGTGCGCGCGAGCGCATACTCAAGAACGAACAACGCCGGCTGCGTCATGGCCGTGCGATGGATCAGTTCGCTCTCCCCGGCCACGTTGGGGAACAGTACCGTGCGAATGTCCCGCCCGAGATGGCGCGTGAGCAGATCGGCGCAACGATCGATCTCTTGCCGGAATGTCGGCTGATGTTCGTAGAGCGCCCGCCCCATGTGGGCGTATTGTGAGCCCTGCCCGGAAAACATGAAGGCGACGCGATCGGTCTCCGCGATCGGGCCCGACGCGCCGGAGAGCATCCCCGGACCGGCAAGCCACTGGCGAGCCTCCTCAACCGACTGAGCCACGACCCAGCGGCGATAGGGAAAGGTCCGGCGACCTTCCTGCAGTGTGTACGCCACATCGTCGAGATCGACGTCGGGAGTCGCGGCCAAGGAGTCGGCCAGGCACTCCGCTGCTTTGGCAACGGCTTCTTTGGAGCGAGCCGAGAGGATCAGCAGTCGAGGTCTCTCGTCGGGCGATGCCGAAGCGGCGGGGGCGGCCGGTGCCTCTTCCAGCACGATATGGGCGTTGGTGCCGCCGAGACCGAAGGAACTCACGCCTGCACGCCGCGGACGGCGTCCCTCCCACTGTGTCAACATCCGATTCACGTAAAACGGCGTGACGGTGAAATCGATGGCGGGATTGGGATCGGTAAAATGCAAGCTGGCTGGAATCTTCCGGTGGACGAGGGCCAATATCGTTTTGATCATCCCGGCGATACCGGCCGCGGCATCGAGGTGTCCGATATTGGTTTTGACTGAGCCGATCGCACAGAACCCCGTTCGCGCTGTGGTGGCACGAAACGCCTCCGTCAGTCCCGCCACTTCGATGGGATCTCCCATCGGCGTACCGGTCCCATGCGCCTCCACGTACGAGATCGACTCGGCGTCGACACCGGCCGCGACATGGGCAGCGGTGATCACACGGGCCTGTCCCTCGACCCCGGGTGCCGTATACCCGACCTTCGAAGCGCCGTCGTTGTTGACGGCCGACCCTTTGATGACGGCCAGGATGTGGTCGCCATCGACCAGCGCATCGTGGAGCCGCTTCAACAGCACGAGCCCGACCCCGCTGCCCCCGACGGTGCCCTCCGCCTTCGCATCGAAGGCGCGGCAGTGCCCGTCCGGTGAGACGATGCCTCCTTCCTGATACAGATACCCGACCGTTTGGGGCACCGTAACGGACACCCCGCCCGCGAGGGCCATGTCACATTCACCGCTCAGCAAAGCCTGGCAGGCCAAATGGACCGCGACCAGGGACGTGGAGCAGGCCGTCTGGACAGCGAGGCTCGGACCACGGAGATTCAATTTGTACGACAGCCTCGTGGCCAGAGAATCTTTCTCGACCCCCAACATCGCAGACATTTCTGCCGGCGATTGCAACAGGACCCGGCGCGGGAATAACTGATAGAGGTAGCCGCTCGTGCTGGAGCCGGCATACACCCCGATCGAGCCCGAATACCGCAACGGATCGTATCCCGCCCGATCGAACGTCTCCCAGGCACATTCCAGCAGCAGGCGCTGTTGGGGGTCCGTCATCTCCGCTTCCTTCGGTGTCATCCCGAACAGGGGCGCATCGAACAGATCGATCCCATCCAGAATGGCGCGGGCCTTCACATAATTCGTGCGTTCGGCCGTCTGTCGATCGACACCGGCATCCAAGAGTTGTTGGAGGGTCAGCGCGGAGACTGATTCTTCCCCCGTGCAGAGATTCCGCCAAAACGTCTCGACGTCGGGCGCCCCGGGAAAGCGACCGGCCATGCCGATCACGGCAATGTCCAAGCCATCCTGCTGCTCGGTCGTTATACTCTGTGGATCCATACGGTTCATTCGCTTTTCGATCCAGCCCGCTGGGCACGGCGTTGCCTGAGCCGACGCACCCCCGCATTGCGCGTGTCTTTCAGCTGTTGAGTCCGAGTGTTTTCGACAGAGGCATCCTGGGCGCCTCCCATCGCGGCGGCCAAGGTACGAATCGTGGGATAGCGGAACAGATCCACCATCGAAAGATCCCGATCGGCGATGGTCCGCAACTGCGTCAACACTTTTGGCAGCAGCAACGAATGGCCGCCGAGGTCGAAAAAGTTGTCATGAACGCCGATGTCCCGAACTCCCAACACCTCTTCCCAGATTGCGGCCACCGCCCGTTCGCGCTGGTCCGCCGGAAGAGCCCGTTCCCGAGAGGAGTCCGGCGCGGATCGCACCAGCGCCTGCAACGCCTTCCGATCGACCTTGCCGCGGGTGGTTGTCGGCCAGGCATCCAGGAAGACCCAGCGGCTGGGGACCATATAGTCCGGTACCCGGGAGGCGAGAAACTCGCGGAGATCGAGCCCGGTGAGTGCATGGGATCCGTGGACCACGACATACCCAACCAGGCGCGCCTCGCCCGCCCGCTCCTGCCTGGTCAGACGAAGGCGGAGCAGCCGGCGGTGGGAATCACTGAGTCGCTGGATGCGCTGCATCTGATCCGTCATGTCACTTCACCACCTTGACCAACACCATGGAGTCCGCCCACCAGTAATGACAATCGTCCGGCGGCAGGAGCGATCGCACCACGCTCAGCGTAAAGGAGCTGAAATGCGACAGCAGGAACCGCTGGTGGCGTCGGCTGAAGGAATCGATCTCGTTGGTGTAATAGGTAAAGACGCCGCCGGGACGCAGGAGCTTCGCCGCGACGGGAATGAACCCCTCGGCGAAATTGATACTATTGATCACCGATTCCTCGAACTCCGCCTCGCTGGCTGGATAGGTATCGAAGAACACGCCGTCGAACATCCCCAAATCGTCCACCACGTCCTGCCAGCGCCCCTGCACGAGCCGGATATCGCGATCGCGATAACGCTCGGTCCATTCGCCGAAGGCCTGCATGACCTCCCGATTGCATTCGATGATGGTGTGGGAGCGCGGTTGACCCGCCTGAATGTAGGAAGCCGAGATCCCCATGCCGAACCCGATTTCGAGCACGTCGCCCCGCTGGTCGGTGACGATATCGGCCATCGCCTTCATCAACGGCGCCTCCCAATCCTGCATGACCTGCTGCCCCTCGATGATCAGCTCCGACGGTCGATACTCCGCATGACTGTCCGTCCAGCTGCGCGCGATGTCGGCCCGGTCCGACCCGGACACGAACCGTTTGGACACGTCGTCGAGGGCGAGCAGATCGTCGGAGAACTCGTCGAGGGCACGCCGCAGCAGCCAATTGCGTTGATTGGCGCGCGGAGGGGTGAGGAACTCATCCTTGTTGATCTTGAGGAACACCTCGAATTCCGGTTTGCGTTGAATCACCGTTTTCCTCCGTTGCTCGCTATCCGACTCCAGGTCGTAGAGCCATTGCGCCTCGGCCACCGACAGCGTTTCGATGCTCCGCACCATCTGCTCGCACTCGACCTCGCGCACCCCCGCGAGAAGCGTCGACCAATCGGCACCCTGGTCGGACTCAAGCCACACCCGAACGTCTTTGACCTGTGGATGAAGCCGGATGTGGCTCTCGATATCCTGCAGCTCCACACGGAAACCGCGAATCTTGATTTGATCATCTCTGCGGCCGAGAAACTCCAATTGGCCGTCGGCCCGGCGGCGCGCCAGATCGCCCGTGCGATACAACCGCGCTCCTCCTTCGATACTGAAAGGATGAGGAATGAAGCGTTCGGCTGTCAGCGCAGGCAGGCGGTGGTATCCGCGCGCCAATCCTGCTCCGCCGATGTAGAGCTCGCCGGAGACACCGATCGGGACCGGCTGACAGTGAGGATCCAGGACATAGAGTTCGACGTTGGCGATCGGCCGGCCGATGGGAACGGTTCGCCACTCGGGTTTCGGTGCGCCGCTCTCCAGGGGATAGATGCTGGCGGTGACGGTAGCCTCGGTCGGTCCATAGGCATTGCACCAGGCACAGGAGCCGGCTATGCGTCTCCAACGGCGCAGATCGTCCACGTGCACCTTCTCGCTGCCGACGATCGTCAGCCGGAGGGACGGCGGGAGCGCCACAGCGGTGCGTTCCACCTCCTCGATCCATCCGGCCCAATACGGGGTCGGCAAATTGACGACCGTCACCTGTCGCTTCCGGAGGTCGTCGCTGAAATCGTTATAGGCGGGAACGGGCACGTCGGATCGCAACACGACGGTGCCCCCGGCCAGCCACGTCGGGAAACACTCTTCCGCCACTACGTCGAAACTCGCGGAGGAAAACTGGAGGACACGATCCTGGGCTGAAAGCCCGTAGGCCTCACGCGTGGCCAGACCATGATTGCTCAGGGAGCGATGAGAGATGCCGATGCCTTTCGGCTGTCCCGTCGTGCCGGACGTGTACAACAGATAGGCCAGCTGATCCGGATGTGGGCCGGCCATGAGATTATGGTCGGGCAACGCGGCGGCGATTTCCCATTGCTCATCGAGAAAGAAGGTCGCCATCGCATGCGGCGGCAACCCGCCAACGTGTTTGGCTTGTGTCAGGATCAAGGAGGGTTGCGCGTCGCGAAGAATCGCGGATTTGCGTTCGATCGGATAGGCGGGATCCATCGGCACATAGACGGCACCGGCCTTCAGGCACCCCAGCAGGCCGACCGCAAGCTCCAACGAACGATCGACACAGAGCCCCACAGTCAGATCCGGCCCGATCCCTTGCAGTCGGAGATATCGCGCCAACTGATTGGCTCTGCGGTTCACGTCCTCGTAGGTGAGGGCACCCTGCGCGCTTTCAAGTGCAGGTGCGTCCGGCGTGAGACCTGTTTGTAATTCGATCAGGCGATGGAGACAAGCGTCTTGAAGCGCCGGCTTGTGCGGTCCTTTGCCCAGGGCCAGCACCGCAGCCTGTTCCGCAACCGAAAGCATCGGGCGTTCGCTCAGATGCCCGTCCGGTGCCGTCACGAGTTGCCGGAGCAGTTCATCCAGGTGTCCGGCCATTCGTGCGATGGTCGAGTCGGCAAACAGATCGGTACTATATTCAAACACGGCGTCCACGCTGCCGTCCGGCTTGCGGACCATTTCTAAGGTGAGGTCGAACACCGAGGTCCCCGTACCGACGGGCAGCCGCGAGACGTTCAGGTCGTCAAGCCGCGAGGCGTCCGGTGGTGTCTCCTCCAAGACGAACATGACCTGGAACAACGGTGTATGGCCGAGCTCCCTCGCCATCCCCAACTCATCCACCAACCGTTCGAAGGGAAGTTCCTGGTGCGCCTGCGCCTCGAGCACGGTCTTCCGCACTTGGCGCAGGAAGTCGGAAACGCTCGGGGCACAGCCCAGTTCCATCCTCAAGGCAACCGTATTGACGAAGCAGCCGACGAGCTGTTCCGATTCGCGTCTCCCACGATTGGCTACGGGCGTGCCGATGCAGAAGTCGGTCTGACCGCTGTATCGGGACAGCAGCAGCGCAAAGGCCGACAGCAACAGCATGAACGGCGTCACCCGATAACGACGGCCCAGGTCCTGAAGGCGTTCGCCGGTGGACCCTGAAATCGTCCAGGAATACCGTGCGCCTCGATGGCCCTGAACCGCGGGACGTGAATAGTCCCAGGGTAGCGTCAGCAACGGCGGCACCCCGTCAAGGCGGCTTCGCCAAAATTCGAGTTGCCGACGCTCGACGTCACTGCCGACCTGCCGGCGCTGCCACGCTGCGACATCTACGTATTGGAGGGGAAGCACCGGCAGAGAGACGGCTCGGTTGCGCCTGAAGGCGGTATAGAGGCTGGACAATTCACGCCGGATGATTTCCATTGACTGGCCGTCGGCGACGATGTGGTGCACGGTGACCGACAACAGGTGATCGGTCTCCGCGAGTCGAAACAGGCGGCAACGAATCAGCGGCCCGGCAGCCAGATCAAACGGTCGGCAGGCTTCCGCCTGCAACACAGAGAGCATGTCCGTGTCCCGCTGCCCCTTGCTGCCGGTGATCGGTTCTTCAATGGCCAAGGGGAGCGACAGATGCGGGGCGATGACGTGGGACGGACGGCCGTCGACCAGTGTGAACGAAGCCCGGAGGATCTCGTGACGTCGAACAATCTCGTTCACCGCACTACGTAGGGCCTCCACCTCAAGCGGCCCCTGTAGTCGCAATGCGACCGGAATGTTGTTGTTCGAACTGCCGGACGACAACTGTTCGAAGAACCAAAACCGTTCCTGAGAAAACGACAGGGGCAACGTGCTCTCCCGCGCCGTCGTCGGGATCGAGTCGCCTGAGGACTCAGCCGGAGCAGGAATAACGGAGGAGACGAACTCCGTGAAGGCGGCGAGTGTCGGATGTTCAAACAGCCTATCCAGCGGAACCTCGATGCCTCGAACCTCCTGGACACGCGCGACCATCTGCAATCCACGCAGGGAATCTCCACCTAGGGCAAAGAAGTCGTCCTGTGGTCCCACTGCCGGTCGGTTCAACACCTGGGACCACAGTTCGGCGATCGCCGTTCCCACGTCCTCGTTCTCTGCCAACCCTGAGGCGAGGGTCTCTTGGACCAGAGCCGGAGCGTCCTGGACTGGCTCCAGAGTCGACTCCCCCACCGCGGATAACGATCGGGCGAGGAATTGCGTTCGACAGAGGCTTCGCTGCACCTTTCCACTGGAGGTCCTAGGTAAACTCCCGGCCTTGATAAGCACAATGGCGGAGATCGCCACCTCATGAGCCTGCGCCACAGCCTGACGGACGGCATCAGTGATCGCAGGCATATCGAGCGTTCCGGGGCGCGGCGAAACCTCTTGCACCACGACCAACCGCTCTTCTTCACCCTCGGTCACAGAGAAGGCCGCGCAACCACCGGGCCTGAGGGACTGATGGCATTCTTCGACCGTCCGCTCGATGTCCTGTGGGTAATGGTTTCGGCCGCGGACGATGATGAGATCCTTCAAGCGACCCGTGACGAACAGGTCGCCGCCATGCAGAAACCCGAGATCGCCCGTCCTGAGAAACGGGCCTTCGCCGCTCGTCGCCAACGTCGCCTGAAAGGTCGCCTTGGATGCCTCCTCATCCTCCCAATAGCCCTGCGCTACGGATGGACCCCCGACCCAAATCTCCCCCTCTTGACCATCGGGGCACGCAATGCCGGAATCCGGATGGACGATACGGACCGACTGTCCAGCTCTTGCCCTTCCGCAACCCACGATGCGGGTGTCCCGAGCAGTGGAAGATTCCCGCGCCTCGTCGGCACCGGCGCCGGCCCCATTCGAGCGAACAACCAAGGGCGCACCCTTCGTTCCACCCGTCACCAGCAGCGTCGCTTCCGCTAATCCGTAACAGGGATAGAAGGCCTGCCGGCGAAAACCGCACACACCAAACCGCTGCGAGAAGCGCTCAATAGTTGCCGCACGCACCGGCTCGGCCCCGTTAAACGCCACGCTCCAGGAACGGAGATCCAAATCGGCGCGCTGGGCGTCGGTGACCTGCCTTGCACAGAGTTCGTACGAGAAGTTCGGCCCGCCGCTCGTCGTCGCACGATACTTGGTGATCGCGGACAACCATCGGACAGGCTTCTGCAGAAAGTGGACGGGTGACATCACAATGCAGGGGGCGCCTACATAGAGCGGCTGTAGGATATTTCCGATCAATCCCATGTCGTGATACAGCGGCAGCCAGCCCACGATGACATCGTCCGGCGTGTGCCCGAAGGATTCCTGGATCGCCCGCTGGTTGTGCAAGAGGTTGCCGTGCGACACCTTGACGCCTTTGGGGGTTCCGGTCGACCCGGACGTGTATTGGAGAAATGCCAGCGTATCGGGTGTGAGGCGCGGGTGAGTCCAATGTGATTC
>ERZ1645185.265-NODE-265-length-21812-cov-16.295767_pt1 | contig 21812 bp, 19 predicted proteins | sample MGYA00575351_ERZ1645185 | MGnify/ENA primary metagenome ERZ1645185 (study PRJEB40838, sample SAMN11284767) | freshwater sediment metagenome | isolation source: river sediment | host: Sediment | place: India: Jana village, Kanpur | collected 2015-12-17 ...
CCTTCATCTGCCGGGCCATCGAATCGACCAGGTCGCGCGGCGGCTGGATGTCCTTGAGCTCGATGCGGTTGACCTTGACGCCCCAGGGATGGGTGGCCTGGTCGACCGCGTGCAGCACCTTGGTGTTGATCTCGTCGCGCTTGGACAGCGACTCGTCGAGGTCCATCGACCCGATCGCGGTGCGGATGTTGGTCATCACCAGGTTGAGGATGGCGATCTCCAGCTGCGCGACCTCGTAGGCCGCCTTGGCCGCGTCCAGCACCTGGAAGTAGACGACGCCGTCCACCTTCACCACTGCGTTGTCCTTGGTGATGACGTCCTGGCTGGGCACGTCCATCACCTGTTCCATCATGTTGATCTTGCGCCCGATGCCCTGGTAGACCGGCATCAGGAAGTGCAGGCCGGGCGAGAGCGTGTGGGTGTACTTGCCGAACGCCTCCACCGTCCATTCGTAGCCCTGCGGGACCATCCGCACCGCCTTGGCCAGCAGCACCACGCCGGCGAACAGCAGGATCAGGGTAAGCAACGTCATGAAGGTCATCGCACTTTCCTCCCTTGGATGCGGTCGAGTATAGGCAGGCGCCGCCGCGGGCACTATCGCGCCGGCGCTGCGACCCTTTCGCCCGCGGGTGCATCCTCTCCTTCCAGATGGCCGCTTCCAGCTTCGCGATCGAGGTGCCCGCCTCCCTGCTCGACCGTGCGCGGGCCGGCGATCGGACGGCGTTCGAGCAGCTCTACCGCTGGTTCGAGCGGCCGGTGTTCACCCTGGCGCTGCGCATCTGCGGCGACCGCGCGGAGGCCGACGAAGTGCTGCAGGACACGATGCTCAAGGTGCTGTGCCAGGTGGATGGCTACCGCGGCGACCGCGGCACCCCGTTCTGGGGCTGGCTGCGCCAGGTCGCGGTCAACGAAGCGCTGATGCGGCTGCGGCGCGACCGCCGGCACGCGATCGAGCTGGCCGACGACGCCCTCGACGCGCACGCCGAGGACCATGCCCCGCCGCCGCCCGCCGCCGCCGATGCCGCGCTGCTCCAGCGCGCGCTGGCGCAACTGCCGGCGACCACCCGCAGCGTGCTCTGGCTGTACCACGCCGAGGGCTACACCCACGAGGAGATCGCGGCAGCGATGCAGCGCACGCCCAGTTTCTCGAAATCCCAGCTCGCGCGCGGCACGCGCCGCCTGCGCCAGCTGCTGCAGGTCGACGTCGCGCCGCCGGCGCGGGAGGTGGCGCATGCCTGATACCGGCCGCCTCGAGCCGCGCATGCCGGGCCCACCCGACGCACCCGCCGACTGGCACGACGCCTTCGCCGCGCTGCCTGCGGAAACGCCGACGCCCGACGGCTGGCAGCGGCTGCGGGCGCGCCTGCCCGCCGCCGCGCCGGCACGTCGCGCGCGCTGGCCCTGGGGCGTGGCGATGGCGGCCTCGCTGTTGCTGGCGGCATGGCTGCCGTGGCGCCTGCCCGCGCCGACTGCAGGAGATCCCGGCGTCGCCATTGGCGCCATCGCGGTCTCCGAAGTCGCGCCGATCCCGATCCCGGCGCAGGCCATCGATCCCGCCCCGGAACCCGCGGGGATGCAACCAGTTGCGCAGCCCACCCGTCCCGAAGCCCGCGCGCCTACCTTTGTGGCAAGCGGCACGCGCATGCGCCCGTCCACTGCGTCGCGACCCGACGCCACGCCGTCGCACTCTGGATCGCAGGTCGCGACGACGCAGGATGCCGCGCCTGCCGATGCCCTCGACGACCTGTATGCGCGTTCAGCCCAACTCGAAAGCCTGCTCGCGCTGGCCCGCGACGAGCGCGTCGCCAGCGGCGCGGCGGCAGCGCTGGCCGAAACCCTGGAGGCACGCGTCGCCACGGTCGATGCCGCGCTCTCGCAGCCCGACCTGACCACGGCCCAGCGCACCTCGCTATGGGACACCCGCGTCGACGCCCTGCAGCAACTGGTCGGCATCGAGGCGACGCAACGCCTGTACGCCGCGCGCGGCCAGTCCTACGACGCCGCCCTGGTCACCATCGATTGATCCCGCACCCTTCCATCGCCAAGAGGCCTGCATGAAGACCGCCATGACCCGTTCGCTCCTCGCCGCCGCGCTGGGCCTCGCCCTTGCCGCCGGCGCTTCCGCGCAGACCGCGCCCACGCCGGCGCAACAGAAGGAACTGGATGCCGCACGCGCAGCGCTCGACCAGGCCGCGCAGCGGTATGCGGAACTCGCGCGCAAGTACGACGCCCCCGGCGCCCCGGTGCGCATCGAGAAGCGGATGCTGCGCAAACCGGTGGTCGGCGTGCTGCTCGCGCCGGACGACAAGCCGGGCGTGCGCATCGCCGGGGTGACGCCGGACAGCGCGGCGGCGGCGGCGGGCCTCAAGACCGGCGACCGCATCACCCGCATCGACGGGCGCCGCATCGATGCCGTGGATGGCGAGGCCCGGCTCGCGCAGGCACGGGAATGGCTGGGCGCGCTCGACGGCAGCCGCGCGGTGGCGCTGGGTTACGAACGCGATGGCGCCGCGCGCGAGGTGTCGCTGACGCCCAAGGTCGCCGACCGGCTGATGATCCTGCCCGGCATGCCCGGCGCCGGCTTCGACGGCAACGTGCAGGTCTTCCGCAGCGGTGATGGCGATATCGAGGTGCTGGCCGACCGCATCCAGGGCGGCCCGCCGCCGCACTGGGATGCCGCCATCGCGCCCGACGTGCGCCACGAGATCATCCGGCTGGATGGCGGCTGCAAGGGCGACGACTGCAAGCTGCCCGCGCTGGCCGAGGCGTTCCGCTGGAACGGGCTGAACCTCGCCGCCGTCGATGGCGGGCTCGGCCGCTACTTCGGCACCGACAAGGGCGCGCTGGTGCTCAGCACCGGCAAGGACCTGCAGGGCCTGCAGGCCGGCGACGTGGTCCGCGCGATCGACGGCAAGCCGGTGGCCGGCCCGCGCGACGTGATGGAGGCCTTGCGCGCGCGCAAGGCCGGCGAGCAGGTGGCGGTCGAGTTCCTGCGCGACAAGGCGACGCGCCGCGCGGACATCGCGGTACCCGAGGCGCTGCCGTTCAAGCTGCCCGCGCCGGGGATGGCCGAGCATCGCAAGATGGTCTTCGTCGGCGGCGATGGCCAGGTGCAGGTGCTCGATGGCGCTGGCGGCGCCCCCCGGGCGGGCATGCCGAAGATCGTCGCCCGCGATGGCGCGCAGACCATCGTCATCGTCGACAAGGACGGCAAGACGCGCACCTGGGAAGGCAAGCCGGGCGACACGCCGCCGGCCTGGGTGCAGGCGCTGCCGCAGGACGGCAGGCGCGTGGAGAAGCGCGTGCAGGTGATCGTGGACGACAAGGGCAACAAGACCATCCTCGAGGACGAGGAGGCCTTGCCGCCGCCCCCGCCGCCGGCACCGCCGGCGCCTCCGAAGGGCGACTGAGGCTCAGGCCCCGGCGAACGTCGCCTCGACGCGCGCCCATGCGGCATCGTCGAGGCGGCGCAGCACGTCCAGTGCCGCCAGGTTCTCCAGCAACTGCGGCACCGAGGTCGCACCGAGCAACACGCTGGACACATGCGGGTTGCGCAGGCACCAGGCGATGGCCAGCGCCGCCGGCGTCGCCTGCAACTCGGCGGCGAGCGCGGTGAACCGGCGCAAGGCCTCGACGCGCGCGCCGCGCAAGCCGCGCTGCAACCAGGTGTAGCCCTCCCGCGCCAGCCGCGACCCGTCCGGGATGCCGTCGTTGTACTTGCCGGTGAGCAGGCCCGAGGCCAGCGGCGAGAAGGTGGTGGTGCCCATCCCGAACGCGTCGTACAGCGGCGCGTACTCCACTTCCACCCGCTGCCGGTCCAGGAGGTTGTACTGCGGCTGCTCCAGGCTGGGCGCCTGCAGGTGGTGGGCGCGTGCCACGGCATGCGCCTCGCGGATCTGCTCCGCGCTCCACTCCGAGGTGCCCCAGTACAGCACCTTGCCCTGGCGGACCAGCGCGTCCATCGCCCACACCGTCTCGTCGATCGGAGTCTCGGGATCCGGGCGGTGGCACAGGTACAGGTCGAGGTAATCGACCCGCAGCCGCTTCAGCGCAGCGTGGCAGGCATCGTGCACATGCTTGCGCGACAGCCCCTGCTGGGTGGGGCGCGGATCGTCGACCGCGCCGAACATCACCTTGCTCGACACGCACCAGCCATCGCGCGGCAGGCGCAGGTCGGACAGGACATCGCCCATCACGCGCTCCGCCTCGCCCTGCGCGTAGGACTCGGCGTTGTCGAAGAAATTGATGCCGTGGTCCCAGGCCGCCGCCACCAGCTCGCGGGCGACGCCGCGCCCGACCTGCTGGCCGAAGGTGGCCCAGGCGCCGAGCGAGAGGCTGGAGAGGCGGAGGCCGGCGCGGCCGAGGCGGCGATAGTCCATGAAGGGTCCGGATGCGGGCAGGCGGCCATTCTAGGCGCGGCCGGGCGGCGCTCGTTTACAATGCGCCTCCCCTCCTCCGGGGAGTAGTCCGTCGCGGCGCGAGTCGCGACCCGCGCGTCAACACACTTGGTCGGCAGGCCATGGCGCGCGATGCAGGCCCCGCGGCCCGCAGGACAAGACCGAAGGCAGGCGCCGCGCACCCGGCCGGGCGACGTGGCGACTGCGTTCGCGTCCCTCCCACTCGCCCGGCCCGGAGTTCCGCATGTTCGACGCCCTGCTCGTTTCCACCGGCACCGTGGCCCTCGCCGAGATCGGCGACAAGACCCAGTTGCTGGCCCTGCTGCTGGCCGCGCGCTTCCGCCGCCCGTGGCCGATCGTCGCCGGCATCCTCGTCGCCACCCTGCTCAACCACGCGCTCGCCGGGTGGCTCGGCGCGCTCGCCGCGCAGTGGCTGACGCCCGACGTGCTGCGCTGGATCGTCGCCGGCTCGTTCATCGCGATCGCGTTGTGGACGCTCAAGCCCGACACCATGGACGAGGACACCCGCCTGCCGGCGCGCGGCGCCTTCGTCGCCACCACCATCGCGTTCTTCATCGCCGAGATCGGCGACAAGACCCAGGTCGCGACGGTCCTGCTGGCGGCGAAATACCACCCGCTGTGGCAGGTGGTCGCCGGCACCACGGTCGGCATGCTGCTGGCCAACGTCCCGGTGGTCCTGCTGGGCAGCAAGTTCGCCGCGCGCCTGCCGCTCAAGGCCGCGCGCATCGCCGCCGCCTGCGTGTTCCTCGCCCTCGGCCTGTGGGCCGCGTTCGCCGGACTCCCGCACTGACGATCCCCGACCGCTGGCGTATCCTGCCGGCGTCCATCGGGGGAACACCGCGTGCTCGACCTGCCTTCCGGCCTCCACGACGTCCGGCAGCGCCTGCTGGCGCGCCCGGATGCGTTGATGCTGGAGCTCGGCAGCGGCGGCGAGCTGCTGGTCGCCCAGGTCCGCGCATGGATGTCGCTGGCGATGCTGTCGATGCCGCTGGCCAACGTGCTGACCGGCGGCAAGCTCAGCGAAACGATGATCGGCCTGCTCGGCGTGGTGATGGCGATCGTGCTGTCGCAGGCCTGGCTCGCGCTGGCGCGGCAGCGTGGCCGCTACCGCTGGCTGCCGTGGGCCACCTCGACCTACGACGTCACCCTGACCACGTTGGTCCTGGCCTTGCTGGCCGCGGATTCGCCCGCGACCGGCCTCAACAGCATGGTGGTCTGGGCGTTCTACCTGATCTCGATCGCGATGACCGCGATGCGCAACGACGGCCGCCTGACCCTGTACACCGGCCTGCTCGCGTTGCTGCAATACGGCGTGCTCGCCCTCGCTGTCTATGCCGCGAGCACGCCGGACCAACGGGTGTCGGTGGACTACGGGACGATCACCGTCGCCAACCAGGTCCAGCGCCTGGTGCTGCTGGCGTTGATGACCATGCTGACCGCGACCGTGGTCTACCGCATGCAGCGCCTGGTGGACATGTCCGGCACCGACGGCCTGACCGGGCTGCCCAACCGCACCTGGCTGGTGCATCGCTTCCCGTCGATGCTGGATGCCATCCGCGTGCACGGGAGCTCGCTGTCGGTGTGCCTGATCGACCTCGACTATTTCAAGCGGATCAACGACGAGGTCGGCCACCTCGCCGGCGACCGCGCGCTCCGCCACGTGGTCGACGTGCTCAACGAACAGCTCGGCGAGAAGGAATGCCTGGCCCGCCTGGGCGGCGAGGAATTCGCCCTGCTGCTGGACCAGCCGATCGGGCGGGCCTGGGAACGACTGGAATCGATGCGGCGTTCGGTCGCCGCGCGCGCGTTCGTGCCGGAACACGGCGCCGACCCCATGCGGCTGACCTTCAGCGCCGGCATCGCCGCATGGCCGCACGATGGCCCGGACCTCTCCGCGCTGCTGCGACGGGCCGACGCCCGCCTGCGCCAGGCCAAGCGCGAAGGCCGCAACCGGGTCATGGCCCGCGACGCCTAGGGTGGACACGGCTTGCCGCCCCGCCCGGCGGTGACTAACCTGCGTGATCGCACGCGGGGCCGCAGGGCCAGGGGAAGACCAGGATGGATGGTGTGTCGCGGATCGGGTTCGGCCTGTTCGGGCTGGCGGTGCTGGTCGGGATCGCGTGGCTGTTCTCCAACAACCGCAAGGCCGTCGACTGGCGCCTCGTGGCCACCGGCATCGTGCTGCAGGTCGGCTTCGCCGCCCTCGTCCTGCTGGTGCCCGGCGGCCGCAACGTCTTCGATTGGCTGAGCAAGGCCTTCGTGCGGGTGCTGGGCTTCGTCGGCGAAGGCTCGAACTTCATCTTCGGCAGCCTGATGGACATCCCGAAGAACGGCTTCATCTTCGCCTTCCAGGTGCTGCCCACCATCATCTTCTTCTCCGCGCTGATGGGCGTGCTGTACCACCTCGGGGTGATGCAGGCGATCGTGCGCGCGATGGCCTGGGCGATCACCAAGGTGATGCGGGTGTCCGGCGCGGAGACCACGAGCGTCTGCGCCAGCGTGTTCATCGGCCAGACCGAGGCGCCGCTGACCGTGCGTCCCTACATCCCGCGGATGACCGAGTCCGAGCTGATCACGATGATGATCGGCGGCATGGCCCACATCGCGGGCGGCGTGCTCGCGGCTTACGTGGGCATGCTCGGCGGCGCCGACCCGGCGCAGCAGGCGTTCTACGCCAAGCACCTGCTGGCGGCCTCGATCATGGCCGCGCCGGCGACGCTGGTGGTGGCCAAGATCCTGATCCCCGAGACCGGCACCCCGCTGACCCGCGGCACGGTCAAGATGGAGGTCGAGAAGACCACCAGCAACGTGATCGACGCGGCCGCGGCCGGCGCCGGCGACGGCCTGCGGCTGGCGCTGAACATCGGCGCGATGCTGCTGGCCTTCATCGCCCTGATCGCGCTGGTCAACGCCCCGCTGACCTGGCTCGGCGACGTGACCGGCATCGCGCAGGCGATCGGCAAGCCGACCAACCTGTCCACCATCCTCGGCTACCTGCTGGCGCCGATCGCCTGGGTGATCGGCACGCCGTGGGGCGACGCCACCACCGTCGGTTCGCTGATCGGGCAGAAGGTCGTGATCAACGAATTCGTGGCCTACACCGAGCTGTCGCAGATCGTGAACGGCCAGGTGCCCGGCGCGATGCTGAGCAAGGAAGGCGCGCTCATCGCGACCTACGCGCTGTGCGGCTTCGCCAACTTCAGCTCGATCGCGATCCAGATCGGCGGGATCGGCGGGCTGGCGCCCGAGCGTCGCCACGACCTCGCCCGCTTCGGCCTGCGCGCGGTGCTCGGCGGTTCGATCGCCACCTTCATGACCGCCACCATCGCCGGCGTGCTGAGCCATTTCGGTTGAGGCCATGAGCGAGGTCGTCGTCGTCGGCTCGTTCAACGTCGACCACGTGTGGCGGGTCGCCAGCCTGCCGCAGGCGGGCGCGACCCTCGGCGGCGACTACGCCAGCGGGCCCGGCGGCAAGGGCTTCAACCAGGCGATGGCGGCGCGGCGCGCGGGCGCGGAGACGCGCTTCGTCTGCGCACTGGGCGACGATGCCGGCGCACAGCTCGCCCGCGCCTTGTGCGCGGCCGACGGGATCGCCCTGGCGGCGCAGCCGAGCGAATCGCCGACCGGTACCGCCGGGATCTACGTGGATGCGCAGGGCCGCAACAGCATCGTCATCGGCGCGGGCGCGAACGCGGCGCTGCAGCCCGAATTCGTGGACGAGGCGCTGCGTGACGTGCAGCAAGGCGACGTGCTGGTGGCACAGCTGGAATCGCCGCTGGACGCGATCGCGCGGGCGCTCGACGCGGGCCGTGCAGCCGGGGCAACGACCCTGCTCAATCCGGCTCCGGCGAACGTGGCGGTGGATCGCGCGATGCTGGAGCGCGCCGACATCCTCATCCCCAACGAAACCGAGTTCGTCGCCCTGATCAGCCGCCACGTGGGCGACCGCATCGAAGCGGACGCGGTGTCCGGTATCGACCAGCGACGCCTGCATGCCCTGTGCCGCGACCTCACCCATGGCACCGTCATCGTCACTCTGGGATCGAGCGGCTGTCTCGTTTCGCATGCGGAATCGAACCTGCGCGGCGACGCGACCGCCTGCTACCGGGTCCCAGCCGAGAGCGTGCGTCCGGTGGACACCACCGGCGCCGGCGACGCCTTCAACGGAGCGCTGGCGGCCTCGCTGGCGCAGCGCCCGGGGCTGGCCTTCGGCGAGCACATCCGCTTCGCCAACCGCTACGCCGGGCTGTCCACCGAACAGGAAGGCGCCGCGCTAGCGATGCCGCGCTTGCCGGCCGACTGAGCAAGTCCGTCGCTCACCGCACCCAGATCCGCACCATCGGGCATCACTCTAACCGGGCAGTTTTTTCGAGTCAGCTTGATGAACGCTGCCCGGAATCGTGGCCCCGTCAAGCTGATGTATAACGTCGCCGACGTCCCTTCCGGTTTGCCTGCAATGCCCAAGCGCCTGCTTCTTCCCATCGTTCTCGCCGCTGGCCTCGCGGCCATGCCCGGCGCCCATGCGGGCCTGTTCGGCCGCGGCGCGCCCGCACCGATTGCGGTGGACGCTGCCACACCCGCGACCGCACTGCAGGGCGCCTGGAAAAGCACCGGCCAGCGGGTCACCACCCCACCGGGCAATGTCCTGATCTCCAATTTCCGCGTGGTCGTGCTGACCAATGTGGCCGGCAGCGGCTCGGTCACCCCCGGCTTCGCCAATCCGGACGGTGGGAGCGCTTCGATTTCGGCGTTCTACACGCTCAACGGTCTCGACAAGGCCGCCCTGCAGGCGATGACCGACAAGGCATACGCGCAACTGCAGGCGGACCTGGGCGCTGCGGGCTACACCGTCCTGCCGCGGGCGACCTTGCAGGGGGTGAAGGGGGTCGAGCATCTGGATGGGGACGGAAGTCTCGAGCGGGTCCAGTTCATCTCGGCCCAGAACGGCGCCTCGTCCGGCTACATGTTCACGCCGTCGGACATGCCGGTGAAGCTGCCGATGGGTGGACGCAAGCTCGAAGAGGGCAAGCCCACCTCAGACGCCAACGGCAAGAGCATCGGCCGCCTGTTCTCCGCCGCGGCGTCCGCCTCGGGCGCAGGTCGCTCCCAGTTCGTCGCCACGGAAGTGGCCGGGCGCGTCGGCGCCACCCTGCTGGATGTCACCTATACGGTCACGTTCGCCGAGTTCAAGGGTTCCGGCTTCAGCAACAGCGCGGGCAACAGTGCCACCCTCTCGAGCAAGGTCACCCCGATCATCGTGCCCACCGACACCTCGATCCAGGTCTATCGCCCGAAGATGGGCAACAACGGCACGATCGAACTGCAGAAACCGCTGATCGCACAAGGGCAGGCGTTTGCCGACCTGCGCGAGACCACCACGCGCGGCGACAAGGCCGGCGCCGTCACTGGCGCAGTCCTGTCCGGGTTGCTGTCCATGGCCGGGGGCGGAGGCACGAGCGTTCACCAGACCAAGCGCTACGAGGTCGACGCCACCCCGGACCACGCCCTTGTGTTGGGCAGCGCACTGGAAGCTGCGAACCGCTCGATTCCTGCAGCGATCGCGCAGTAGCGCTGCAGCTCGTCCAGCTGGTGGTGGATCAGGACGGCCCGCTTCGGCGGGCCGTTTGGCGTGCCCCGGTAGAATGCGCGCCATGCTGATCGGCCCGCACCGCATCCAACCCGCCGTGGTCCTGGCCCCGATGGCCGGGGTCACCGACAAGCCGTTCCGGCTGCTGTGCAAGCGGCTGGGCGCCGGGCTGGCGGTTTCGGAAATGACCACGTCCGACCCGCGCTTCTGGCATACCGCGAAGTCGCTGCACCGCATGGACCATGTCGGCGAGCCCGACCCGGTCAGCGTGCAGATCGCCGGCACCGTGCCCGAGGTCATGGCCGACGCCGCGCGCTTCAACGTCGACCACGGCGCGCAGCTCATCGACATCAACATGGGCTGCCCGGCGAAGAAGGTCTGCAATGCCTGGGCCGGCAGCGCGCTGATGCGCGAGCCCGACCTGGTGGCGCGGATCGTCGAGGCCGTGGTCCGGGCGGTCGACGTGCCGGTGACCCTGAAGATCCGCACCGGCTGGGATGCCGCGCACCGCAATGCGCCGGAAATCGCCCGCATCGCCGAGGACGCCGGCATCGCGGCGCTGGCGGTGCACGGCCGCACCCGCGACCAGCAGTACACGGGCACCGCCGAGTACGACACCATCGCCGCGATCAAGGCCATGCTGCGGATCCCGGTGGTGGCCAACGGCGACATCGATTCGCCGGCCAAGGCGAAGCAGGTGCTCGAGGCGACCGGCTGCGATGCGGTGATGGTCGGCCGCGCCGCCCAGGGACGGCCCTGGCTGCTGGGCCAGATCGCGCACTACCTCGCGACCGGCACGCCGTTGCCGGAGCCCGGCCCGGCCGAAGTCCGCGACATCCTGCTCGGCCACTTGCAGGCCTTGCACGCGTTCTACGGCGAATCGGCGGGGGTGCGCATCGCGCGCAAGCACCTGGGCTGGTACGCCAGGGACCGGCCGGAAAACGCGGCGTTCCGCGCCGTCGTGAACCGCGCGCAATCGGCGGACGAGCAGCTGCGGCTGACCCGCGACTACTTCGACGCGCTCGCCGCGGGCGTGGCACCGGGCTTGCCGGCCGCCGCCTGAGGCGAAGGCTCACGCAGCACGCGGCAACGCCGGCACCAGCACGTGGCCCGGCTGGCGTGGCGCCAGCACCGCCAGTACGTCGCCGGTATGCGCGAGCAGGCGCAGGCTGCCGTCCTGCGCTTCCGCCAGCGCCGTGAGGCTTTCCACCCAGTCGCCATCGTTCGCGTACACCAACCCGCCTCGCAGCAACAGCGCGCCACGATGGATGTGCCCGCACACGATGCCATCGAGCCCGCGACGGCCCGCATCGGCGAGGCCGGCCTGCACGAATCGTTCGATGTAGTGCTCGGCTGCCGTGCTGCGCCGCTTCAGGAATTCCGCCAGCGACCAGTAGCGCAGCCCGAGCCGGCGACGCGCGGCGTTCAGCCAGCGGTTCCCGCCGAGGATGCGGTCGTAGAGCCAGTCGCCGAACTTCTCCTGCATGGTCCCGAAGTGGGTGGTGTTGTCGTACTCGTCGCCGTGCAGCACCAGGAGCCGGCGGCCATCCGCCGTCACGTGGACCATGCGCCGGCGCACCTGCATCGCCGGCAGGGCGAGGCCGCACAGGGTGCGCACCGGCCGATCATGGTTGCCGGGGATGTAGAGGATCTCGGTACCCGCGCGGCGGAGCGCGTGCAGCGCCTCGACCACCCGGTTGTGCGCGTGGCCCCAGCTGGCACGACGCTGGGCCATCCACCACAGGTCGACGATGTCGCCGACCAGGTACAGCCGCTCGCAGTGCAGTGTGGACAGGAAGGCCGCGAGTTCTGCCGCATGGCAGTGGCGGGAGCCGAGGTGGACGTCGGAGATGAACACCGCGCGGTGCATCGTGCGCGCGGCCGGCGCAGTCACGCCTCGGCCCCGCCGAGGTAGCGCTGGCGCTTCTTCGCACGCATGCGCTGCAGGTCGACTTCGATCAGGCCGTCGACCGAGTCGCTGAAGTCGGGGTCCACCCCGAACGCCAGGAACCTGGCGCCACCTGGCTCGCACAGGTCGACGTACTGCTTGTAGAGCATCGGCAGCTGCGCGCCCAACGCATCGAGGTTGGCCTTCAGCACCCGGAAGGCGGTTTCGGCATCCATCGCGCCATCGCCTTGCGCCGCGTCGTAGGCGAAGGGTCGACGCGCCGCCGCCTCGCCATGGCAACCGCCATGCCAACGCGCGTAGTGCGCCGCGATCTGGGCGCGCGCGGCGGCCGGCAGCGCCGCACTGATCGACACCGCGCCGAACAGGTAGCGCACCTGCGGATGCGCGCGCAGGTAGGCGCCGATGCCCTGCCACAGGTAGTCGATGCTGCGCCCGCCCCAGTACGCCTGTGCGACGAAACTTCGGCCGAGTTCCATGCCCTGCGCGATCCGCGGCAGCATCGCCTCGCCATAGTCGAACAGGCTGGCGGTGTACAGGCCACGCAAGCCGTGCGCCGCCAGCACCGGCGCGCCACGCGCGATGCGGTAGGCACCGGCGATGCGCGAGGCCGCGTCGTCCCACAGCACGATGTGCTCGTACCAACTGTCCCACGCATCGAGGTCGCGACTGCGGCCGGTTCCCTCGCCCACCGCCCGGAACGTCGCCTCCCGTTCGCGCCCGATCTCGCGCAGCAACGGCGACTGCACGGGCAGGGTCCCGACCCGGATCTGCTTGCCGTCGCCGGTTTCGCCCAGCAGTCGCAGCGCGGCGACCGCCTCGCGAAGCTGGCGGGGATCCTCGGCCTCCGCGATCGGGGCCGGGCCGGCCGATGGCGGCGGGTCGACGCCCGCCTCACGCCGACCCAATGCATACAGCTTGGCGCGGATGTGCCGCAACACCGCGTCGTCGTCCCCGGGCGGGATCGCCAAGAGCTGGCCGATCCGCAGCCCGATCCGGCGCTGGCGCCTGGCGAAGATCTCGCGCGCCAGCAACGCGGTGCCGGCCGGCTTGAACACCGCCGAGGCGCCGTAGAACAGCGCGGAATTGCGTGCATGGATGCGTACCGGCAGGACCGGCGCGCCGCAACGGCGGGCGAAGCGCAGGAAACCGCGCCGCCAGCGTCCATCGCGTACCCCGCGCGGACCAAGGCGTGCCACCTCCCCGGCCGGGAACACGACCACGCACTCGTCGCGTGCCAGCGCCTGTTCGACCGCATGCAGGCTCTCCGGCGTCGGGCGGCCGCCCAGGATGCGAACCGGCAGCAGCAGGCCGGACAGGTTGTCGATGGCCGACAGCATGTCGTTGGCCACGATGCGCACGTCGCGCCGGACGCGCCCGAGCGCATGCAGCAGGGCGAGCGCATCCAGCGCGCCCGACGGGTGGTTGGCCACCACCAGCACGCGGCCATGCGCCGGGACGTGCGCCAGGTCGGCCTCGGCCACGTCATAGCCGGCGCCGAGGTGGCGCAGGGCCGCGGCGACGAAGTCGAGGTCGCGCACGTGGTGGTTGGCCGCCAGGAAGGCGTCCACCTCGTCCAGCCGAGACCAGCGGGCGATGCCGCGCAGCAGGGGCCGGGCGATGGCTGCGCGACGCCCGCGGAACCAGTGCGGGAATCGCTGGCGAAGGCGCTGTTCGAGCTGCAGCATGCGGGTGTCTGCGTGACGGCCGGGCTTGGCGGCAGCCTGGCCCGGCACGGCGTCAGCACGATGGCAACGCGATTGCACGGCGGTGACAGCCGCCCCGGGGCAACCCCGGCTTAACGGGCCCGCCGGCAGGATGCATCGTCGGCCGCGTCCCTGTATCATGCGCGGCCATCTTTTCATCCGCATACAAGGATGAATCACTCCATGAGGAACCCGCCGATGTCCAGCTACCTGTTCACCTCCGAATCGGTCTCCGAGGGCCACCCGGACAAGATCGCCGACCAGATCTCCGATGCGGTGCTGGACGCGATCCTGGCCCAGGACAAGCGCGCGCGCGTGGCCTGCGAGACCCTGGTGAAGACGGGCGCGGCCATCGTGGCCGGCGAAGTCACCACCAGCGCGTGGGTCGACATCGAGGCGCTGGCGCGCAAGGTCATCAACGACATCGGCTACGACAATTCCGAGGTCGGCTTCGACGGGCACACCTGCGCGATCATCAACATGCTCGGCAAGCAGTCGCCGGACATCAACCAGGGCGTGGACCGCAAGAAGCCCGAGGAACAGGGCGCCGGCGACCAGGGCCTGATGTTCGGCTACGCCTGCAACGAGGCGCCGGAATTCATGCCCGCGCCGCTGTACTACAGCCACCGCCTGGTCGAGCAGCAGGCCAAGGTGCGCAAGAAGGGCAAGCTGAAGTGGCTGCGCCCGGACGCGAAGTCGCAGGTCACCCTGCGCTACGACGGCAACACCGTGCTCGGCCTGGATGCGGTGGTGCTGTCGACCCAGCACGACCCCGACATCAAGCAGAAGGACCTGGTCGAGGCGGTGCGCGCCGAGATCCTGGTGCCGGTGCTGCCGAAGAAGTGGCTGGACGCGCTGCCGAAGAACAAGGTGCACATCAACCCGACCGGCAAGTTCGTGATCGGCGGGCCGGTGGGCGACTGCGGCCTGACCGGCCGCAAGATCATCGTCGACAGCTACGGCGGCATGGCGCGCCACGGCGGCGGCGCGTTCTCCGGCAAGGATCCGTCCAAGGTCGACCGCTCGGCCGCCTACGCCGCGCGCTACGTCGCCAAGAACATCGTGGCCGCCGGCCTGGCCGACAAGTGCGAAGTGCAGGTGAGCTACGCGATCGGCGTCGCCGAGCCGACCTCGATCTCGGTCACCACCTTCGGCACCGGCAAGGTCGGCGACGACGTGATCGAGAAGCTGATCCGCGCCCACTTCGACCTGCGCCCGTACGGCATCACCAGGATGCTGGACCTGGAGCACCCGATCTACCAGGCCACCGCGAGCTACGGCCACTTCGGCCGCAAGCCGAAGGAGATCAGCTACGTCGACGGCGCCGGCAAGAAGCAGGCCGCGACCGCCTTCTCCTGGGAGAAGACCGACAAGGCCGAGCAACTGCGCACGGCCGCGAAGCTCAAGTAAGCTGCACCCCGGCGCGCGGCCATCCGCGCGCCGGTTCGCCGAGGGGCGCTGCGATCGTGCACGGCACGACCAGGCTCGGCATGTCGACAACGGCGCCCGTGATGAAGTCCACCTCACTCACGGAGCACTGCATGAACGCACAACTCAAGACCCCGCCGGCGGCCGGCGACTACAAGATCGCCGACATCGCCCTGGCCGACTGGGGCCGCAAGGAAATCGACATCGCCGAGCACGAGATGCCGGGCCTGATGTCGATCCGCCGCAAGTACGCGCCGCAGGCCCCGCTGGAGGGCGTGCGCGTGACCGGCAGCCTGCACATGACCATCCAGACCGCGGTGCTGATCGAAACGCTGAAGGACATCGGCGCCGACGTGCGCTGGGCCTCGTGCAACATCTTCAGCACCCAGGACCACGCCGCCGCCGCGATCGCCGCGACCGGCACCCCGGTGTTCGCGTGGAAGGGCGAGACCCTGGAGGAGTACTGGGACTGCACGCTGGACGCGCTGACCTTCACCCTGGCCGACGGCACCCTGACCGGCCCGCAGCTGGTGGTGGACGACGGCGGCGACGTCACCCTGCTGATCCACAAGGGCTACGAGCTGGAACAGGGCGACGACAGCTGGGTCAATTCGGCCTCCGGCAGCCATGAGGAGCAGGTCATCAAGAACCTGCTCAAGCGCGTGCATGCCGAGCGCCCGGGCTACTGGACCCGCGTGGTCGCCGACTGGAAGGGCGTCTCCGAGGAGACCACCACCGGCGTGCACCGCCTGTACCAGCTGGCCGAGCGCGGCAAGCTGCTGGTGCCGGCGATCAACGTCAACGATTCGGTCACCAAGTCGAAGTTCGACAACCTGTACGGCTGCCGCGAGTCGCTGGCCGACGGCCTGAAGCGCGCGATGGACGTGATGCTCGCCGGCAAGGTCGCGGTGGTCTGCGGCTACGGCGACGTCGGCAAGGGCAGCGCGCACTCGCTGCGCGCCTACGGCTGCCGCGTGGTGGTCACCGAGATCGATCCGATCTGCGCGCTGCAGGCGGCGATGGAGGGCTTCGAGGTCACCACGCTCGAGGACACCCTGGGCCGCGGCGACATCTATGTCACCACCACCGGCAACAAGGACATCATCACCCTGGCGCACATGCAGGCGATGAAGGACCAGGCCATCGTCTGCAACATCGGCCACTTCGACAACGAGATCCAGGTCGATGCGCTGGCCGCCTCCGGCGCGGTGCGCACCAACATCAAGCCGCAGGTGGACAAGTACACCTTCGCCGGCGGCAACAGCATCTTCCTGCTGGCCGAGGGCCGCCTGGTGAACCTGGGCTGCGCGACCGGCCACCCCAGCTTCGTCATGAGCAACAGCTTCTCCAACCAGACGCTGGCGCAGATCGACCTCTGGCACAACAAGGACTTCTACGACCCGAAGGTCTACATCCTGCCGAAGAAGCTGGACGAGGAAGTCGCGCGCCTGCACCTGGAGAAGATCGGGGTGAAGCTGACCAGGCTGACCACGGCGCAGGCCGACTACCTCGGCGTGCCGGTCGACGGGCCGTTCAAGCCCGAGCACTACCGCTACTGACCGCGCCGCGGGCGGCGTCCGCGCCGCCCGCCTCCCCACGGCATCGAACGGAAGCCCCGCATGTCCGGCCGCGTCCCGTTGTCCTTCGAGTTCTACCCGCCCAAGACCGACGACCAGCGCAGCCAGCTGGACCGTACGGTGGAACGGCTGAAGGGGCTCGACCCGCAGTTCATGTCGGTGACCTTCGGTGCCGGCGGCTCCACCCTGAGCCACACGCCCGAGACCGTGCAGCGGCTGCGCGCCACCCATGGCGTGGCGGGCGTGCCGCACATCAGCTGCGTCGGCGGCAGCCGCGAGGAATTGCGCGCGTTGCTCAAGCTGTACCGCGCGCTGGGCTGCGACCGCGTCGTGGCCCTGCGCGGCGACATGCCCTCCGGCATGGCGCGCAGCGGCGACCTGCGCCATGCCAACGAACTGGTGGAACTGATCCGCGGCGAACACGGCGACCATTTCCACGTCGAGGTCGCGGCCTACCCGGAGACCCATCCGCAGGCGGAGGACGCGCTGGCGGACCTGCGCCACTTCAAGCGCAAGGTCGACGCCGGCGCGCATGGGGCGATCACCCAGTATTTCTACAACGCCGACGCCTATTTCCGCTTCGTCGACGACGCGCGCCGCCTCGGCATCGACATCCCGATCGTGCCCGGGATCATGCCGATCTCCAACTTCACCCAGCTGCGGCGCTTCTCGGAGGCCTGCGGTGCGGAGATCCCGCGCTGGGTCGGCCAACGCATGCGCGCGTTCGGCGACGACGCCGGCGCGGTCCGCGAGTTCGCCACCGACCTGGTGGCCGCGATGTGCAGCCGGTTGGTCGCCGGGGGCGCACCGGCCCTGCACTTCTACACGCTCAACCTCGCCAAACCGACCCTGAACGTGATTGCCAAGATGGCGTGAAATTTCGTTTCAATTCAGTGACTTGCGACGCCGCGTCGACACGTCCCCCGGGATCATGCACGCATGCCGCCACGGCATGCCGACTGATCCCGCCATGCAAGCCCGCAAGCCTCTCCTCGCCAGCCTGATCGCCGCCAGCGTCCTCGCCGCCGCCACCTCCGCCCCGCGACCCGCGGAAGCCACCGCCACCGGCGTGCTGCGGTGCCAGATGCCCGACGGCACCACGCTCTACACCAACCAGGGCTGCGGCGCTTTCGGCGCCCGTTCCGCGCCGATCACCGCCGACCTGGCCAACCGGATCGTGTCCGAACGCAGGCTGGAGGCGCGCCTTGGCGCATTGCGCAACGGCGAGGATCCGGACGTGGCGCTGGACGAACTGCAAGCCGCATCGGTCGCAAGCGCGCCTTCTGCGCGTCGTGACGTGTCCGCGGGGTGCGCGCGCACGCCGGCCCAGCTGGCGCGCGACCTGCAGGCCTCGATGGCGATGCGCGACGTGAACCGGTTGGCCGAGAGCTTCGACTGGCAAGGCATGCCGAACCGCGATGCGCAGCGGGTGATGGATGGGCTGGTGCGACTCGCCGAGCACGACCTCGTTGGCGCGGAGTATTTCGATGCGGCGCTGGGACCGGCCGCACAGGCGGGTGTCTTGCAGGTGACGCTGCGCGACGACGGCGCGCCACGCATCGACGACTTCGAGGTCACCCGCGCGAGCGGCTGCTATTTCCTGCGCTACGCCTGAACGCAGGGCCTGCCGCACTACCCCGCGGGCCGTCGCCACGGGTAGTCTGTCGCGGCAATGCGACGCCCTGCCCGCCCCCTGATGACCTTCCTCGCCGGCTGCGCCTTCTGCGCCGCCCCGGCACAAACCGTGGCGCAGGTGCGCCAATGCATCGCGGCCGACGGCACGATGGTCTACACCGACAAGCAATGCGTGGATATCGGGGGACGCGAACGCCCAGCGGATCCGGTCCCAGGCGTGGGTGGCGCCGCCGCACGCTATTACCGCGACAGCTGCGCCCGCAGCGTGCAGGACTTGGCGTATTCGCTCGGTAGCGCGATCCAGTCCGGCGACGTCAACCGCATCGCCGGCTTCTACGACTGGAGCGGCATGTCCACCGCCAATGGCTACCGGCTGATGGATCGGCTGCAGGCGATCGCCAACCGGCCGCTGGTCGACGTCCAGCCGATGTACGCAGGCGGCGCCAATGCCTACGGCGAGGACATCGTCCGCTTCGACGAGGCCACCGGGGCATTGCTCACGGCACCACCGCGGCCGCCGCGGCTGGTCGGCCTGCGCGTCGAGCAGACCCTGGCCAATGGCAGCACGCCCTCGCGCACGGTGTTCTCCGTGCGCCGCAACCAGGGTTGCTGGTGGGTGCGGCTGTAGCCGCCCGCGGCTCTGCGGACAGCCCGATCCATCAGCGTAGGCGCACCAGCCAGCCGTGGCGATCGGGGATGCGGCCGTACTGGATGTCGGTCAGCTCCTTGCGGATCGCCATGGTGACCTCGCCGGCGGGCGCGTCGATGTCGCCGACCGCGAAGCCGCGACCCTTCAGCGCGCCGATCGGGGTGACCACCGCCGCGGTCCCGCAGGCGAAGACCTCGCTGATCTCGCCCGAGGCCACGCCCTCCTTCCACTCGTCGATCGAGACCTTGCGCTCCTCGACCACCAGGCCGCGGTCGCGGGCCAGCTGCAGGATGCTGGCGCGGGTGATGCCCTCGAGGATGCTGCCGGAGAGCTCGGGGGTGACGATGCGGCCGTCGCGACGGACCAGGAACACGTTCATGCCGCCGAGCTCCTCCAGGTACCGGCCCTCGACCGGGTCCAGGAACAGCACCTGCGAGCAGCCCTGCGCGTAGGCCTCCTGCTGCGGCAGCAGCGACGCCGCGTAGTTGCCGCCGCACTTGGCCGCGCCGGTGCCGCCCTTGGCCGCGCGGGCATAGTCCTCGGACAACCAGATCGAGACCGGGGCCACGCCCTTGGCGAAATAGGCGCCTGCCGGGCTGGCGATGACGTAGTACCCCGCCGCCTGCGCCGGGCGCACGCCGAGGAAGGCTTCGGTGGCGATCATGAAGGGCCGGAAGTACAGGCTGCTCTCCGGCGCCGACGGCACCCACGCATGGTCGACGGCGACCAGCTGGCGCAGCGATTCGGTGAACGCGGCCACCGGGAGTTGCGGCAGGGCCAGGCGCGCCGCAGAGCGTTGCAGGCGCTCGCCGTTGGCATCGGGGCGGAATGTCCAGATCGAGCCATCCGCATGCCGGTAGGCCTTGATCCCCTCGAAGATCTCCTGGCCGTAGTGCAGCACGGCGGCGGCCGGGTCCAGCGACAGCGGGCCGTATGCACGCACCTGCGCGTCATGCCAGCCGCGCGCCTGGTCCCACTGGATGGCGACCATGTGGTCGGTGAAATAGCGGCCGAAGCCGAGGTCGCCAGCGAGGATGGCGTCGCGCTCGGCGGGCGTGCGGGCGTGGGCGGACAGCCTGACCTGGTACTCCAGCGGCGAGGCGGCGGCAGTCATGCGGGGATTCCGGCGAAACCGTGGGGACGTCCATTATGCCGCGAAGCCCGCGGCAGCCCACGGATCAGGCGAAGCTGAGGGTCGCGACCACGCCCTGGGTCTCGCCGGGACGGACCCGCACGTCCCAGCCGTACAGCGCGCACAGCCGGCGCACGATCGACAGGCCGATCCCGCCACCCTGCGAATGCCCGGCGTGGGTGCCGCGGTAACCGCGCTCGAACAGGCGGGCGGCGTCCTCTGCGCTGAGCCCGGGACCGGAATCGACCACCTCCACCGCGCCTTCGCCCACGCGGACGACCACGTCGCCGGACTGGGTGTACTTCACCGCGTTGCCGATCAGGTTGCCCAAGGCCACCGCGACCGCCGATTCCGGCGCGTCGACCAGCAAACTCGGCGCGCCTTCCATGCGCAATACCAGCGGCTTGCCGGCGAGCTGCGCGCGATGGTTGTCGAGCAATTGCTGCGCCACCCGGGCGACATCGCAGGACCCCACCGCGCGCTCGTTGCGCGACAGCAGGAGCAGCGCGCTGATCAGGTCGGTGCACTGCTGCTCCGCGCGCTGGATGCGCAACAGGCGCGTGCGCGTACGTTCGTCGACGTCCGGATTGGCCAGCATCAGCTCCACCGCGCCGCGGATCACCGCCAGCGGCGTGCGCAATTCGTGGCTGACGTCGGCGTTGAACTCGCGGTCGCGCTGGACCACTTCGGTGAGGCGCCCGGCATAGTCGTCCAGCGCGCGCGCCAGTTCGCCGACTTCGTCCTCGGCGAACGACGGCGCCAGCAACTCCGGGTCGGAACTGGTGCCGGATCGGCGCAGGCGCTGCGCGAGGTCGGACACCGGCGCCATCACCCGCGACGCCGACCACCAGCCCAGGACGAGTGCCAATGCAGTGAACAGCACCACCGCGCCGACCAGCAGGCGATTCTGCTGCCCCTGGCCCTGCAGGGTCTGGGTCAGGTCGTAGGCGAGGAAGAAGGCGTGCGTGGGCGTGCGCCGCACCGCGAGCTTGTAGGCGAAGGCCTGGCCGTTCTCCTCCACGCCATGCAGTTCGTGGATGCCGTCGCGCAACCCGCGCCAATCGGCCGGCGCGTTGGCGAGGCGCTCGTTGGCGTACACCCAGCCCTGCACGCCCTCGAAGGCGAAGGTCGCATTGGTCGGATCGCGCTCGAACGCGCTGGCATAGGCATCGATGTTGCGGTTCAGCGCATCCGAGAGCAGCTGGTTCTCCACGCGCGTCCGCAGCAGCGTGGTGGAATAGGCGAACAACGCCGTCAGGCAGAACCCGAGCAGGGTGATGGTGACGATGATGCGGGTGCGCAGCCGCCGGCGGCCGCGCGGCGGGCGCCGTTGCCCCGCGGCCTCAGCCGTCGGCATCGGGCGGGGCGATCCGGTAGCCGATGCCGTGGCGGGTCTGGATCATCGGCACCGCGAAGGGCTTGTCGAGCACGGCGCGCAGTCCGTGGATGTGCACCCGCAACGAGTCGGAATCGGGGAGTTCCTCGCCCCACACGCGGGTTTCCAGGTCCTGCCGGGTGACCACAGCCGGCGAGGCTTCCATCAGCGATTGCAGGATCTTCAGCGCGGTCGGGTTGAGCTGCAGCAGCTTGCCCTCGCGCCTGACCTCCAGCGTGTCGAGGTTGTACTCCAGTTCGCCGACGTTGAGGATCCGCGCCTGCGGACCGCGCCCGCGGCGCGCCAGCGCGTTGAGGCGCACGTCGACTTCCTGCAACGCGAATGGCTTGATCAGGTAATCGTCGGCGCCGGAATCGAAGCCCGCCAGCTTGTTCTCCA
>ERZ1645185.266-NODE-266-length-21775-cov-5.702532_pt1 | contig 21775 bp, 24 predicted proteins | sample MGYA00575351_ERZ1645185 | MGnify/ENA primary metagenome ERZ1645185 (study PRJEB40838, sample SAMN11284767) | freshwater sediment metagenome | isolation source: river sediment | host: Sediment | place: India: Jana village, Kanpur | collected 2015-12-17 ...
CCTGGCCGGGCTCACCCCGCGCACGGTGCGCTACTACATCGCCGAAGGCCTGCTCGAGCGTCCGCTCGGCGAGAAGCGAGGCGCCTACTACCTGCACGGCCACCTCGAGCGGCTGCTGCAGATCCGGCGCTGGAGCGAGGCCGGCCTGTCGCTGGAGCGCATCCGCGAGCTGCTGGCCGGCGCCGCCGAGGACCCTCCGCCGCGCCGGGTGCGACCCGGCACGGTCGAGGTCTGGAGCCGGGTGACGCTGGCCGACGGCCTGGAACTGCAGGTCGAGCCCGGCCGCAGCGGCCTGTCACCCGAGCAGTTGCGCGCGCTGGTGCGCGAGGTCACCGCCGCCTACCGGCGCGTGCGTGACGGCGACCCGTCCTGAACCCGCGGCCGCGAGCAGCCAGCTCGCCAGCCGCCCCACCCCACCAGGAGAACCGAGTTGAACGCATACGAAGAACCGTCCTTCCTTCTGCAAGCCACCCACGGCGAGGAGGCCCCGACACTGGCCGGCGTCGAGTTCCGCGGTCGGCTCGACGGCGTGCTGCTGTCGATGACGCTGCGCCAGACCTACCGCAATGCGGGCACGCAACCGCTGGAGGTGCTCTACACCTTCCCGCTGCCGCACGAGGCCGTGCTTCTGGGCATGGCCGCCGAGTTCGACGGCCGGCGCCTGGAGGGCGAGGTCCTCCCGGCCGGGGACGCCGAGACGGTCTACGAGGCGGCCCTGGCCGATGGCGACGCGCCGGTACTGCTCGAGGCCGGCCGCGACGGCCTGCACACGGCCAACCTGGGCAACCTCAAGCCGGGCGAGACCGTGACGCTGGAGCTGCGCTTCGCGCAGCTGCTGGCCTTCGAGCAGGGGCGGCTGAGGGTGGCCATCCCGACGACGATCGCGCCGCGCTACGGCAGCGCCGAGCGTGCCGGGCTGCAGCCGCACCAGGCGCCCGAGACCTCGATCACTGCCGAGTACCCGCTGTCGGTGACCCTGGCAGTGTGCGGCTCGCTGGCCCGCGGCCGCATCGAATGCCCGACGCACGCGCACCGCATCCTGGAAGTCCAGGGCGGACCGGAGCTGCAGCTGCTGCCGGGCGCGCGCCTCGACCGCGACCTGGTGGTGGTCGTCACGCCGGGCGAACCCCAGCCCGGGCTGCTGACGGTCGCCGCCGACGCCGAGGGCCTGGTCGGCTCCACGGTGGCGCTCGCGGCCTTCGGCGTTCCGGCGCGCCCGAGCGGCACGGCACTGTGTGCGCGGCTGCTGGTGGACTGCTCGGGTTCGATGGGTGGCGACAGCATCGCCTCGGCGCGCGCCGCGCTGACGGGCGTGCTCGACGGGCTGGACGCCGAGGACGAAGCCAGCCTGAGCCGCTTCGGCGGCACGGTGCGCCACGTCGTCGGCGCCGGAGCGTGCGGCACCTTGCACCGGCAGCGGCTGGCGCAGGCCATCGCCAAGACCGATGCCGACCTGGGCGGCACGGAGATGGAAGCGGCGCTGCGGTCGGTGTTCGCCGCCTGGCCACGCAAGGGCCGGCGCGTGGACGTGCTGCTGATCACCGACGGCGAAGTCTGGCAGTCCGACGAATTGGTCGAGGCGGCCCGCCGCAGCGGTCACCGGATCTTTGCGATCGGCGTGGGCGGCGCGCCCGCGGAGTCGGTGCTGCGCCGCATCGCCGAGGCCACCGGGGGTGCGGCGGAGTTCGTCACGCCGGGCGAGGCGGTGGAGCGCGCTGCGCAGAGGATGCTGGGGCGGATGCGGCAGGTGCCGGCCAGTGGCCTGAGCGTGGACTGGGGCGTCGAGCCGGCGTGGCAGCTGCCGCTGCCGGGCTGCGCCTTCGGTGGCGACACGGTGCTGGCGCTCGCGGGGTTTGACGGGCAGGTCCCTCGCCGGCCGGCCCGGCTGCTTGAACTCGGCCTGGCGGGCCGGCCGGTCGAACTGGCACGGACCGCCCATCGCAGCGAGGAGGCCACGCAGGATCTGGTGCGCGTCGCGGTGGCACGGCGCCTACCGCACTGCGGCGAAGAGGAACAGCTGATGCTGGCGCTGGCGTACGAGCTTCTCACCCCCCTCACCCGCTTCGTGCTGGTCGACGAACGCTCGGCCGAGGATCGCGTCACCGAAACCGCTAGGCTGCAGAAGGTGCCGGGCATGCTGGCCGCCGGTTGGGGGGCGACGTCGAAGCTGCGATCCGCGTCGCGGACGAGTCTTGACTCTGCGTCGGACTCGATCTCTTTTTCGATCGCACCGCCGCCAGACGCGGTCTGGCACAGCATGCGATCCGACCGCCTTTCGGCCAAGCTTGAATCGATGGATTTCGACGACATGCTCATGGAACCGGTCGCGGCTGTCGGCCACACGCCGCGCATCGACCCGCTGCTGATCCTGATGGGCGAGGTGGCGGAGTTCCTGCTGCAAGGGGGCGCCGTGGACGACCTGGTGGTGGCGGCGCAGGACTGGGCGGTGCCCGACAACGTGGAGGAGGCCTTGCAAGAGACCGATCGGCTGGACGTCGGCCGCGCCACAGCCTGGTTGCTGCTGGCGCAATGGATCGCCGCGCGCGGGGTTCCGCCTGAGTTCGAGGCACGGGCCACCGGGCTTCGTGCGCACCCGGACGACGCCGACCCGGCGCAGCGCCAGGCCGCGTTTGAGGTCTTCGATCGCATCGTCGCACGGCAGATGCCGCCAGAGCCTTCCGGTCGCGCGGCACGGCTGCGCGAGCGCCTGGGGCGCATCTGAGGCATTCGGGCTCCAGCCGGAAGGACAGGCCGGCCGTGCGACAAAGCGGCGCATGGCTCACTTGTTGAGCCACTCGTCGGCCAAGATCTCTCAGAGGTCGCGGCGCCCGCCGCACCCGGCCGGAAGGATGGGCGCCGGGTGAGCGGAAGGAGTTGGTCATGAAGGAACCGAAGCAGATCGTTGCCGCCATCGATATCGCCACGCGGGTGCGCGAGGCCTTTGAGGCCGGCACCAAGCGGCACGAATCGGGCGGGTGGGACGACGACGTTCTGCTGATCGAGCTGGGCCGCGTGGTCGGCGCCGTCGTGCGCTGGCGCGACGCCCGTCCGTCCGAGGTGGAACGGCTGGTGGACACGCTGCGCCAAGTACACGCCGGGCTGATGAGCCACCGCACGCCCGATGCCGAGGAGGCGGTGTCGATCCTGTGCCCCCAGGACAGCCCGGAAGCAGAGTCCGGCGAGGAAGCGGGCGGCAGCCCGACCATCCAGTAGGCGTCACGCTCAGCCAAGCGCCGCCGCACGAGTTCCGGGTGGCACGCGCACTTCGCAGCGACTTCTTTTACACGGGAGAACGCAATGTGACTGCTGGACGGACTGATGGGGAACGCGTCCAAGATCGACGCGGCAAAGATCGAGAAGGAGTTCGGCCGGATCCTGGCGCCTGGGGAGACGGTCGAACACGCCTACTAGCTGCTACGCACAACCATCAGCCCGGAACAGTTCGGCCACCTTGATAAGGTGGTCCGATCGACTCGGCGTTGGTACATCTTGTGCTGCATGAAGTGGCTGTGCCGTTGAAGGGGCCGCACGGGACAGGAGCTGCGCGATCTTGTTGCACGCGACGACGACGTCGCGATGAACGTCGGTCAATGCAGGCGTCGGGCAAACAACGGGCGATACCCTGGGTTGCGCTCGGCGGCGAGCTGCATCGCAGCGTAGGAGCTGTGGGCGATCACGTGCGTGCCGAGGGTCGTGCCGGAACTGTTGCGGAGTTCAACGTAGTAGCGGAATGGGTTGGCCATGGAAGTCCTCTGGTCGAAGAGCGGATGCAGCAACGTTGCCGTGCAGTCCGCGGATCGCCATTGCGCCATACCGAGGCGACTGAAACGGTCGTCCATGCAGGTCGCGCGCAAGGCCGCGGCAAATGGGGCGACGGCCTTGCGCTAGGCACGTTGAAACTCGGCCTGCCCAATGGGGTGCTACCACGCCTACAGCCACCCGATGCGCTCCCGGTGCTTCTGGAGTTGACGCTTCCACACCAGTGCCTCGTAGTCATCCAGCGTGAACAAGTCGGCATCGGGCGAGCGCGCATGCACGCGCCTTGCGATCCGCGCGCTTTTCTCGGGCAAGGCCGTGTAGTCCACGATGCGCGAACCGAGGAGGAATCCGTCCCGGATGTTCAGGCAGAGTTCGTACTCGTAGACGCTGCCGTAGCCGTAGTGCTGATAGAGCAGCCTGGCGCCGAATGGACAGACCAACGCTCCAGTGAACCAGAACGCAAACACACCGGGCCCCTCGTTCTCCGGCGCGTAGGCCCTGGCTGACTCATAGAACGCATCCGTGTAGTTGCCGAACAGCGTGTCCATGGTCACAGGTGAGCCATCGGGCAGGCTGGCCTGGAAGTGAGTCATGTACAGGCGCCCACGATAGATGGCCCAGGCCGCTGTGTAGCCGCGCGAACACGCCGTGTTCCCGCGAAGAAAGCGGATGTGCCGATTCTTGCGGCGCTCAAGCCACCAGCCGAGCGGCTCTTCCGCCAAGCTGAAGTGCCGTCCCTCGAACCAGAGCGCGTCTGCAATCTGTGCCGTCATGTCGTCTCCAGCCTCGCGTTGGATTCGTGCCGGTTCAATCCCACCGCTATCCGCTACGACTGCCGCCACGGCGCGCCAGACGCCTGTCCATTGCCGAGTCGATCCGCAAGCTCTGCAACGCGCGCTTGCCATCCTGAAAGGGTGGTCAACAGTTCCATCATCAGGTTGATGGTGATCTCGACTTGGGCCCCGGCCAGAACGGGCCGTTCACTGGCCGTGCCTTCGTTGGAACCGGTGAAGGCCACTCGACAACGAGCGGCAATCTGCCCTGTATCAAGTTCCAGGCAGACCGACACCGCCGAGTTGTTCAGGTTCATCTCGTTCACGAGTTCGAGCACCGGCTTCTGGTCGTCGACGCCGCAAAAGCGCCACGGAAAGCGCAGGCAGATCTCCACGTGCGGATAGCGGCAGTCGGGCTCGGCAGGGGCCCGCGCCTCAAACTGGGCCCAGGCATCGGAGGCACTGCCGAGCCGCACCTGCTCGCGCAGGATCGCCATGCCGTCCTCTCTGGTCGTCGACAGCTTGTCGCCCGCTGACTTCCACTCGAGGTCCAGCATGGAGAAGCAGCGCGAGGCGGCCGGCAGCAGCACGTGCGCGGGGGTCAACGCTTTGAGAGTATCTGGATGTTCGTCGTAAGCCTTGACCACCCTGTCACGCAACTCGCGGGTCTGTGTGGCCGATTTGGCGGCACCCGCTTCATCCAGACACTCCGCCAGGATGCGAAGACTCATCATCAGCAACCCGTTGGGTTTGTTTGATGCGACCACCGCGCGGCGAATGGCTTGCACGGCTTGCGCCGGTTGGCCGGCGGTACGCAGCAGCCAGCCCAGGCGAAGCCATCTGTGGACCGCCGGCGGCAGTCCTGCGTCGACCTGTCGGTCCATCCATGTTTGGTAGACACGTGCTGCCAATCGCAACCGCGCTCGTTCACGCAACCGTTCGACCAGCTTGTTGACTCTCTCGTGGTCCCAGGTCTTCATGCTTGCATCGGACCTCAAATTGCCGCGTTGCTTGTGGTGCCCACAGCATGCGCTGGTAGGCCGACAGAATCGGTCGTCGGCGCCAATGCCGGCGCCGACGCATGCCCCCTCAGTGAGCGAAACGACCACACGCTCGAGGTTCGCGGCCGGCGACTGCTTCTGTCGCACCTGGCGGGCAGACTGGTGTTCCTCTTCACCCAGGAGCCTACATGTCCACCATCACTCGCACCTCCCTCCCTTGCGCTGCCGCTGCCGCCCGCATCGAGGAAGCTGCTGCACAGAACATGTGGGTCTACTACCGCGACCACAGGGCGCAACTGGTCAGCCATGTCCGTGAATACCGCGAAACCATCCTGGTCGACCTGATTGCCGGTGTGCCCGTCGAGACTGCGTTTGCGCCCCACGTCAAGCCCGCCGAGTGCGCCAAGTCGATGCGCCGCGCTGCCTGGCGTTTGCAAGCAAGCAACGCCGTCATATTTGAAACGTCCGATATGCCGTCCAGGCCACGGCTCAATGCCAAGTCCCTGCCTCATATCCCCGGATACGCCGTCTGGGAAGTAGTACTTTCAAGTCCAGCCTCAGGTCCTGAAAACCAGGCCATCGCTCATCGTCGGCAGCCACAGAGGCGGTGTCGCCGTCCTCATCGCCGCCGGAGCTAGCGTGCGACGCTGAAACGATCGGCATCACGCGGATGGTGTTGTCCTTGCTAGCCGAAATGGCTCGTTTCAGTGGAATGACTTGCAGACCGAGTTCGGGGCCAACTTCGAGCTCATGAGTCAGATTCTCGATTTCGTGCATGGCATTGGAATCCGGCTGGTGTCGATGAAGGCTGCTGCGCAGCGCGCCGCCTTGCTATCCATGGATTCGACGCGCCGCGACGTGTCTTGAGCGGCAAGGCTCCCACTGCCAGGGCGGTTCGAGCAATTCTGTCCAGATCGACACGCCCATGGGACCGGCAAAGGCGTAGCCAAACGTTCGGACGCCACCTTCCAGGCGACGCCTATTGACTCTTGATGAAGCTATCGCCCGGTTGCTTGTTACGGATTCAGAGTGCAGGCCCGAAACGCTTGATCGCCGAACACCTGCTGCGCGCACGCGTCCAGCCGGCTGCGGCCATGAAATGGGGCTTCAGATTCACCCTTCGCAAGCTCTGTTTGCGTAGGTACGCCGACAGCGTGGTGGCGGACCCGCTCGACCGATTCGATCGCCTGCGCCGATGCCATCGGCGCACGCCTCCCTGCCCTCGCGTGCGGCCCATAGGCTTGAAGCCTGCGACCGGCGACAGCTTCTGTCGCTCCCCACAGCCACACTGGCCGCCCGTTCAATCAGGAGCTGTCATGTCCGCCATTACCGGTGTTCCCCGTAGCGCCGTCACCGCTGCTGCCGTCGCCCGCATCTACGATGCTGCTGCCCAGTGCATGTGGATGTACTACCGCGAGCATAGGTCGCAACTGGTCATCCACGTCCGCGAGTACCGCGAGGTCATCCTGTCCGACCTAATCGCCGGCGTGCCGGTCGAGACCGCCTTTGCCCCGTATCGCCGACCCGTCGAGCCTGCAAAGCCGCTGCGGCGAGCAGCCTAGTCAGTACCACTCCGGCGCCCAAACCCTCTGCCGAAAGGATTCATATGCCGCCCACTCCCAAGCTCAATTCCAAATCCTTGCCTCACATCCCCGGCTACACGGTCTGGAGCAACGCGAATGGTTTGGGGCGGCCTGGTTACCTGCCTGGAAGCGGCAATCCATACGCGGATGTCGTCGATGCGCTGGCCACCGCCAACGAACGCGAGGCTAGAGCGATCGCCTGCCTGGTCTTGCTCGTCCTGGGGACGATCATCGGCGCCACTCTGGGCAACAGCTACTTCGGCGGCAAGGGTCTGGTGATTGGCATCTTCACGGGTGGGGTTTCAGGTGTGGGCATCGGCTACTTCATGGGACTGTTCCTGGTACGCCTGGCGGCGTTTCTCCTCGTCGCCATCCCGGCAGGGATCATCCTCTGGATCGTTGGGGGCATGCTGATCGATCAGTGGAACCGCTGATGGCAGCCATTGCGCGGCATTCCGGGTCGGCGGCTCACGACGCCGCGCGTGTCCCGTCTTTCCGGCCCTAGCCGCCGGCCGCAACGGTGCACGGAGCGGTGGCGGTCTGCTGGCAGGGTACCCGCTGAACCTTCAACCAAAACATCAAGAGCCCGCTTGCGTGGCCACCATCCGGGATTCACGTCGCCCAGTACCTCACGAACGCGTCGTTCAGACTGACGACTTCAACCTCAATGCAATCCGCTGATTGCCGCCTGTGCAGATACTTCGTAAGCATTGCTGTGCGTCGATCGTCGCTTGCGCGGTTGGCGGCCTTGTCATTGCCGTGATCGACATCGCGAATGCCGTTCGTCACCACGACCCGAATGCAGCTCTCCCTGGCCCATTCCAGAATGGCATCGAGCCGCTCAATCAGGTCGCCGTCAGTCATTCCGTTGTTGACCCCGGCAGGCACGAACCACAGCCAATTGCCGGAGCCGAGATCCAATGGGGACACGATGTCATCGAACGGGTTGTCGATACCCATCAGGCAAGGCATGCAGTCGCGGAACTGTCGCCAGGACGACCCCATATGGTTGTATCCAACATGCCCAAAGACAACTGTCAGACGGGGGCCGGGTCCATGGACCGAATCAAAAACGTTCCCCTGACGCATGGTCAAGACATGCGCCACGTTCGAATCCGAGTCGTTTTCATGAAGGAAGGTGATCGTCTGCCTTCTCGCCTTCATCCTTGTTCTCCTTGAAGAGTGTTTCTGCTGCACATCTTGGCACTCGAGCGCGAAGCCTGGTCGGGTTCGCTAGACGAGGCTTCTGTGGCAGCCTTCCGTCATCCCTGCTGGCTTGCCGCGCCCTGGCCGCGTGATGGCAGATCGCAGGACCGTTGAAGAAGCGGAGCTCGAACCACTGGTTCACACTGACCTGTGCGGTCATCGGATGCCCGCAAAGAGAGCGTGCTGCGTTGTCGAGCGCACAGTACTGGTAGAGCCGTCAATGCCCGTCGCTCAGCTGCGCGGCTTGATCCTGGTAGTGCGCAGCAGCGGCCAAGATACCTTGCGCGACCCGCTTTCGCAGCGACTCTGGTCCCACGACGCGGACCCAGCCGGCATGGCTCCACAGGAATGGCGCCAACATCACGGTGTGGGGTACCGTGGCCTTGAGCGAATGCCATTTGCCCTGGACCGGTTCATCGGAAATCCGTTGCTCACCGCGCACGGTCAGGAACGGCCGCTCCCGGAAGTGACAAAGCGCCTCCTTGGCAACCAGCAAGTCCAGCTCGATCGGGCTGTCCTCGTCGCGCAGGACGTGTGCCAGCTGGTGCTGATCGCGGATGTAGTCGTCGATCCGGAAGTCGCTGCGCGTAAAGGCGCGGACCTTGACCACCTCTGCCCACTCGACGCGATGCAAGGGATAGTGCCTCGGTTGGTCTTCGAATCCACGCACGCCGATCATGTAGACGGTGCCATCCTTAGCCACGAGGCCCAACACCGTAACCTCGATGTCCCCTCGTTCGCCCGTGCTGTGTGAGGCCGTCATCGCCACTTGAAAACCGGTCTCCATGGCCTCAACCACAGCCAGCATCACGCGTGCATCGATCATGGCGAATTCGCGGCCCACTCCGTCGGGGACGACACGGACCCGATCTCTCAGAACGCGTTCTCGCTCAGACAGCCGAGCGTTCAGTGCCAGTCGCTTGATGTCGTCGGCACCGGCCAACTCGTCGAGCTGCCGGGTCAACCCACGGGACCACAGCAGATTGAGTGCCGCCTTGCTGTGGAGGAAGTAGCTCAGGACCTTGCTTTCGCGCAGGTGATAGCGAGACGCCGACTGCTTGCCGTCGGCATCCGCTAACCGGGTGACCAGCCCGTTCTCATGCATCTCCTTCATGTACCTCTCGATACTGCGGATCTTCGACTCGTTCTTGATCTCCTTTGCAATATCCACGTTGAACGGATCGAAGAAGCGCTTGGAGATGACCATCGTCGTCAGCGCCTCGCCTGCTTCACGGGGAAGAATGGCAATCAGGCGAATGAGCGTGTCGACCTTCACCAGCAGGACCCCTCAATAGAACTCGACCAGAACCCGGCTGGCTGATCGCGATGCGCCGCGCGGCACGCGTGCTCGGACGGTGCTCCGGCTATCTCAGTACGCTGCATCGTCAGCCGTTCGCCGAACTTGAGCCGCAGACAAGGTTTGCTGTTGAACTTGCACGAACGCAGCAAGGATTCGGCGGGCCGTTCGCCAGCTGGTGCAGCCTGGACCAGCATTCGAGTAGACGCCGAAACTAGAAACTGGACCTGAAGCGGGCGGCATTCCCTTTCGTCGGTCGGCCAGTTAGCTGCGCGGCCGCTGCATACCCAGAGCGATCGCCTCGACAAGCGCGGCCGTCTCAGCAGCTGATCGATGATCGCCCATCTGTTCGAGACAGGCCTGCCAATCCCGCAGCGCCCCTAACAAACCGGTTCTGTCGTCCACCCAGGCCATGCGTCTGTTTCGAATCGCAACGTGCGCTTTGTGCACCCAGGCCGCGCGGGTCAAGTGACCGATTTGTTGCAGCGCGAGCGCGTAGCTGCGGATGTCGAGCATGGCCAGCTCGTCGTCGGGATCCGCGTTCTCCAGCCGCCGGTCGATCCATTGTTCGTAGAGTCGTACCGCCATGGCGAAACGTCCGCGGGTCATCAGCCTTTGTGCCAGGTTGCGCAGGCGTTCATGTTCGTCGAAGATGTCGAGGGCCCGTCGTTCAAGCGAGAGCTTGAGCATCAGCGTCATCTGGTTCTGCAGGCGTCGCGCCCCAATGGCGTCGCGCCGACCCTTGCGACAGAGCTCGACGCGGTTGCGTGCGATTGCCGTCAACTCGTCTTCGGCACCATGCGTCTGCTCGGTGATCCGCAGCAAGCGCACGTAGTCTTCGAGCGCAGCGTCGAAGTCGCCGCCATTGAACCTGCAGCGTGCGAGATCATTCAGGTGATCGGCGATGATGAACGAGTCGGACCCGAAGACTGCCTCGGCGATCGCCAATGCCTCGGCCAGAAGCGGCTCCGCCTCGTAATGTTCGCCTCGACCGTCGAGGCGCAGGCCTTTGCGGCGCAGACTGCGCACTCGGTCGACGTCTTCCTCTGTAAGTGGGCGTGTCGAGTAGACCTGGCACTGGCGATCCAATGCATCGGCCGTCACCGAGTCACCTTCCCTTCTGAAGATCTCGGCCAGCTTGGCGAGAAAGGGGGATGCGCTTGAATAGGACATGAAAGAAGCCTCCGTTGTTAAGTCAGCACGGTGGCTGACGTCCAGTGCATAAGGACGGCCCGCGCACGATTGGTTGACCTGCATCCGAATGAGATGAGGTTGCCGACCATAAGAGTCGGCGGCGACGAAATGTGTCGGCAACCAAGGGCAACAACTCGATCAAGAAGGTGCTGCCCGCGGTATTGCAGTCGTCCGACTACGTAAAGAGGCTGTATTCCAAGCCGATATACGGTGCGAAGGACGGCATTCGAAGTCTGAACTTCGCCGATCAGATTTGGTGGAAGGAATGCGGTGGCGTCGTGTTGTACCCATACCGTCTGCTGCCGCCGGTGTTCACGGACCTGCCCAGCGAGGTGATTGACGCGCTGGAGGCCGACGACGGTCTGGAGATCGCGCAGGGCGGTGCAGCGATGACGGCCTATGCACGGTTGCAGTTCGAGGACATTGCCCCGCAGAAGCGGTGCGCGATCGAAGCCGCGCTGCTTCGTTACTGCGAGTTGGATACCTTGGCGATGGTGATGATCTACGAGGCTTGGACGTCGTGGTGCGAATGCTCAGTGCAACCAATGTGAACTCAAGTCGTCATCCCGGGATCCTTGCCTGCGGCTGCACGCCCGGGCGGCGCGCATGGCGGTTTGAGAACGACCCGATGGCGCACCCCGGGCCGTTGCCAGGCGCCGCCGGGCCGTTCGGCCTTGTCGCCACGCATGCCAGATCCCCTTTGATCCACAACGCTCGAGAACATGCACGAACTTCTCCGCCTGAACCTTCACGTCGAACCTGACCTCGATACCTTCTTCGCGCGCTACTTCGGTAACGTAGTCGACGAGAAGATGCAGCAGTTGGCGTACACGAAGCAATGCTCGCTGTGCGTGGACCCAAAAAGCTTCACCGGCTGCCCGTCAGTGCCGCAGCCGGGGTAATACACGACCCGGGACGCGAAGAAGGCATCGCGGTGAAACTTTGAGCCGGAAGAGAAGTTCGCAAGCCAAGCGGGCACCGGCTCGCGCAGGGACTTCAAGTAGTCGTAGGGCGTCTTCATTGGCACAGGTACTTGTTCTACGCATGCTCGCTGAGTGCCAAGCTGTAGGCATCTTCGACCGTAGCGTGCTCACGCATGTAAGCGAGTAAGCGCCGGTACTTGCGGGAAAGGACACTAGCAGCCTGGTCATTCAGCAGCGAGCTGCCGTCGAGGTGGCGGCCGACGTGCCAGTCGGCGGTGTGGAGGAACCTCACCTTGCGAGTGCGGCCTTGGGCAATGGCCTGGCGGAGAAGTACACGCCGCTCTTCGTCGGCCAACGGCGTTGGCACGAAAGTCTATGACGCCTCAACAGCAGTACCACTGGAGGCGTCAGCGCAAATAGTCGCCAGGTTCATTCAAGAATTCGTCGAGATCAAGTGGGCGCCAAACACCTGCGCGTCCCTCAGCAAAGCGGTGCGCGGCAAGATTTGGATTGCGCTGCGAGCGAGGGAAAATGATCGTCAACGGATTGTCATCCCCATCTACCAATGGAATTCGGGCGCTCCAGTTGACCGCGCGATCATCGTTGGCTCGGATTTGGCCAATCACAAGCATTGGCCTTCCGCTGTATCCTGGAGGTTGGTCGGTATAGCCCTTGACAAGCTTGTTGCCAGCATCCGCGTAGCGCTGCTGGATGAAGTTCATGACTCTCATGAAGCGCTCCTGTGTCGGCAGATCGAGCCCTCCGAAAAATGCCGTCACCTCATCGCCGAGGGGAACTGCCTCAAAGGCCGCAGCGACGAGCGGTAGGTCGCCCTCGGGTCCCGGCTCGCCCGGCACAGCAGCACCTACGTGAGGGACCCTCGGAAAGTTGGCCCGGTTCCATAGCGGCTCGAAGGCGTCGCATGCTGCGGCTTCCTCAGCGGCGTAAAGCGACGTCTCGTGGCCAAACAGACTCGTTGATGCCGAAAGTCGCCCCCAGACCTGAATCGTTCGACCTTGAGCAAGCCACTCCACGATCAACTGTCTGTTCTGTTGCCCGGTACCAGCGCCGTTATCGCGAAAGCTGCCAGCGTGCTGCCCAAGGCGTCGCTGCAACCCAAAGCCAGCTTTGCCCACGTACAGCGCGGTGTACTGGTCCGGCCGATCAATCTCTGGAGAGGCCCAGACGTAGACCCCTGCGCCAGAAAAAACTTGGCGACCACTGATTGGACGAAAGACAGGCCGTGCATCCTGTACTGCGACGTCATGAGTATGGAAGAAGCTGTTCGCTTCAAAGTCTTGTCGCGTAACTGGCATTGTGGTTTCCTTGCCGCATGAAAGCCAAGTCCATCGGTATCGTCATGAGGTGATCGCACCTTTATGACCAACGGCATCGGTCCTGCTGTAGTTCACGCAAATTGGCATCCCATTCCTCGTCCGACAGCACTGCGAGGCCCAGCGGCATCACCAGCCTCAGCGTCGACTGTTGCGCGCCATCGGAAAGCACCGCGGTGGCCGTGAGCTTCGCTCGCGCCAATGGAACCAGGGTGCCCACCCCACTCGCCACTGCCGCGGGTACACGCAGGCGCAGCGCGACGCTGACCGACTGCGTCCAGTCCATGTCCGGCAACTTCCAGGAGCGGTGGTCAGCCTCCATCGCAGACCACGGTTGCACTTCGACCAGGCGGCCCAGCGAAAATGACAGGACGACGTCACGAAGCCCATTGACCGGTGGCATGCCGGGCAGCGCAGGCAGTGACGCGCCGGGATCCAGCCAGCGCAGCACGCGCGGTGCGTGGAGTGTGATGACCGCGTCGACTTCGTTGTCGATGCCGCAGCGCAGGCCCGGTTGCTCGCAATCCCACTTCAGGCTCAGCTCCTCTTGCAGATCGGCCACGTCGTCGATCAGTCCGCGCTCGTTCATGGTTCTTGCCCCTTGCTGCCTTCCAACTTGACGAAACGCGCCACATACAAGTGGCAGCCTTTCGCACCGCTCAACACGGCCACGACCATGTTCAACGCGACCTCTTCCAGAACGTGCGCCTGTTCGCCGCGCTGTTCGCCGTTCTCCAGGGCGCCGCTGAACACCACCCGCGAGCGCAGCGTGATGCGCTTGGCGCCCTCGTCCCAGGAAACGGTCGCCCCGGCCTCGCCGGGGTTCAGCTCATTCGCCAGACGAAGAGTCGACACCAAATCCAGCGCGAGGCAAGTTGAAGGCGGCAGCCTGACGCAGGCCTCGACGTGGGGGAATCGGGGATCCGCATCCGCCGGGGTCGCGAGCTCGAGGTCGAACCACTGATCGGGCAAGTCGTCGAAGCGGATGCTGCCGCGCAGACGGGCCATCTCGCCGTCCATTCGCAGGTGCAGCCTTTCCGTTTCCCCGCGCCAATCCAGGCTTTAGATGAAGCAGCATCGTTGCACCAGGCTGGCGAGAAGGTCCTGCAGCCACGGCTCGCGCTTTGGCGCATCGAAGGGACGCTCGACGATCGGGCCGCCAACATCGTCGACCTCAACCAGACGCGCCAGGACGGAGGGCAGGGCCGGTGACTCTGCGTCCGAAGGCGAGCCGACCGTGCGCGCGAAGTCAAGCACCTCCTGGCCCGATTGCCGCTGGCCCGCGGCGGTGAGGCAGTCGCCCCAGTCGCGCACCGCCGTGGCCAGTTGTTCCGCGGGGGTGGCGGGACGTTGCTGCAGCGCGAGCACGATTCCGCGCAGCGCTGGCACCGCCCTGTCCGGATGGCCCGCGTTCCACAGCGCGATGGCGTGGTCGCGGAGGTCGGTCAGCGACTCGTCGTCCACTTCCTGCCGGCCCTGAAGCACCAGTTCCAGCCAGCGCTCCATCCAACGTGCTCCGGTGGCGAGCTTGCCGCGCGCCATAAGGCGGCGCGCGGCCTCGCGGACGCGGTGCTGCAGTGCTGTCTCGCCGACGGCGCGCTGACCGCGTGCGCGCTGCAGCACGCGATTCATCTGGGTCTGCAGGCCGCCGCTGGCACCGCGGAGGCGCAGCGCCTCTTCGCAGCGGCGCACCTGTGCACGCGCGTAGGCGCTGCGCCCGTCGGACGCGGTGCAAGCCAGCAGACCGAGCAGCCGCCGGTAGTCGCTCAGTGACTGCGGAATCCGGCCAGCGCCGAGCCGGCAGTCGGCAAGCGCAAGCAGCGCGTCCGCTACGGCAGCATCGTGGCTGCCGTGCGTCGCCTCCATCGTGGCCAGCACCTGTTCCAGCAGTGGCTCGGCGCGATCGTGTGCGCCAGCGTCAGAGAGCTTGCGCGCCTGCGCACGAAGCAGCTCGACACCGGCGGATGCTGTTGAATAGTTGCGCATGGACATTTGGCAACAGGGGACCTCAACGGACTGTGGCGCTATCGGATCGGCGACTTTCGGCTCATCTATCAGCCCTTAGTAGATCAGCGTCAAGTCGCGTTGCTGGAGTTCGCACCTCGAGGAGGCGCTTACGAGTGAGGCCTACCTCCTCGGCAAGATCAGCAATTGACAGCGGGTTCGCCGATTTCAGCGCGGCGGCTTGCCAGACTTGGCTTGCTTGATCGGCGTGAGAAGCAGCACCGCGCACCGGATGGTGCCTAGGCAATCCGGTACGAAATGCTGCCATCTGACAGGCGCTCAGTATCCACAGTGCGCAACATTTCCGGCGCGACATGCGTCAAGCGCCGAATGCAGCCAACACCAGGGACATCGCAACCAGCACAGCTGCGATCAGCGCATTGACCATGTCGATGCCCTCCCTCGCAACCGGGCCTGGCACCGTGACTGCACCGTGGCCCATCCGACGCGGATCGCGACGCCGATGCCGTACGCAGCCAGATTGGCCGCGCCCCGACGACGGGCTTCTCCCCGAAACCAGGCCGGCCCAAGGCCGGGCTCATCGAAGTCTGCGTCGCCGTGCCGGAATCAGTTGCTCGATCGCGCGCTTTGCTGCCGCGCCTGCGTCCGGCTCGATTCCTTGTGTGCGCTCGCCGCGCTGTACTACGGACTTCAGAGCCTGAAGGGCCTCGGGGCTCGCGAGGTCGCCGCCGAACCGATCGGCCAGACGAGCGATCGTGTCGTCGGGCAGGCCGAGCAGGAATGTCAACTCCTCGTCTGCCGGCCCCTCGAACTTGCACCAGGCCATCTTCAACAGCGAGGCCTGCCACTTGGGCAGGCCTTCGACCTCGATCTCGCTCAGCAAATCTCCCCCCAGACCCACGTCGTCGAGCTCGCGGATGTCGGCAATCATGCGCCGCCAGCCCAGCGGGCCAGGCGATTGCTTCAACAGCACCCGGCGCGGATCCTGGTCCGTCTGGCTCCAGACTCTGTAGCTCCTCGAGTTGCCAATGAAGGCAACCGTCACGCTCCAGTCCAGCCCTGGCGCCGGCGAGAAGCCGCAGTTCATCGTCACGTTGACTCGCATGCAATCTCCCGGTATAGCCACGCAGCGGTAAGCCGGAGCCCCTCGACGCCAGTCGCGTCGAAGGGCTTCCAGCGCCGAACGGTACGCCCGCCGTCAATCGAGGTCGACGACATCGGCCATGTGCACGCGAACGCACGCGCGCATGGTGTTGCGGTGGATCTCGAGCACCGGAGCGATGCTGCCGTCCCCGTCGCGCTGGTAGCCGCCAGCCAGGTTCCACGCCACGGGCAGGCCGATCTGCCTGGCGGCCTCGAACACCATCCGGTCGCGCTCGGCCAATTGCGCCGTGGTCATCCAGCCGCCGAGCGGATCGTCCACGTGCGGATCGGCCCCGGCCTGGTACAGCAGCACCTGGCAACGCTCGAAGCTGCGCACCAGGTCGGGCAGTTCGCGCAGGAAAGGCACGGCGTCTCGGGCGCTGCGTGTGTGCATGCCCGCCGTGACGTGCCGGATCCCGCCCAGGCCGAGCCGCTGCAGGATCTGGTCGGTGCCGTCTCCGTAATGCTGGTCCAGGTCCAGGATGCCGATGCGCTGCGCATACCCCTGCTGCTGAAGGTGACGGGCGGCGACCACCAGGCCGTTGAAGGTGCAGTACCCCGCCGCGGCGTCGTAGTGGGCGTGATGGAAGCCGCTGACCGGCGCACAGGCCACGCCGCCGTTGAGCACCGCCTCCTCGGCCGCGGCCATCATGGCGCCGGTCGTGTAGGGCAGCGACGCGGCCACGTCGGCCTGCCTGCCGCCGAAACCGTTGCGCAGGCGCCCGGCCAGGACTCCTTCCACGTACCGCGGGTCGTGCGCCAGGCACAGATCCTCCGCGGTGGCCGGCTCGAAGCCGCACACCGCGATGGGCAGTTCGTGCTCGGTCCAGTCCTTCACGCACGCGGCGGGCTTGAACGTGCCGGGTGCGAAGAAGCGCGAGACCGCCGTCATCTCGGGCCGGTAGAACACCGGGATGCTGCGCGCCGCGGTCGACTCGCCGGCCCTCATTCGCCGACCTCCTGCGCGCCGACCTCCTGCGCGCCCACCACGCTGGCCAGCGCGATGGAGCCTTCGACCCCGTCCTTCTGCGACCGGTATTCGAGCCACCATCCGTCGTGCCGGAGCACCAGACGCAGCGGCACCAGCAGCATGCCTTCGTGCTCGCCGAGTCCCGGGGCGAACAGCCGCACCGGGGCGTCGAGCATGAGCGCCGGACCGATGATCCGCATGGCCTCGCGCGCAGCCTTGCCGGGCAGCGGCAGTTCCACGGCGATCTTGCGGTCGAGCCCGAATCCGCTGAACCGGTTCTCGCTCAACATGCGCTTGAGCAGGCCCCGGTACTCGCGCCTGTACTGCTCCGCCACGCCCGGGTCCAGCGCCGAGGCGATGTTGATGACGGTCAGCATGCCGTAGAGCTGCTGCGCGGTCATCCACAGGCCCGGCACCACGAACGGGTCGCCCGAGCGGCCCTGTGCGGCAAGCCGGTAGGTCTCCGCAAACGGGTCCCATTCGATCGGCGCGTTCAGCTGGTCCTTCAGCACGGCGATGTCCCGGTAGACCGTGGCGCGGGCCACCTCCAGTTCGTCCTGGAGCGTCTGGGCGGTCACGGTGCGGCCATCACCGAGGCGGCGGCAGATGTGGAACAGGCGTGCGGCTTGGGACATGTGCAGGTCGGGTCTCGTTGAACACGCGGACAAGATATCAACCGGCAGTCTCAGGGAGTGAGACTGCGTGCCGGCGGGCTGCGCACTGCTCGCAATCGCGCGCCATTCGTGCCATGTGCACGTTGCGGGCGTGAGGACCTCGCGGGCATCGACACGGGCCGGGAGTTCAAGGCCCGTGACCGGCCTCTCAGTTCTGCCAGACCCCGTGGCCTCTCCTGCGCAGCCGTCGGGCGATCCGCCGCTCGAGCCGGCACGCCTGCTCGTAAGTGCGAGGGTTGACGACGGTGAAGGACGGTGGCATCAGCTCGACGCCATGGTGACGCACATAGCGACTTGCCTTGTAGCCGGCGAGGTGCTGCTGCAGACGCTCCTGCGGTGCTTTCGAGGTCATGCCCACGTAGTAGCAATCCATGCCGTCGACGTAGTCTGGATTCGCGGCGCGGAACCTGGCGCTTTGCAGCACCGCCGGATCCAGCCGTACGGCGTAGACGAGGAAACGGTTGGCGGGAAGCGAATTGCGTCCGGGAGAAGTCGCAGCCATGGTCCATGCAGCGCGGTGATGATGTGCGTCCCGGCACGGCAACTCGCGGCGGGGGACGCGGAGAATTTTGTGCTGGACCCCGTGTGGGCAGGCACGCGTACCGCCCGGTGTTGTGCAGGAGGACGCAGTCTTGACGGGGCAACGTCGGTTCCGCCGCACGGGTTCGACTCGCCAGCCGGTCAGTCAGGACGCCCGGGACCGGGCAGAGGATTTCAGGGCTGCGGGGTGCGGCGCGTTGCTGCCTGCGTCACAGTCGCCGGCGCGCTTTCTCGATGACCGTGTCGTCGATGCCGAGTTCCCGCAGGACATCCGGGAGGGTCTCGAGCCAAACGCACCATCCGCCTCGCATGTCGTCATATTCAGCGCCGTAGTCTGCCAGGCGCCTGCTGAGATCGTTGACGTACGTGTCGAGGCGAATCAGTACCCTGCCCCGCGGCTGCACGCCCTGCAGCACCACCTCGATGCCGTCGTACGACATGACGGTCAATGACTTCATGCCGGCCCTACAGCCGCCGAGTGGTCGAGCGCGAACGCGCGCAACTTGCCGCCGCAGATGGGCTGATGACAGCAGTAATCAGTCGGTACACACGCGCTGACGTTCGCCGCAGCCGCGCGGCCGAACCGCGCCGGCAGCCAGGTAAAAGATGATGAATCGGTGGGGCCAGGCATGCAACCATGATGCCCAGGGAATGTTGGCAATCCACCCCGCCAATGGGCCCGGCGGACGGCACTTTCGGCGGCAGGTCGTCGCGACCCGGCCGGACATTGCCTTTCCCCTTCCGGGCTGCCCCTGCCCGCCCGTCCCTCGCACAGACAAGCGCTCGAGGCAGGCGCGCCCCGCGCGGGGCCGTCAGCGACCCGCATGACCCCTCGACCCCCCGCCGGGTGCCTCGCTGCCAGACGCATCGGCCCGGTCGGGCACATGCACAATGCCGTGAATGATTGATCTTGCCGGGCCTGTCGGCAGCCAAGTCGGGACGCCAGCGGCGCTGCGCGCGCCCGGCCGCGGATCGTTCGTCTGCCGCGGCCTGCGCCGTCGCAGGGCGCCCGAACCTCTGCGCGCGAGCACCGCAGCCGCCCCGGCAGCGTCGACAGCCCGACCCGGTCCGGCTGCGTGATCTCCCCCGCCTCGGCCCGACGCGTTGCTGCCCTGGGACTGTCCGGGCTTGGCGCGATCGCCGCGCTGAAGCTGGCCACGCTCGGGCTGGCGCGACTGGACTGCTTCTGGCTCGCCCCGTTGGTCGCCGCGCTCGCGTGGCCGCTGTGGGCCTACCGCAGCGAGCAGGCGTTGTTCGTGCGGCGCCTGCTGCTCGCCGGCGCCACCACCGAGTCCGCCCGGCTTCGGCGCTGGCTCTGGCGAGGCACGGCCGTGCAGTCGGTGGGTGCGGTCGCGGCGCTGCTCTGGGCGGGTCTGCTGCTGCTCTCGGCGGCGCAGCTGACGGCGCTGCAATGGGCGATCCTGGCCGCCGACGCCTTGCTGCTGGCCGCACTGTCCCCGGTGATGCGGCACGTGCTGCGCCGGGAGGTCGCGCCGCAGTTCGTCGATACGGTCGCCCGACGCTGGCCGGTGCTGCTGGGCAACACGCTGCTGCTGACGCTCGCCTTCGTGGCCCACGACTACCACGTCGGCTTTGCCGACACGCGCGCCCTGTCGTGGAACGAGCTGGTTTCGTGGACGCTGCAGACCCGGCAGTCCGGTGCGACCTGTCAAACGGCAGCGGCACTGCTCGGCGTGTCGGCGCTGGCCGATCAGCTGCCGCGGCACGCGGCCATGCTGTACCTGCCGGGGGTGGCCGACGGGCACGTCAAGCTGCTCGCGTGGCTGGTGCTGCTGGGTGTCACCGGCTTCGGGGCCTATCTGTTCACGCGCTGCCTGCTGGGTGTGCAGGCGCTGCTCGACGGATCGGCGACACGGGCTGCGCCGGATGCTGCCGGCCCGCGGCCCGGCCGGATCTTCGTGTGGACGAGCCTGGCCACGCTGGCGCTGGTCGGGCTGCTGGCCGCGATGGGACTTCGGCTGGATGCGGCAGTGCTGGGCCAGGGCGCGGAACAGCTGTCCCGCGTCGCCAACCCGTGTGGGCGCGCGCCCGACCAGGCACGCGCCCTGCGCACGCAGGCGCATGGCCAGCTCGACGCCGCGTCGCGGGAGGCCCTCGATGCGGCGATGCGCACGGTGGACCGTGGGCTGGACCGGGCCTTCGCGGCGGCCGAGGCGGGCATCGATGCCTACCTGGACTGGTACTTCAGCTTCGTCGGCAGCTACACCCGGCTGGGCGCCCTCGTCATTCCCGACCTGGACCAGCACATGCGCAAGCAGTTCACGGCGCTGGTGTTCGCCGGCAGCGGGTTCGAACCACAGGTCGCGCGCCTGGCCAGCGACGCCGACGGCCAAATGCTCGACCGGATCGCGCAGGCCGCCCAGTCGGCGGGCCGCGGCTTCGCGAAGGATCTGGAACTTCAGCCCTGCCTGCTGGAGGGTCTGCGGCCGCACGCGCTGCCGGGCCTGGAGCGCGACAAGCTGCGCGTGGCGATGTCGGCGGCCGTCGCACTGCCGTTGTCGAGAGCGGTGCTGCCGCTGGCGGTGCGGGCGGGCGAGGCGGTGCTGGCCCGGGCCGCCGCGCGGCAGACGGTGCGGGCGGCCGCCAGCGCCGCCGGCGCCAAGGTGACGCAGCGTGGCGCATCGGTCCTGCTGTCGGCCGGCGCGGCCGGCGCCGTCTGCGCCCCGGGCGGGCCGCTTGCGCTGGCCTGTGCGGCGGTGGCCGTCGCGGTCACCTGGCTGGGCACGGACCTGGCGTTCATGGCCGTCGACGAGGCGTTGTTCCGCAAGTCGCTTCGCGCCGATCTGCTCGAGGATCTGCAGGCCCAGCGCAAGGAGCTGCGCGACGGACTGCGATCGAAGCTTGAGCAGGCCGCTGCCGACTACCGTGCGCAGGCCGGGCGCCGCATCGACCAGGTCTTCGTGCCGGCAACGGACGGCTGACAGGCGGCCTCAGGCGGTGCCGGGCGCGGCGTTTCACTGCCTCGGCGGGTGTACCGGGACCGGCTCAGCGCATGCCGCGCCTGCGGCCATCCCCTTGCGAGGCCGGCGCGCCGCAGTCCACGTCGTGACCGGCGATCGATCGAGCGACAGCGCCGAGTCGCGACGCGCAGACCCTCGTCCTGAACGGTGACGCGTTCGTCTTCGCTGGCGACAGACCACGGGCGGGCCCCCGCGAGCAGGTGCCCCATGCCCGAAGGTGCCCACCTCCGCTTGAAGGGTGACTTCCGCCGCCGGCCCGAGCTTCACGGTGGTTCTGGTCGACTCAAAGCGCCGCGTCCTTCAGCTTCTTGAGCGCGCGGGTCTTGATCTTCACGGTCGCCGGCTTGGCAGCGAAGACGCGCTCTTGTTTGGTGAACGGGTCGATGCCGGTGCGCTTCTTCTTCGCCGGCACGTTGACGACGTTGACCTTCA